>Ga0209721_1000774_pt1 | contig 26828 bp, 28 predicted proteins | sample TshhotsprinmetaG_FD_184139 | JGI IMG/M metagenome (GOLD analysis project Ga0209721, IMG submission 184139) | Hot spring microbial communities from South Africa to study Microbial Dark Matter (Phase II) - Tshipise hot spring metaG (SPAdes)... | ecosystem: Environmental > Aquatic > Thermal springs...
TTCGTCGCGGATGGGGTCGTAGCCCTTGAGTTCGAAGGGGCTGCTCAGCAAGGCGCTGGCCTGGGCCACCAGCGGCGCGGCATCAGGGATGGCTGGCGCTACAGTCCTCATCACCAGATCGAGGGCGCCGTCAGCCAGCTCGCGCCCTGGGTCGGCCTGCAGACGGGCCACCGTCGCCGCCACATCCAGCACACGCCCGTCGCGCGGCGGGCTGCCCTCGACGCGCCCGTTCACCAGGCGCACGCCCGCGTTGACCGGTGGCTCGTCCAGTTCCGCCTGCCGCCTTTCCAGGTAAAGGCTGAGTGTCGCGGCGTCCACCTGCACCACGGGGGCCACCTGCGCCCCACCCAGCAGCCCTTCCAGCAGGCCACTCAGCCCGCCCGCCGAACGTCCCCAGGCGTGCGCGGCGGCTGCCGTCGCCCCCGCGTCGAGCGTCAGCCCGGCCTCCACCGGCGACATGCGCCACGTCCGCGCCCCGTCGCGCAGCCACAGGGTATCGGCCTGCCACGCCCTGGTCAGTGCCTGCGCCGCCTCCGTCTGACTCATGCCGCCCACCTCGACCCCTGCCACGCTCACCCCCGGCAATATTTGATCCGAAGCGATCAGCAGGCCCGCCCCCGCCACCAGCGTCAGCAAGCACAGCCCGCCCAGCATCAAACTGAGCGCCGCGCCCAGCAATACCATCCCGCGCAAACGCCAGCGGCGTAGCGGACGCGGTCGGCGAGCGCGGCGCGGCGCGGCGTGCGAAGGCGCGGCGGAATTGGCCACAGGGCGGCGTCGCGGGCGAGGGTGGCGTTGGGCGAAAGGAGGCATGGGCTTCAATCCAGTTGAGGACAGGTTGCCGGGTTAGGCTACTATGGACTGGCGCGACTACGGTTTTGCTAGCCGGATCGGCCTGAGCAGCGAACGGTCGAACGAAGCGATCTGTTCTGCCGGTAGCGCCTGCAGCACATGGCGCGCCCGCTCCGCATCTTCGCGCAGTTGACGCACATCCACTCCCTGGCAGACATCTGGCAGGCGGGCGAACCATTGCACGCTGCGCTGCAACATCCGCAACGCGCCAGCGTGATTGCCGCGCGTCACATGGTAATAGGCCACGCCAACCTGCAAAATGGCACGGTATAGCTCGCGCACAGGGCCGCGTTCGGCCATCCACTGGGCCTCGAAAGCTTCGTGCTGCGCGTAGTACTCGCCCGCGTTGAAGTGTCGCACGCCCTGTTGACCCAGGGGCGGCAAAGGTTGCGCACACTGACAGGCCAGCAGCGCCCGCGTGACGGCGTCCATACGCCAGGCCAACGCCCCCGCCCGCTCAACCAGCGTGCGGTCGAGATCGTCCAGCCACAACACGCCGTCCGCGCCCGCTTCCTGGGCCATTCTTTCGATCGTTCGCTGCGCTGCGACCACCAGCACCGGCACGCGCCGCGTCGCCTGCTCGGCTTTGAGAGCGATCACCCAGGTCGCCCAGGCGGGCTGGGTGGCATCAACGAGCAACAGGGCAGGGTAACGATCGAGCAGCGTGTCGAGCCAGCGCTCTGTCGGCGCGTAGGTGACCGGAGCAAACCCGGCCTCTCGCAGCAACTGCATCGCCCGCCCGGCCCAGGCGGGCGTCCCCCACAGACCCACGACCGGCGGCGCGTCCAGCATGGGGCTACTCGCTGCTCTGGGGGATAGGGGTGGCGAGCGCCTGACGGATCAGCCCCGGCAGGATAGCCTGGTCAGGCGGGCAGAGCACCACATGGCGGGCGCTGGTGTGGTAGATCAGCGCCTGATCGCCCGCCTGCAAAACCACGCGGAAGCCGGGCGTCTCGTGCGGCTCGTACTGGATATCCGGCTGCGGGCAGCCGACGCTGTCGTCCGGCCAGATGACCGTCACCACGCTGGCCAGGCGGATGGCGCTGGCGTCCAGGCCGGTGCGACGGGCGGCGTCGGCCCGACACAGGGCGACCATTTCCTCGGCGATGGGGTCTACCAGGATCGGCGCGCCTTCGCGCGTCAGCCAGGCGGCATCGTCGCACAGGGCGAACGCGCCCTCCAGGTCGGTGTGATAAATGTAGAAGCGGTCACCGGCGCTGTAGACAATGCGGTAACCGGGCCGTCGCCCGGCAGCAGCGCCCGGCTCGCCCGCCCCGCACCCCCAGGAAGTCTCTGGCCAGGTGAAACCGTCCACGCTCAGCAGGCGCACATCGTCCAGCGCCACGCCCTGCGCGGTCAGGTCGCGCGTGGTGAGATCGATCATGGCCAGCACGGGTGACAGGCGCTCGGCGACAGCCGTGGCCGCTGCCAGCGTCGCCGGAGAGGGCAGATCGGTCGGGGTAGGGGTGGCGGCGACAGGCGGCGGCGTAGGAGTAGCTGTAGGTGGGATGAGGGTGCGCGTGGGCACGACGGTCGGCGCGCTGCTGGGGCTTATCGCGTCGCAGGCTGCCAGAGCGAGCGCACATAGCGCCAGCGCCAACGCATGGCGTCCCCGCCAGCAAAGCAACCGCTCAAGACGCGCACACATGGCCGCCCGCATTGCCTACCGCCAGCGCGCTAACCAGGCGTCTACCGCAGCCGGACTGATCCCTTCCACGCTGATCAGCTTGTTGGGGCCACCCGCGCCCGCCACAATTGCCACCCGCGACGGCTCAACGGCCAGTTCCTCGGCCAGAAAGGCGATCAGTTGGGCGTCGGCGCGCCCCATATCGAGCGGTTCAGTCAGGTGAATCTGTAGCGAGCCATCCGGAAACATGCCGACGACGGCCACTGCGTCGGCATCGGTCACCACACGCACGCCAAAGGCCGCCCCACGTCGGGCATCGGTGATTTCGAAATCGCGCGGCATCGTATCCTCCCCCTTCCGATCGCCGCTAGGCGAGCAACATCGTGACGATCATGCGCCCAATGACCTGCAACAACACCATGACGATGATCGGGCTGAAGTCCAGCCCGGCAGCGGGCGGCAACAAGTTGCGCACGGGAGCCAGCACCGGTTCGGTGAGGTTGAAGATAGTGCGGGCCAGCGGGCTGTAGGGATCAATGTTGACCCAGCTCATCAACACGCGCGCCAGGATCACCAGGGAGTAGAGCTGAATGAACAGCTCGACCATCATCGCCAGACTTTCCAAAGCCCCATCTCCTTATGACACCCCCGGCGCAGGCAACCTCTGGCCCGCTCCGGTTCTCGATCCCTGAGTTTGATTCTCACTACGCACCATTGTAACGCGTTGTTGCGCCGCCGCGGGAAGAGTCTTCACCCCAGAGGATGGCGCTCGCCGAAGATGGCGCGGCCAATGCGCACGATCGTCGCCCCTTCTTCCACAGCTATCGGGTAATCGTCGGTCATGCCCATGCTCAGTTCGTCCCACCTGGCAGCGGGGAAATCCCCGGCCAGGGCATCGCGCAACTCGCGCAGCGCGGCAAAGACCGGACGCGCCTGCTCCATGTCCTCGACGATGGGGGCCATGGTCATCAGTCCCCGCACGCGCACTCCCGGCAACGCCAGCACCTGGGCCACGTCCGCCCACAGCGCATGGCGACAGGCGCGGTCGTCCCGCCAGCGCTGAGCCGTCCAGCCCTCTTTGCTGGCCTCGCCGGAGACGTTCATCTCCAGCAGCACGTCCAGCGTGCGACCGGCAAGCTGCGCGTAGTGGCTCAGGCGTTCGGCCAGGTGCACGCTGTCCAGCGAGTGTAACAGGGCGAATGGCCCGATCACAAAGCGGGCTTTGCGGCTTTGCACATGCCCGACCATATGCCATTGCACCGGCGTTGGCGCGGCGGCGTTGACCTGCGCGATCTTGCCTAGCGCCTCCTCGATGCGATTCTCGCCGAAATGCTGCACGCCCGCCGCCAGCGCTTCCAGGATCAGCGCCGGAGGATGCGTCTTACTGACGGCCACCAGCGTCACGGTATCGGGCAAACGACCGGCGCGCAAACACGCTGCCGCGATTGTCTCGCGCACCGCCGCGACTCGTTCCGCGATGGTTTGAAGAGCTTCCATACGCTAGCTTCCGTTGAGCGCCACAATCACGCCAAAGCGACCGGTGCGCCCGCCTTCGGCCCGGTGCGAGTAGAACTCATCGGTGCGCGTGGCGGTGCAGATACCGGCCACCTCGATTTGCTCGACGCCCGCCCGTTCCAGCGCCAGCCGGTTGGCCGCCCACAAGTCGAGATAGGCGCGGCCATCGGCGGCGCGACGCACCAGCCCGTCAGTGTCGCCGAACGCCCGCGCGACGGCGGCCACTACTTCTTCGCCCACCTGATAGCGTTCCGGGCCGATGCTGGGACCGATCGCCGCCTGTACATCCGCCGGACGCACACCGAAGGCTTCGACCATCGTCTGCAGGACGCTCACCGCCGCGCCCAGCACCGTCCCGCGCCAGCCCGCGTGCGCCAGCCCGACTACATGGCGAAGTGGATCGTAGAGCACGACAGGCGTACAGTCAGCGAAACGCATGGTCAGCGCCAGGCCGGGCCGGTCGGTGACCAGGCCATCGGCGCGGGCCAGCCAGCGTCGCCCAGGGACAGGCGCGCGCGCGATCACCGTGTCGGCGCTGTGCACCTGCCAGACGGTGCAGGCATACCCCTCATCCAGTCCCAGTGCGGCGTAGGCCCGCCGGTGATTCTCGCGCACAGCGGCCAGGTCGTCACCCACAGTGCCGCCCAGGTTGAGCGTGTCCCACGGCGGCTGACTCACGCCGCCCAGGCGCGTGAATACCCCGTGCACCAGGCGGTCGCTCTCCGCCCATTGCTCGAACTGGTAGAACACCGGCCCGCCGTTGCTGATACGTTGCACGCGCGAACTTCCCTGCGATCCTGTCGCCGCCGAAACGAGTCTCAAGCCCGATTATAGCGCACCGGCTTCACCTGCGCCCGGTGAGAATCAGGGGGGAGCGCGCAAAGTGTGACAGGCGATTTGCAGCAGGCCGCTGCCCCTCACCCCTGCATCCCCTCGCCCTCGCGACTGCGTCGCGGGGCAAGGGGACTTATTGTCTCGCGGGCGAGTGCTCCCCTTCGCCCGCAGCGCCGGGCGGAGATGGAGGTAAACCGGGGCAGGTTTGCGAATTCTTCGGCAGAAAACAAATCCCCTCGCCCGGCGCTGCATTCGACCGGGCGAGGGGCATCACTCGCCGCAGACAGCGGGCCGCCCGCCCGCCTACTCCACCCAGACCTCGACGTGCTCGCCGCTCTCCAGGTCCTCAACATCTACCAGTCTGCCGCTGGCCCCGGCTTTGATCGCCTCGACGATCTCGTCGTAGTCAATGTCGGTGGAGCTGGGGGTAAAACGCGCGCCCAGTTTGATGCCCACATTCACCAGGCTCATGGGGATATTGACGTTGACCTTGGTTTTGCCAGTGTTCAGGTCGGTGATGCGCACGCGCAACATGCGCGGGTCGCGGGCAGGCGGTGGAGGTGGCGCAGCGGGGCGCCCCTTGCTGAGCGCCTGCAACAGCCGCGCGCCTTCCTCGGCGGTGATCTTGCCCTCCTGAATCATCTGCAGGATGCGCATCCGTTCTTCGGCAGTGGTCATCAGTCGCTCTCTCCTTGGCGGCGAGTCCTGTGTCCGTCGTTGCCCGCGGTCCAGATCATGTGCACCAAAGTTCGTTCGGGGCGGAAAGCGTGTGCACGTAGCGCCGCGTTCATTGCCTCGTCGTCACACGGGTGCTCGGTGACGACAGCGTGCTCGCGCCCTATCAGCCGCCGCAACACGAAGCTGATCAGCGGTGCTGCGAGTTGTTCCCCATACTCTGGCGCGATCAGCGCGTCGAAAGAGCGCGCCAGGCTGCTGATGCGCGTCTCTAGCCGCAGCGCCGCGACCGGTTGCCCGTCACTGCCGGGCAGCAGCCAGGTATTGGCACGCGCACCGCCGAACGCATAGCGCAGCGCGGCAAACCGCGCCGGACGAAAGGCTGCCTCACTGACTGGTCGCAGCCAGCCCAGGCCGCCTCGTTCGTTGGGACGCACGCGCTCTGCCAGGGCGGTCACGCCTGGCACGTCGGCGGGGACGAGCGGGCGCAGCGGCGGCAGCGGCAGACTGATCAGCGCCGGTCGCTGATAAGCCGGACAACGCCAGTGTGTGAATGTCCGCTGCTCCTGGAACCCCAGGCTCGCATACAGCGCGCGCGCGGCAGCGTTGTCCGCTTCTACCTGCAGCACGGCAAACGTATTGCGCCGCGCGACAAAGTCCAGCGCTGCCTGCATCAGCCGCCGGGCAATGCCCCGTCGCCGATGGGCGGGCAACACGGCGACGTTAGCAATCACCCAGCCGCCCCCGCGCTCCACCGGCGTGAGGGTGACGTTGCCCACCAGTTGCCCGCGCTCCAGCCATACGAAGCCATAGAGCGGCGGCAGCGCTCGCGTCAGGCGGGCGATCAACCACATGATGCCCCGGGTCCGCCCCAGCGCGCGCATCTCCTGAATCGCCGAGCGACCGGCAGCATCGAGCGTCGGCGCGAAGCACACTTCGATCAGGTTGGCGATATCCACCAGATCGGCGCGCGGGTGAACCGGGCGTAGCCCCGTGAATGCTCCCCGCCGGATCAGTATTCCTGTCGTGGCCATGCGCACTCCGCCTCAGAACGAGTGCATCTCAGTGGGACGGAACGGCGGAACCGTAGAGGGCACAGAGAAATGCACCAAGTGTCTCGCCCATGCTCTCAGCGGCCTGGTGCGAAACCTGTCCCCGTATGAGATGCACATCCCGCAGAACCGCCCTGCGCGTGTCCCGCTCAGATCAGCGTTGCTCACGATTCTAGCGCAGAAAGCAGTTTTTCGGCCTCTGCGATGGTGATCTTGCCCTCTTGCACCATCTTGAGGATCATCAGCCGCTCCTGCTCAGTGATCGGCTCGCGCGGGGGTGGAGGTGGGGTGGGTCGCCCCTCCATCATGCCCACGGCAAAGCGGCCACGCTTGGCCTTGCCGCGCTTGGGTTTGTCTTCCCAGCGCCCCATCGAATGGCGTAGCCGCTCGGCGGCGCGCAGTGCCTCCCGCTGTGCGCGCTCAGCTATACGCTCGGCCTGCGAACTCAGATGCACAGTAGTCGCCTGAATGCGCTCGTCCAGCCCTTCCAGATGCTGGGTGAGTTTTTCCTCCAGCGACGACAGGCGCGCTTCCAGTTCGTCCTCGATCTGCACGCTGAAGTCAACCATGTAATCTTCATCTTCGCCCACCAGGCGCAACCGTGCGGCCCGGGCGATGATCACGCGCGCGCTGCCGTCGCCCAGCACAATGCGATGCTGCTCATCGGTTTCCGCCAGATCGGCGGGAATGTCGAGTTGCACGGTTGTTTCTGGGGGCAATTCGAAGGTGACGTTGCTGTCGGGATGTACGCGGCACAGGATGTCCGCGCCCGCGCTAAAGCGATACTCGCGTCCCGGGGCGAAGTCCAGGCTCAGCACCAGGTCGGCTCCAGTGCGCTCCACGACGCAGTCGCCCAGGACGTTGCGCAGGTAGAGGTCGGCCCCCACCTGGCCCACCCACAGTGAGCCGTCTATATCGCGAATGGTGGCATCGCCGCCGACGCCTTCCACACGCACATCGCCGCTCACTCGCTTGATGCGCGCGTCACCGCCGACCAGCCCGACGCTGGCCGAGGCGGCGTTGCGCACCGACAGGTCACCCCCCACACGCCCCACTTCGACGGCGGCCTCGACATCGGTGATCTTGGCGTCGCCACCAACCGCCTGCACTACCAGCGGGACCGTGTCGGGGACGATCAGGCGGGCGTCGCCGGCGGCGCGTACCAGGCAGGGTTGTCCGGCTCCCAGATGCTCTACGTGCACCAGTTCGCCGTCTACCAGTAGCACGTTTTCTTCATGCGCGCGTACGCGCAGGTCACCGCCTATCTGCTGCACGATTACCGACGTATCTACACCGACATACTTATGACGATTCATAGGCTGTTTGCTCCTTCCTGCTGGCGCGTGTCGGCGCTCAGTCTACGAAGATGTGTACACGCTCGTTGTCCTCTTCGTTTTCCACTTCCACCAGGGTGCCGTCAATGGTCCCTTCTTCCAGAGCGGCGATCACGTCGCGGGCCAGGTCTTCGTCGAGTTCATCGGTGAAGCGCGCCCCAATGCGCAGCCCGAAGCGCACCAGCCCCAGCGGGACGTTGACGCGCACACGGCTGCGCCCGGTACGCAGGTCGCTGACGTGAATGCGCAGCCAGCGTCCCCCACGTTTCGGTTTGGCAGGCGTTTCGGGCGCAAGTGACTCTTCGGGAGCGGGCGGCGTAGCTGCTGCCTGTGTCTCGGGAGATTCCTCTTGAGCGGCGTTCAGCAGTTCAGCCGCGCGATTGACGTCAATCGTCCCCTCGGACAGCATTTGCAGAATCTCTTTGCGAGTAGGCATTGCCTCTCCTCCTCTAGCTCAGATCGCCATGCAACAGCTTGATCGCCTCGTCGGTCGAAATCCGGCCCGCGGCCAGATCGTCGAGCACCTGACGGCGCTGCTCGGCGGTTACCTCCTCGGCCAGTTCGCCGCCGGGCGCCTCGTACCCCAGAGCCACGATGATCTCGTTGAGCCAGTTGCGCACAGTGGGATAGGAAACGCCCAGTTCGCCCTCGACGCGCTTTATCTTGCCGTCGCAACGCAGGAAGACTTCCACGAACTCCAGTTGTTCAGGGGTCAGCCGCGCCAGCCGTCCCAGAGCGAAGCGCCCTTCCAGGGTCACGTCGCAGTTGGGGCAGTACAGGCGGGTGATGATCATCGTTTCGTCGCACACCGGACATTTGCCGGGTACAGCGTGCACATCATACATAGGCCCATCCTCAGCGTGACGATCCAGGCTGCGCAATACGCCTCTGCCAGAAGCAGGGTGCACAGAAACGGCGTCAAAACCATGTTGTAAGCTCTGGCCTGATGGTAGCAGACTCTGTGCACAAAGTCAATCAATATCTCAATAAAATTTAATATCTGAATTGATTTTCTTAAGTGATATCGCATGACGCCGTGAAAAAAGTGAATTTTTCCTTTCAGATTCTATTTCTATATATCTCGCTCTACGGGCCAGGTTTTGTACTATAATGAAAGACACAATCCAGGAAAGGAGGTTGGCCATGATCCGTTGGTGTTGGGTTCTGGCGCGCTCACCAGCCCTACGTCGCTACTGGGGGCAGGGGCTGGTCGAGTACGCGCTGCTGCTCATCTTCGTCGCCGTGGTGCTGATCGCGCTGTTGGTGGTGCTTGGCCCTGGCGTCCGCAACACTTACAGCGACATCATCGAGGCGCTCTAGTCCAATCGTCCCGTCGGCTTGATTACCAGTCTGTTATCATTTTTCCTCATCGAACCCCGCCCGTGGCGGGGTTTTTTCATCCTCAGCCTGTGGACAAAAGGGGTGCGAGCAAAGGTTGACAGCGCCTTGCCCCGCCCGATGGCCCTCATCCCCCAGCCCCTGGGCGAGAGAAAGTGAGTCCCCTCGCCCCGCGACGCAGTCGCGAGGGAGAAGGGATGCAGGGGTGAGGGGCAGCAGACCGCTGCAAATTGCCGGTCACCTCTTGCACACACCAGACAAAAGCGACTATAGACGCCCGCCGCCCTGCTGCGCTACAATGCGCGCGGCCTGGTAGCGTGGTCGCGCACCCCCTAGGAGTTCCCATCGTGTCCTCTTTCGTCGGCGAATTAGCCGGTCTGCTCACTTCGGTTTGTTGGAGCTTCACCTCAATTTTCTTCACGCTATCCGGACGACAGGTCGGCTCGCCCATCGTCAACCGCACCCGCCTGGCACTGGCCCTGGTGATGGTCAGCGGGGTACACTGGATCGCGCAGGGGCAACCGTGGCCCTTCGACGCGGCCCCTGCGCGCTGGGGCTGGATGGCGCTCTCTGGCCTGGTGGGCTTTGTGCTGGGCGACGCAGCGCTGTTCCAGGCATTCGTGCTGATCGGGCCGCGCCTGTCCATGCTGCTGATGGCGCTCAGCCCGGTGATCGGCGCGGTGCTGGCGTGGTTTTTGCTAGATGAGACGATCAGCGGCTGGGAAGGGCTGGGCATCGCCCTGGCACTGAGCGGCGTCGCCTGGGTGGTCACCGACCGGCGCAACGGCAACAATACGCCCGATCGCGCGCCGCGCACCTATGCGCTGGGCGTGCTCTTTGGGCTGGGCGGGGCGCTTGGTCAGGCGCTGGGGCTGATTCTCTCCAAGCAAGGGTTGGCGGGGGACTTCTCCGCGCTCTCTGGTAACGTCATCCGCCTGATCGCTGCAGCGGCGAGCATCTGGGCGTTCACCGCGCTCAACGGGCAGGCCGCACACACAGTGCACGTGTTACGCGCTCATCCAGGAGCATTGCGCTTCATTATGGGCGGGGCCATCGCCGGGCCGTTCCTGGGGGTGTGGCTGTCGCTGATCGCCGTGCAGCACACATCGGTCGGCGTCGCCTCGACGCTGATGAGCCTGCCGCCGATCCTGCTGATCCCCCTGTCCTGGCTGATCTTCAAGGAACGCATCACGCAACGGGCCATCGTCGGCACCGCGCTGGCGCTGGCAGGAGTGGCGGTGCTGTTTCTGCATCCGTAGCCGGTCAGCGCCCGGCGGGAGTGAATTCTCCCCACAGGCGGCGCGCGGCAGCCGTCCGCGTGTCCGATGAGAGGGCGACGCCCACGCGCAACCCCCGCGTCAGCGTCAGGGTGAATAGTAACAACAGGCTTTCGAGGGCGAACACCGCCCCATAGGCCAGCAGCGCATTGCCCCCGCTGAGGTAGCGCACTCCGTCTACCACCATCCCGCCCAGCACGCCGCCGCTTGCCTGCCCCAGTTCGGCGGCGGTGCCCCAGACGCCCATCAGCAGGCCGGCTCGCTCGAAGGTGGTGAACTCGATCACCGCGGTCAGCAGTCCGGCCATGGATAGCCCTGTCCCAAGCCCCAGCGCGAATACCAGAGCGCGGAATCCATCAGCGCTGCCCAGCACGCCTATCGCCAGCATCCCCGCAAAGACGGTCACGTTCAGCCCCAGCCCCACCCGCAACACGGGTAGATAGCCCCAGCGGGCGATCAGCCACACGCCCGCCAGCGCCATGGCCAGGATCGTGCCCGTGCCCCACAGCGCAGTCAGGCGCGTCGTCTGCGCCACGCTCATGCCCAACACCAGCGCGCCGTAGGGTTCGAGCAACACATCCTGCGCCAGCGTGCCCAGCACGCTGAAGACGACGATCGCGAAGAAGCGCCGCGCCTGTGGATCGTCCCACAGCAGTGTGCGTACTACTCGCAGAAACGGTTCGCTGGCGGCCCGCCGCGCGACTGCCTCCAGGTGTGGCACGGGCGGTTCCTGCCCTGTCACGGCCAGAGTCGCCAGCATCGCGTAGGCAAGCGCCACCCCGCCGACGACGGCCAGCAGCCGCCCCTGGCTGAAGGGATCGAGCAACGCGCCCAGGCCCAGAGCACCGCCCAGAATGCCAGCGAACATGGCGATCTTAAACAGCGTCACCGCGCGCGGGCGCTGCACGCCGGTGAACCTGTCCGCCAGCAGCGCCTCGAAGGTGTTGCTGGCCAGGGTGTGCCCCAGGCCAAAGCTCAGGAAGGCCAGCGCCCCGCCGCCAATCAGCACCGGCCCGACGGCGGCGTGGTTGAGCGCGATTAGCGTCGCCCCGCTGAGGCCCAGCCCGGCGATCAGCGTCCCCAGCACGATATATGGCTCGCGGCGTTTGCCGCGCCAGGGGTGGCCGTCCGACAGATAGCCCAACCAGACGCGAGCGGGCGCAATGATCACCGGGATGGCCAGGAAGAAGCCCACCAGGGCGGCGGGCAACGCCAGCTCGACGATCATCACCCGATTGAGCGTGCCGCTGACCAGCACCGAAGTCAGGCCCAGGCCCAGCGGAAACGCAGCGAGACGCAGCGAATGCAGCACGGCAGTCATGCAGGCTCCAGGATCGAGAATCTACAAGATTCGCACGATCTTATACACGATTTTGCAGATTATAGCAGCGTGCGCAGCCGCGCCTCCAACACTTCGTAGGAGAAGTGCTGCAGCCCCACCTGATAGTTATGCTCCACCATCGCGGCGACCGCTGCCGGATCGTCCAGCAGGGCCAGCACCTGACCGACAGCCTCCGCCGTCACGTCCTCGCGAATCTCGACGGCGCGCACGCCCGCCGGTTTGATGTCGGAGCGATAGGGGATATAGGCATTGACAATGAGCGGTTTGCGGAAGTAGAGCGTCTCGATCAGGGCATTGCCGAAGCCTTCATACGAACTGAGGTAGGTCACGAAATCGGCGTGCGGGTAGATGTCCCACAGGGTGTAGGTGCGCCGCCCGTCCTGCACCCCCCGCTTTTCAGTGATGCGGTCGCCGATGAACAGGGCGCGGATGCCCGCCCGCTGCACCTGCTCCAGCAGCCACTCGTAGTAGCTGTCGGTTTCGTCGCCCGCGTAGCCGGTGATCACCAGGACGTAGCGATGGCGCGGGTCGCGTTCGCCCAGTTGCCGCACCAACTCGACTGCCCGCTCGATGTTCTTGCGGCGAATGATGCGCGTCGGCTGCAGGATCAGCCGTTCGTCGGGGGCAATGCCCAGTTCTTCGCGGACGGTCAGGGCGTAGTCATCCGGCGGCGGGGGCGGATTGCGGAAGTCGAACACATTCGGGAGGTATGTCGCCAGCAGGCGACGACGCAGATATAGCTCGCGCTGTATGGCCGTGCTGATCACCACATGGCGCAGCGAGGTGGCCTCGGCGGGGAAAGCGGTCGCCAGGATATCCGGGATGCGGTTGACCAGAAAGCGTTCGCGCTCCCAGTAGAAGTCGTGATGATGGCCGATGGTCGGGATGTGCGTCTCGCCGATGAAATCGCGCAGGGCCACGCCCAGCGGAATCTGCATGGGGATCGCCTGCGCGTTCTGGGTGATCAGCAAGTCGAGCCGGAAGCGCTCGACGAATTCATACAGGCTGTCTTTGAGCGGGGTGGCGGCTCTGGCAATGCGCTGATATAGCTCGCGCGATTCCTCGACTCCGCTGAAGGCTTCGTCGTGAATGGCGATCGCTTCAGGGTCGCGGAAGTGAAAAGCGGGCACTTCCAGGCCCGGCTGAGCGTACTCACCCAGTTCGCCAGCGCAATAGAAGGTCTCGTGGCCCATCCGCTCCAGGACAGCGGCTATCTTGGCGATCTCCAGCGAGACGCCGTCTACACCGGCGATACGTGTGGCGACAAATCCAATGCGCATGGGGATACTCTCCTGCCAGAGGGCCATCCGCGCCCGGCCATCAGCCATCAGCAAGAACGATCACCGCGAGGCCTCCGCCCTACCGTTCTGCTTTGAGCCACAGCACTTCGTACGGCTCCAGGCGCAGAGCGTCGCCCGCGCTGACCCGCCGCTCGCTGAGAACGTCGCAGAACGCGCGCGCGCCGTCCAGGGCAACGCCGCCCAGGTCAACGGTGATAGGCCCGCCGGAAACGTTGGTCAACGTCAGTACGTGCTCATCCCCCTGCGGCGACGTGCGCAGCAACGCGAAGACCGCCGGATGCAGCGTCAACACCTGCTGTGGACCGTTGGGATGGAAAGCGCGTTCGGCGGCGCGCCGGGTGAGCAGCCTGCAGTAGGGATAGAAAACCTGGCTGCGCAGCGAGGCCGGGTCGGACAGCGCCGCCTCTACCTCATCATAGGCCAGCTTCTCGCGGTTGACCGCCCGCAGGATGCCGGTGCGGGTCACTCCCTCGTACCAGTTGCGCGACCCCAGCAGGCTGTGAATGTAAATGCCCGGCACACCCACAAAGGCCAGTTGGATGGCCTGCGCGGCCAGGAAACGCCGCGCCTGCAATGAGAGCGGCTCGTCGCTCTGCGGGTTGGAAAGCATGTCGAAGTAGTTGATGTTCAGTTCGTAAGGGCTGCGCGAGCCGTCGCTATTGGTCTTGTACGACACGTCGCCGCCATGCGCCCGCGCCCGCGACACCAGCGCGGCGATCTCTTCGGGAGCCAGGATGCCCTCTACCGGACGCACGCCGATCCCATCGTGCGAGGCGGTGAAGTTGAAATACGAGGTCTGATCGGACACCTTCTCCAGGCCCGCTGCCCAGCGGCTGAGGGCGCTGGCGTCGCCGGTGGCGAAGGTATGCGCCAGCAGCGGCGGCAGGGCAAACTGATAGACCAGTTGCGCTTCGTCCGTCCCGTTGCCGAAGTAGGAGACGTTCTCCTTGTGCGGGACGTTCGTCTCGGTGATCAGCGCTACGGCGGGCGCGACATAATCCAGCACATCGCGGAACAGGCGCACGACGGTATGCGTCTCTGGCAGATGAATGCAGGAAGTGCCCACGCGCTTCCACAGGTAGGCGATGGCATCCAGGCGAATCAGGCTGGTCCCCTGCGCCACGTAGAACAGCAACACGTCCAGGATATGCAGCAGCACGGCAGGATTGGCGTAGTTGAGATCGATCTGATCGGCGCTGAACGTCGTCCAGACGTGACGCACGCCCTCTGCTGTCTGCACTGGCGTCAACAGCGGCAGCGTGCGCGGGCGCACCACGCTCGACAGATCGGTAGACGAGTCTACGGTGATGAAGAAATCGCGGTAGGTTGGGTCGCCGCTGACGAAACCCTGGAACCAGGCACTGTGCGCCGAAATGTGGTTGATGACCGCATCGAACATCAGCTTGAAGTCGCCCCGCAAGCGGGCGATGTCGTCCCAGGTGCCCAGGTCGGGGTTGACGGCCAGATAGTCAATCACCGAGAAGCCGTCGTCGGACGAGTAGGGGAAGAAGGGCAGGATATGCACCGTGGAAATCACCCCCGCCAGCCGTGCCTTCAGGAAACGGTGCAACGTCTGCAGGGGAGCTTCGCCCTCCGCGCGCAGCGAGTCGCCATAGGTGATCAGCACGGCGTCGCGCTCGGTGAAGCGTTCGTGCGCGGCAACCGGTTGAGCAGAGAGTTCGGGATGATGGGCGCGGAAGTCGTCGAGACGGGGCATCAACTGCTGAAAACAGGACTGGCCGCGGTCGGGGCCGTAGAGAAAAACGAGTTTGTTCAGAATACGCTCAGCAAGAGACATGGGCCGATACCGTTGGAAAATATGGGCCGCCAGGATTGCTGGGGCCTAGCATACGGGCTTGCGCGGGAGAAGTCAAGAGCCGCCGGACCAGCACAAGATCGGGCGATTCCGCCCTGGTCTGGGGACCATCAGTACGCATAGCGCCCTGGGTCGAACAGGTGCAAGTGATCGCGCATCCAGGCGATGGTGCGCTGCAATCCCTCCTCCAGGGAAACCTGCGGCTCCCAGCCGATCAATTCGCGGGCCAGCCGGTTGTCGGAGCGCAAACGCAACACCTCGCTTGTCTCCGGGCGCACGCGCGCTGCCTCGCTGACCAGCGGCACCTCGCGCCCGATCAGCCGGATGACCAGGCGGGCCAGGTCGCCGATGGTGATCGAGCGCCCCGTGCCCAGATTCACCGGGCGACCGATGGCCTCGCTGGAAGCCATCGCCAGCAGGAAACCGCGCACCGTGTCGGTGACGTAGGTCAGGTCGCGCGTGGGGTGCAGCGCGCCCAACCGTACCTCGTCGCGCGCCAGCGCCTGGCTGATGATGGTGGGGATGACGGCGCGGGCGCTCTGGCGCGGGCCAAAGGTGTTGAACGGACGCACAATACGCACCGGCAACCCATAGGCCGCGTGAAAGCTGATCGCTAGCGCGTCAGCGGCTGCCTTCGACGCGGCATAGGGCGACTGCGGGTGCAGGGGGTGTTGTTCGCTGATCGGCTCGGTCTGCGCCGTGCCGTAGACTTCGCTGGTCGAAGCGATGGCGATGCCCTCTACTCCCAGGTCGCGGGCAGCGATCAGCACGTTGAGCGTGCCGCCCACGTTCACGTCGAGCACCTCGCGCGGATGCTGATAGGAATAGGGGATGGTGATCACCGCGCCCAGGTGATAGACCCGCTCCACCCCGCGCATGGCGCGCACGACGGCGTCGGCGTCGCGCAGATCGCCCAAATATACTTCGACCTCAGCGCGCACGTCCGGCGGCAACAGTTCCAGGTTGCCGGTGCGATGAGCGGAGTTGTAGCGCACGAAGGCGCGCACACGCGCGCCCTGGCGGACGAGCGCTTCGACAAGATGGCTACCGATGAAACCGGCAGCGCCGGTGACGAGAACCTGGGTACTCATAGGCGGTTTTCCTGAGTCATTGAGTCGAGAGTTGAGAGTCATCAGTTGTCAGTCGGCGGCTGTGCGCTGTGGGCGCTCGCTCCTGGTGGCGTACAGGCCGCGCCTGGCCGCCATCGCTGCGCGGGTCGGCAGCAGCAACAGCGCCAGCGTCCAGGCTGCCACCCGCCCGTGATAAATGCGCGTATAGGTCAGCAGGTCCTGCCAGTAGATGCGCTGCGTCAGGCGCGGCACCTGGCTGAGGCTGGCGTGCTCATCGTGAATCAACACCGCTTCGGCCACATAGTGGATCGCCGCGCCCGTGCCCACGATCCGGCGACACAGGTCGTCGTCGGTGAAGAACAGCTTGAGCCGCTCGTCAAAATAACCGATCTGCGCCAGGATCGTCCGGCGCGCCATCAGGCACGAGCCGGGGGCGACTTCGACCGCCCGCGTGCTCAGGCGATCCCAGTCTTCATACCACATGGCCCGCCGCCGACGGGCGCGCCAGCGCGGGAACAGGACGCCTAGGAACGTGTAGGAGAGCAGCGCATCGGCGAAAGTCGGAAAGCGCGAGCCGTTGCGCTGCAACGTCCCATCGGCGAAAGTCATGCGCGCCGTCACCGCGCCGACCGTCGGATGTCCGTCCAGATAGTCAACCAGGGTCGCCAGGGTGTCGGGTTGCAGGATCGTATCTGGATTGAGGATCAGCGCGTATTCCCCCTGCGCGGCGCGCAATCCCAGGTTGTTGCCCCCACTGAACCAGCGGTTGGCTCCCGCTTCGATCACCGTCACAGAGGGGAAGCGGGCGCGTACCATGGCCGCACTGCCATCGCGCGAGGCGTTGTCCACGACGATGATCTCCTGGTCGAGGTCGCCCTGTGTCGCCAGCAGCGACTCCAGGGCGCGGGCCAGCTCATCGCGCGTGTTGTAGTTGCACAGGACAGTAGACAGCTTCATGAACACAGCCCGCAGTCGGGTAACCGGCAACATGGCGCAAGGGGTGCATTTCAGTTTGGTTCACGAGTGCAAGCGAACGGAGGCGGATTTCTGAAGCCGCTCTGGTGTGAGCTTTTGTGAAATGCACCCCTCAAACTGAGTGCGAGCAAAGATTCTCGGCGATTTGCTCGGTGCGGAGGTGTTGACCTCACCCCCGCTCGGCACTCACGCGCCTCGCTGCCCCCTCCCGCGTCGGGGAGGGGGCAAGCTGAGCGAAGCGAGGCTGGGGGGGAGGTACCCCACAGCGCTGCAAACGGCCTGTCACAGTTTGCGCGCACCTCTCAAATTGGGCGCATTTCAGTTGAGTTCACAAGACCCGACAAGTCCGAACGGGCCTGATGCATGATCAGCCGACCGTGAACTTTCGTGAAATGCAACATGGCGCAAGTATAGCGTAGAGCAGCAGCGCCGTGAAGCTTATAATATGTCACCAGGTCAGTCCTGACGCACGGCAAATCGTTCGCATTGGGAAGTCGGTCTTTCACCTGTATTCGCTGATCGCGACAGTCTGCTCATGAAAAGGCTTCTCTGGGCATTGACGCTGCTCGGCTGCCTGGCGCTCTATGCAAAAGGGATCAGCGCGGGAGCACCTCGCCCCGCCTTCAGCCCTTCCACCGTCCACCATGCCTGGCTGAACCCTTCGACGATCTTTCACCCAGACGAATTCGCCTACGTAGGGATTCCTTACCATATGCTGCTGCTGGATCAATGGAATCCGCACTATTTCCACAACCCCTCGCTGACCCTCTACACCAACCTGGCCATGTTCTGGCTCTCCGGTGCGACCCGCCTGCCCCATGACGCCGGGCACGAGGTGCGCGCGGTGGCACCGTTCCAGTTGTATTTTCTGGCGCGGGCGCTCTCTGGGCTGTGGACGCTGCTGGCCGTGACGCTGACCTACGCCGCCGGACAACTGGCTTTTGGGCGCACGGCGGGCATGGTTGCCGCGGCATTGGTGGCGCTCTCCCCCCTGACTGTTGAGCACGCCCATTTCGCCACGCCCAACGCTCAGACCACCATGCTGGGCACAGCCGCGCTGTTGCTGGCCATGGTGCTGTTCACTGGCAGGCGTGTGCCGCGCCTGCCTCTATGGGCCGTCTACGGGTTGGCCGGTCTGGCAGTCGGCCTGACCACAGTCGCGCGCTACAACTTCGGAGCTATTGGCCTGGTGACGGGAATGGCGCTGTGGGTCGCCTGGCGGCGCGATCGTCGCTGGAAGCTGGTTCTGATCAGCCTGGGGGCGATCCCCCTTGGCTTTGTGCTGGGTATGCCGGGCCTCATACTGAGCACAGAGGAAGTGATCGCGCAGATACGCGACATCCTCGACTGGTACTGGCTGCGCGGCGGCGGGTCGGGCATGACGGCGGAGCGCGGGTGGCTGCCGCTGGCCTATCACTGGCGCTACACCGCGCTGATCATCACCGGGCCGTTGACCATGCTGGGCGCGCTGTTCGGCGCGGGCCGGGCGCTGCGCGGCGGGAACTGCCCGCAGTCCCGCGCTCGCCGCTGGATCGCGCTGGCCCTGCTCGCCCATCTGCTCGTCTATTCGGCGCTGGCCTTGCTGGGACGGCGCTTGCAGGCCAACCTGCTTTTCCCCTTGCTGGCACCGCTGGCGCTGCTGACCGGCTATGCGGTGGCGGGAGTCCGGCGCAGATGAGGGCTGCTGAGCAGTGCGGGCCTGGCTGCTGCTCTGCTGATCTGGCCTGCTGTGCTCACGGCGTTGCTGATCTATCGCCTGGCGACGCCCGACACGCGATTACGCGCCCAGGAATGGATCTATGCACACGTGCCGCGCGGGACGCCTATCTATCTGCTTGGCCCCTACAACGTCCCTCTTGACCCGCTCGACTACCCTGTGACGCAGACCTATGCCGCTGAGACCGGGCCGGAGGCAGTGCGCACAGTAGACGCGCCGATCCTGGTCTATTCCGACGCCTATCCTTTTGTGGCGCTGCGCGACCGGCGACTGGCCAGCGACCGCGCCATCGCCAGGGAAGAGGGGATTCGCCAGGTGCTGGAGACGGAATGGGTGCCCGTGCGACACTTCGCGCGGATGCCCTGGCCGGGCGAACGCCTGCCGCCCGACGACATCAGCTACTGGTTTCAGGTAGGGATCACGATCTATTGCCGGCCGGTGAATTGCCCGATAGAACTTCCGCCGGCCACACCTTAAAGACTTCACTCAGTCAGGTTGCGGGCCTTGCGGGCAATGAGCAGGGTAGTGAAGTTGAACGGCCAGGGCGCAATCCGGCGTAATATGGCTCCCAGCGCGTCCGCCAGCCAGGTCGTGCGGTAATACCCTTTGGCGCGGAAAGGCCAGCCCAGCCCCCACAGGGTGAAGCTGTGACTGGTAGGCCGCACCAGCACGACCTCGAAGCCCGCCCGCTGCACTTCGGCGATGAGCTGATGCTGGGTGTAGGTGCTCTCGTAGAAGTCCTCGCTGGCCAGCGTTCCCTGGCCGAGCAAACGGCGTTTCCAGTGTACCAGGCGGTGCACCACGTTGGGATAGGGGATAGTCAGCACCAGCGTCCCGCCGGACACCAACACGCGGTTGGCTTCGCGCAGGGCTGGCCCCATGCCGTGCTCAAAGTGTTCCAGTACCCCGAACGATAGATAGCCGTGCAGCGAAGCGCTGCGGTAGGGTAGCGCGTGCACATCGCCCACCTGCAACGGCAGGGTCGGGTCGTAGGCGCGGGCGGTGCGCAGGGCGCGTTCGGCATAGTCCAGGCCGATGACGCGCAGTCCCATCTCGCGCAGTTTGATGATCACTGTGCCCAGGCCACAGCCCGCCTCCAGGATGATGCCCTCCCTGGAGAGATACTGCGGATAGACGCCCAGCGTCTCCCAGGTGCGCCGCTGATCCATCACCTCCAGCTCGGCCTCAACGCTGGCCTGTGACCAGATATCTTCCCAGGACTGCCGGGTGCGTTCGTAGAGATCGTCGCTCATCGTCCCTCATTTCTGCGCGGAGCGGATGTCCTGCACCAGCGCCATCAGGCGTTCCATGCGGTGATCGTAGGTGTGATGGGCGTGCACGTGCGCCCGACCTGCTTCGGCGATGCGCGCGCGCTCGTCGTTGTGCGCCAGATAGTACGCAACCAGTTCGCGCAGGTGTTGCGGGTCGCGATAGGTGATCAGGTGCTCGCCCACCGTGAACCATTCGCGCACGCCGGGCCGGTCGTCGGCGATCTGCAACGTCCCCACGCCGCACGCCTCGAACAGGCGCATGTTGCCCCCCCAGCGCATAAAATCGCCGTGCGGGTTGACCGTGATCTTCGCCGCGCGGGTAATGCGCAACATCTGCTCACCCAGCGCCGCGCCCCGATAATGCGGGCGCAGCGACGGCGGGACTTCGTGCACGCTCCAGATGCCCAGGTCGAACTCGCGCAGCGCTTCCAGGGCGGCCACGCGCTCGCTGTACAGGCGTTGCGGGACAAGCGTCCCCACGACAGCCACATCGCAGCCGTAGCGCGCCCGTTCGTCGTCGCTCAGGGCATAAGGATAGTGGAAGTCCAGATCAATGGCCGACATGGGCAACACTTCAGCGCGCGGCGCGCCCAGTTCCCGCCACTGCACAGCATGATAGAAATCGTTGGCGATCACCAGGTCGTAGAGCGGCGCAGCGGCGCGCTCGATGGGCCGCGAGAAGACGACTGGCGATGTGCCGCAGCCATAGACCAGCGTTGCGCCGTGCTCGCGTTTGAGGCGGGCCAGCGTCTCCGGCAGGATCACGCCGTTGTCGCCAGGGAGGATGATCACGTCTGGCTGGAACCGGGCCGCAAAGTGGATCAGGCGATGATTGCGCAGGCGGAAGTCGGGGTTAGCGTAGGGGAAGCGCGCCGCCAACGCGCTGAGCGCCCGCCCCAGGGTCAGCCGCTGCGTCATGCGCAGTTGGCTGTGTCGTGCCCAGGGTAACGCGCTCTGCGAACGCCAGAAGACAGCGCATTCGTGCCCCTGGCGACGCAGCGCGCGCACCCAGAAGTACTGCGCCTGCGACGGCGGGAAGAGCGGATCAGAGTCGGGCGCGGCCCGACGCGCTCGCTCCAGTTCCGCCGGATGATGCAAAGAAGCAACGAACAGGATGCGCATGGGCACTCACAGACGACACAGGTCGGTGCCAGTGACGGTCAACTCGCCAGCCGGGCATGTCAGGCACGGCCTGGAGGCTGGCTTACCTTTCGCCCCAGCGCGGGCGGGAGCGAAAAAGTACATGGCATGCCCTAGCTTACCGCAGGTTCCGCAGAGAGCGGTAATTCGGCCTCGGCCCGATGCGTCCACGTTGGCAGCGAGGTCAATCGCCGAGACCCAGAGATCGCGGAGAGGAAGACAAAGACAACAAGGCTTTGTGTTTTTCTATGTCCTCTACGACCGCTACGGTCTCAGCCATTGTTCCCTGCTTTGCCGGGCAGAGGCCCGGACGCACCATCCCTACGCCTGCTCGATAATCTTACGCAAGTTTTCCTCGAAGGGTGGGTAGACGACGCCGCGCTCGGTAATAATGGCCGTGATGTAACGGGCGGGCGTCACGTCGAAAGCGGGATTGCCTACCTGCACCCCATCCGGCGTGACCTGGCACTCGCCTACATGCGTGACCTCGCGGGCGCCGCGTTCTTCGATCTCGATGTGATCGCCGGTGGGCGTCGCCAGGTCAATGGTCGTGGTTGGGCCGACGACGTAGAAGGGGACGCCGTTCTCATGCGCGACGACAGCCAGATTGTAGGTGCCGATCTTGTTGGCGGTGTCACCGTTGGCGGCCACACGATCGCACCCCACCAGACACAGATCAACACCCATCGTTCGCATGTAGTGCCCCGAAGCGCCGTCGGCGATGACCATGTGCGGGATGCCCAGCATCTTCAGTTCCCACGACGTGAGCCGCGCGCCCTGCAGACGGGGCCGCGTCTCGTCCACCAGCACGAAGACTTTTTTGCCGTGCTCGTGCGCCGTGCGGATGATGCCCAGCGCCGTGCCATAGTCCACCGTCGCCAGGCTGCCAGTGTTGCAGTGATGGATGATCGTACACTCGTCTGGCACCAGCGGCAGCGCGTTGAGGCCGATCTGCCGGTTGGTGCGCACGTCGGCTGCGGCGATGGCGTGCGCTTCGGCCAGGACTGCCGCGCGGATGCTCTCCGCATCCGTCAGAGCGGGATCGCTGGCCCGCGCCAACACCTGCTTGATGGCCCCGAACAGATTGACCGCTGTCGGGCGCGAGGCCCGCAGCACGTCCGCCGCCTCGGCGAGTTCGGCGCGTAGCGCTTCGGCTGTGCTGGCCCGGCTATGCCAGGCGGCAAGCGCCAGACCGTAGGCGGCGGTGGCCCCGATCGCCGGTGCGCCGCGCACCACCATCTCGCGGATGGCCGTCGCCACGTCGCGGTAGTCTGTGTAATCCAGATAAACCATAGCAAAGGGAATCTGACGCTGATCAAGCAGGCGCAAGACGCCGTTGTCCCATTCGAGAGTCTTAAAGCCGGTCATGAGCATTCCTTTCCGGTGTCGCACATCTCCGAGTGCAGGCACCGGCTTTTGTAACGACAGAGTGCCCTGCCTGTCAAGACGGGAATCAGCAAGGAGGGCATGCAAAGATTGTCAGCGACTTTGCCCCGCCCAATGACCCTCATCCCCCAGCGCTGCGGGCAAAGGGGAGCACTCGCACAAGAGACAGTAAATCCCCTCGCCCCGCGACGCAGTCGCGAGGGAGAGGGGATGTAGGGGTGAGGGGCAGCAGACCCCTGCAAATGGCCTGTCACATCTTGCACGCATCCATCAGCAAAAGAGGGCAAGGGGACTGGCGGAGAAGGGGTGCTCAGCAGCGCAACGGCTCACCCGCGCTCCAGGCCGTGCTGTTCCAGCAACGCGCTGTCCTCGATCAACGTTTCTGTCGGGCCATCAGCCACGATCGCGCCACCATCCAGAATGACCATGCGCGGACACAGCTCGCGCACCAGGCGCATATCGTGCGACGCGATCAGCAGCGTCTGTCCATCCAGCCCTTGCAGCAGCCGGATCAGGCTCCGACGGGCGCGTGGATCGAGACCGCTGCTTGGCTCATCCAGCGCCAGCACGCGCGGATTCATGCTCAGCACGGTGGCCAGGGCAATGCGTTTCTTCTCGCCCAGGCTCAGGTGATAGCTCATCCGGTCGGCGTAGGTGCTCATCCCCACTGCTGTCAGCGCGCGCTCCACTCGCGCCCGTACTTCGTCTTCCGGCAACCCCATGTGCAGTGGGCCAAAGGCTACGTCCTCGAACACGCGCGGCGAGAACAACTGATCGTCTGGGTTCTGGAAGACCAGCCCGACCATTGCCCGAATCTGCCCCAACGTGCGGTCGGTCAGCGCCACCCCAGCCACCCGGATCGCCCCGTCTGCGGCCCGCAAGATGCCGTTGAGGTGGAGCAGCAGGGTAGACTTGCCCGCCCCGTTCGGGCCGACCAGCGCCACCCGTTCGCCCGCTTCGACGCGCAGCGATATATCGGACAGGGCGCGTTGCCCGTCTGGATAGCTGAAAGACAGCCCTTCGATCTCGATCATGGCCGGGCACATATCGCTGCCTCACTGCCACCAGAGCATGGCTGCCAGCTCCACAATGCCCAGCCATAATAGGGGCACCGCGCCCGCCAGCGCCGCTCGCCAGGATAACGGGGGCGGAGTCAGGCGGCGCATCTCTCCGGCATAGCCGCGGGCGAGCATGGCCGCATAGACTCGCTCGCTGCGTTCGTAGCTGCGCAGAAACAGGTTGCCCACCATGCCTCCGGCGACCCGCGCCCGCCAGAACAATGTCCCGCCCGCGGGGCGTCCCTCGGCATGGGCGCTGCGAGCAGCGCGGGCGCGCAACAGGCGCTCTGCTTCTTCGCCCAGCGTTGTGCTATAGCGCACCATGAAGGCAATCAGCGCCACCAGCGTCCCCGGCACGCGCAGACTGCCCAAGGCCCACACCAGGTCGGCGAAAGAGGTGGTCATGGTCAGCAACAAGGCGACCTGCACCGACAACCAGCTTTTGAGCAGGATGGCAACGAAACGCGCCAGCCCGGCCTGACTGATGGCAATGCCCCCGCCGAGCGTCCAGGCTGGCCCTGGCACCGTGATCAGCAGCGGCAGCGCGGCCAGCATGAACGGCAGCGCTACCGCCCCCAGGCGCGCCATGCGCCACGCGCTGAAGCGGGCCAGGGCAGCCAGCCCAGCCACCAGCGTCCACAGCGCCGGATAGGCGGGCCAGGCGTGCGTCGGCGTGAGGGCGATCCCGCCGATCAGGGCAAACGTCACCACCACTTTCACGCGCGGATCGGCCCTGTGCAGCGGACTCTGGCCGGGCTGATAGCGCTCAAAAGAACGATACATGCTGCCTCATTGTTGCTGCCGAACTTTTTCCGGCGCGTTCAGGCGCACCAGGCGGGGCACGGCAAACCCGATACCCGCCACGATCAGCACACCGATCACCCCCGCAATGATAGTGGTTAATGCCTCGTCGTCAATACCGGGCACCGTGTAGTCGGGCAGGACTTCATAGACGGGGTCTTCCGCCTTGTCAATGAACGCCTTGTCCTCGGCCACGCGCTCCAGGCCGTCAGGGTCGGCATCGGCCAGCGGCGAGGCGAAGGCAATCGCCAGCGCGATCACCAGCCCGGCAGCGATCAACGCCGATTGCCGGGCCACACCAGCCGACGGCGCGCCCAACAGGTCGGGGCGGGTCTGACGGACGAAAGCCAGCGCGCCCACGGTGATCAGCGCCTCGCCAATACCAATCAGCGCGTGAATGCCAGCCATGGCCGGCAGCGCCACATCCAGCGGCGACGTGCCGGAGATGGCCAGTTCCAGCGCGGTCGCCATGGCTGCCAGTTCTACCGATACCCACGCCCCCAGCGCTGCCGCGATCAGCATGGCCTGAGGCTGCGCGCCGAGTGCTCGACGTGCCCATACATAGACTGCGTAGCCGACGAAGACGGCCAGAATGCCCATATTGAACACGTTGAAGCCCAGCGCCAGCAGGCCGCCGTCTTGAAACAGCAACGCCTGTACAGCCACGACCGTGGTCATCACCAGCACCGCGGCCCACGGCCCCAGCAACACGGCTACCAGCGTCCCGCCGATCAGGTGACCCGATGTGCCTCCCGCGACGGGGAAGTTGATCATCTGCGCCGCGAAGACGAACGCCGCCAGCACGCCCATCAGTGGAATCTGCCGGTCGCCGAGCCGATCGCGCACTTCGCGCAGCGCTAACCCCACCAGCACCGCTGTCACCAGCCAGCCCACGATGGCTACCGGCGCGCTCAGAAAGCCGTCGGGGATATGCATGGCCAGGATAGGTTTTAAGAACATGGCGCCATCTCTCCTCACTTGAAGGCTCGCAATGACCTTACAGGTATCCTTCTCGCAAAATTGTAATTTTTTACAGGTGAATTCTATCGCATTAGCGCTCTCGCGAGCAATTATTTCTGGCACTTCTCCAGCAACCAGATAGCATTTTGTGTGTGTCACAGGCTGCCGTACAATGGGCGGACGAACACGGCGGCACTCAGAGGAGGCATGATATGCGTGTGGTGTTGCAGCGCGTTCGGCGCGGCGCAGTGCATGTGAACGGGCAGACGGTCGGCGAGATCGGGCACGGCTTTGTGATCCTGGTGGGAGTCGGGCCGCGCGACGGCGAAGCGCAGGCGCAATGGCTGGCCCGCAAGATCGCCGGGCTGCGCGTTTTCGAGGATGCCGAGGGCAAGTTCAACCTGTCGCTGCTCGATGTGGGCGGGGGATGCCTGGTGGTGTCACAGTTCACGCTCTACGCGGACGCGCGCCGAGGTCGTCGTCCCAGCTTCACCGACGCCGCACCGCCGCAGGTCGCCGAGCCGTTGATCGCCCGCTTCGCCGACATGCTGCGACAGGCAGGAGTGTCCCCTGTGGAAACAGGGGTCTTCGGCGCGCGCATGGAAGTTGAGATTCTCAACGATGGGCCGGTGACCATCTGGCTGGACACCGACGAACTGATGGGCGAGGCAGACAGGTAGAGTCGTCTATTGCGTCAGGCATCGCGGCCAGGCTGGGCGCGGTCGGCGCGGATTTCGCCCTTGTGCCCCAGCAACAGCGCCTCCAGCTCGTACACTTCGTCATCATTCAGGTCGGCCAGCAAACGCTCTATCCTCGAGTGCTGAGGACGTTTGCGCTTGCTGCTGGCGCTTTCGGCTTCGGCCCGCGCCTGCTCGCTTCCGCTCACCCAGATGATCAGGGTCATCAGCGCAGCGACACCGCCCAGGACGAGCGTCACGTCCAGCACGGTGGCGCTGTTGGCCTGGGCGATCGCACCCGTCGGCGAAGTCAGCAGGCTGCCGATCAAGATCAACAGGCCGAGCCAGATCGAGAAAGTCAAGAGCAACCGCCCTGTGTCCCGCATGATAGTCTCCCGTTCTGGTGTCCGTCTCAGTAATCTACCAGGATCATCTGCCCGGCCTGGCCGATGAGGTGACCGGTGACGATGTGGTAGTAGAAGCCCAGCAGGGGCGCTCCCACGATGAGGACCGAGGCAAAGGGGGCGATGATCGCCCCCAGCAATGCCAGCAGAAACGTATAGAGCCATAGCGTCGCCAGCAGACCGGCATTTTGCCGCACGTCGTGCACCAGCGCCCCCAGCCGGAAATATTCGCCGTAGTTGCCCGTCTCGGCGTAGCGGATAATGCCCATGAAAACCAGCATCATGGCGGGGATGGCATAGGCCAGGGCCAGGAAGAACAGGCAACAGGTGGCGCTGCATGTCAGCAGAAAGCCCAGGTCGCTTTCACCGGCCAGGATGGCTGGCACCACGATGATACACCCCAGCA
>Ga0209721_1000777_pt1 | contig 26790 bp, 30 predicted proteins | sample TshhotsprinmetaG_FD_184139 | JGI IMG/M metagenome (GOLD analysis project Ga0209721, IMG submission 184139) | Hot spring microbial communities from South Africa to study Microbial Dark Matter (Phase II) - Tshipise hot spring metaG (SPAdes)... | ecosystem: Environmental > Aquatic > Thermal springs...
ATGCCCCCTTTTTTGGAATGGAATAAATACGGAAATGTAGGTTTTTAAAAACTATCTGTCCAAATACTGGAACAACATATTTACGCACCATGTCAGAAGACCTCAGAAGGCGTTTTACCGCCAAGACTGCTATGGGGTCTTTCTGTATTATAGAAGATTCTATGTTTTTGTATCACCTCCTTTGCCTGCATTTGATTTTCAAAGAGATTTCTACTAAGGCATTCGTCTCTAAGCTTGCCATTGAAGCTTTCGAGAGTGCCGTTTTGCCAGGGGCTGCCTTTTTCAGTAAACTCGTGGCGTATGCCATGTTTTTGAATGAACCTTTCAAAGGTGAGGCTTCTGAACTCAGGTCCCTGATCAGTTCTGAATTCTGGGGATGCCGTAGAGTCTGAGGCATTCTTCAATGACTTCTATAACCACCTTAGCGGTAATGCTAAAACCTACCTCAATACCCAAAGAGAACCTGCTGAAGAGGTCTTCAACCGTCATTATTTTAATGTGTCTGCCGTCTGTAAAGGAGTCAAAGAGGAAATCTACAGCCCAGACATGATTACAAAACAGAGGTTCTGTAAGAGGAGCCTCTACGGCAATCCGCTTTTTATTTTTACTGGGTTTCTGTCTTTGAAGACTGAGACATTTATAGATGCGGTAGACTTTTTTATGATTAGCATTGACACCGCGCCTGTTTACAGCAAGATGGATGCGTCTATAGCCGTAAAATGTGTATTTAAAGGCTATATCTCTTATCATTTCAGCAAGAGACATATCTTGTTCAGCCTTAACAGAATGGTAATACAAAGTGCTGAGCGGTATTTCAAGGATGTCTGCTGTTTTTTTTGCTGTTATACCGAGTTGAATCATCTTTTTAGCTATCACTCTTGTTTCATGAATGGTCAGAAATTTTTTTAACAATGTCTCTGAGCACCTGTATTTCGAGTTCTTTTTCGGCAAGAATTCTTTTAAGCCTGATGTTTTCGTCCTCAAGGACTTTGAGCCTTTTGGCTTCGTTAGAGGACATGCCTTTGAATTTCTGTTTCCATTTCTCAAAGGCGCTTCAAGAAACGGGATACTTACGACATACCTCGGGCTATGAAACTGCCGGGAAGTTCTCCTTCTAAAAGAATCTGTATGATCCTTTCTATAGGATATTTTGTCTGTTTCATAATTAACACCCCTTTTTTGAATTATATCCGTATTTTCGTTGTTCCAAAAAATGGTGTGCAAGTCACTGCAGTATTACTTTGAAGATAGCTTGTGGCATAGAGAAACTGGAATTGTTTATGGGGATAAGACAAAAGATATTTGAACTGGATTTGGCATTTGCTATATAGGCAAGGCAAGAAAATGAAGACTTAAAGGGGGAAGTGCGTCTTGATAGAGTAAAAATACCAGATAAAAACGCTCTGATTAATGTCAGCGGAAATTTTACAGGGCAATTAGATAGGACATAAGACAAAATCTGTCAAAAAACCTTGAAATTGCCTTAGAAATAGTTTTGAAGAATTTCTATATCGGGATTCGGGGATCTGGGTCTAGTTTATATTTTCCAAGAAAAGGGATATAATATTTTATTAAATAGCGGAGATTAATAGCCTAAAATCGGCGGTAGAAAGCTGTCATTGTTTCGCGCTGGGTCGTAATGACAGTTTTCTATTTTCTATCTCTATTTTTCGGATAGTGATATTATTTGCAAAAGAATTAAATAGCTATTATAATTTTACTTTCTAATTGGACACGGAGGATTTATGGCAAGTGACAGGCAGAAGAAAACAACTGAGGAAGATATAAGGAAGGAAGAAAAGCTAAGAAAAGAGAACCTTAAAAGGCATCTAATCAGGATGCGTGAAGATATAGTTGCTGAGGCTAAGGCTGAAATCAAAAAATTCAAATCGGGAGAAAAAAAACAGATAGTAGAAACAGTCCTTGATGACGGGGACTTATCGTTCGTTGATTTATCCGAGGATATAAGCCTCAAACAGCTCAGCACTCATCGAGAGACTCTTATCAAGATTGACGAGGCATTGCGCAAAATAAATGAAGGAACTTATGGATTATGCGAAGATTGTGGTGATGAAATAAGTGTTGAAAGGTTAAAAATCATCCCCTTTGCAACCCACTGTAAGGAGTGCCAGGAAAAAAAGGAGATGCTCGACAAAATAAGACAATCCGAAGAATTTGCTTAATAATTAATCTTTTCCAAAAATAATCCTCTTGCAGGGGCAGTCTGTCCTGCAGCCATTCTGTTTTTTGCAAGGAGGATGCTTTTTACATTCTCGGCACTCCACCTTCCCCTCCCTATCTCAACAAGTGTTCCAACAATATTTCTAACCATATGTCTCAAAAAAGAGTCAGCTTCTATTGAGAATTTAACGAAATCTCCTCTCATTGAAAATGTCATAAAATCAATGCTATCAAATTTCTCAATCTTTGCAGAAAAAATTGTTTTAGCGACGTTTTTGGCATCACATCCACTACCCCTAAAAGAAGAAAAATCATGGGTACCAACTAAAAATCTAATTGAGTTGGTCATTTTTTCAATATCGAGTTTATATCGGATATTCCATGTATATCTGTATAGAAAAGGCGAGATTATTTTAGAGGTCGAGATAAAATATGAATAAATTTTGCTTTTAGCATCAAAGCGAGGGTTAAATCCAATATCTTTATCACAAACATTCAATATCCTTATATCATATGGCAGGTTGGCATTTAAGGCATTTTGTATAATATCATGGGTCAGCTTTGTGGAAGTAAAAAAGGCAGCTATTTGATTGATTGCGTGGACACCGGCATCGGTTCTCCCCGCAGCAGTCAGTTTAACAGATTCTCCTGTAATTTTTTGTATTGTCTGCTGGAGAATGCCTTGTATAGTTGGTACATTTTGTTTGGATTGAATCTGCCAGCCGTTATAATTTGTGCCATCATATTGTATTGTAAGAGCGACATTTCTCATTAGAGAAGCTCTCAAACTATCTTCATGCTTATGTCAACAGCCCTTGCCGAGTGTGTCAATGAGCCTATTGAAATTATATCTACGCCAGTTTCAGCTATTGTTCTGACGTTATCGAGTTTAACACCCCCTGAAGCTTCAAGAAGGACTTTTTGCTTAAAGTCAACTGCCCACTTATCCCTTATCCTAACCGCCTCTTTCATATCTTCTAACGACATATTGTCAAGCATTATGACGTCCACTCCAGCAGAAAGGGCTTCTTTTAATTCTTTAATATTTTTAACCTCGACCTCGATTTTTAAAAGATGGTGGGCTTGTTTTGAGAGCTTGACTGCCTTGGTTATGCTGCCAGCAATCTTGATGTGATTATCTTTAATCAGTATGCCGTCGTATAGACCAAACCTGTGGTTAACTCCCCCCCCAATTCTTACTCCGTATTTCTCCATAAATCTCATGTTAGGGGTAGTTTTTCTTGTGTCAACGACAATGGTCGGCAGTCCCTTTAATTTACTCACAAAGGCATTCGTAAAGGTTGCTATCCCGGAGACCCTCTGGAGGATATTCAAGGACAGCCTCTCAGCCAGAAGCAGGCTTCTTGCCCTGCCCTTGACTTCGGCTATTATGTCTCCCTTTTTGACAGGAGAACCTTCTACAAAAAAAACCTTTAGCTTCATATCTTGATCTACTGTAGTAAAAACTTGCCTGACAAACGGCATTCCAGCTAAAATAAAATCTTCCTTTGCGACTATATTTGCTGTAGATTGCTTATTAGGCGGGACAACAAGCAATGATGTGGCATCTCCATGCCCTTCATCTTCGGAAATGGCGAGTTTAATCACCTCTTTCACTAAAACTGGCAGGTAAAAAGGCGCAAGCTTGATTTCTCTATCTTTTTTGATGGGCACCTTGATATTATGTGTTTAACTTTTTTTGAGAAGGTGGTATATACCTAATAAACCCCCGGCTATGGCGCCGAGGGTTAAGGCTGAGCGCCAGTCCAGCAAGGTAGTTACGTTGCCGCTTACATTCTTGCTAATCATTACAAGTGAGGCTGTATTGTTGGCAACAATATCCTTAGAAGCTATAACTCCGATGCCGCTTTTGTTGATGGTTGTTTCGCCTGCAGACATCGTAACTGGCGAGAATGTAAGATTGAGGTTTGCAGATTCGCCAGTGCACAGCATCCCGATGCTCTGGTTCATAGAGATTTTTTTGCCTCTCATTACCAGCGACGCTCCCTGAGTAACCTCTACCCTCTCGGAATCCACTGTCAGAATTGCCGCCTGCTGCACCTCAACATGGTTGCCTTCAACAGCCCTAATAGTGCTCTGTCTTATTTTTATAATATCTGCCTCAACTATATCGAGCCCCCTGCCTTCAATCTCTAACTCGCTTTTTTCCATGTAATCCTCTTTATCCTTCAATTGTTTTTAAGATTCTGATACTTTCAGATATTTTCTGACTCTTTTCTAAGAGAATATCAAATTTTTCTCTTTCTTTTTCGATGATGTTGTCTGGTGCGTTTTTAAGAAAGTCTTCATTAGAAAGCTTCTTATTCACGAATGATATATCACTCTCTATCTTTTTTCTCTCTTTCAGAAGCCTTGCCATCTCCGATTTAACATCAAGCAGTCCGCCGAGGGGGACATATATCTCCATATCGTTCTTAACTGTAACAGCAGAATCCTGACTTCTACTGACTTGCTGCCCAATTTTAATATCATGGCATTTAGTTAATTTCATTATAGCAGAAATATTTTCAAGAAGCACCGCCTCCGATTTTTCGGATAGAGTTTTTATGGCTGCATTAATCTCAAGGGCTGGGTTGATATTCAGTTCACCCCTGATGTGTCTGATGCCCGAAACTGCATCAATAAAATAACTCATCAACTCCTCAGCTTCGGGATAAAAAAGTAGTTCATCCGGGTATTTCGAAGCCATTATGCTCGTTCCATCAGAGAATATTGAGTTCCAGAGTTCTTCAGTGATAAACGGCATAAAGGGATGAAGCATGAGCAAAATATTTCTTAGAACAAAAAAGAGGCAGTTCACTACAGCCTCTTTAGCTTTATCAGTCCCCTTATAAAGGACTGGTTTGACAATCTCTATATACCAGTCACAGAATTCATGCCATACAAACTGATAAATACCGCCTGCGGCATCATTAAATCGGTATTCTGCCAGTTCCTTGTTGGTTTTCTGAACAGTGAGGGCGAGTCTGTGCAATATCCATCTGGATGGTAGTTCGAGTTGTTCGGTGTTTTGATAAACTGTGCTATCAGTATGAAATTCTTTGTAGTTCATAATGAATTTGGATGCGTTCCATAACTTATTGATGAAATGTCTGTATCCCTCAACCCTTTTCTCGGAAAACCTGACATCTCTTCCCTGAGCTGCAAAAGCGGCAAGGGAGAATCTGAAGGCGTCTGCTCCATAACGCTCTATCATCACAAGGGGATCAACAACATTGCCCTTCGATTTGCTCATCTTATGGCCGCTTGAATCCCTGACAAGGGCATGAATATAAACGTCCTTGAAGGGCTCTTTTCCCATAAACTTATTTCCCATCATAATCATGCGGGCAACCCAGAAGAAAAGGATATCAAAGCCAGTAACAAGCACACTTGTGGGATAAAATGTCCTGAGTTCTTTTGTATCCTCAGGCCATCCAAGAGTTGAGAATGGCCAGAGAGCTGAAGAAAACCATGTGTCGAGTACATCGGGGTCGCGGATAATATGCCTGCTTTTGCAATCCGGGCATTCCATGATATCATGTCTTTGGCTTAGTGGTTTGACTTCTTTAGGTATCCTGATAATTTTGGAGTGCTTGATAATATCTTCATGCTCCATACCCACATTTCTTAAGTAAGAATAAGCCCCCCCTGAAACTGTATTATTGTTTTTAAGTTTTACAGGTTCATAAAAGATATGTTCAATGACATCTCCTTGTGTTTTGCCTCCGTTGCATTTACACTCAGGGCAATACCAGACAGGTATCTGATGTCCCCACCATATCTGCCTGGAGATGCACCAATCCTTGATTTCCTTCATCCACGCATAATAGTTGTTATACCAAATCTCAGGAACAAGCCTTATATTTCCTTCTTTTACGAGTCTTACTGCTTCAGACGCGAGGGATTCAATCCTGAGATACCATTGCACATTGAGAAGCGGTTCAATTATCGTCTTGCAGCGGTAGCAGTGCCCCACAGCGTGAAGATGTCTTTGTTCGGCAGTCAACAAGCCTGATTCCTTCAAATCTGCTATCACCTTTTTTCTGCATTCATATCTGCCAAGTCCTTTATACCTCTCGCCCGCATCTTCAGACATCTGACCATCTTCCGTTATGACTGATATGAAAGGTAACTGGTGTGATTTTCCAATTATTTCATCGTTGAAATCGTGGGCAGGCGTTACCTTCAGTGCCCCTGTTCCAAAGGAAGGGTCAACGGTCGTTTCGGGAATTATTTTAATTTTCCTGCCTGTAAGAGGTAGTTCAACTGTTTTGCCTATTAGGTGTGCGTATCTCTCGTCTTCGGGATGCACGGCAACAGCAGTATCTCCCAACATTGTCTCGGGTCTTGTGGTGGCAATTGTTATATAGTCCTGTCTTTCCTTTTCCCTTGCATCGGGGCTTAAGGGATAATTAATAAAATATAACTTGCCTTCGACCTCCTCATATTCTACTTCCAGATCAGAGAGAGCTGTATGGCATCTCGGGCACCAGTTAATAAGGCGGTTGTCTCTGTAAAGAAGCCCCTCTTCAAAAAGCCTTACAAAGACTTCTCTCACAGCCTTCGATAGCCCTTCATCAAGGGTAAATCTCTCTCTCGACCAGTCGCAAGCACAGCCAAGTTTTTTTAATTGGTGAATAATCCTGCCTCCGTATTCAGCTTTCCACTTCCAAACTCTCTCTATAAAAGCTTCCCTACCCATTTTATGTCTGTCAAGCCCTTCCTTTGCTATCTCTTTCTCAACGACATTCTGTGTGGCAATGCCTGCATGGTCAGTGCCTGGAAGCCACAGGGCATTAAAGCCAGACATCTTTTTCCATCTTATCAGGATATCCTGTATGGTTACATTAAGGGCATGCCCCATATGAAGGGAGCCTGTTACATTTGGAGGGGGGATGACGATAGAGAAAGGCAGCTTTTCTGAATCGGTCTCTGCCCTGAATAAATTATTTTTCTGCCAGTAGTTATACCATTTATCTTCTACTTCTTCAGGTTTATAACTTTTCTCTAATAAGCCCATGTTTAATTTACCTTTTGAAACTTTCTCCTTATAATTATTTCAACTATGCCTGGCAAGGCATTCTTTATCTCGGCTTCAATCTCATTCATCAATGAAGAAATCACCTCATTAATTTTTTCTTTAAGAATCTCTTCTACTATTGCAGGGCCAATTTCATGCAGGGTTGCGCGTATTCGCTCCCTTAGAGATGATGAGAGTTCTTCTGAGATAGCGGTTTTAAAATGATAAGTGATTAAAGAATCAAGGGATTCAATTACTAAGTCCCGCAGGACTTCGTTATCAATCTGCCCTGTTGATGGGTCTCCTTCACTTGATGCATCTTTTAATGTTTCCTGTGGCGTCAGAGTTTGTTCTTGTTTTAAGTTTGTGGACTCGATTAATTTAGATGCCTCAATTTCCTTATCCACACAATTTGTATCTCTGTCTGCAGGTAGGACTCTGGCAATCGAATCTTCAGTGACTTCCAGACTAACAGGTTGTGCAATAAATAAATCGTCATTGTAAGAAGGCGGTTCATATGTCTGTGAATACTCAAAATTAAGTAACTTCCGTATTTTACCAACCAGTTCTAAAGACTCAAAGGGCTTCAGTATGTGCTCATCTGCACCTACGAGTCTGGCATATTCTTCATCATAGGGCTCATAAGCCCCTGCAAGAAGTATTACAGGGATATTGGAGTTTGCAGACCTTGACTTTATTTCCTTGCAGAGGTGATAGCCATCTAAACCGCGCAATGTGATTTCAGCGAGTATGATATGCGGATTAAAGGAATCTATTTCACCAATAGCTGTTTTACCATCAATGACAGTCTTAACCTCAAAGCCTTCTTGCTGCAAAATCTCTTCGACAAGATTCAAAAGTATTGGGCTTTCGTCGGCAAACAATACCCTGTATTTCATTGTCATCCTATTTTTTCTTGCTCATATAATCTTCTATAGCCTTTTTCAGGGCATCCGCCCCGAGATTTGAACAGTGTAATTTTTGGGGAGGCAGTCCGTCCAGGGCATCGGCAACAGCCTCTTTTGAGATCTTCAGCGCTTCCTCAATGGTTTTACCCTTGACCATTTCTGTGACCATACTGCTGACTGCTATCGCAGCCCCACAGCCAAATGTTTTGAACTTGGCATCTACAATGACTCCGTTTTCAACTTTTATAGAAATCTGCATGGCATCGCCGCATGTCGGATTGCCTTCCATTCCTATGCCATCAGCATCGGGTATCTCTCCAACATTTCTTGGATTTGCAAAGTGATCCATCACTTTCTGGGAATACATAATTTTATCCTCCTGTATAACACTTGTCACCTTCTGACCCCTTACCCCATCCTCCAGAAAAAGGTGACATTTCTCTTAATCTGTTTATTACCTGTGGGAATTCTGTTAGTAAATAATCCACATCTTCATGGGTATTTCCTATCCCCACGCTGAAAACTATTGAGCCCTGAGCAAGGGCTGTTGGTATACCCATTGAAAGCAAAACAGGAGAGGATTTTAAAGCCTTTGAGGAGCATGCTGAACCGCTCGCTGCATACAGCCCTTTCATTGATAGAAGCAGCAACATCGCCTCGCCTTCAATAAATTCAACGACGAAGCTGGCGTGGTGGGGAAGTCTTTCCTGCGGATGTCCTGTCAGATAAACATTAGGAATCTTTGTAATACCTTCGATTATCCTGTCTCTCAGCTTCATACAGTGGTTCATCCTGTCGTTTAGATTTGCCCTTGCGAGTTCTGCAGCTTTTCCCATCCCCACTATTGCAGGGACATTTTCCGTTCCTGCCCTTCTGCCTCCTTCCTGGATACCACCGTAAATCAGCGGCACTATTCTCAATCCTTCTTTTACATAGAGTGCCCCAACCCCTTTTGGCCCATAAAATTGATGAGCCGAGATGCTGTATAGATCAACTCCAAGCTCTTTGATATTCACAGGTATATTGCCTGTTGTAGCAACACCGTCAGCATGGAGCAGAACCTTTTTGTCCTTTGCAATTTTTGCTATCTCTTTAATAGGTTCAATTGACCCTATCTCCCTGCTTGCATGGGTTATTGAGATAAGGATAGTTTCTTTGATGATAGATTTTTTTACTGTCTCGGGATCCACTAATCCATATTTGTCAACAGGAAGCCATGTTACCACAAAGCCCATTTTTTCAAGCGACCTCGCGGTATTTAATACTGAGTGGTGCTCCACCCGAGAAACAATAAGATGTTTGCCCTGTCCCTGCTTTGCAAGGGCTATCCCCTTAAGGGCAAAATTATTCGCCTCAGAGCCGCTGGATGTAAAGATGATTGAAGAGGGTTTAACGTTTATGAGGGAGGCGACTTCCGCCCTTGCCTTTTCAATTGCTTCCCTCGCTTTTATGCCTAAATCATAGACGCTGTTAGGATTGCCAAATTCTTCCTTGAAATATGGGAGCATTGCCTCGAAAACCTCTGGCAGCAATGGGTTTGTTGCAACATGATCTAAATAACACTTTCTCATAAAATCTCCTTGATTGTGAACCTAAAATAAAAACTCATGACCAGCATAGCTTAATCATGAGGAGCACTGAAGGGCAAAATATTATATTAAGCAACAGTTTTTTTGATGTAAAACTTGTAGTAATCCTCCGATTCTTCAATTCCAATAAATTCATTCCCGGTTTTTGCACACCAGCCCGGAATGTCTTCCAGGGCGCCGTCATAGTCTGTAAGAATTTCTAAAACCTGTCCAACTTCAATTTCCTTTATCATCTCATCCAGCTTTAAAAGATGCATCGGACACATCATATATACGATATCTGCGGTGACATCAGCCTTTATATCATGAACAAATTTCATAGTTTAAAGATTAAAATATCCGATTATATTTCTCAAATTTAAGCACTGCAAAGGCTTGCTGATTTTCTTCTGCTATTTTTTACCTTCGATTTTATTTTGTATAAATCCCCTGAAAGCAGGTTTTTGAGTGTAATTGTATTCAGGAAGGCATCTATTTGTTCGCCCAGAGATTTCCATAACAAGTGAACAACACAGGAATCAATTCTTATACAGCCTTCATGGGGGTCAAGGCATGATGTTATAGCGAAAGGACCCTCAAGTTCTTTGAGAATGGAGGCTATACTGATTTCATCAGGGCTTTTACATAGAAGATAGCCACCGCCAGGGCCTTTTACACTTTTAATAAATCCTGCTTTTCGCAATTTATTGAGTATCTGCTCTAAATAAGCAACTGATACATCCTGCTTTTCTGATATCTCCCGGATTGTAACGGGTTTGTCAGGATAACCATTAGCAATCTCATAAAGTGCCCTTACACCATATTGCCCCTTTGTCGATAAACGAAGCATTTTTTATATTAAAATAGTTTACTATATATGTCAAGTATTTCTCCCAAAAACAGTGATAGAAATGAGAACTTAACAAAATCAACAAGATAGATAGGAAGGGCTGGTGAAGGATTTTTATACGCCACCTTAATAAAAGAAATCTTGAGAAACTTTAGCAAAAGGCATTGCATTATTAAGGAATAAAGCAAAATTAAAATGAAATCGTCGATTATAAAAATCCTGAAACAGCCCTTCCCATCGCTATTTTTGGGATTTCTAATCCCTATTTTTTAATATCTCAAAGAAGCGGCTTTTGCCGCAAACCTTTTTCCAGTCACAATCCAAGCAGAAGCTTTGATACCACTCGGCAAATATTTCAGAGATTTTGCCGTTTATTTCCTCCCAGCTTACAGTTTTATCAGGAGCTATTTTTAATAAACTTAATGCCATCTCATCCATATTTTTTATCTCTTCATCGGCATTTTCATCATACCTGCATTCATTATTTTTGAGATGTGGACATTTAATACAGACATCATCAGGCCCACTGCATGTTTTAACACCCTCAATTTTTGCCTTGTTAATGATATCCGAGAGATTTTTTATAAATGCCTCATCATATCCTTCGCCTGTGAAGAAGTTTAGACATATCAGGTGGTGCCCCCTGAGGGTCGGCATAGACTGTTTTCTGAAATTTGCTACTTTTTTCATAGAAGTAATTAAACAATATTTTAACAAAAGTTTCGAAACAGAGATGTGTAGTTACCATAAAATGTTTAATCGTTCGGGTTGATTGCCTGCTACTAACTAACTCTATAAAAGCTTATATAGTGTAGAATATATTAGAAACTCAAACAGGAGGTAAAAAGTGAAGGTTATTTTTCATGAGAGATTTCACGAGGTCTATACACACGACCCTGCTTCGTCAGAAGGAAGGATGAGGTCCATTACCCGCGCTTTAGAGGCTACTTATGAATTTGTCGAACCTTCTCCTGCTTCTGAGACTGACCTTAAACTTGTGCATAGTCCTCCCCATATAGGTTCTGTTGCTCATCAATCTCGTTTATTTGAGATCGCAAGACTTGCCGCTGGCGGAGCTATAAAGGCAGCAGAGCTTGCATTTGAGGGTGAACCTGCGTTTGGGCTTGTAAGACCGCCGGGGCATCATGCAAGCCCTTCGTCGTGCTGGGGGTTTTGTTATTTTAATAACATTGCCGTTGCAGTAAAGAGGCTTCTTGCAGATGGTAAAATCAAAAGCGCCTTTATTTTAGATTTCGATCTTCATTACGGGGATGGAACTGCAAATACCTTTGCCGGCAATGAAGCAGTTGAATACTATCACCCCAGGGGGGAACTAAGGTTAGAATTTATAGATAACATCATGAGAAAACTCGATAAGGCTCGGGAATACGACATTGTCGCTGTTTCAGCCGGGTTTGACAGACATGAAGACGACTGGGGTGGCATGTTGACTACTGAGGATTATGAGACAATAGGGACCTTGCTAAAAGAATTTTCAATCAACAAATGTAAGGGCAGAAGGTTCGGGGTTCTTGAAGGCGGTTATAATCATCTCGTCTTGGGCTTGAATGTCAAAAGTTTTCTGGAGGGCTTCAACGACTGATACTTTAGTTGTTTCATCTTATAAGCACATTTCAGGCATTCCTTATGTTATATATTTATCCCAAATTTGCCGTTAGAGATCCTGAATCAAGGTCAGAATGACAATTATCAAGGCTTTATATATAAAGATGTCATACTGAATTTATTTCAACACTTTTTAGGCATCAAGGGTTTTTAAAGTCTATCGGCAAATTTAGGATAATATTCAAGCAGGGATATGACACGATTTCTTTACCGAAGAAGTACCTTCGTGCATGTGTAAACGTTTGACAGACTTCTACAGTATCGCGTTCGAGGCTTTCGCATCGTCATCAGTTCCATCGGGGTTTACCCGTGGCTTTGTCTCCAGAAATAGCGTCATATCCTTCAGATTGTAGCGTATATAAGAATTTATTTTGGATGGGTATGATTTTATTGTTTATTGATTTTTTGCTTTTGCATTAAATAATTTGCCTTATCAAGCCATCACTACCAAAATTTCCAATTGGATTATAAGAAAAAATTATTTTTTTATTAAAAAATATCATTTGATTTTTTAGTCATTATCTTATATCTATATTTTATAGATGTTATTAACACTTAACTGCTGATTAGTAGGTGTGATTAGTATGGATATTTCTCAAAATGCCGTCTCCATTTCTACTGCCAAATGATGATGCCTCAATACTCTAACTATTTTTCATTGAGATACTTGTTTTTTAAGAATTTCTTACGAATTATTAATCGTCTAAACCATTTTTAATTGAAATAGACAGGGTAGTTGGGTTTCATCACCAACTTGAGACTCTTTTAAAAAATTTTCAGCATAAAATATTATCCCAAAATTGTCGTCAAACAAAATATGCTATAAAAATCAAACGGTTTTTCTAATTGAGGACATTAGAAAAAATAACTATAAAACAACGGGTTAGATCTTTAAATGACAATTCTGGGATTATGAATAATTTAGATAAAGTTTGCTGTCTTTATCCTTTAATCTTAGTTGGATTTTTTTAAAAGATGCGAATCTAAATCTCGAAATTATGGAACAAAGCTTAAATGTTAATAACACTCAAAAGGAGATGAAATACCTGTATTCTTCAAGACTAATTTTTAAATTCTGTAAAAAGGGAGGGTGGTGCCGAAAAATAGATATAGGAAATTTTACAAAAAATACATTATGCAATGGGAATGGGTTTGAGCTGTTTTATCCATCACATATCTCACCAGGATGGCAAGGTGTGATAGGGACATAAAAGAAAGCAGAAATGCCTTCCGAGAAGGAGCGCAAAGCTATTCCCTTTGCGAGAAAAAAATCTATCTCTATTTTCCGGCTGGTAGCTAAGATTTTCTCTTAATAAGGGAATGAAGAAATAATAAATATGGACTATTGTTATTTTACCACTTATCAGTCTTATATAGCTGTCAATTAATAGCGTAAACGCATAACAAGGAGGTGATGTCATCAACGTTTGATTTATTAAGTATAAGGGTGAGATGGGTTTAATAAAGTTTTCTTGGGTTAAAGCTTATGATTGTTAGGAGGGTAAAGGTGGAGGGAAAAAAATCATTATATGAATGTCTTGTTAAGCTTGGTGTCTCAAGAAGAGATTTCATGAAGTTTTGTAGTTCAATGTGTGCGACCCTTGCTCTATCATCATCATTTGTTCCGCATATAGCTGAAGCGATTGAAAAGAAAAAGAAGCCATATGCAGTGTGGCTTGAATTTCAAAGTTGTACTGGCGATACGGAATCAATTCTGAGGGCATCAAAACCTTCAATTGCGCAAATTGTCCTCGATATTATCTCGCTCGAATACCATGAGACTATCATGGCTGGTTCAGGTTATTCTGCAGAAAAGGCATTAGAAGATGTTGTAAAAAATCAAAAGGGCAAATATATTGCCATTATTGAAGGTTCTATTCCTACTAAAGATGGGGGTATCTATTGCGTAATTGACGGCAAGACCGCTGTTGACAGAGCAAAAGAGGTGTGCGGAAATGCCGCGTTTACAATTAATGTTGGATCATGTGCTTGTTGGGGTGGTGTGGCTAGCGCAAAACCAAATCCAACTGGAGCTGTAGGGGTTTCTGAATTAATTTCCGGCATAAAATATGTCAATCTTCCAGGATGTCCAACCAATGTTGAAAATGTTACCGCAACTATCGTGCATTATCTTACCTTTGGCTCGCTTCCCGTCTTAGATAGGGAAAATAGACCTTTATTTGCACACGGTAAAAGAGTTCATGACAATTGTGAAAGGCGCCCTCATTTTGATGCAGGACAATTCGTCAGAAAATGGGGTGACGAAGGTCACAGATTGGGGTGGTGTCTTTATGAAATGGGCTGCAAAGGTCCAATGGCTTATTTTAATTGTCCGACTGTTAAATGGAATGAAGGCACGAGTTATCCAATCCAGGCAGGTCATCCTTGCATTGCATGTGCGAGCAATGACAACTGGGATGTTTATGGTCCTGTCTATAAGCGGGCACCTCATGTGCCGGGAGCTGGCTTCCAGGCAACAGCAGATAAGATCGGGCTTGGAGTAGTTGCAGGCACGATTACAGCAGTTGCAGCCCATGCATTTGTAAGGAGTTTAGCAGGTTATAAGTCAAAAGATAAATTAGCAAAAGAAAAAACAGAGACAGATAAAGCCTGAGGAGGTAATTATGCCAAAAATAGTGGTTGATCCAGTTACAAGGATTGAAGGGCATTTAAGAATTGAGGCAATGGTAGAAGGCGGTAAGATTGTTGATGCATGGTCGTCAGGCACTATGTGGAGAGGGATTGAGACTATTGTTAAAGGCAGGGACCCACGTGAAGTATGGCTGTTTGTTTCACGAATATGTGGTGTTTGAACCACCGTGCACTCCACAAGCTCCGTGAGAGCTGTAGAAAATGCGCTTGGTATAGTAATACCTGATAATGCCAGGATTATCAGAAATCTAATCAATGCGATACAATATATCCAGGATCATGTGATTCACTTCTACCACCTTCACGCCCTTGACTGGGTAGATGTGATGAGCGCCTTAAAAGCTGACCCAGTAAAGACTGCCTCTTTAGCGCAAAGCATATCTAATTGGTATAACTCTTCACCAACCCATTTCAGGGCGGTTCAAAACAAGCTTAAAGCATTTGTAGAAAGCGGTCAGCTTGGTCTATTTGCGAGTGGTTACTGGGGTCATCCTGCGTATAAATTGCCCCCTGAGGCTAATCTTATGGCTGTAGCACATTACCTTGAAGCACTTGATTGGCAGAAGGATGTTATTAGAATGCAAGCCTTACTTGGAGCAAAAAATCCTCATCCCCAGACTTACCTTGTGGGTGGCATGTCAATTCCTGTTGATCCTAATAGCCAAAATGCCATTAATGCAGGCAGCTTAGCCTTTATGAAAGATATCGCAAGAAAATCTCTCGACTTTGTATCTCAGGTCTATATACCCGACCTTCTTGCTGTAGCATCTTTTTACAAGGAGTGGGCGTCAATAGGTGGGGGGGTGCGTAATTACATATCGGTTGGGGAGTTTCAAAATGATAACATAAGTAATACTACGAACTGCTGGTTGCCCGGAGGTTTCATTAGGAACAGGGATCTCACAAAATTAGAACCTGTAGATCACATGAAGATAACAGAAGACGTTGCACGTGCGTGGTATAAATACGGAGATGGAGATGATAAGGCTAAACACCCATGGGATGGAGAGACCACACCCAATTATACTGGACCTAAACCTCCGTATAAATCTCTCCGGACTGATCAGAAATATAGTTGGGTTAAGGCTATCAGATATGATGGGCTACCCACAGAAGTTGGCCCCCTTTCAAGGATGCTTGTGGCATATGTAGCAGGTCACACAAGGGTGCGCGAGGTTGTAGATATGGTCTTGAAAAAGCTTGGAGTAGGTCTTAATGCCTTATTTTCAACATTGGGAAGAACCGCTGCAAGAGGAATCGAGACCCTGTTAATAGCTGAGATGATGCCCAATTGGATAGATGAGCTTGCAGGGAAGATGAAGGCTGGAGATCTGAAAATTCATGCTGATGATAAATGGGACCCCTCAAAGTGGCCTAAACTGGCAAGAGGTTATGGTTTTCATGAAGCGCCTCGCGGTTTTTTAGGGCACTGGGTTGTAATTATGGATGGAGTGGTTCAAAACTATCAGTGTGTTGTTCCGGGGGGGTGGAATTCATCGCCAAGGGATGCAGCAGGGCAAAGAGGACCATATGAAGAGGCTTTGATAGGCACTCCAATTGCGTATCCTGATAAACCAGTAGAAATACTCAGAACGATACATTCTTTTGACCCCTGTATGGCATGTGCCATCCATCTGGTTGATTCGGGTCATAATCCTATAATAAACGTTAAGGTTAGATAGGGGAGGGTAAAATATGGCAAAAAAATTATATGTTTGGGAGTTCCCGGTTAGACTCAGCCACTGGTTAAATATTATAAGCATAACAATCCTGATTATAACGGGCTATTACATTTCAGACCCCTTTTTGCACTCTGTTTCCGAAACCCCCTTAACCATGGCTATAATCAGATATATTCACTTTATAACTGCATATATCCTGCTCGCAAGCTTTATTGTGAGGCTATATTGGTTGATTTACGGTAATAGATTTGCAAGAATAAGAGAGTTCTTCCCTTTTAGTAAAGAAAAAAGGAAAGAAATTGTTGAATTTGCAAAATTCTATACCTTTATGCGCGATGAAGTCCACCACCCTATAGGTCACAATGCCCTTGCTGCTACGGCATACATCAGCGTATACTGCACTATTTTTCTTGCCATTTTGACAGGTTTCGCTCTCTATTCAGAAAGCCACAGCGGATTTTTATGGTATCTGTTAGGTGGATGGTTTTTCAGTATAATGTCAGATGGCACGATAAGGTTAATCCACCATTCTACAATGTGGATTTTAATGGCTTTTGTTATTGTGCATGTTTATATAACGTGGGTAAATGATAATATAGAAGGGAATGGTCTGATAAGTTCGATTTTCACAGGATATAAAATCATTGATGAGGAGCGTAAATAATTTTGTCGGTAGCCATATTGGGGCTTGGGAACATACTGCTTAGCGATGAAGGTGTTGGTGTTCATATAATCAATAAAATAAGGAAGGAGTGCTCTTTTCCCCCTGAGGTTGAGATAATAGATGGCGGAACCCTCGGATTAGACCTCCTTCTTTATTTTGAAAAACATTCAAGGATTCTTATTATAGACGCTGTTGATTTTAAGAAAGAACCGGGATATATCGGCATTTTGAACGTAGATGATATTTTAAAACCTTTCAGCAAAAAACTCTCCGTGCATCACATAGGACTTCCGGACATTTTGTTTGCCAGCCAACTTATGGGAATAAAATCAGTTGCGGTTGTCATAATAGGAGTGCAGCCAAAATCTATTGAGGTCGGGCTCGATATGACCGATGAAGTAAAGAACAAAATACCTGTATTAATGGAACTTATAAAAGTGATATTGGAAAATTGGGATATTAAATGTGTCTTGCAGTCCCCTCAAAGATCTTAGAGATAAACAACCTGCTTGCTCTAGTTGAAGTATATGGAGCCAGAAGAGAGGTAAGCCTCGTCTTATTGCCCGAGGAGGTTGGCGAGGGTGATTATGTCCTTGTTCATGCAGGTTTTGCCCTTAAAAAGATAGATCAAGAAGCCGCAAATGAAAGCCTCAAACTGCTTCGAGAATACGCTGAAGCCCTTGCAAGAGAGGAAGCAATCAATCAGGAAATGGATAATGCAGGCTCCTGAATGGGCTCTTTTCCGGACAGAAATCTGTGAATATTAGCAGCGGCAAGCTTACCAGCTCCCATGGCGCTGATTACTGTTGCAGAACCTGTTACAATATCTCCACCAGCCCAAAGCCTTTTAATCGAACTTTCCCCGGTCTTTTCATTGATAATGATAGTTCCGTATTTTGAAGTCTGAATCTTGTCGAAATTCTTGAAGACCAGAGGATTTGGATTAGTTCCAAGAGCCATTATGACGGTATCAACTTCGATAATAAATTCAGATCCAGCAATAGGGATAGGCTGCCGCCTCCCGTTACTGTCGGGTTCCCCCAGTTTCATTCTTATACATTTCATGGCTATTACATTGCCATTACTATCACCGAGAATTTCGAGGGGATTGGTAAGGAATTCAAATATTACACCTTCATCCTCAGCGTGCCTAAATTCATTGATCCTTGCCGGGACTTCATCTCTTGACCTACGATATATGACCCGAACCTCTCCTAATTCAATGCCTTTAATTCTCTGAAGCCTTAGAGCACAGCGAGCCGAATCCATCGCTACATTGCCGGCTCCAATTACAGCTACACGCTTGCCTATCCTTACAGGTGTATCATATTGGGGGAAGAGATACGCCTTCATTAGATTAATGCGGGAAAGGAATTCATTTGCAGATAGTACTCCTATGTAATTAATCCCTGGAATATTCATGAAAATGGGGAGCCCTGCCCCTGTTCCTATAAATACAGCGTCGTATTTCTCAAGAAGTTCGTCAAGTGTCATAGTCCTGCCTATAACATGGTCGGTTTTTATCTCAATATCAAGACAATTCATAGCGTATTCGATCTCTGAATGAACTATTGACTTGGGAAGTCTGAACTCGGGAATACCATAAGTAAGAACACCCCCTGGATGATGGAGGGATTCAAATATTGTCACCTGATGTCCTTCCCGTGCGAGATCGACGGCGCATGTAAGTCCGGCAGGGCCTGAACCAACTATGGCAATCTTCTTCCCTGACTGCTCAGTTTTAATTAAAGGGCATGTGCGATGGGAAAGCTCATAATCACCGACATATCTTTCGAGATTGCCAATTGCGACAGGTTCGCCCGTCTTTATAAGCACACAGCTTCCTTCGCACTGGGTCTCTTGAGGACAGACACGCCCGCAGATTGCTGGAAGGTTGTTTTTAATTTTCATCACTCTTACGGCTTCATCTATGTTCTTCTCGGAAATGGCTTTTATGAACTGGGGAATAAGCACTCCAACAGGGCAACCTTTGACGCACCCTGGTTTTTTGCACTGAAGGCAGCGTCTTGCCTCTGCAATAGCAATATCTTCCGTATAGCCGAGGGCAACCTCATTGAAATTAGTTATTCTGATTAACTTATCCTGAAGCGGCATTTTATGCTGCAGCTTTTGCAATCTCTTTGTCCCAGCCATTGATGTTTATCCCCTTAAATAGTCTTTTCGAGATGACAGGTGTGTTCCCATTGTTTAATTGCATTGGCTTCTTCATTGCGATATATTCCCTGCCTTAAAAGAAGACTATCCCAAGCAATCTTATGGCCATCAAACTCCGGACCGTCAACGCAGACAAATTTTGCCCCTTCTTCATGGAGCACTCTGCAGCCACCGCACATGCCTGTGCCATCTATCATTATTGTATTAAGGCTGACGACAGTTGGAATATTGAATACCATGGTAACAATAGATACAAACTTCATCATTATGGCTGGGCCTATTGCCCAGACACGGTTAACGTTATTAGTAGAAATTATTTCTTTAAGTGGGGTGGTAACAACAGCCTTTCTGCCATAAGAACCGTCGTCAGTGCAAACAATCAAATCGTCAGAGACGCTTTTCATCTTCTCTTCCCAGAATAGTAAACCTTTATTGCGAGCCCCCATTATAGAAATTACCCTGTTGCCTTCATTTTTCAATGCCTTTGCTATACTGTATATAGGAGCCACGCCTACACCACCAGCAACACACACAACTGTGCCGTATTTCTCAATCTCTGAGGGATTTCCGAGGGGCCCTACTAAAGTTACAAGGTTATCCCCTGGATTTAGCGACCAGAGTTGTCTGGTAGATTTTCCAACCTCCTGAAAAATAACAGTTATAGTCCCTGCCTCAGCATCAAAATCTGCTATAGTAAGGGGAATCCTTTCACCGAATTGAGTAATTCTTAGTATTACAAACTGTCCTGCCTTTGCTTTTTTAGCGATGTGCGGGGCTTGAATTACCAAAAGTTTTATTATATCGCTCAATGCCTGTTTTTCAAGAATTTTATACAAAAAAACCTCCTTTAGTGTTCAATAATATAAAATTTCACAGGTGTCCAAAATAATATTCAAGCAGGGATATGACACGATTTCTTTGCCAAAGAACTACCTTCGTGCATATGTAAAGTCTTTGTGAGACTTCATACTTAGCTTTGAAGTCTCGGCAGTTGGGGCTGCCGCTTCGTCTTCAGCCTCCTTGAGGTTACCTGTGGCTTTGGCTCCAGAAATCGCATCATATCCCTCGGATTGCAAAGTATAAGAATTTATTTTGGAAAGGTATTAATAAAATTTATTATATTGAATGCCTCTATATTATTACAAACTGACTTTTTTTCTTAAGATTAATTTAATTTAAAGATTATTACTTTCGTTCTGTAATGAGCGCCAAGAGCCGTGATTCTGCCTGAGACATTTTTTTTGCCTGATATGAACTCTTTTCATGGTCGTAGCCTAATAAATGCAAAAAACCATGAAGCAAAAGTCTTGCAACCTCATCGTAAAATCTGCTTTTATTATACAGTGACCGCCTTTTCACCTCATTAAGATTCACAACAATATCACCTAAAAAGATAGGATGTTGTTGTTTTATAACTGAGAGATATTCATAATTTTCAAACTGTGGGAATGATATTACATCTGTAACTTTATCCTTTTGTCGGTAGTGGAGGTTTATTTCTTTCATTTTTTTATCATTTACGAATAAAATGCTCAGTTCAATAGAGTTATTTGCTGCGGCAAGAATGAGGGCAAGTTTTTTTCTACCTTTAGTCGATAAACCTTCGGATATAAACAGTTCAAGAGTCTTATTTAGAAGTCGTTTTATCCTCTGAGGGTTTATCTTTATCAATCTTTGGTTGTTTGTTATCAGGATCTCCATCGTCCTTTGCAGATGCTAATATCTGGGTGTCTTGGTCAGCAAAAGTTTTGCTTTCGGAGGAAAAGGTTAATTTTTGTCGTTTCTGATGCCATCCTTTTTCGGTGGATTCTGGATAGGCAATTCTCTTATGGAATATTATGGTCAGGATGTGCGTGAAACGTTTTTTGATTTCTGATAAATCTTTTAGTGTCAGCTCACATTCATCGACCTGTCCATCCAGAAAAATATTGTTTATTATCTTCTCTACCAATGCAGAAATCCTTGCAGGAGTCGGATCAATAAGTGAACGTGATGCAGCTTCAACGGCATCAGCCATCATCACAAGGGCGGCGACTCTTGTCTGTGGTTTAGGTCCATGGTAGCGGTAATCCTCAGGCATTGGCGGTAAATCAGTAGCCTGCTCTTTAGCCTTCTGGTAGAAATAGGCGATGCTGGTTGTGCCGTGATGCTGGCGCAGAATGTCTATTACCACACTTGGAAGTTTATGCTGTTTCGCAAGTTCAATCCCCTCTTTTACATGAGAAGTTATAATCATGCTGCTCATATGGGGTGTTAATTTTTCGTGTTTGCTGATAGTGCCAGCCTGATTCTCGACAAAATATTCCGGCATTTTAATCTTGCCAATATCGTGATAGTGGGCGCTAACCCTTGCAAGCAATGGATTTGCGCCTACAGCTTCTGCTGCTGAGCCAGCGAGATTTGCGACTATTACGCTGTGGTGGTATGTCCCGGGCGCATTAATCATCAGATTGTGCATAAGGGGATGTTCAAGGTCCAAGAGTTCAACAAGGCTGATATCTGTCGTAACACCAAAGACATACTCAATAAGAGGCAAGATTATCAAAACTATAGCAGCAGCGATTATTCCAGAACTTGCCGCAAAAAAGATTGCAGAGAACGCTGATGGCGAAAAAAAATCCTCTTTTATAAGATGAATAATCACTACGGTGATAATATTGACAGCGCTGACATAAAAGCCGCCTTTAATAAGGGATGAACGCTTTTTGCAATTTATGGCGCAAAAGGCTGCCGTTAAGCTCCCGATTAAGCCGTATAGCATATATAATGGTTCGTTTACCCAGATTCCTATTATGAGGCTTACCACAAAGGAAAAGATAATAGCTGTGTGAAAATCAAATATAAGGGTCACTAACATTGCACCAAGCGGAATTGGTATCCCAAAGAGATAGCTGCTGCCATCAGGAAGGTTAAGTCCTCTCTGGAGGGCTTCGTTCAGATATGCAAAGAAGCGGCTGAATAGGAGAGTTGTTGTTATAAGTATTCCCAGAAGGAATAACATTTTGTGGTTTTTCTGGTAAGCTGGTTTGTAGCGTTTTATGTCTTTATAGAAAAGGAAAAGAATAATCGAAATCAGAAGAAAACCACCTAAAAAACGCTCAACTGATATTTTCTCTTGAATAATTACTGCTAAAAGAATGCCAAAGCATAACATAGCCGATATTATGCCTATCGCATCCTTGTTGGTTTGTCTGTATTGTCTCAGGGACTCAGGGATGTTTCTTATTTTATTGAGGATATTACTCTTCGGATGTCCGTTTTTCGTATCTTTCATAAGCCTTGACGATTTCCTGCACGAGTTTATGTCTCACTACATCCATTTCCGAGAAATAGACAATCTTGATATCTTTTACATCCTTAAGTATTCTGGCAGCTTCTATTAGACCTGACTTTTTGCCGGGAGGCAGGTCTATCTGTGTAATATCTCCTGTTATTATTGTTTTAGAATTGAACCCGAGTCGTGTGAGATACATCTTCATTTGCTCGGTTGTTGTGTTCTGCGCCTCATCGAGGATTATAAACGAGTCATTGAGTGTTCTGCCTCTCATGAAGGCGAGAGGGGCAATCTCTATATTGCCTCGCTCAATGAGCTTTGTAGCCCTGTCAATCTCCATCATGTCAAAAAGCGCATCATAAAGGGGTCTCAGATAGGGGCTGACCTTTTCTGCAATATCGCCGGGCAGGAACCCCAGCTTCTCGCCTGCCTCAACAGCTGGCCTTACCAACACAATTCTTGAGATTTGTTTTGAGAGAAAGGCGTTTATCGCCATTGCCATGGCGAGATAGGTCTTCCCTGTTCCTGCCGGACCTATCCCAAAAACAATGTCATAATTATGGATTGCCTCTATGTATAATCTCTGATTCTCTGTTTTTGGAATGATAAACCTTTTCTTTGATGAAACAGGTATGCTGCCAGCAAAAAGGTTTTTAACAGATATATCCTGCCCTTCTGAGAGCGATTTAACTGCTGATGCGATGTCCTCTGGCTTAAGTATGTAGCCGTCTCTGTTTACAGCCCTTATTTCCTGAATAACCTGTTCTGCCTTATCAACATTATTTCCCTCACCCCTTATGATAAGCTTGTTTCCTCTTACGCTTACGGAGACTTCCATTAACTCTTCAATAATCTTGAAGGTTTTATCTGCCCCGCCGTGCACAAAGGGGTATTCTTTAACTTCGTCAAGTTCGAGTTCTACAGTTACCGTAAATACCTCCGTATTGTTATGCTCTATATTATATTATAACTGTTGATATTAGATTTCTGGTTTCAGTAATATTCACAGAAATTCTAACATTGATTTTCATATCATGATATTATCAATAGGTTTATAAGCTTATTGGACATTAGAATTATGCTGTGCCTTCATATCCGTCCAAAATAAATTCTTAATATACTTCGCAATCCGAGGGATATGATCCGATTTCTGTAGCCAAAGCCACGAATAACCTCAAGGAGGCTGAAGACGAAGCGGAAGCCTCGACTGCCGATACTTCAAAGCTAAGTATGAAGTCTCTCAAAGGCTTGACATGCAAGCAGTTAGTTCTTTGTCAAAGAAATCGTGTCATATCTCTGCTTGAATATTCTTTTGGACACCATTGCTGCGCCTTATAAAATAAGCATAGCATCACCATATGAGAAAAATCTATAATTCAGCGCAATAGCCTCTTTGTATGCCTTGAATATCTTTTCCCTGTCAGAAATAGCCGAAACGAGCAAAAGAGGCGTTGAGCGGGGCAGGTGAAAATTGGTGATAAGGCAATCAACCCCCTTAAAAATATGACCAGGGCGGATGAAGATATCAGTATAGCCGATGATAACACCGTCATTGCAGCCTGAAGAAGGAGATTTTTTGTATTGTCCACTCATAAAGCCTTCTATTGCTCTTGTTGAAGTAGTGCCGACAGCGAAAACCCTTTTACCTCGTTTTCTAAGATCCTTGATTTCCGTTTCCAATGAAGTTTCTATCTCGAAAAATTCGGCTTCCATTTTGTGATTGTCAACATATTGAGACCTGATGGGTTTGAATGTTCCCACCCCCACATGGAGCGTTAATGTTCTAATATGAACGCCTTTTTCTTTTATTGCCTCAATAAGAGCAGGAGTAAAATGCAAACCTGCCGTTGGTGCAGCTATAGAACCAGTTTTTTTTGCATAAACAGTTTGATATCTTGATAAGTCCTCATTATCGGGATGGCGGCCTATGTATTTTGGTAGAGGCATATGTCCATAACTCCAGAGCGCCTCATAAATTTCAGTTGGCTTGATATCTAAAAACTTAAGCAATTTCTTTCTGGCGGAAGGTTCTTCGCTGCTGGTTTCAATCATGACCTTCGCCTTTATATCGTCCCCGAACGATATAATGCCCTCATATTTGCCCCTATACATAACCTCCCACATATTTTCTTTAAGGCACTCTTTTACGAGAAGAATGTCTATCTTTCCACCAGACGCCTTCCTTGCAGCAATGAGAGCTGGGAACACCTTAGTATCATTCATCAGAAGCATGTCGCCTGTATTCAGGTATTCTGGTATATTGTAAAAATGTCTGTGTTCAATTTTGCCATCAGGATGAAGAATCAAGAGCCTTGAATGGTCTCTTTGATCGGCTGGTCTGGAGGCGATTAGTTTTTTGGGCAGAGGGAAATCAAACTCATTAATCAGCATTCGATTTAATTATAGCCCCAGGATAAAACTTCAGTAAGATTTCGCGGTAATTTTTACCTTCTTTTGCCATCTGCTGGGCGCTCCACTGGCACATGCCTACCCCGTGCCCGTATCCCTTGCCCTTAATAATGAAAAAATCGCCGTCTCTGGATAAATCAGTTATCATGGTGCTTGGCAGCTTATCCCAACCGAGATTCTTCCTTAAATCTTTAGCAGGATAGAGGATTTCGGAGTTGTCTGTTAATATTTTTAAATCTCTTACGCGGTTTGTTATAGTTTGAGAATGAGGTGTTATATCTTTAATTTTATTTAAGTTAATAGCTTTTTCAATATCTAAAACCGGTATTCTTTTTTCCCATACAAAATAGGGAGACAAGTCAGGATTTGTTTCAACAGGCTTTAAATATGGCAGGTTTTTGCCGAAAACTTCCATACAGTCTTCTGTCTGCCCAACACTTGTTGAGTGGTAAAAGGCGATTATTGGAGAGCCTTCGTATGTTAGGATCTCACCTTTTGTTTCGTTTACAGCCTTTTTAATATTTTCTGATATTATATCCCCCCTGAAAACCTGATGTAAAACTGATGATGTTAGATGATATGACATTTTGTTTGGGGTGTTATTTTTCTTTTGGTACAGGGCGTAAGTTCTTGAAGCGACAGCCTGGGCTTTGAGAGCCTCATCTTCCCATTTAGAGCCAACCTCAGCAGCAACGACACCCTTTAAATAATCTTCTATGGGAAGTTCGTTTATTAAATACAGACCGTTTTTGCCTCTCCAGACCTCTAATATGCCAGAGTATTTCTTGCCCTGAAATGTAACTTCTCCTTTATTTACGCCGATTTTCTCGACTTTCTCATCTTTGTGAGGGATGACAGGGTTTTTAGGGTCAACAATCAGCACCCTTATAGTTTCCTGTGCATGTGAGAAGGAAGAAAAAATAATTAATGTCAGCAAACAACTAATTATTGAAGCAATATAACAGATTTTCCGTGAAACGGACATTATTACCTCCTGAAAAACAACCAAAGAATAAACGTCAATAATATGCTTAGGATTATACTTGTTGCAATCGGGAAATAGAATGTAAAATTCTTTCTCTGGATTAAAATATCACCAGGCAACCTGCCAAACCAAGATATTTTACCAGAAAGGATTAATAAAACTCCAATTGCTATAATTACAAATCCAGTTATTATCAGGATTTTTCCAATGTTCTCGATGCCGTTCATCAGGTTTTTAGATATCTCTCCATCTCTGAATATATGCATCCGCAATATTTCTGTCTGTATAAGTTCAATTTTTTGCCTGTCTCCCAAGAAGATCTGAACCCGTTTCTGAAGTCTTCCATGAAAAACTCAACAGAGTATTTTTTGCCTGCCGCCCTTCCAATATCTATAATCATATCAAATTTTTGATAGGGACTTATGAGCAGAGAAGTGGTAAAAGCGTCAAACGATTGGTTGGCTGCCGTCTTTGCTGTCATTTCTAATCTTATTTTATAGCAATATCCACACCTGTTTTCTTCATTGCCAGCAACATTTCTTAGGTATTCTATGAGCCCGTAATCATCTATATACTGGACATCAAGATTCCAGAGCATATGAAGCCTTTTCAGTGCGTCAAGCCTGTTTTTATATTCCATGTACGGGTGGATGTTAGGGTTAAACCAGAGGCATTTGACAACCACTCCCCTTTCAGTCATAACGGATAAAGGATAAATAGCACAGTTGGCGCAGCATATATGCATGAGTATTTTCATTTGAGGCATCAAGAAATTTTATTTAATTTTTAATTT
>Ga0209721_1000778_pt1 | contig 26784 bp, 16 predicted proteins | sample TshhotsprinmetaG_FD_184139 | JGI IMG/M metagenome (GOLD analysis project Ga0209721, IMG submission 184139) | Hot spring microbial communities from South Africa to study Microbial Dark Matter (Phase II) - Tshipise hot spring metaG (SPAdes)... | ecosystem: Environmental > Aquatic > Thermal springs...
CCCGGTGATAGATCCCCGCCTCGTTGAGAAAATCGATCCCCTGGCCGGCGTCGGCCATGTACCGCAACAGCTCCCCCACAGGGATCCCCTCTTGCCCCTGTTGCCGATACCGCTCTAGAACCTCAGCCAAACTCCCCTGGGCCAGCTCCCAGCGGGTGACCAGCTACCCGTCAACCACCCAAATATCGTCCAGCCCCACCACATTCGGATGCCCCATGATCCCCATCATCAGCCGTAGGTTCTCCAGCTCTTTTTTTACGGCGGGACTGTCCGCATCCAAACGGTCCAGTGACACCTTGATGGCACAGGGGACGCCACCGGGCGTGGCGGCCCGATACACCTCGGCAAAGCCACCCCAGCCCAGCCGCTCGCCGATCTCATAGCCCTGCCCCTCTAAAAATTGCCGTACGGCGATATCCATACAACTCCCCCCTGTTCGCAGAATGCCATGCTTGGGAAGCTACTGCCGCAGACCTGACCCGAGAATCAATCGCCCCTAACCAGAGATCGACCGGGGCGCTCCGCTACGGCCGAGCTGCTACAACCGCTTCGTTTTCCGTTCCTTTGCCAGGGATGTCAACTTTGGCAGGGGGCGCGTCTTGTTCATCGCAATTCTGGCAAAACTCGTGGGGGCGGCGGGCGATTGACAAGCCAGAGCTTGCTGTTCAAGATCATGATCGTGGCCCTGCCGCTGAGGGGTTCGGGCGGGGCACGGTAAGTCAAGAACCCCGTGAACGGCTACCTTCAGGCCAATCCTACTTCTGCCCTTGCTGTTTCTAGGCCATGAGGCGAGGGGGAGGAAAAGGGGTTGCCGTCTGACTGGCGTTCCGAAACCAAGAATTCGGAAGTCTGCAAACACCGGCAATTCGGGAGACATGATCATGGACAGGCGTCAATGGATGGGATCATTGGCGCGAAGCTTGGGCGCTGCGTCGCTGGCGCTGCGCCCGTCGCAGGCCGAATCTTCGGACCAATCACGCCCGCGAGAAGAGTACCTGATCGTTGATGTCAAGCCGGGGCATTGCTACTTGCTCGACGTGCCACGGGAAGATTCGGTGCCCATGGGGACTTGCTGGCGGGGAGCAGTGCTCCCTTGCAAGGCCAAAGGCGATGGCCTCGACGCCGGTGGCCCTAAGAGCCCGCTGGAGCCGATGTTTCGCAGGCGATTGATCATCAAGGTCGATGACCTGGCCACCTGGTCGCTCACCGATTTCCAGCGGTTCGCCCGGTTCATCGAGGACAACGACGCCAAGGCCGACCTGGGGATCATTCCCGGTCGCTGTGGACCCGAGGTCTTCGCCTGGGTCCGCTCCCTGGACCCGCACCGCTTCGAGATCTGGAACCACACCTGGACTCATGGCTACGGCGGCGTGCCCAACCATTATCGTCAGCCCTACGACGTGCAGTGCCAAAACCTTGAGCGGGCCCACCGGAAGGTCCTGGAAGAAACCGGGATCACGATGCGGGGATTCTGCGGAGGCGGCATCAAGTTCCAGGGCCAGGGAGTTCACGATCAGGACGAGGCGACCCACTGGGTCGTGCGTAACCATTCTGACTACCGAGTCCACTTCCACGCCCACGCCGAATTCGCCGACCGCGGGTACGGCCAGATCAACTCCGACGGGATCTTCATGCCGTGGCGATTCTCGTGGTTCGAGAACGAGGGGCTCAGCGAAGAACAAGACCCTCATTTCGTCGCGCGACTGCGCGAGCGATGGCCCGACCTGGATTGGAACCGGCCCAGCGCGGTGGGCAACGCCGAGGAACTGAAATGGCGGTTCGACCATCCCTTCTGGCACGTGCCGGAGTCGGGGCAGATCGACAGCATGGTAGCCCAGTTCCACCCTTGGCTTTGGAAGGAGCCGGAACTGGCCGCCCTCAAGGAACTTCTCGACCATGTCCGCAGTAAGCCCGACTGGATGTTTGCCGGTGCCTTCGAGACCTACAAATGGCTGCGCGACAAACAGGACATCATTCTCAGAAAGACCGGGCCGGCTCGCTACCTCCTCGACGCGAAGGCCCTGCGCCACGAGCACCGGCTTCGCCTTCGGCTGCCTTCGGACACCACGGTTCGGAGCGAGATCTACCGAGTAACGGGATAGCACGGCTTCAAGCAGGGACTTTGAAACCGGCAGTTCGGTCCTCCCAGAAAGATAGAATGGAAATTCCGGGAAGTATGGGCCGTTCGACTTTTACGACCTTAAAATGAACCTGAAATTGCTCTGCCAGCTCGTTAACATTATCATCAAGTAAAGGGATTACCAGCGTTGACTCCTGCTCTCAGGCGCCGAGTGAGAGTTTATCCTCAGGATCCAGGAAATCCTCGGCGGGCTTCCTTATTAGGTTGCACTTTAATGTCTATTTCAATCGGCCAACCGGCAGGCCTATCGAGCGCGATTTTGATGACCGCTTGCTTGCTCGATTCGGTGACTTCTAACCGTTTCTCTACGATTTTGACTGTAACTGCGGCCGCTTGACGCCGGGCAACAAAAACGGCTAAAATCAGATTGCACGCGAGGATGGTTCCCAGAGAAATCACCCAGGGATAGGCTTTCGCCACTCCAAAAAGCGCGGAGTTTATCTTTCGATAAGATGGGGTGCCCTCAGAATTCCGGCTCGTCGTCGAGATACCTCTCGCCAGGCGATTTTCTGACCCTCTCAATCACCATCTGATGGGGCCATCGTCGGAGCCAGATTCGGGCGCCGGCAGAACTTCTTTACGACTATCTTCCTCCGCGTTATTGCCTGCTGGCTCACGCGAGGGAGTGAATTCCCACAATTTTTTATACCCCGGCGACTCAGCAGGCGAGTTTGTTTGAAAGCCGTGGAGTTGAGAATTATCCTCCGAGCTCTCCACAGAAGCTTTTTCCCAGAGGATAGGCCCAGAGACAATTCTCTGTCGGGGCGGTGAGGAAGCACAGTCGCCTTCCGCCGCACTTGCCGGAGCTGGAACGTCTTCAGGAACGTCTTCAAGGGACTCTAGGGCAAGCATTACTCGTTGCATTGCCCAATCCTGCACCCTCCGCACAATAATGCCGGTGCTTACCACCACCCGTACGGCAATCAGCGCGCTAGCGCCGGAAACCAGCCAAAACGGCAATCCGATGTCCGTGAAATCAACTGTCGCAGGATCTAGCGTCCAAACGACCGTAAACCTTTCCAACAGAACCAGGATCAGCGTCAGGAAAAGCGGTCCTAAAGGCCAAAACAATGACCATAACAACGTTTGGTTTAAAAACGAATTAACCACCCGGCTACACGCGATGACAGTCGGCCGTCGCAACTTATCCAGCTTCGCCAGTCGCTGATCCAAAACGGCAAATATAAGCTGATCGGCCTTTTGTCGATGCAAAACAGTGGGCTTTTCTTTGGATTTCTTCTCCCCGATGGAAGGCCCCTGGTATAAAGCGATCATTCGAGTAGGCGTCGCCCACCAAGCGATAAGGCCCAAAATCGCCATCGCGACAACATACACAACTGAGGTAAGCACCTGATCCGGAAAAACGATCCACCCTGCAGATACCTCTCCCATTATCAAAACGAGCACCACAATTAAGACGGCCCAAACAGCAATTATTAAAGCTTTAACACTCTGCCGATCCATAAGGTCAATTCCTATGCCCCTTCCTCGACCCAAAAACTAAGCACGATTGCCAGGCTGTTTCGCTCCAAGAATGCTCAACAATGAAAGCCTGGTGGGTTTACCTTAGTCAACGCACCCACTGCACCACAGCCGGCTTTTTAAGTCGTCCTTGGTAGTAAACTGCTTTCCGGATAACGCTCAATCTATTCGCGCCAGGCACTTGGCTATGTTTTTGCACAATCCACTCCTGATTTTCCGATTTAACTTCTTGCAAAGTTGGCTCTCTTAGTTCCAATCCTAATTCGCCCACAAAATTGTCCAGAAGACTTGTTAAGTCATCACTCTAGTCTTTCGGGATCTTCCTTATTTCTATCTCATCGAGTATCGCTTGATAAAGTTCGCTTCCCAAATCAGCTAGTTTTGCGTCCCTTTCGGAGCGTCGGAGCTCGCAAATCTCTCTCGGCCACTCCTTGAGCTCTTGGAGAAACTTGGTGAGGAAATTGAATTGTTTAAGCCTCTCACATAACTCATCCCAGTGCCGTGGCTTTTGCCCGGCGAAGACAAAAATTTCGGCTTTACAGCTTATACCCAATTTCTGGTGTCGGAGGCCGTACCTTCGGATGACTCGCGTTCCAGGGCTGAGGCGATCATGGAATGCATAGTGAATCTGTACATCGGGATCATCCGGGGCAACCTGCGCTTCGCCCTGGGGCAGTAGTGGTGGTACGATTTGCCAATCATAACAGCGCGCCCAACTCGTGAGATGCTCGCAGAAAATTTGGGACTTCTCGCTGATGAAAGACTCGTTCGCACTCAGTTTGATGTAGGACTCAAGGATTTTCCTGAGAGCGTCTGGGACCTCCTCCTCGATTCTTCGTTTCCATTTCTCGTCTGTAAGTTGGCCGCGTTTTTTGCGAATCGCTAAACGTGTTTCCTCATTTACTTGATTGTCGATAATCTCTTTTAAATTCTCGACCTGCGTCCGATCCTCTTCCCGCACCGAATCGCTGACATCTCGTAAAAGTTGTCGCAACTTTTGCACCGCAAAAAGAGCTGGCAACTCTTTCTCAGGACCCAAGCTGATTGTCACCCGAGCCCCTTCTGGCATCAACGAGAATCTTTCGCACTCCAAGAGGCTACCAAAGGGTTTATCAGGCCGAGCATCGAAGCGAAACAATGTAGCTTTTTCCAAAGATTCGGGTGGCCAGATCCAGGTGCCGTCTTCAAGTCGCGGATATGTTTGCAACTTCATGTAAGCGCACAAAGCTTCGAACCACGCCTTGGCTTTGGGATCTCCAGCATCCGAACTCTGCCCCCGATCATCAAGCCCAAAGGCCTTGCGAATCAAGCTATCCAGCCACGAGTCGTCGCTTTGCCCAAGCTCCTTGGCACACGCTTGGGTTTTTGACTCGAATTTTTGAAGCCGATCTTCGGCCGGATCGGTTAAAAGCTTTTTTGTAAACCGCCTCCAACTTTCCAGAACACGTGAAACGTCTTCCGGAACCCGTTCCAGCCCAAGGTTATGGAATTCCGATAATGTTCCGACTTTTTCAATTCTCTCGGGACAATCGCCGATACTCACACACCAATCGATTTTCTGTTGTGCGTCAAGGGACAAACCTGAATGCCAGAAGCAGCTCACCCCAATGATCTGACCAGCAGTAAAACTTTCATCCGCGGTTGCTTTCCGCCGCAGAACCACTTTTAGCTGTTTCAAGGTCTTTCTCAGAGAGTCGTGCTCCTTAATGGTGCCGAAGAAAAGTCGTTTCTTATCTTTATCCCACGTAACGGGCGGCCGAATATCGAGTTCCAAGAAGTCGGTGCAAAGATCAAACCAGCCGGAAAAGATCTCTGCCGTGCGCTCCCTGCTAGATTGGCGCTGCTCTTGTGGCGTTTGTCCCTGCCAGGTTGCTCCACGCCATAAAGCGTTCATTTTATTCAGTAAGTCAATCGCCTTCTTCTCTAGATCGGAGCGAGGTTCATTTTTCCAAAGGCGACTCAAAAGCTGGGTAGTTAAGCCTCCACAATCATTTAGGAGTTTGACCCATGGCTCAGGAATAGAAGCATCCTTCTTAAGAACTGTTTCGAGTTTCATCCATTCGAATAAAGCTGGATATCGTAATCCAACGAGAAACAAAAACTTTTTTTGGATCCTCTCCGAGCCCCCTGACTTGTCGTTCGGATAAGAGACTTTAAAGATTCGGACGACAGATTGGTCCGACGGCCAATACCAGATGTCGCAATCATCCCACGCTATTAACGAATTTGGGGTAATTTGAGGCGTTATTTCCTCTGCCTCGAGGTTCAACCCTATGACCGGAGATAACTTCGGCAGTTCCTTCAACTGTTCGATGGCCTTATCCTGTGCCCCCAATAATCCTCCCATGCAAGCGAGATATGCGAGCAACTCGCCGTATTCCGATGGATCCTCTTTTAAACCGCCCACCACTTCCGAATAACTTGCCAAACGATCCAGCTTTTTTCTCAGCAGTTCTACTTTCCTTTCAGGGAGACTGGCCAGTTGAGTCGGAAAGAGTTTTTGCTCCAAGCTTTTCAATTTCTGAAAGAGCTCGTCAAGGCGATCTACCATTTCTAGCTTTTCGTCTTGCTCTTTCAATATCTCTCCTACTTCTTCCAATAGGCTTTTCGATCGCTCCAATTTGCTTTTTGCTTCCTCTAATAGGTGAAGCTCCAAAAAATTCAAAAGGAACCTTTTTTGAGGGCCAAACGCCGATTGGCCCGGTCAATTTTCTCGAGTGTGTTACGTAGCTCTACGATTAACACGGAGATCCGCTCGATCACTTTCCGATGAGGTTTACCGGCCTGCTCAGCTTCTGACGCTGCTTGTGAACTGGATGAGCCAACATGCCTAGGCACTCTATTCAGTTCTGGTTTTTTTGGGCCAGTCATGATCCGCGTCTCTCCATCCGAAGGCGGCTTCATGCTAGTCAATTTCTATTGATTACGAGACAACTCACCACCAAGGTGCTTAAGCGAAACGGGCCGGAACCGGTACTGCAGCGCATCGGTCGGGAAGATCCACCCGATCCGGATCCAACAGATTTCCCAGCCGCACCCTAGTTTTTAGAAAACCCGCGAGGCGCTGATGCAGTAAGCCACAACTGCTTTAGCTCAAATCGGCCCGCTCAAAATTTAGACCAATCTGACTTTGACCCGCTGGGGCGGCGCAATGTAAACTTCCTCATTCAGGTCGCGCTGCCCCACTACTTGTTCTCCAACTTCCTCGGCGGAAGCAACAAATTGCTCATTCTCACGGTCATAAGAGACGACAACTTTACCCTTGACGGGCCGGGAAAACTTAAACGTCAGGAAGCCCTCAAACTCGGCACCGGGCCAACAATGCCTTAAGCGAACCCACTCGGTCTGCTCGCCCCCCTCCTGAGCGAAAGCCTCGATTTCTTTTGGTTGCAAATCCTCATATCGGCTCCCCTCTTCAAAGAGGATGATATCTCTACCGATTTTGGCGTTGTACCAAGAGATCCTGAACGGAAGCCGCCGCGATAACTCAGAGTCAAAGGTTACTATCACTCCAAGGGCTGCCTCGTAGTAAGCCAATGCTAAAGCAGCTCCCTTTGCTACCGCATTCTTGAGGTCCTCTGAATGAAAATGCATGTGCCCGCTCAGCAAAGAACCGATGCGCGCCTGCTGTTGCTCCGTTTCTCCTAACAGAGCCTCCCGTATTGCCGATTGAATGAGCGGGTACTGCGCGCCATTTCCCACCAGAAATACATCGTCAACGAAACCCAAAGAGGAGCCCAAACGACTACGCAATAGTCCTTGGCAACAGCGAATACTTCGTCGGACATGGTGCTCGATGAGTGCATCAATCTCCAGTTGAGAAATCGAAATTTTTTTCGCGAGATCAAGCAGTGACGGTTTTGAAAGGTGTTTATTCAATCTAAGCCAGCTTTCTGCGAAATCCTCATGACGAGCCAAAAGTTCCTGGATCGGCTTTCCCGCAGAAATACGCTTTTTGATTTCCTCCGCCCAAACCCAAAGTGTAAGTGTCATAGCTTTTCGTTGATCCACCTCGACGCCAGAGCCCCCTCGATCGAAATCCGTGGGGACCAATTGATCCATCCACCGAAGGTAGTCTTCGTCGGTAAAGCGGCTACGGAGCTCTTCGGCCAGCTTGCGCCGCTCTGCCGCAGGGTTTGCACCCGCGCGGCCAACTGGAAGTTCCCGAGAAACGCTTTTCTTGAGCGCCCTGGCAATCTGTTCGGCCAATTTCGCCTTCAGGAGCAGAAAAACCGCCACCGTGATATCGTCGCCTCCAAAGGTTCGCAATCCCGATCTCCCTAAAACGACGAATTGGAGTCGGTTGCTTGCCGGAGCAATAATCCTCACTAACAAAAAGTCTAACGTAGCTCCGCCTAAATCGTACACCAAAAGATGAAAGCCATTCGGGAAAAGCCACCGGAAAGTATGCAGACTTCCCGGGCCGTCGAGCACGCGGCGCGATAAGTAGAAAAACGCCGCCGCCGTGGCTTCGTCCAAGCTGAGAGGGATCAATTCCTCTTCAGTGGGGCGATGAGAGGGATTAAGCCACTCGGCCATCTGCCAGCCGCGATAGACCGCATGTCTTATTTTGGCCAGCTCGCTACTGGAATAGGTCGTCGGATAAGTGACGGCAAGCCGAGCCGGGTAGCTCAAAGTTCGACCACGAAATAATTGCAGCAATCGGCACACGAATAGCTCGGCAGGGGCATTGGTTGGCAAATCGACCGAATGATTCGCTGGCTGATCGAAATTAGGGCTTGCCGGTACTTGATAGCTTCTCCGGGTGCGCACCGTGATACGCTTCCCACCGCTATCACCCGACTCCCGAGTCACTAATCGCTTAGGGCTGATGATTAGCCCCACAGGCCCTTCATGTTCCAGGTGAGCTTCCTTTCCAATCCTCCAGGAGAAGTTCTCAACAGCGGCATGTTTATCCCTCAAGGTTGTTTGACCTTCCGATCCCGGTAGCTCCCTTAACGCTTCAGCGAGAGGGGAATTTGGGTCGAAAACGGCATCAATGCGGACGACAGACAGTACGGGCCCCCCTCTCGAGCTAAGAGGATGCTCGCTTAAAGCCTCCGCGGAGTAGGAAACGATGTCGTCCAGGATCTTTAGACGTTTGGAATTTGGAATACCCGCGAAATCCAGCGCCGCCAAGATCGTATTCGTGTTCCCCAGATCGATAGCCACAGCACCTTGAAATGCAGGAGGATAACACGCCGGCGACAACGCCAACTTTAGTTCTCTTACTTCCGGATTTGCTTCTTTCTGGCACAGTACTAAGCTGACGGCCAAAGTCAGTCTTGTCGCCCCCTCCGCTAACTCCTCTCGAGCGAACTCCATGAATTGTTTGAAATCCGTCTGAAAACAGAACTGTAGCTCGAGTTGATCTTGACGCCCAACCTCAATCGCTGAGTATTTGAAAGAAGGATCAAAAGACTTCGGGGCACGCCCCACCTTCTCTTTCAGAAATTCCGAAATCTGGTGGCAATCGGTTATCGCCTCTCGCTTAATGTCTTGCGACGACGTCGCGGGCAGAATTTGCGGAATTACGTCCAGGCAAGGAACCCGCCAATACAATAAAAGTACACCTCTGTCTTGGGTAAAAATCGATGTACCTGCCGCACTCCGAAACCAGTGCTCCATCCGCGGAAATCGGTGAGTAACCCTTTGCATTCCAGTGCAGAGGTAAAAACGATCAAACGTGGTAACTTCGGCACTCATCTTTTCCACCCCGTTATCATTTTGGGGCCTTAAAAAATCACCGACTTGAGCCAGGAGTAAGCCCGGGCGATAGCGGCCTAGCTCACTGTAGGCTCGTATGGTTCCTCCCATTTGTTGAATTCTTCAAGCCGCTGTAACCAACTCGGAGGAATGGAGACATCTCCACGTTCATGCAGAAGCCGGCTGTAATCCTTGATGTCGTTCAACACGTTCTCAAAAAGTTTGCTCAATCGATGTGAACAAAAGATTGCCAATTGCCGGGCCATCGCTTCGTGCTTTTGTTGAAAGACTTCGAGGTACTCCTCGGCGGCAAAAATGGGTTCTGCATCCCTTGGTACGTCCTGGAACGGACTATTGCGCCCGTACTCCGGCACGTCAGCTACCAGAGCTTTTTGATCTGCCAAGTCTCGTTCCAACATTTTCTGAAGGACCCCGGTGATTCCGTCATCGCAGACGCCGCGCAACCGTAAAACACCTTTTGAATCTTCCAAGTGTTCCACCCGCCGCCGAACTTCCTCGTGCGTTTGGGGCAGCCATTTCGTAATCAAAAAGTTCTTAATTTTCCGATCAAGGACCCGAGCATGTAATTCAAATTCCTTCGCCAGACCTGCGTTTCCCTCGTTTTGAATCACATCGGCCAGCACTTGCGAGGACGGTACGATTTGCCCCCAACTATCGAGCAAATCTTGTTCGATCTGCTTCGACAGTCGATACACAGCGGCTGCACTGGACACATCAAGGCGAAGTGTTAAAAGTTCATTTCGCCATTGCAAGATTTGCTCTGGTAGACTCGCCAACAAATGCTCGTCGAGTTGTTGTCTGCAAAGCTCGAGAAGTCGACCGTAAATTTCGCGGAGTTGGGGGCCCGCCGATCTCGCGATGGACCGACTCACGGCACTGGCCATTTCGGTGGCAATCAGCTCTCGTAATGAACCAATGCCGCCATCCTGCTCTAAAAGCTTCCACTGATTTCGAAGTTCTGGCCAATCGGTCTCGATATCCCTCAAAGCACTTTCGAGATTGTTGCGCGCATCGACTTGACTGAAGCGGTTGCGAAACTCCTCCACCTCGTTAGTCACAAAGAGCACTTGCGTCGGTGGGATTCCCTTTGCCTGAATGAATGTCGCCAGTTGCCGAAAGATGGTTTGACCATGAGGGCTCCCCTGGGGCAAAAGGTTAATATCGTCGCACCGCGTAATCACCAGCCAAAGCCGCCCCCTCAAATCATTGCCGAAAACCCTTCGCAGGTGATTGATAATCGTTTCCACAACCCCACCAAAGTCGGTCGCCCGGCAAAAAACTAATGCCCCCTGAAGGGTCTTGAGGAACTGATCGGTGACAAAAGCATCGATACTACATTCGCCGTCGTAACCCGGCAAATCTACCATTTCTAAAGTCGAAGGAATCACGTCGGTGCAATAGGAAATCTCTACTTCCCGAATCAAGGGCGTTATGACGCCGTGTTGTTCGTGCCACGGGTCCGGCGGGTGATTTAAATATTTCGCCCGTCTTTCAAAAGGTATTCCCTCCTCAATCTGTCGACGTTCTTTGATGTAGTTGGAAAAGCTCTGGTAACTCCGCAAGAGCAAACCAAAGTAATCGAGATCTCTTCTTCGCACCGGAACTTCGTTGCCGGCGGCATCCACCGTGACCCGCACGCGTTTCTGCCAATCCCTCAGGGCGGCGACGATCTCTCGTAAAATCTGCTCATCATCTCTTTGCGCGTCGATACCCGTTATTTGAGCTAAGAATTTACGCTTATGGTTGTATTCATCGCGAGTTAAAAAGAAAACCCTTAAAGCATTGCTGTTTTCTCCCGACCGCGGGCTCCGCCGCAATCGCGTCACGACGGCGGTGGTCGGAAATCCCTGGCCGATACCCGTGGGCTCGGTACCCCGCCGGGCACCGAGAATTTGACTACACGTACGGGATTTCCCGGCCTGAAAGGGGCCCAAAAACCCCACCGTGTAGACCTCCCGAGACAGAAGGTCGCGAATTTTCCCTAAGTCAAACTCAAATTTATTTAGTAGCTCTTCAGCAGTACCCGACTGCGAGGCGATTTCCCAAGCAAAATTCAGGAGCTCGACTGTGCGGTTGAATTTAGCAACCAGCTCTGCTCGCACCGATTCGGGCAAGAGTGGACAGCCGGCTTCAGTTAATGGCTCGAGATTGTCCGCCATAGCCAGACCCTTGTATCAAATCATTCACTCATCTTTATGCCAAATTGTTCCCATGATTCGGTGTATGAAACCCGATCTCCGTTCTCCGTGCACTCGGACCTAGGTTGGTTCACTGGAACGAAAACAATTCGGAGAAGTTGCCCCAAAATGAAATTCTTCGGAGCCAATGAGTCTCGGCTTCACCAATGCGAGCCGGAGCAAGCCGTCCATGAGCCCCATGCGCCGGGAGAAAACGGCCCCGGTGCCTGTTACTTCCTATTCCCATTCTGGCCCCACAACCTTTTTCGCCGATCATCTTTGCGCCGGCAAGCTAACTTTCCCGCGGCACTCCCAGCGATCGCTTAGAAAACCGCACACTCACACCGGCCGTGGCAAAGCCGAAGCCCTATTCAGCGGGCTTTTCCACCAGTGCTCACGGGGCTGCCGAGAGGGATATGATCTTCACATCATCTGTTCGTGATGTGAGCATCATATTTCCATTACAAAGCTCGATAAAAAAATCGGCTCCGAGCCGAACCCCTGGGTCTCCAGTTCCGCCGCTATTGCCGTGCCCCCAACCAATCGCGACGGTGCTACCTTCACTAAATTGAATTCTTTGGGCCTCAGAGGACTGCTCGCCAAACGACACGCTTTCAATCGCGTTTTTCAAAATTTTGCCCTCATATGAAACTTATAACCAGAATACGCGCGTTTGGGTCGAAAACTTATTGTCCATCGCTAAGATTTTTTCGCTCTTCAATAAGCTCTCGCCACCGAGCCAATTCTTCCACTTTGTAGGGCCTGCTTGCCCCTTCTACTGTTACACTGATAGCAGAGCGAATTTGCGGATTAGTCGAATCCTCGAATTCCCACACGAGAATACGATAAACTTTCGGCAACTTACTGTGCAGTGTCGCATATTCTGCGCTACTGTCGACCAGTTTAATCCGGGTCTCGAATAAACCAGTTCCTGAGGGTGTAAGTTCATACCAACGTGGCTCTGGGTTCTTCGCTACAGCCTCCGCGGTGCCCGATGACCGCTGCTCGTTCCGGATATAGTCGGGCAGTTCCTCCAACGGGTTCTTCAGCCCATCAATCGCCTTTTGGTGCTGACTGAATTGCTCGGCAGTCAACGGGAAAAGCATCCAAACACGCCCCACCCAGCGATTCGGTAGTCCAGGAACACCAACTACCAGTTCTAACCCCGCAATGGTCTCACCCGGCCCGACACTTTGTGTCCGCACGCTCCCGAAACTCAGCGTGACATTGGAATGCTCCCGCAAATCGGTAAATGGATCAGCCACTTTTGCTGAATCCTTAACCACCTCAAAAAGTTTTGCTCGATCCCCACTAAACCCTCTCAAGTGAATCAGATAACATTTGTCCACGACTGGAAACTTTCCCGCAACCTTGTGATCCTGCCCTTCCGCATTACGCAAATGCAAGGTAAAAGCTTGTGGGGGAGGCTTGGCGGGATTCGAATAGAAATGGTAAATGCCGTTTGACACCGAAATGGCCACCAGACAGTCTTGCAAATCAGCTCCTGCCTTGAGTGAAACAGCCTCATATTGCACCCCCTGAGCACCCGATTCCCCATAGAAAACCTCGAGAGCTGTAAGGATCTGATTCGGGGCATTCGTTAACACAAACTTCCATACTGGCCGCGGGCCAGGTTTTTGTTCTAAGCGAAACTCGCGTGCGATCACTTGCCGTGCTCCCCCCGCCGAGGAACTCAAGTCCCGGACCAGCGCCTCAAGTTCGTCAATAGTCTGAGGGAGCACTTCGCGGACCTCGATAGCAAAGTAACTACACCCCGCCTGCTGCGCGCCCATTCGTAAAGTATTGCGAATCATCTCCGAAGTGGTCTCAGGATTTGCCCGAACAAGCAAAATTAAGGATCCCGGTTGCCCCACGTGACCAGTTTCGCTCGACGGCTCGCTGGCGCTCGCCTTAACACCTGCCATCTGAGCACCTGCAATCCCATCTCCTCCCGTAATAGCTGTAAAACATACCATTAACATTGAGCTCATCGCGAGGAGTCGAACTCGATCCCAAACTCTTGAGCTTTCAACGCCAAGTCTTGGACGCATTTTTGATACTCCGCCCACACGCCAGCCTTAATGACATTTTTGCGTTCAGCAATCTTCAGATCCGTTTGATCCCTCTTGAGCTTTCCTACAAGTTCCTCCATCCGCCGTTTCGCCAACAAATAGTTTTTAAGCGGGGCTTCTAAATAAATCCCCCACACTTGGTTAAGATCTTTCCTAAGCTCAACCACGAGCCCTTCGATCTCGCTCGAGAATTGCGAGTCCTCGCGGGTCGCTTGGTCAAGCTCCAAGCTTTCCAATTCGTATTGAGAACTGCCGGAAGCGGGAAATCGCCCGTCACCAAAAAGCACCATTCCTGCTCTTCCCGCCCCAAGAACCAATGCCCCGATCGCCAAAACACCCCCCCACCGTACAACCGTTTTTTGAAGGAATCTGGGTTCGGGGGCCTCTTGAAGGAAGTGCTGGCTCAGAGGAGTTTCCTCGAGGGCCTCAGCGAATTCGCCGAAACTCGCGAACTTTCCCTCAATAGCATCGCACAAAGTCCTCCATACCCGCCGCGCATGCGGCACATGCGGTTCTTGCACCTGAGTTTCAGGATATTCGTCCGGATCCGGGCACCGGTCGAAATACCTACCCAGCAGGGCGGAAACGAATACCCGAGCTACAACTTTGACATCGAGTCGGGGATCTCGCTCGGTTGGGTCAATGCCATAGTTTTTGAAAAGCTGCCCCACCTGCTGCCGGATTGAACCGGGAAGATTCTCCCAAGTTAACCCCCGAAACTGCTGGAGGATTGGCTTCCAGTCCCAAAGCTTGCTAACCTCGTTCCCGGAGGCGTCCTCAGTTAACCAGTTAGGAAGAAAAGGGGAATCGATTTTAGTCCAGACAAAGCCTAAATCCCAAAAGAAAACCTCGAAATGGTCTTGCCATTCGAAGATCGCAATATTTTCAGGGGCAAGCAATCCAACCCCACACCCATGCTCCTGAAGCTCTTTCGCTGCAACTAAAATCCTTCGCGCTACATGGTCCAGACGCCCCAACTCCTCCGGCGGCTCTCGAGCCCCACAACGAATTCTTTTCCAATTGGCATCACGATTCCGAATTTCCTGGCATAAATCTTTCAAAGTATAAATGGCGATCACTTCCCCCGGCACCGTCAGCTCATAATACTCCGGCCCTAACTGGCTCTGCTTCCAACGTAGACCTTCTGAGCGCTTAATCGGCGGAAAATAGGCCATTGCCTCAGGAACCAGTCGCTGGAATCCATAGCTGCCGCTTGGGAGAAGACGCCACTCCGAGCGAGTCTGCATTAACCCGCAGGAAAAGGCTTCTGCGTTCCCCTTTTCCGATGATGTCATAAAATTGCCCCTCATCAATCATCCGAGAAGAAAAATAGTACCTCTACGAGGTGGTACTTATGACAGCTCCTTTCCAGCTTGCCCGGCCCGGAATCAAACCAACGCTCTTTCGGGCAAGCCTCAACCGCCACCGTAAGTCTAATATTTAGATTTGAATACGTATTTCAATAATAGATATGACCCGCCGAACTTACCTACCGCAATCACCCACTTCCCAATCTGTGTCCAATCTCCCGTCGGATTCTGGGCGCACAAAGCGGGTGCTCACCACCCGATTAACTGGGTGCCGCTGAGCGCTTGGAAAAAAACAGCGTGTGGGATGTCACTCGAGACGAGGCGACCGTTTTCCTTAAGATCAAAGTGGACTGACCACAAGATCAAAGTGGACTAGCCACCCTTGGGTAAACGTGGCCAGACATTCCATGTAATCTGGATCAAGGCCTACGAAAAGATGCGTCGACCGTTTCGCGTTGACCGGGAGTTTTTAATTGAACTTACTCCGGAAGGCTATGTCTTCAAACTCATAAATTCTCAAGCATAATTTCCGAGGCCCAATTTTTGCGAAGGATTTACCCGCTATCCGCTACCAGGGAGGTCAAATCGAGTACTCCGCATAGGCCATTGACACGGAAAAGTATGCGGGCATTTTCGTCGGCACTCATCCCCCGTGGTCATTCTTTCCCTTAATCCTACCTCTGAGTGCGAGGACCACTCCCCTTTTTCCGAAAAAGGGTCAGGGGGGGAGGGAATTGACAAAAAGAGGGGCGTCAAAGGCAAAGCAGCCAATATTTACGTCCTTGCCGAGTTTCCGCTCCCCGGTCCATGCCCCTCTTAACCATAGACCGGCCCTGAGGGGAGAGAGGATTCACGGAATTAAGAAGAAACATCCCGCATTGAATCCACAGCTACGCCCATAGAGGCAGAACAAAACGGATACTCAAATAAAGAGCACCTGCGAAGAGAGACAAGCGGGTGTAGTTCGGGTGGAAGCGAGGGAAAGTTACTCGGGGACTTAACGCCGGCTCGAGGGCTTCCAAGCTAAGCTCTCAGGGATCCTCTCACGGCGGCTAAACTTTCCCAAAACCTGTCACCCCGCAGGTCTAACTTGTTCCCGTCTAATCTGGTGATTTCCCACGATTTCATTCATGTAATGTAAGTCTTTTTACCCTTGCCGGTCAGTTTGAGTACCGGTCTAACCACTTCCCGCGGATAGCCAAAACTCAACTGGCCTTAGTGCCTCGGCCGATTGACCCCATGGCAACCCGGAATTAAAGTATTTTCGACCCATGACTACTGTGTTTCCGAATCGTGCGGCATAACGCGTACTTGCGGCGACTCCAAGCGTCGGCGAAACACTCGGAAGGACATTTTGACCGAATAACCGACGCACAAACATCCAGAAGGAGACTTTCGTCGAACAAGCGACGACGAAATACTCGGAAGCAGATATTGATCGAGCAAGCCACGGCGAACCCCGGGAGGGCGATAACGATCGGAACAAGGCAGATTTTGTTCAAAACAATTAACTCGCCTTCCGCAAAAACTCGCGAAACAACTGGGGGTGCTTCCGCCGCCGATGACGCGCTCCCCGTGGCGTTTGCAGCGCTTTCCATGGAGTCCGCTAATTTCCGACAAGGTCGCGATACCGGGAAGCTTGCGGCGGGCACCACTTCATTTAGTCATCGCGGGCGTTGAATTCGGTATAATGCCGAGGGAAAACGCGGACAATCGTCAGTTGATCTCGCCTCCATGACGTGCTTACCTGCGATTTTAACGTTGGCTGAAAGTCGGTAGCGACAAGAAATTTTCACCCGTTTGCTTCGGCACATGAAGGAGGCGAGCCGACTTTTGAGGCGAAATCATGAAAAGTTGAGAGATAAGAATTAAGGTATTTGATTGGAGAGTCACAATCGGGATCAGTATCCGGCTCGCTAAAGCTTGACGCCAATCTGCCCTCGAAAACGTGACCACGCTTGAAAGCCTTAACGACGCATAGGAGTTTCTTCGATGAGATTAGAGAAAAGCTCAGAGAAATCATCCGAGAAATCAAATGCAACGCGCCGCTCCTTCTTCAAATGGACTGCTGCCACTGCCCTTGCCGCAACTTATACGGGGGGAAGCGGCCTCGTAAGCCAAATTTCGCAACCGGTGTTTGCGGCAGAGCGTCCCGGCAAGAAGCAGCCACCGTTTAAGCTCGGCCTTGCCTCTTATACCCTGCGGAAGTTCCCGCTCGATCAAGCGCTGGCCATCACTCAGCAGGTCGGGTTGGATTGGATCTGTCTTAAATCGTTCCACCTGCCCCTGGAAGCCTCCATCGACGAGATCAAGCAGGTGCGGCAAAAGGTCGCCGATCTGGGCTTCACTCTCTATGCCGGCGGCGTAATCACCATGACTACCCGCGAGCAGATCGAGCAAGCCTTCAGTTATGCCCAAGCGGCGGGAATGCAACTGATCATCGGCGTTCCGGGACCCGGTCTGCTCGACCTGGTGAACGAAAAGGTTCAGCAAACCCGTATTGGGGTAGCGATCCACAATCACGGGCCTGGAGACCGCCTCTATCCCTTGCCCGAAACCGCCTATCAAAGGATCCAAAACCTGGACAAACGGATCGGTCTTTGCATCGATATTGGTCATACCCTTCGCGCGGGCGTGGATCCGTCGGAATCCGCCAAAAAGTTTGCCGATCGACTGCTCGACGTGCACATCAAGGATATCACGGAACCTACCGCTCAAGGGCGACCCGTGGAAATGGGGCGTGGCGTTATCGATATCCCTCGATTCCTCGAAACCCTCCTCGAAATCAACTACACCGGCGTGGTAGCTTTTGAACACGAAAAGGACCCCGATTCGCCCCAAGTGGGTCTTGCCGAATCTGTGGGCTACACGCGAGGGGTATTAGACACCCTACTTCGGGGGTGATTTACCGACCATCCGCTTGCCGTCGGTGCAGACTGCCCGCCCGAACGGGGACTTGCCCTTGGGGGTTAGGGCTGCCTTCCTTTCCAGCGGCTTTTTGCCCGAATTCTCGACGTTTCCGTGCGCGCAGGTCATTGACGTGGCCCACCACGGCCGCTATAGTTACTGGGCTTTGTAAGACCGGCGTGCGAGGACGACTTCGCCAGCTCTGCCGCAGGTCATTTACCCAACATCCCTCCATGAGATCGATTCAAGATCTCTTGGTGGGCAAAGCGGATAGTTACACGTTCGCTTCGAGACAATCGGACCGCTTTGTGGGCCCGCGCCGGCGGATGGGCCGTTTAACAAGGGTAGATTACCGAGCCGAAGGCATCGAGATCTCGGGAGGAATCGGCCGCCGTACTTTGGGCATTTCAGTTTTCTTGCGTTTTATGGGTGTAAACTCACCCCTACCGACAGAGATTGCGACGGGAAAATGGCCGGAGAACATTTCTCGCGCAAGAAGATAAACGAACGGAAGAATGCAAACGCTTGGATAAGGTAAGGATTGGAAAAGAGTCATTTGCAGCCGGAGCCCGAATCCGCTCGAAAAGCCTCGCAACCTGTCGGGGAGAAAGAAATTCCGAAGACGAAAGGAAAGCAGCGGAACGACTTTACATCCTACCTCATGAATTAAGAACCGTTTCGGGAGACGTTATAAGAGCTGTTTCGGGAGAAATGATTAGGTAGTTGGGTATCACGCGCAGGTTTCCCCGAACGGTGAGAGAAATTTTAAGAGCTGTTTTGGGAGAAAGTATAAAGATAAGAGCTGCTTCGGCAGATTTTTTAATGACCGTTTCGGAGAAATTGAGGGCCGTTTAGTCCGTGTAAGTCAAGAAATCGAAGGAGGGTATTTATTAAATGAACCAAGTGAGACTGGCTCCTGAAATTCTGAAAAGCCGGGAGGAATACCGCCAGCTTTTTGCCGCCAAGATGTCGCCAGCCCATTACGGGCGGCTCATTGCGCTGGATAATCCTCGTCTGGAAGAGTTTGTCGGAAACGCCATCGAGCTTTGCGAACCCGACCGCGTGGAGGTGCTTGACGACTCACGAGAGGACCGCGAACGTACCCGGCGAATGACCAAAGAAATGCGGGAAGAAATACCGCTCGCCATTCCGGGGCACACCGTTCACTTCGACGGATATTTTGATCAGGGGCGCGACCGCGGAGCCACCAAGTACTTGGTGCCCAAGGGCGATTCCTTGTCAAAGGCCTTAAACCAGGTGGATCGGGATGAAGGACTTGCGGAAATCCGCGGCCTATTGCGGGGCTCGATGCGGGGCAGAACGATGATCGTCCGCTTCATGACACTCGGCCCGGCAATCTCCCGATTCTCGATCCCTTGCGTGGAATGCACCGACTCCTGGTACGTTTCCCACGCCCTGGACTTGCTTTACCGGCCGGGATACGAGTATTTCAAGACCCTGCAAGGAAGTCCCGATTTCTTCCGTGTTTTACATTCCTCCGGAAGGCTGACCGAGGATATGGTCAGTGTCGATCACGAGAAAAAACGCATCTATATCGACTACTGGACCGACACCGTTTATTCGGTCAATACCCAATATGCCGGCAATAGCGTCGGCTTGAAAAAGTTGGCCCTGCGCTTGACCATCCGTAAGGCCGACCGGGAAGGCTGGCTCGCGGAACACATGTTCCTCATGGGTGTGATCGGCCCCAAGGGGCGAAAGACGTATTTTGCCGGTGCATTTCCCAGCGCTTGCGGTAAGACCAGCACGGCAATGCTTCCCGGCGAGACCATTCTCGGTGACGACATCGCCTATTTCCACGAAGTCAATGGCGAGTGCCGCGCAGCCAATGCCGAGTCGGGGATCTTCGGGATCATTCAAAACGTCAGAGAGCGAGATGATCCTCTCATTTGGAAAGTGCTGGTTAGCCCGGGCGAAGTGATCTTTTCGAACGTCTTGGTCAAAGATGGTCGTCCTTACTGGCTGGGAATGGGAGTGGAAACCCCGAAAGACGGGGTCAATTTCTCAGGACGTTGGTACCCGGGAATGATCGGGCCGGATGGAGAGGAGGTCCCCCTGGCTCATAAGAACGCCCGGTACTGCGTAGCCCTAAAGGCTTTGGACAATTGCGACCCCGAATTGGACAATCCGGAAGGCGTCGTGCTGGCGGGGATCATGTATGGGGGCCGCGACCGTCGATCTTATCTGCCGGTGCAGCAAAGCTTCGATTGGGTCCATGGGATCGTCGCGTTCGGAGCCGCCCTGGAGACCGAGACGACCTACGCCGTCGTCGAACGAGAAGGTGTTCCTGAAATCAACCTCATGAGCATCCAGGATTTTGTGTCCATCCCGCTGGGGAAATACATCAGAAACAATATCGAATTTGGACGTCGGCTCCATAAACCGCCGCTTGTGTTCGGGGTTAATTATTTCTTGTGCGATGAAAACGGCTATGTTAACGATGTCCGGGATAAGCATGTCTGGGTGAAATGGATGGAGCGGCGGGTGCACGGGGAAGTCCCGGCACTGCGCTGCCCGACGGGCCTAATCCCTCGGTTCGAAGATCTTCAGGTGCTTTTCCGCGAAGTTCGCGGCTGTGAATACCGGATTGAGGACTATCGTCGTCAGTTCACACTGCGGATTCCGGAGAATTTGGCAAAGTTAGATCGTGTGGAGGGTTTTCATCGAGACAAAGTCCCCGACGGACCGCCGGAGGTACGGGAGGTTTTGGCCGCTCAACGCCAACGGCTTTTGGAGGCTCAGCGCCGCTTTGGTGACTACGTGTCGCCGGAGTGTTTTCCGTTAGATACCACGTGATCAATCATCCCACGTGGTCAATCGATCAAAGATCCAGCATCTGGCGTAATCAATGGATCGCGTAATCAATGGGTCAAAGCATTGAGAAATTGCTCAGCGAGGATTTTGTGGCCGCAAGAAGCACGCGTTAAAAAGCCGTCATAGCTTTTGGTTTTTGGGAGCCTCAGGTTCAGGGCTACGGCTACTAGCGCTCGATTGCTGTTGCATCCACCGGAAGCTCCGCCACTTTAAATTTCCAATCCTTCGTGATTTGAAAAGGTTTGAAATCGTTCGAAGGAGAACGTGTCCCGGGGATATCTTGTCGGTTCCCCGGGATATTTTTTTTGGGGATACTTTGTCGCGGAATATTTGGAATATTTCCGAGTTTTTTGGCGGAACGCCCGCTTCTCCAAGGGGGAATTGATCTGCTTTCCAAAGTCTACTTTCGGAAGAGAGAAGATTTTTGACCGAGGAAGAGAGGGGGGAACTCGTCTAACTCTTTCGCTATCTTTTATCTTTTATCTTTACCAGTCGTCTGTGATTCTTAGGACGATCTTCGCTTTCTTTACTAGCTTTCCTAAGATCAGCAATCAGCAGATCACGATAAACCGCGGGACTTCACGGCATTATGCGGTATTCGCCATCCTTCTCAGATATCCTTCCTCCTTTTTCTACCATATCCTGCCTCATCGCATGTTTTCACAATATCGTGCCCCCCAATTTTTGCAGAACAACCGCCAAGTCCTTACCATCATAGGCACTAGGTCGGTTGTTGCCTGCAAAACTGTGGCCTATGGCTCGGCACCAAATGGCCCGTAGCCTTACTGAGTCATCAAAGGTGCTAGGATCAGCTCCATGTGCCGACGAGTTTATGCCGAGCTGGAAAGATGGGGTATTTGCTTCGTGTGAGGAAAATGCTTAGCCTAAACAAGCTGACGACGGCTTATCAGCTTGCGTGCGGCAGGGTCGCCTCGTGCGTAACGGTGGGATTGGCCACCGGTGAAGGCGGGGCGGTTGCACTGCAACCCACCGGCAGCTTAACGGTGAAAGTGGTTCCCACCCCCGGGGTACTTTCGACGCGAATCCGCCCCTCATGAGCCTCCACAATTTGCCGGCACAGGGCAAGGCCCAGTCCGGTGCCCCCTCTTCCGGAAGCGTCGGGCCCCCTTTTCGTGGTGAAAAAAGGTTCGAAAATGTGGGGAAGGATCTCAGGAGGAATCCCGCACCCGTGATCGCGAATCGAAAGTTCTACAAGCTTTGCCTCCGAATCATAGTGCAGCCGAAGGTTGATCCGCCCCCCTCGGGGCATGGCTTGTCGAGCATTGATCACCAAATTGAGTAAAAGCTGTTGGATTTGCCCGGGATTTACGGCAACCGGAGGCACAGGCTCCAAATGGGTTTCCACCGTCACCCGGTGTTTATTCAGGTCGCGCTCCAAAAGCAGGAGGGTGTCCTCGATGAGCGTGTTCAACTGAGTGGGCTCTTTGGCCGAGGAGCGGTTGCGGGCCATTCCCAGGACGCCATTGGTAATCCGGGCTGCACGGGTGCCCGCCGCCAGGATCTTGTCAAAGGCTTTCTCCCGAGTTTGTGCATCCTGATGCCGTAAACCTAACTTGGCGTAATTGATGATGGTCATCAGGACGTTGTTGAACTCGTGCGTTGCGGTGGCGACCAATTCCCCGAGTGCCACCATCCGTTGAGCCTGCATAAGTTGCTCGCGCAAGCGCTGGTTTTCCGCTGCCAGGTCACCCGGATTCATCGCGCTGGTCCTAATTCCCATCTTTCCATAGTTTGTGTATCACTTACGCCTTACGCCACATGAAGAAGCCCGCAAAAACGTGTCCCTTTTGTATTCCACGGAGACAGCTTTATTTCCGCCATTTCTGCCGCTGCCACACGTCGCAGATTTGAAACTTGGGAAATCTTTTCTCCCTTTAAGGTCACGACCAACCCATCACCACCCGCCGATCTCGCTCATCCATAACCACGGGCAAATGGGGAGTCGCCCCCCGTTTCGGTGAGCCCGAGGGGAGCCTTTCAATCCTATCGTCGAATCCTATTGGAGCTCTGGAACCCAACCCGGTACAATCCGTTAAGTTGCCCTGAGAGGGAAATCGGTCTCAAAACTTAAGGTTTACGGCATGTAAACCGTTGAGTGGATAAATCCGTAAAAGCGGCTTTTCCCACTTTCCCGATTTACCCAGTCGTTCCGTCGCCGAAAAGCCAGTGAATGCGCCGCGGACTGGATTGCCCAGACTTCTCTCCGAATGCCGAATTCACTGGCAATTTAGGAATCAGACTGCGAGTCGGGCAAAATCTGTCGGACAGGGACTGTCGGTGGTTGCGGCGTGAAGGTCCCTTTTTTTTAAAGATGGATGTTGCCATCCAAGGTCAGATCCAAGTTTCGATGGATCTCTGGGGTCCGCTTAAGCGCGGATCACTGGATCAACCAAAGAGCGCATCAGGATACCCTAACAAAATTGGGGGATGATGCCCGGAGCGAATTCCGAGATTTGACGTGAGAAATGGTGAGAGAGGATAGGAGGGCAGGGGAGCGATCGGCGCGGTGAGCGCGTTAGCTTTCAAGGTTTTTGGAGCTCGTACGCAGGAGAGGATAGGCGCTGTTTTTGACAGGCTATTTTTTCGGCTTGAGCGCAGAGTTTTTCCGGGGGAAAACTTCTTCGCGAGGAGATACGAGGAGATCCATTTTGCGGCAAGCTATCCGTTTCGATACCGACAAGAATCAGCCCTGGAGTGATTGAGCGCGCAAGCCAGGCTCGGATGGGATGGATCCTAACCCAGGAAGCTTTCGGAGGAAGTTGCAAGGATGCACGAGCTGAGCATCATCGGCGAGGCGATCCGCCTCCTTCACCGGTTGGGCTACCAGGTGCGTCAAGAATGCCTCGAGGGTGCCGGCGGCGAGTGTATGGTCCGGGGTAAACGATGCCTTTTCTTGGATCTCACCGCTTCGCCCGATCAACAACTCGACGTGCTTTTAAGGACGCTCGCAAAGCATGTCGACGCCATAGGCCCAAACGGAATTTCGCCCGCCCTCCGCGAGCACCTGGCGGATTACCAGCGGTGGGCCGGTGCGGGTCAAGGTGCCGGTTAGGAGCCCGCTTCGCGCGCAGATTTGAATGCCAATGATCTGCAGCATCGTGTTACGAAGAGAAGATCCCGCTTCGCGCGCGGATTTGAGCGAGGATACTCCGGATTTTTCGTTGGAAGCTTTTGCTTTTCTCCAAGACGCACGGCGTTTAGCCATGCACTACCGGTTTTTAATGTAAGAGGCTGATACGGGAACCTCCCGCTTACCCGTCTTGCTCAAGTGAGCAGCCATGCGAGGATGCTGCTTCTACCCGAGTTTTTTGAGCGGTTTCAGAACTTGCTATTGCCCCGCTTGAGCAACCGGCATTTGCGTTCGGCTTTCCGCGTATGCCGCAAACGAATATCCGTTTGCCTCCTGGGCATAGCGATTTGCCGCATATCCATATCGGTTTGCCTGATATGAAGATGGGTTTGCGGCGAGACTCCGTCGGAGCGGGTGCGCCGTCGGGTCGGAATGCTTGCCGCGCTCGGTCACCGGGTTTCGGGTGGGGAAGAGACAGCGTCGCTTCCATGCTGTGCCACTTGCTCCGGGGTTTTGAGCCGCGTTCCAGGGTTTTCGAACGCCCCGGGATAAGTGCTGCGCGACGGATACAGAAACGAATCCCAATATGCGCGATCCACAGCGTAGACATCGATCGGCTGTTCCGGGCTCAAATCTTTGGGAAGAAACCCAAACCGCTGCATTTCGCGGATGTAATGCTCGTTGGGTCGAAAGCCCGGCATATCGAAGCGTTTGCCGACTTCTAGCCGGCGATGAGCATTCTCGATTGCCGCAAGAATGTGCTGATAAAGAGGATCGTTTCGGTCTTGAAAGATCGGCTTGCCGCATAGCTCCAATCCGCCGGCCGATCGAGCCAGTGGGCCCAGGAGCAAATAGGACTTCTCCGGGCGGGAAATATTGCACAGCGGCTCCAGCTCGCCACCCCAGCCGCCGGAGGCGACAAACCGCTTTAGCGACTGGCCATTGATCGTCACGTCCTTGACGTGACATTCGCCGCACCGCTGCATCATGGCCCCATACGGCAAGTGTACGGGATAGCGACCGCACCCCAGAGCGGCGTAAGTGCCGGGAAAACAGGCACTGGTTTCGATCCAAAGTCGGATCATCCGGCGTTCATGTTCTGTGAGCTTCACGCCATAATGAGTTTCGTCCAAAAAGCTCATCAGGCGGCTTGCCGAACTGCCGATCGCATATGGGTCATAGCTACTCTGGGGGCGGTTCCGCCCGTCGGAGACAAGTCCCCGGGTTTGCATCGTCCAATAAGAAATCGAATACCACATGGTGCGATCGCCCGTTAAATCGACCTTCCCTTCGCGACGATCCGGGTTGTGGCAGGCGACGCAGTGGCGATCCAGAATCGGCTGAATATCCCGCGGAAAATCGAAGACTTTCGGCACTTCTTCTATGGGCTTGACGGGCACGGGCGGATATCGCAAGGCAATCAAATCGTTCGGAACGGAGTGAGGCGTCTGGATGCGATGCTCGTGGCAGCCGACGCAACTCATCGTCTCGCCGGGCTGCAAAGTGACAAAGCTGTGCATGCGCTTGACCGGCCGTTCTTGGGCATCCAGAGCGACGAAAAACAGCGACTGCAAAGCCGGCACCTCGAAGTAAGCAGAGCCATCTTCATACACAGGCACCTCGCCCACGATTTCCGCCAAGGTAAACGACCCGCCGATGGTGAGCGGCTCCATTCCGCCGGAAAAATTGACCGGTTTAGGTAGCTGCTTGAGAACCAAAAGCTTGGTGATCGTGCCGCGGGGCACTGAATGCATTTTTCGCCCGCGGTAGACATCCTCGAGGATCATTCGCCCTGTAGCCTTGGCCAGGTTGACCCGGCTGGCCAACACCGGCTCTCGCGGCCGAGGACGCAGCGGTTGCGGCTCGTGACACTGGAGATGCTTTTCGCCCTCGGGCAACCGGTAGATCAACTCCGCATTGCCCGAACTGTCCATGATGTGGATCCCCTGGGGACTTGCCACAAGGAACCACTCCTCGCTAAAGGCATAGGGGTCTTTCCATCGCGGGTGCCGGGTGATGGTTTTGGCCGAAGGGAGATGATCGGGGCCCATGGCGGGATCGACGATCGTCACATAGCCCAAATGCTCCGGCATCCCGTGCCCCGGCGAAAAAGAAGCCACCACCTTCTTGGTGCCGGGGATCGGCTTGGCATCCAGCATCACCACGCCGGGATGAAAGTTGCCGTAAAAGACCATTTGCTGGGTACCATCGGGATTCATCACCCAAAGATGGTGGTAATGTACCTGGCTACGGTCCACGTATTCCCAACGCATGTAGAGGATCCGACCGTCGGGCAAGGTCCAAGGCGTATTGTCGTGGTCATTGTTGCTGGAAAGCATCCGAATCCCCGAGCCATCGGCTTCACAGCGGTAAAGTGTGGCGACGCGGGTATACCAACAGTTCACAAACCGCTGACAACGCGAGGAGCAAAATACAATGCTCCCATCCGGGCAATAAGTGGGCTCGATCTCGTCGTCTTGCCCGAAAGTTAACTGCCGAAGACCTGTACCATCGGCTTCAATTTCGTAAAGATGATAGGCGTGTTGCCCGCCGGGCCGATACGCAAAGAGGATCTTTCGAGCATCATAATGGACCTGAGGATCGCGGACACCTCCGCGGGGATCCTCCAGGAGCACCTTCAATTCACCTGTACGGAGGTTCAGACGACAAAGACGTCCCCCTTCCCCGTAGCCCCAGTAGACTCCATCCTCGAATTTAAAGCCGAGTTTTTGCGCCGGATCCTCGGAATGATCCGAGTAGTTGCCAAAAGTGACATACCAATGGTCCCGGCCTGGGACACGTACGGCGAAGATGATCTCGTCGAAGTCGGCCTCTGGCGAATTCAAGAACTTTTCCAAAAGGGGCCCCTTTTGAAATCCCGGGCTAACCTCGGCCGAATGAATCCAACTTCCTCCGCATGGGACAAAAACGATGAGCAAGGCAACCCACGCGGTTAAAGAGCACCACGGAGCCATGGTGGAAGCAGCGACCGAATCATTGGCATACACCCATGCCTTGAGCGAACCCCGATTGGCGCCGGATG
>Ga0209721_1000780_pt1 | contig 26721 bp, 24 predicted proteins | sample TshhotsprinmetaG_FD_184139 | JGI IMG/M metagenome (GOLD analysis project Ga0209721, IMG submission 184139) | Hot spring microbial communities from South Africa to study Microbial Dark Matter (Phase II) - Tshipise hot spring metaG (SPAdes)... | ecosystem: Environmental > Aquatic > Thermal springs...
CCCAGCGCGCACGCGCCACCGTTGACGTTGACGATGTCGTGCGACACGCCCAGCTCGGTCATCAAGGCCATCGGCACCACCGCAAACGCCTCGTTGATCTCCCACAGCTGCACATCCGCCACCTGCCAGCCGACCTTGGCCAGCAGCTTGCGGGTCGCCCCCACCGGGGCGGTGGTGAACCAGTTCGGCTCCTGGGCGTGGATGGCGTGCCCGACGATGCGCGCCAGCGGCTGGCAGCCCAGCCGCTCGGCGGTGGAAGCACGCATCAGCACCAGCGCGGCGGCACCGTCGTTGATCGAGGAGCTCGATGCCGCCGTGATGGTGCCGTCCTTCTTGAAGGCAGGCTTGAGCTGCGGGATTTTGTCGAGCTTGATTTTGCCCGGCCCCTCGTCCTGGCTGACGACGCGCTCGCCGGCGCGGTCCTTGACCGTGACCGGCGTGATTTCGGCGGCAAACGCCCCACTGACGGTGGCCTGCTGCGCGCGCGTCACCGAGGCGGTGGCAAAGGCGTCTTGCTGCTGGCGCGTGAACTGGTACTTGGCAGCGCAGTCCTCGCCAAACGTGCCCATCGAGCGGCCCGGCTCATACGCGTCCTCCAAGCCGTCGAGCATCATGTGGTCGTAGACGCGGTCGTGGCCCATGCGGTAGCCGCCGCGCCCCTTGAGCAGCAGATACGGCGCGTTGGTCATGCTCTCCATGCCGCCAGCCACCATCACCTCGGCGCTGCCTGCCACCAGCATGTCGTGCGCAAACATGGCGGCGCGCATGCCCGAGCCGCACATCTTGGACAGCGTCACCGCACCGGCACTCTTGGGCAGACCAGCCTTGAGCGCCGCCTGCCGCGCCGGAGCCTGGCCCTGGCCGGCCATCAGGCAGTTGCCCATCAGCACTTCATCGACCTGCTCCGGCGCGATGCCAGCGCGCTCGACGGCGGCGCGGATGGCGGCGGCGCCCAGGTCGTGCGCGGCCAGTGCGGAAAAGTCGCCCTGGAAGCTGCCCATGGGGGTGCGCGCGGCGCCCACGATGACGATCGGATCGGTGTGACTCATGACGGTACTCCGGTGGACTCGAGGGATACCTCGTCGGCCACCTCGGCCGACGGGGACAGGGCAACGGAACGCTGGACGCAGAAGCGCCGCTCGCGCTCGTAGGGAAAGACGTCGTGCACGTGGCCAGCCAGGATGCGCTCTTTGTGTGCCTGCCAATACGCCACATCCAGCAAATCGGCATGGTGCGCCATAAAGATGTCGCGCACCTTAGGGTGGCTGAGCAAAAACGGACCGAAGGTCTCAGGAAAGACATCGTGCGGGCCGACCGAATACCACACCTCGCCCGACAGTTCGTCGTCTTCATTGCGCGGCGGCGGCACGCGGCGGAAGTTGCAGTCGGTGATGTATTCGATCTCGTCGTAGTCGTAGAACACCACCTTACCGTGGCGCGTGATGCCGAAGTTCTTCCACAGCATGTCGCCGGGGAAGATGTTGGCAGCGATCAGATCCTTGATGGCGTTGCCGTACTCGATGACGGCATGTTCCAACTGGCGCTGCGCGCGCGCGTCAGACGGATCGCGCGCCAGCGCGTCAAAACATTCCTGCAGGTAGATGTTGAGCGGGATCATGCGCCGCTCGATATACACATGCTTGATGACCACCTCGATATTGCCGTCGCCGTTGCGGTCGCCGATCTCGATTTGGCTGGGGGCATATTTCTGCAGCTCGGCAATCAGCTCGTCGCTGAAGCGCGCGCGCGGAAAGCCCACTTCCGAAAACTCCAGCGTGTCGGCCATACGGCCCACACGGTCGTGCTGCTTGACGAGCTGGTACTTGCTGCGGATGAGCTCGCGCGTGGTGTCCTTCTGTGGCGGGAAGTAGTCCTTGATGACCTTGAAGACGAACGGAAAGCTCGGCAGGTCGAACACCAGCATGACCATGCCCTTGATGCCGGGGGCGATACGGAACTGGTCGGTGCTGTGCCGCATGTGGTAGAGAAAGTCGCGGTAGAACAGCGTCTTGCCCTGCTTGGCCAGGCCCAGTGCGTTGTAGAACTCGGCGCGCGGCTTGCGCGGCATCATGCTGCGCAAAAACTGCACGTAGGCGCTGGGCACCTCCATGTCCACCATGAAATAGGCGCGCGCAAACGAAAACAGCATCAGCAGGTCGTCTTCGCCGTGCAAAAAGGCGTCGATGACGAGCTGGCCACGCCCGTTGTGCAGAATGGGCAGCGCAAACGGCAGCTCCTGGAAGCCGTTGATGAGCTTGCCCACCGCGTAGGCCCCCTTGTTGCGGTAGAACAGGCTGTGCAGCACCTGGATCTGGAAATTGGGGCGCAGGCGGCGGTGATCGAACAGCGGCAGCAGCGCGCGCATCACGTCCTGCACGTCGCGCGCCAGATCTTCGAACGGGACGCTCAGACCAAAGTCCTCGATCATGCGCGTCAAGACCGCGGGCAGTTCTTCGATCGACTTCGGGTAGTAGCAGCGGTAGGTGGTGTGCGCGTTGGGGTCTTCCGGCTCGATGTACTCGGTGCTGATGGCCGGCCGCACGAAGATGAAGTCGTTCTGGAAGTAGCTGCGGTGCAGGATTTTGGTGGTGACCGAGTTGAAAAAGGTCTCGGCCAACTCCGGCTGGCGGTGGTCCACCAGCATGCCGATGTACAACAGCTTGGCCTGCTGCCACACCTCCATCGGCTGGCTCGACGCCTGGAACTCACGCTCCAAGCGCGTCACGCACTCTTTGACGCGCAGGTCGTAGAACGCGATGCGCTCGCGCTGCGCGCGCTGCTGGCCGGCCCAGTCCTGCGCCTCGAAGCGGAACTTGGCCCGCGCCGACTCGGCGCGAAACAGCTGGTAGTGGCGATTGAAGCCATCGATCATCGCGCGCGCGATGTCGTAGGCCAGTGTGGAGTCGAGGCGGCGCAGCAGCATGGCGGGTCAGGACAACGAACGGCAAACTCTGATCATGACAGATTGGAGCCGCACCCGCCCCATGCCCATGCCCGATACTCCACCGCAGCCCCCATGCACGCGCAGCCTGGCTGCGTCACCGTGTTTCGGCAAACAGCTCGCGCCCAATCAGCATGCGGCGGATTTCGCTGGTGCCGGCGCCGATCTCGTACAGCTTGGCGTCGCGCCACAGGCGTCCCAGCGGGTAGTCGTTGATGTAGCCGTTGCCGCCAAAAATCTGGATGCCGTCGCCCGCCATTTTGGTGGCCTGCTCGGCGCACCACAGAATGACGCTGGCGCAGTCCTTGCGCACCTGACGCACGTGCGCACTGCCCAGGCGGTCCAGATTTTTGCCCACCGTGTACAGGAACGAGCGCGCTGCCTGGAGCGTGGTGTACATGTCGGCCACCTTGGCCTGGATGAGCTGAAACTCGCCGATGCTCTGACCGAACTGTTTGCGGTCGTGGATGTACGGGGTGACGTTGTCCATGACCGCCTGCATGATGCCCACGGGCCCGGCGGCCAGCACCGCGCGCTCGTAGTCCAGCCCGCTCATCAGCACCTTGACGCCCTCGTTGAGGCCGCCCAGGATGTTTTCGGCGGGCACCTCGACATTCTCGAACACCAGCTCGCCGGTGTGGCTGCCGCGCATGCCCAGCTTGTCGAGCTTTTGCGCCACCGAAAAGCCCTTCATGCCCTTCTCGATCAGAAAGGCGGTGATGCCGCGCGCGCCCAGCTCGGGCTCGGTCTTGGCATAGACCACCAGCACGTCCGCATCGGGTCCGTTGGTGATCCACATCTTGCTGCCGTTGAGCACGTAGTAGCCACCCTTGTCCTCGGCGCGCAGCTTCATGCTCACCACGTCGGAGCCTGCGCCCGGCTCGCTCATCGCCAGCGCCCCTACGTACTCGCCGCTGATGAGCTTGGGCAGGTAGGTGCGCTTTTGCGCCTCGCTGCCGTTGCGACGGATCTGGTTGACGCACAGGTTGGAGTGCGCGCCGTAGCTCAGGCCCACGCTGGCCGAGGCGCGCGAGATTTCCTCCATCGCGATCATGTGCGCCAGATAGCCCATGCCCGCACCACCGTAGTCCTCCTCGACGGTGATACCCAGCACGCCCAGCTCGCCCATCTTGCGCCACAGGTCCATTGGAAACTGGTCGGTTCGGTCGATCTCGGCCGCGCGCGGCGCGATTTCGGCCTGGGCAAAGGCGCGCACCGCATCGCGCAGCGCGTCGATGTCGTCACCGAGCTGGAAGTCGAGACCGGGCAGGTGGGTCATGGCGAGTCTCCTCTTGATTTGACGTTTACGTCAACGTCAATTATGCCGATTTTTCGCGGCCACCACGCCCTTCGCAGCTAGGCACAGGCGCGATGCCAACGCCAGCACCAGCGGCCGTCGGCACCGCATCCCCATCCTCCGCTGAGTTGTCGGCAGTCCCCAGGCGCGCCAGCAGCGCGCGGGCCTCCTTCTCGTGCACCTTGATCTCGTCGAGCGTGGCCTGCAACTCGGCCATCTGGTCCTCGATCTGGCGCCGGTGGACGGCGAGCACCTGCAGGAACTTGCGCAGTTGCGGCCCGGTATCGCGCGGGCTGTCGTACATGTCGATCAGGTCCTTGGCCTCGGACAGGCTCAAGCCCAGGCGCTTGGCGCGCAGCACGAGCTTGAGCCGCGTGCGGTCACGCGCCGAATACACGCGGCTGCGCCCACCCGGGCCTTTGCGCTGCGGCTGCAGCAGGCCCATGTCTTCGTAGAAGCGGATCGCGCGCGTGGTCAGGTCGAACTCTCGCGCTAGATCGCTGATGGTGTAAGTCACAGTACTGGCCATGCCAACCTCGACACGATGTCCGTCGCAATAGGGCCCTGGCGAGAGCAGCGCTGCGGGCATGGCCCCGGAGCGCAGACCTTGACGTTGACGTGAACGTCAATCGAAACAGAATGTTACGCCATGAAACCGGTGTGCCAGCGGCGCGTGCTATCGTTGCCTGCGTGAACACAGCCACTCCCGCTTTGTCCCTATCCGCCGCTTGGCGCCTGACCCGCCCGGGCTTTCTAGCCCTGACGGCGGCGGCCGTCGCGTTGGGACTGGCGATGGCCGCCGCCTGCGGCTGCGGGTTCGATGCGCTGCGCGCCGGCGTCACGCTGGGGCTGGCGCTGGCCGCCCACGCCGCGGCCAACGCCTGGAACGACTACCATGACGCGCTCAACGGCGCCGACGCGGCCAACCCGGCGCCGCTGTCGCCGTTTACCGGGGGATCACGCGTGATCCAGCAGGGCACAGCGCAACCCGAGCACGCCCGCCAGTTAGCCCTCGGCCTGACCGCACTCGTGGTGCTGGGCGGGTTGTGGCTGGCGCTGCAGACGGGTACTGCCCTGCTGGCCGCGGGCCTGGCCGGTCTGGTGCTGGGATGGGCGTATTCCGCCCCGCCCCTGCGCCTAATGGCACGTGGCCTGGGCGAGGTGGCGGTGGCGACCGCCTGGTGGCTGATCGTGCAGGGCGCGCAGGTGGCCCAGCGCGGGCAGTGGTCGCTGATCGCAGCCGTCTCGGCGCTACCCTTTGCATTGCTGGTGGCCAACATTCTGCTCATCAACGCCCTGCCTGACGCCCCGTGGGATGCGCGGGTGGGTAAGCGCACGCTGGCAGTGCGCCTGGGGCCGGTTGGCAGTGCCGCCCTCTACACCGCCCTGGCGGCGGGCGCGCATGCGGGACTGGCGGCTGCCGTCTGGCTGCACATCCCGCCCGCCACCGCATGGTGGGGCCTGGCGTCGGCGCCGCTGTCTCTGGGGGCGGCGGCGCTGCTGTGGTGGCATCTGAGCCAGCGCCGCCCGGTTGCCGCGCTGCGGCCCGCCATCGGCCTGACGATTGGCGCCGCCATCGTGCACGCGCTGGCGCTGGCCGGCGCGTTTGCTGCCATCGCGGCGCAGCGCTGATGCGGCAGCGGGTCGGCTGACGTGGCAAGCACCCACGACCAGCACCCGATGGCCCGGTTGAGTATGCTCGGCGACGCAGTCATCCTGCCTGCCACCACGGCGCCCGGCTGGCAGCCGCCCTCTACCCGCAGCCGCGGCGTTTACGCCAACGCATACTGGCGCAGTGCGGCGCGGCGCTCGGCGTAGTTGGGCAGCACGTGCGCCACCAGTGCCCAGAAGGCGGGGCCGTGGTGCATTTCGCGCAGGTGGGCCAGCTCGTGCACCACCACATAGTCCAGCAGGGGGGTCGGCACGAAGGCCAGCCGCCAGTTCAGGGCGATGGTGCCGCGCGTGCTGGCACTGCCCCAGCGGGTGCGGGCTGACGACAGCCGCAGCGCGCGTGGTTGCACTTCCAGCAATGGGGCGAAGTGAGCCACGCGCGCGGCCAGTACCGTGCGTGCGTGGGCCAACACGGCAGGCGTAGGCGCGGGCCATGCAGGTGCGGTCCGGGCACTGTAGCGGTGCAGGTGGCGCAACACCCAGTCGGCCTTGCGGCGCAAGAAGTCCTCTATCGCAGGCCAGGGCATGCCGTGCGGAGCACGCACGCTCAACCCGAGCGGGCCCACATGCAGCGCCAGACTGCGACGGGCGCTGCGGCGCAACTCAAACGCCACACGGTGTCCGTTCAGGTCGATGGTCTGGCTGGCGCGTGGGTGCGCGGGCAGCTTCAGCGGATCAGGTGCCATCGTGGCGGACACGAGAGTCTGCAGTCGCCACCGGATTGGCCACAGCGGCGGGTGCCGCGGCGGCCATGCCCACGGCCGCGGGGTACGCCTCGGGGTCCAGGCGTTGCATTTCGGCCTCGATCCACCTCTCCACCTCGCGCATCAAATCGTCAGGGTCGCGGCCGACACTGGGAATAGGCCGACCGATAGAAAACACCACCGTTCCCGGTCGTTTGACGATGGCACGGCGCGGCCAGCAGCGCCCCGAGGTGACGGCGATCGGAATCACGGGGGCGCCGGTCTGCACGGCCAGCCGGGCGCCACCCGTCTTGTACTGGCCACGCGCCCCCCGCGGCACGCGCGTGCCTTCGGGAAATATGATCACCCAGGTGCCTTTGGCCAGCAAGCGCCGCCCCTGCTCGACGACGCGCGCAAAGGCCTGGGTGCGCTTGCTGCGGTCGATGTGGATCATGTCCAGCCGCCCGAGCGCCCAGCCAAAGAATGGGATCCACAACAACTCACGCTTGAATACAAACGCCACCGGATGGGGCATGAGCACCGGCAGACAGAACGTCTCCCACGTGGACTGGTGCTTGGCCAGCAGGATCGCCGGGGCGGTATCGCCAACTGGAAGGTTGTCCCAGCCGATGACCTCGTTGCGGATGCCCAGCATCCAACGCGCCGCCCACACCTGCAGCCGCACCCACGCGACGCAAAACCAGTACAAGCGGGTGCTGGAAACTACGGGTGACATCAACACCGCTGCCGTCGCCCACGGCACCACCGTCACCGCCATGAACAGCAGGTGCAACCACGAGCGCAGCGCATTCATGGGGTCCCCCGGGCTGCGGCGCTGTCCGCCTTCGCGGTCAGCGCTTCGGCAAAGGCCAGCAGGTCATCGTGCACGGTCACTGCAGCGGGCAAATCGGGCGGGCGCGGCGCGCCCCGCAGCGCGGCCGACTGGCCCGTCAGCACCAGATGGGTGTCACAGCCAGCCGCCAGCGCCGCGGCCACGTCGCGCATCGAGTCGCCCACCGCCACCAGCTGCGCCGGGGCGACGCCATAGCGGGCGGCCACCTGCAGCAACAGGCCGGGTGCGGGCTTGCGGCAGTCGCAGCCCTCCTCGGGTGCGTGGGGACAGAAAAAGATGGCGTCGATGCGCCCGCCCGCCCGCGCGACCTCGCGCAGCATGTGCGCATGCACGGCGTTAAGGGTGCCGGCGTCGAACAGGCCCCGGCCCAGCCCGGACTGGTTGGAGGCAATGACCACCCGCCAGCCACCGGCGTGCAGGCGCGCCAACGCCTCCAGTGCCCCGGGCAGCGGCTGCCAGTCCTGCGGTCCGCGCAGAAAATCCTCCGGGTCGCGGTTGAGCGTGCCGTCGCGGTCGATGACCACCAGCCGCAGGTCGCGTGCGGACATCGCGGCGCTCCTCACACCGCCAGGCGCGACAAATCCGCCACCCGGTTCATGGCCTGCTGCAACAGCGCCAGCAGCCCCAGTCGATTGGCGCGCAGCGCGGGGTCGTCGGCGTTGACCATAACCCCCTCGAAGAACGCATCGACCGGGGCTTTCAGCGCCGCCAACCGCTGCAGGCTGCCGGTGTAGTCACCGGCATCGTAGGCCGCATCCGCCTCGGGCTGCACCGCCAGCAGCGCTTGGTACAGCGCACGCTCGGCCGGCTCCACCAGCCGGGACGGATCCACCTGCGGCTGCACCGCGCCCTCGGCTTTACGCAGGATGTTGTTGACCCGCTTGTTGGCCGCTGCCAGCGCGGCCGCCTCGGGCAGCACGGCAAACGCCCGCACCGCCGCTAGCCGACGCGGTACTTCGCGCAGCAGCGCTGGACGCAGCGCCAGCACCGCATCCACCTCCTGCGCGCGGTAGCCCTGCTCGCGCAGGCTCACCGCCAGCCGGTCCTGAATAAAGTCCAGCAGCGCCACGCGCGGGTCGCGAATGCGATCACCAAACACCGGCAGCGCGGCGTCGATGAGTGCAGGCAGCGCCAGCGGCAGCTCGCGCTCGATGAGCATGCGCACCACGCCCAGCGCATGGCGGCGCAGCGCGTAGGGGTCCTTGTCGCCGGTGGGCAACTGGCCGATGCCAAACAGCCCCACCAGTGTCTCCACCTTGTCGGCCAGCGCCACGCACAAACCGACTGTGTCGCGCGGCAGCGCGTCACCCGCAAAGCGCGGCCGGTAGTGATCCTCGATGGCGTCAGCCACGCGCGCGTCTTCCCCATCATGGCGCGCGTAGTAAGCGCCCATGATGCCCTGCAGCTGCGGAAATTCGCCCACCATGTCGGTGAGCAGATCGGCCTTGGCCAGCAGCGCCGCGCGATCGACCAGCCGCACCAAGGCTTCATCCCCAAGCTGGGCAGCCACCCAGCGGGCGATGGCGGCCACGCGCTCGACGCGCTCGCCCTGAGTGCCCAGCTGGTTGTGATAGACCACCTTGGCCAGCCCCAGCACGCGCGACTCCAACGGGCGCTTGCGGTCCTGGTCGTAGAAAAATTTGGCGTCGGCCAGGCGCGGACGCACCACGCGCTCGTTGCCGCTGATGACGGCGCTGCGGTCCTCGGGGGTGACGTTGCTCACCACCAAAAAGCGGTTGGTCAACCGGCCCTGTGCATCCAACAGCGGGAAGCACTTCTGGTTAACCTTCATGGTCAGGATCAGGCACTCCTGCGGCACCTCCAAAAAGGCGGCATCGAATTGGCACACCAGCACGTTGGGACGCTCCACCAGCGCGGTTACCTCGTCTAACAGCGCGTCGTCTTCGATCGGCCGGCAGCCGCCGCCCACGCACGCCGCGGCCTCGGCCAGCTGGCGTTCAATCAGCGCACGCCGCTGCCCGAAGTGAGCGATCACCGCCCCGTCACGCGCCAGCGTCTCGGCATAGGCATCGGCATGCCCGATCTCGATCGGGTCGCGCGCGGCCTCGAAGCGGTGGCCGTGTGTGTAGCGGCCAGCGCTCAACCCCAGCGCCTGCACCGGCACCACGCGCTGCCCGTGCAGCGCGACCAGCGCGTGCGCCGGGCGCACGAAGTGCACGCTGCTCCAGCCATCGGCCAGCTGGTAGGTCATCACCTTGGGGATGGGCAGACGGCGCAGCGCCTCATCCAGGGCCTTCTGCAGGCCAGCCTCCAGCGTCGCGCCGGGGACCACGCTATCCCACAGCAGCATCTCGTTCTTGCCGTCCGGCACGCGACGCAGACGCGGCACCACGTCGCTCACCTCGGCGTCGGGCACGCCCAGCGCGGCCAGCTTCTTGCGCAGCGCCGCCGTCGGCTGACCGGCAGCGTCCAACCCCACCGCCACCGGCATCAGCTTCAGCTCCACGGCGCGGTCGTCGGCGCGGGCGCGCACGGCACTCAGGTGCGCCGCCAGTCGGCGCGGACTGGCGTAGGGGGTCAACACCGCGTCGGCGCTGGCTAGCCCCTGCGCAACCAGCTGCTCGCGCAACACGTGTGCAAACGCGTCTCCCAGGCCTTTGAGCGCCTTCGGTGGCAACTCCTCGACGCACAACTCCACCAGCAAGGGGGCCACCGTCGCGCTCATGCCGCCACCCCCTTTGCGGTCCGTTGCGCCAACACCTCCTCGGCCCAGGCGCGCGGCGCCATTGGAAAGCCCAGCCGCGCGCGGCTGTCCACGTAGCTTTGCGCCACGCTGCGCGCCAGGTTACGGATGCGGCCAATGTAGGCGGCGCGCTCGGTCACGCTGATCGCCCCGCGTGCATCCAGCAAATTGAAGGTGTGCGCCGCCTTGAGCACTTGCTCGTAGGCCGGCAGCGCCAGCTGCTGCGCCATCAGGTGCTGCGCCTGGCGTTCGTAGGCGGCAAAGGCCGCAAACAAAAAGTCCACGTCCGAATGCTCGAAGTTGTAGGCCGACTGCTCGACCTCGTTTTGGTGAAACACGTCGCCATACGTCAGGCCGGGGGCATAGACCAGGTCATAGACGTTTTCCACGCCCTGTAAGTACATCGCCAGCCGCTCCAGCCCATAGGTGATTTCGCCGGTGATGGGCTTGCAGTCGATGCCGCCCACCTGCTGGAAATAGGTGAACTGCGTCACCTCCATGCCGTTGAGCCAGACCTCCCAGCCCAGGCCCCACGCGCCCAGCGTGGGGTTTTCCCAGTCGTCCTCGACGAAGCGGATATCGTTGCGCTTGAGGTCGAAGCCCAGCGCCTGCAACGACCCCAGATACAGGTCCAGGATGTTGGCCGGCGCGGGTTTGAGCACCACCTGATACTGGTAGTAGTGCTGCAGGCGATTGGGGTTTTCGCCGTAGCGCCCGTCTTTGGGACGGCGGCTGGGCTGCACGTAGGCCGCCTTCCACGGCTCCGGCCCCAGCGCGCGCAGGAAGGTGGCGGTGTGGCTGGTGCCCGCGCCCACCTCCATGTCGTAGGGCTGCAGCAGCGCGCAGCCCTGCGCGTCCCAGTACGCCTGCAGCTTGAGGATGATCTGTTGAAATGTCAGCATAAGCCGCCGATTCTACGGCTGGCGCCGCCGCACCCCCGCCACGCCGCCGCCCCCCACAGCAGCAGGCACGCCAGCGCCAGCGGCCACAGGCCCCAGCGCGCCACCCAAGCCGCGTAAGGTGTGACGCCGCTGCGCCCTTCAACCACCGTGTCCAGCACCCCGCGCGCCCCATACGGCCACTGCGCCAGCACACGGCCGCGGTGGTCGATGACTGCGGTGGCACCCGTGTTGGTGGCGCGCAGCATGGGGCGCCCCAGCTCCAGCGCGCGCAGCCGGGCGATCTGGCGGTGTTGGTCGATCGCCACGGTATCCCCAAACCAGGCGATGTTGCTGACGTTGACCAGCACCGTCGGCGCCTGCGCCGGGTCGCGGAACGCCGCCGCCAGCTCTTCGCCAAACAAATCCTCGTAGCAGACGTGTGGCGCGATGCGCTGACCCGCCCAGTGCAGCGGCGGCTGCGGCAGCGCCCCGCGTTGGAAATCGCCCAGCGGCATGTGCATCAGCTCGACGAACCAGCGAAAACCGGGCGGAATGAACTCCCCAAACGGCACCAGATGGTGCTTGTCATAACGGTAGTCGGCCAAACCGAGCGGGGTCGGCGTAGTGTTGGACACGTTGGCCGCAGCCACAGGTGCACTGTCTGCGCCGTCAGACGGGCGCGCCGCTGGCGCTGCCGCGCTGTCGCGGCTGGCCGCGGCCTGCCCGGTGGGCAGTGGTGCCTGTCCCGGCCGCCAGCCCGCCACCGAATTGGTGTAGCCACGCGCAAAGTCCCCCAGCGGCACCCCCATCAGCAGCGCCACCTGCCCCTGGCGCACCGCCGCCGCCAGGCCGTACCAGTAATCGGCCGGCAGATCCTGCGGCAGCAGCGGAATGGCGGTCTCGGGGGCCACGACCAGCCCCCCGGCCAGAGCGGGGTCGGCAGCGGCCTCGACGACGCGCGCCCCGTACCAGCGCAGCGCCAACGGGATACCGTCGTCGGCGTCGAATTTGCGGTCTTGCGCAATGGCACCCTGCAGCAGCCGCACCGGCAGCGCCCCCGCCGGGGCGGTGAAGTCCGGCAGGTGCTGCGCCAGCCACGCGCCACTGCCTGGCACCGCCCACAGCACCCCGCCCAGCCCCAGCGCCACCGCGCGCCCCAGCCCGCGCGTCAGCACCGCCGCCGCTGCCAGCGCCGCCGCCAGCGCCCCCAGGCCATACACCCCCACCCAGGGTGCGGCCCAGCCCAGCGCGTCGATCTGGGCGTAGCCGCCTGCCCCCCAAGGGAAGCCGGTCCACAACAGACCGCGCGCCAACTCGGCCAGCGTCCAGGCGGCGGCAAACGACGCCGCCGCTGCCAAGCCGTGGCCGCGCCAGCGCCACCACAGCACCGCCAGCAGCACGTAGTCAAGCGCCAAAAACGCGGCCAGCGCCAGCACCGCCACGACCGCCAGCGGGGCCCACAGGCCGCCATAGACGTGCATGGAGATGAACAGCCACCAAAACGTGCCGGCCAGCCAGGCGGAGGCATAGACGCCAGTGCGCCAGGCCGCGGCGCGCCATGAGGCCGCGCGCGCCAGCAGCGCCACCAGCGCCATCAGGCTGAGACCATGCAGCCACGGCACCGGCTCGCCGGGCTGCAGCCGCGCGCCCAGGGCCCACGGCAGCGGCCAGGCCAGCGCCGCCGCGTGGGCCAGCCCGGCGACAGCCGCCGCCAACCCCGCACCTCCCCCCCCGCCCGGCAGGCGCTGCCGCAGGCGGCCGCTCATGCGCCCTCAACGCGGGCGACCTTAAACCAGCGCACCGCCCCGCCGCGCGCGTGCTGGACCGCAAAGCGCAGACCAGCCACCTCGTACGCTTCGCCGCGCCGTGGCACGCGTCCCATGGCGTGTGCGATGTAGCCGCCGATGGTGTCGAAGTCGGCCTCGGGCAGCGCCACCTGAAACGCCTCGTTGACGCGCTCGATCGGCGTGTCGCCGCTGACGCGCCAGGAACCATCGGCCAGGGCGAAGATGTCGCCCTCTTCCTCGTCGTCATCGAACTCGTCCTCGATCTCGCCGACGATTTGCTCCAGCACGTCCTCGATGGTGATGAGACCCGCCACGCGCCCGAACTCGTCGATAACGATGGCCAGGTGATTGCGGTTGCCGCGAAACTCGCGCAGCAGGTCATTCAGCCCCTTGCTCTCGGGCACGAACACCGCCGGGCGCAGCAACGTGCGCAGTTTCAGCTCCGGCGCGCGCTGCAGTTTCAGCAGATCCTTGGCCAGCAGGATACCGATGATGTGGTCGCGCTCGCCCTCGTAGACCGGAAAGCGCGAGTGCCCGGTCTCGATGACGGTGTTGAGCAGCTCCGCATATGGCGCTTCGATGTCGAGGACGTCCATACGCGGCGCTGGCACCATCACATCACCGGCGGTCATGTCGGCGATGCGGATCACCCCCTCGAGCATGATGCGCGCCTCGGCGTCGATGACGTCGTTGTCCTCGGCGTCGGCCAGCGCCTCGATCAGCTCGGCCTTGGAATCCGGGCCAGGGTGCAGAAATTCAACCAGGCGCTGCAAAAAACTGCGCTTGTCGTCGGGCCGCGCGCCAGCGCGCAGCCCCGAAGAGTGGGCAGGATCGGCCACTGATGGGAAACGGGAGTTGCAACGCCATCAAGAATACCATCAGCGTGGGCGACCGAACACCCGCCGCACCAGCGCCCGCAACGCCTTGAGCCAGTAGTCCGTGCGCGCCACTTCCTGCTCCAGCAACTCGCCGACGTGCGAGCCGAAATCCGCCGGCGGCAACTCCAGATGGCATTCGCTCTCGCCCGCGTGCTGCACCACGGTGGCGCCGGCACTGCGCGCGATGCGCAGCATCGGCACATTTTCGCTCAGGGCATGGATGTAGAGGTAGCGCACACCGTGATTGCGCGCGTGCACCATGGCGCGCTCGAACAGCTGGTGGCCGTAGCCGCGGCCGCGCGCGTGCGCGCTGACGCTGACGCCGAACTCGGCGCTGTCGCTGCCGCGCTGGGGATCGACCATATACGCCAAATGCGCCATCGCAATCAGCTGCAGACGCCAGTTGAAAATACCAAAAATATCGTCCAACCCGAACCGCAGCCCGTCGACGTAGCGGCGGATGTGCTCGTCCTGGGCGGCGTAGCCAAAGCGCAGGTAGCGGTCACGCTCGTCCAGCGCCAGCAAATGGGCCCGAATCGCGTCGCGGTGAGTGGCGTTCAAGGTCCGGATCGGCGCGCGCCGTCGGCGCCGCCTGGGCCCCGGCATCGAAGCCAGCGGCAGATCGCGCACCGCCACACGCTCGCCGCGGGCGCTGGCGCTGGTCGGCAGGGGTGGGGTGGTGGGGTCGGACATGCGGGTACTGTAACCGCAAATCCGCATCAAGTCAGGGTTTTCCCGCATTCGGCTGTGGCACCCCGCCCCAGCGCCAGCTGTGCCGCAGGCGACAGCTTCTACGGGCATCCCCTGAGCGCCAACGGTACCCGCAGCAGTGACAATGAGGTGGTTTGTCGACCTGCACCGGTGTCCCATGGAACGAATCTGGCTGTCCAGCTACCCCCCTGGTGTCCCCGCCGACATCGACCACACGCAGTATCCGTCGCTCAACGCGCTGCTGGAGCAGGCGTTTCGGCGCCACCCGCACGACCCGGTGTCGGTCTGCATGGACCGCTGGATGAGCTACGGCCAGCTCGACCGCTACAGTGCCGCGCTGGGCGCGTACCTGCAGTCGCTCGGGCTGCCCGCGGGCGCACGCGTGGCCATCATGCTGCCCAACCTGCCGCAGTTCCTGGTGACGATGGCGGCGGTGCTGCGCGCCGGCTACACCTGCGTCAACGTCAACCCGCTGTACACCGCGCGCGAGCTGGAGCACCAGCTCAACGACTCCGGTGCCGAGGCCATCGTCATCCTGGAAAACTTCGCCCACACGTTGGAGGAGGTGATTGACCGCACCCCGGTGCGGCACGCGGTGCTGGCCAGCTTTGGCGACCTGCTGGGCTTCTGGTACGGGCGCTGGATGACCTTTCTGGTGCGGCACGTGGCCAAGCTGGTGCCGGCGTTCAAATTGCCCTATCAGGGGCCAGCAGGCACGCGCACCATCGTGCCGTTTCGGCAGGCGCTGCAAGCCGGGTCGACCCTATCCCTGCGCACGCCAGACGTCAGCCGCGACAGCATTGCCTTCCTGCAGTACACCGGCGGCACCACCGGGCTGTCCAAAGGAGCGGTACTCACGCATGGCAACGTGATCGCGGCCATCCTGCAGGCCGAAGCGTGGTTTGCGCCGGCCATCGACCGCATCGGCGATCCGAGGCGCGCCAACCACATCATGGCGCTGCCGCTGTATCACATCTTTGCGCTGACACTGATGCTGCTGGTGATGCGCCAGGGCGGGCATGCGACGCTGATCCCCAACCCGCGCGACATCCCCAAGTTTGTCGAGGTCCTCAAGGCGCGGCCGTTTCACGTGCTGCCGGCGGTCAACACGCTGTTCAACGGCCTGCTGGCCAACGCGCGCTTCCGCCAGCTCGATTTTTCCTCGCTGGTGCTGTCGCAAGCTGGCGGCATGGCGGCCTCCGAAGGCACGGCCCGGCAGTGGCAGAAGGTCACCGGCTGCGTGATGATCGAAGGCTGGGGCATGAGCGAGACGTGTGCCATCGGCACCAACAACCCGGTCACCAACACCCACTTCACCGGCACCATCGGCCTGCCGCTGCCCAGTGTGGAAATCGCCATCAAGGACGACGACGGCCGCGACCTGCCACCGGGCAGCACCGGCGAAATCTGCATCCGCGGCCCCAACGTGATGACCGGCTACTACAGACGCCCGGACGAAACCGCCAAGGTCTTCACCGCCGACGGCTACCTGCGCACCGGCGACGTCGGCATCATGGACGAACGCGGCTACATCCGCATTGTCGACCGCAAGAAGGACATGATCATCGTCTCGGGCTTCAACGTCTACCCGACCGAGATCGACAACGTCGTCTCCACCTGCCCGGGCGTGCTGGAGTGCGCCGCCGTGGGCGTGCCTGACGAGCATTCAGGCGAGGCGGTCAAACTGTACGTTGTGCGCAGCGACCCCACGCTCACCGAGGAGCAAGTGATGCGCTTCTGCCACGACAACCTCACTGGCTACAAGCGCCCCAAGTACATCGAGTTCCGAGACGAGCTGCCCAAGAGCGCGGTGGGCAAGATTCTGCGCCGGGAACTGCGGCAGAAATAGGATACATAGGATGCGCCCGCTTCACGCCGCCGCCGATGGCACAGGGCTTTGCGTCAGCCAGCGATGAGTACGCCTGCGTTGCCTGCGGGCATGCGCTTTTTTGAGCGCGGCTGGCTGTCGGCCAACAATATCCTGTTCGACGGCCCCGACGGCACGGCGCTGGTCGATTCGGGCTACGTCACGCACGCGGAGCAGACGCTGGCGCTGGTGGCGCACGCGCTGGGCGGGCGACCCCTGCAGCGCCTGCTCAATACCCATCTGCACAGCGACCACTGCGGCGGCAACGCCGCGCTGCAGGCGCGCTACCCGCAGCTTGTCACGCTCATCCCACCCGGGCAAGCCGACGCGGTGCGCGCCTGGGACCAGGCGCGCCTGAGCTACCGCAGCACTGGCCAGTGTTGCGAGCGCTTTCGCTTTGACGGGCTGCTGACACCGGGCCAGACGGTGTCGCTGGGGGGGCGATCATGGGAGATTCACGCCGCCCCCGGTCACGACCCTGACGCGGTACTGTTGTTCGAACCCTGCTCGCGCGTGCTCATCAGCGGTGACGCACTGTGGCAGCACGGCTTGGGCGTGGTGTTTCCGGAGCTAGACGGCGAGCCGGGCTTTGCCGCCGCCGGGGCCACGCTGGACCTGATCGAGCGGCTGGCGCCGTGCGTGGTGATACCTGGGCATGGCAGTCCATTTGGCGACGCCGATCACGCCGAAGCGCACCGCCCCACGCTCGCCGTGGCTACCGCGCTGGCGGTGGCGCGCCAGCGGCTGGCGCAGTTTGCCGCCGATCCTGCGCGACACCGGCGCTACGGCTTGAAAGTCTTGCTCAAGTTCAAGCTGCTGGAGTGGCAGCGTCACCCCCTGCAGGCGGTACACGCCTGGGCACGTGACGTGCCGTACCTGGTGCGGCTGCATGCACGCCACGGCCAAGGGCAACCGTTTGGCACCTGGTTGGACGCCATCATCGACGAGCTGTGTGCCAGCGGCGCCGCGCAACGCGCCGATGGCTGGCTGGTCAACACCGCCTAGCCGCTGGCCCGATGGCTTCCCGGGCACTGCCAGTGGCACAGACGGCATCACGGGCGTCTGCGCGCTGGCCCGACGGCGCGCGCCATGGGGCGCGGCCCGGTGCACTGCCACAGCCTACGGTCACACGGTCAAATACCCAGCATCAGGCGCAGATTCTGCACGGCGGCACCGCTGGCGCCCTTGCCCAGATTGTCGAGCCGCGCCACCAGCACCGCGTGACGGTAGCTGTCGTTGCCAAACACGCGCAACTCCAGCCGGTCGCTGCCGGCCAGCGCCACCGCGTCCAGTTTGCCATCGGCCGTGGGCGGCTGCACCGACACCCAAGCGCTGCCGGCGTAATGGGCGGCCAGCGCCTCGAGCAGGTCGGCGGCGCGCACTGCACCCGGCAGCGTATCCAGGTGCAGCGGCAACTGCACCAACATGCCTTGCGCAAAGTTGCCCACCGACGGCACGAACAGCGGGCGTCGCCGCAGGCCGGTGTAGGCCATGATTTCTGGCACATGTTTGTGGTTCAGACCCAGCGCATACAGCTCGAACGCCGGGGCTTGTCCGCGCTCGTAGGCCTCGATCATCGCGCGCCCGCCACCGCTGTAGCCGCTGACGCTGGGCAGACACAGCGGGTGCTCAGGCGGGATCAACCCCGCATCCACCAACGGCCGGATCAGTGCGATCGCGCCCGTGGCATAGCAGCCCGGGTTGGCCACCCGCTCGGCGGCGCGGATCGCATCGGCCTGGCCTGGGGCCAGTTCGGCAAAGCCATAGACCCAGCCCGGTGCCACGCGGTGTGCGGTGGAGGCGTCGATGACCCGGGGTGCGCGCCCGGTCTCGGCGCGCAAGGCGTCGATCATCGCCACCGCCTGGCGCGCCGCGTCGTCGTGCAGACACAGAATGACCACGTCGGCCTGGGCCATCAGCGCACGCTTGGCGGCCGGATCCTTGCGGCGCTCCGGGTCGATCGACAGCAGGGATACACCATCCAGACGTTGCAACCGCTCGCGGATCTGCAAGCCGGTGGTGCCGGCCTCGCCGTCGATGAAGATCTGAAACACTCCAATACCCCCTAGGGTTTACACCGATAGACAACCCGCTCGCCCCGTGCTTCAGCCTGTCAGCTTGGCATCAGGTTGTGCCCTGGGCCGCATGATACAGTTCGCGCTGTCCCGAGCTGGCCCGCCAGCCGCGGCCGCGCCCGCTGGGCGGCCGCGCACTCGTGCGTGCGACGTCGGCGCCTGCGCTGTCCGACGCCGTCCGGCGGACCTCCCGTCAGACGCCACTTCATCACAGGTCATCCATGAAGATTCACGAGTATCAAGGCAAGGAAATCCTGCGCCAGTTCGGCGTGCCGGTGCCGCGCGGCATCCCCGCCTTCACGGTGCAGGAGGCGGTGGAAGCCGCCCAAAAACTCGGCGGCCCGGTGTGGGTCGTCAAGGCGCAAATCCACGCCGGTGGCCGCGGTAAAGGCGGCGGCGTCAAGGTGGCCAAGAGTATCGACGAGGTGCGCGAACTGGCCGGCAAGATGCTGGGTATGCAGCTGGTGACGCACCAAACCGGTCCGCAAGGTCAGAAGGTGCGGCGCCTCTACATCGAAGAAGGCGCCGACATCGGCAAGGAATACTACGTCTCGGTGCTCACCGACCGCGCCACACAGAAGGTGGCCATGATCGCCTCCAGCGAGGGTGGCATGGACATCGAAGAGGTCGCCGCACACACGCCGCAGAAGATCGTCAAGATCTTCATCGACCCGCTGACCGGCCTGACCGAGGCGCAGGCGCGTGGGCTGGCCGAAGGCATTGGCCTGAGCGGGCACACGGTCGAGCAGGCGGTCACGCTATTGCAGAACCTGTACCGCTGCTACATGGAAACCGACGCATCGCTGGTCGAGATCAACCCGCTCAACCGCGACAGCCAGGGTAACCTGATCGCGCTGGACGCCAAATTCAACTTCGACAGTAACGCGCTGTTTCGCCATCCCGAAATCGTGGCGCTGCGCGACCTCGACGAAGAAGACCCGGCCGAAGTCGAAGCCTCCAAGTACGACCTGGCCTACATCAGTCTGGACGGCAATATCGGCTGCCTGGTCAACGGCGCGGGTTTGGCCATGGCCACCATGGACACCATCAAGCTGTTCGGCGGCGAGCCGGCCAACTTCCTCGACGTCGGCGGCGGCGCCACCGCCGAGAAGGTGACCGAGGCGTTCAAGATCATGCTGCGCAACCCGAACGTCAAGGCCATTTTGGTCAACATTTTCGGCGGCATCATGCGCTGCGATGTGATTGCCACCGGCATCATCACTGCCTGCCGCGCGGTCAACCTCAACGTGCCGCTGGTGGTGCGCATGAAGGGTACCAACGAAGATCTGGGCAAGCAGATGCTGGCCGAGTCGGGCCTGCCCATCATCAGTGCCGACACCATGGCCGAAGCCGCGCAAAAGGTGGTGGCCGCCGCCGCGGGCCGCTGATGCAGCCCTGCCGAGAGGAAAGTACACCATGTCTATCCTGATCAACAAAGACACCAAGGTCATCACCCAGGGCATCACTGGCAAGACGGGCCAGTTTCACACCCAGAAGTGCCAGGAGTACGCCAACGGCAAGCACTGCTTCGTCGCCGGCGTCAACCCCAAGAAGGCCGGCGAGCAGATCTTCAATATTCCGATCTACGCCTCGGTGCGCGAAGCCAAGGAAGCCACCGGTGCCACCGTCAGCGTCATCTACGTGCCGCCGGCTGGGGCTGCGGACGCGATTTGGGAAGCCGTGGAAGCGGACCTGGACCTGGTGGTGTGCATCACCGAGGGCATTCCGGTGCGCGACATGCTGATGGTGCGCAACAAAATGAAGGCCAAGGAAGCCGCCGGTGGCAAGAAAACCCTGCTGCTCGGGCCCAACTGCCCGGGGCTGATTACGCCGGACGAAATCAAGATCGGCATCATGCCCGGCCATATCCACCGCAAGGGCCGCATCGGCGTGGTCAGCCGCTCCGGTACCCTAACGTATGAAGCCGTGGCGCAACTGACCGAACTGGGCCTGGGGCAGTCAAGTGCGGTGGGCATCGGCGGTGACCCGATCAACGGCCTCAAGCACATCGACGTGATGAAGATGTTCAACGACGATCCGGACACCGACGCCGTGATCATGATCGGCGAAATCGGAGGCCCGGATGAAGCCGAAGCCGCCCGCTGGTGTAAGGAGAACATGAAGAAGCCGGTGGTGGGCTTCATCGCCGGTGTCACGGCACCCCCGGGCAAGCGCATGGGGCATGCCGGCGCGCTCATCAGCGGTGGCGCCGACACCGCCGAGGCCAAGCTGGCCATCATGGAGGAGTGCGGCTTTAAGGTCACACGCAACCCATCCGAGATGGGCAAGCTGCTCAAGAGCCTGCTCTGACGAGCCGCAGCGAGGGCCTCGATTTCGCCCTCGGTAGCCATGTCGGCAACGGGCCCCGCGCTGGCGGGGCCCGTATCTTTTTGGCGGTGCCGTCCGCACGCACGAGCAGCTGTATACAGCCACCACCATGGGCACTGGGGTGGAACTGGAGGAGACATGCGAGCGGGGGTGGTTGAACAAGGCGGTGGTGAAGGTGCTGGGCGTGGTAGCAGACAGGCCCATCGGCGAGTTTGTGGTATCACCCGGCCACAGCGGCTACACTGCAGTGGCCGTCAACCTCCGCCACCATGCCGCTGCTGTTTGCCTGCACCACCGACGTGGGACGCCTGCGCCCCAACAACGAAGATGCCGTCGTCGTTGACGCCGAGCTGGGGCTGGCGGTGCTGGCCGATGGCATAGGCGGCTACCAGGCGGGTGAGGTAGCCAGCCGGCTGTGCTGCCGCACCGTGCACGAACACGTGCAGGATACCCTGTCGGCCACCCCGCCCGGCGAGGAAGAGTCCCTGCTGCGCGCAGCCATCCAAGCAGCCAACGTCCGCATCTACACAGACGCCCTGCTGCACCCCGCCTACCACGGCATGGCCACCACGGTGGTGGCGGCGCTGGTCCGCGGCCAGCGGCTTGCCGTCGCGCACGTGGGCGACTCGCGCCTGTATCGCCTGCGTCAGGGTCAGCTGGTGCAGCTCACGCATGACCACACCCTGGTGCAGGAGCATGTCGATGCCGGACTGTTGCCCGCCGCCGAAGCGCGCATCACTGGCTACCGCAATCTCGTCACCCGGGCCGTTGGCATCAGCCCGGCGCTGGCCTGCGACACCACGCTCCAGACCATCGAGGCGGGTGACACCTACCTGCTGTGCTCTGACGGCCTGCACGACATGCTGACCGATGGCGAAATCGCCCACCTGTTGTGCCGGCAGGCCGCGCCAGCCCAGGTGGCCGAGGCGCTGGTGGCGGCCGCCAACGCCGCGGGGGGGCACGACAACATCGCGGTGGCCGTGATTCACTGTGCCCCCGACCCTGCGCCCAGGAGTCTATGATGCCCACGCTGGTCATCACCCTCGACGGCCGCGAGCTGCAACGCCTGCCGCTGACGCAGGGACGAACCACCATCGGCCGCCGACCGTACAACGACATCGTGATGGAACACCTGGCCGTCAGCGGCGAGCACGCGGTGTTCGTGCTGCACCCGGACGGCCGCGTGCAGGTGTTGGACCTCAACAGCACCAACGGCACCTACGTCAACGGCCGTGCAGTGGTGTCGGCTGACATCGGCCCGGACGACCGCATCCAGATTGCCCGCTACGAACTGCAGGTGTTGCCGGGCGAAGCCGGGCAGGTCGCTGTAGCCAGCCCTGCGGCCACCCCTCCTCCGACCCCGGCCCCGGCGCAAGCCGCGCCGCTGCGCGCTGCTGCCGACGAACCGGCACCGGTCGTGCGGGTCGGTCCGCCCGCCACGTCAGGCCGCGGGGGGTCCGAGTCGGCGCCGCCCCCCGACGCCGCACCGCTTCCCAGAGCGGCCGCTGTAAGCGTGGCCACTCTGGTCGTCGTCGATGGCCCATCGGCCGGGCGCGCCATGCCGCTGCACAAGCCGCTGACCACCGTGGGCCGCCCGGGCGTAACTGTGGCCGCCGTGCTGCGCACCGCAGAGGGTCACGCGGTACGGCAGAGCGACGGCACCGAACCGGTCCTGCTCAACGGCGTGCCGATCGGCGACCAGGCGCAGCCCCTGCACGCGGGTGACGTGCTCACGGTGGCCGGCACCCGCATCCGGTACGTCACCGACGCCTGAGACCGCGTTCCATCACCCCGACAGCGCCGCGCGCGTGCGCTCGGCTTCGGCCCGCGCCGCAGCGGCGAAATCGTCGCCACAGCTGGCATACAGGATCGCGCGCGACGAGTTGACCACCACCGCGCCGGTGGTGCGGCCCTGTGCATCCCCGCGCCAGCCCATACGCACTACGGTCGCGGCGTCGCCGCCCTGCGCGCCTACCCCCGGAATCAGCAGCGGCACCGTGGGCGCGATGGCGCGCACGCGCTCGATCTCCTGCGGGTAAGTGGCGCCCACCACCAGCCCCACTTGGCCGTTACGGTTCCACGGCCCCTGGGCCAGCGCCGCAATGTGCTCGTACAGCCGAGGCTGCCCAGGCAGGTCGGCCAACCGCTGCGCCTGCAGGTCGTCACCGCCCGGGTTGCTGGTGCGGCACAGCAGAAAGACCCCCTTGCCCGGATAGCGCAGATAGGGCTCGACCGAGTCGAAACCCATGAACGGCGACAGCGTCACCGCATCGGCGCCGTAGCGCTCAAAGGCTTCCTTGGCATACTGCTCGGCGGTGCTGCCGATGTCGCCGCGCTTGGCGTCCAGAATGATCGGCACCTCGGGCGCGGCCACCCGGATGTGTGCCATCAGGCGCTCCAGCTGGGCCTCGGCCCCGTGCGCGGCAAAGTAGGCGATCTGCGGCTTGTAGGCAATGACGAGGTCGGCCGTCGCATCCACGATGGCGGCGCAGAAGTCGTACAAGTGCGCCGGGTTGCCGCGCCAGCGCCCCGGCAGCCGCCCCGGCTCTGGATCCAGACCGACGCACAAACGGGAACGGTGGCGCTGCTCGGCGCGCCGCAGCATCTCGGTGAACTCCATGCCGGCATTGTAGAAGCGGCTACCATACATACGGACCAGTGCGGTGGTGCTCCCCGCGCCCTGCGGACTGGCCCTGCCGATCGGAGACCTCCGTGATGATCCGCCCCGCCCTCGGCCTGACGGCGGCCGCGCTCACCGCCCCTCGGCACACCTCCTGACTGCAGCGGGGCTGCACCGGATTTTGGGGTACAGTGTCCGCGTTCAGATCCCAACCGAGAGGAGACACGCCATGCAACGCCGACAACTCCTGGCCGCCGGGCTGGCCGCGGCTGCCCTGCCCTCGCTAGCCCGCGCCCAGGCGCTGGAAAAGCCCAAGGTCACCATCGCCGTCGGGGGCAAGAACCTCTTTTACTACCTGCCTCTGACGATCGCCGAGGAGCTGGGTTACTTCAACGCCGAGGGGCTGAACGTCAACATCGTGGACTTTGCCGGTGGTGCCCGCGCGCTGCAGGCGGTGGTGGGCGGCAGTGCCGATGTCGTCTCGGGTGCGTTCGAGCACACGGTCAACATGCAGTTCAAGGGCCAGCCGATGCGCGCCTTCGTGCTGCAGGGGCTGGCGCCGCAGATCGTGCTGGGCGTCAACCCCAAGACGATGCCCAACTTCAAGTCGATCGCCGACCTCAAGGGCAAGAAGATCGGCGTGACGGCCCCGGGCAGCTCGACCCACATCATGCTCAACTTCGTGCTGGCCAAGGCGGGGCTCAAGCCCAGCGACGTCAGCGTGATCGGCGTGGGCGCGAGCAACGGCGCGGTGGCGGCCATGCGCTCAGGTCAGATCGACGCCATCAGCAATCTGGATCCGGTGATCACGTTGTTACAGCGCTCGGGCGACTTGCGCATCGTGGTGGACACCCGCCAGCCGGCCGAGGCCGAGCGGGTGTTCGGCGGGCCGATGCCGGCCGGCTGCCTGTATGCGCCGGTGCCGTTCGTGGAGCGCCACCCGAACACCGTGCAGGCCCTGACCAACGCCATGGTGCGCGCCAACAAGTGGATCCAGCAGGCCGGCCCCGGCGACATCATCAAGGTCGTGCCAGAGAGCTATCTGCTCGGCGACCGGGCGGTGTACATCGATGGCTTCCTGGCCGCCAAGCCGGCGCTGTCGCCGGACGGGATCTTCCCGGCCAAGGGGGCGGAGACCGCCTTCCGCGCGCTGGCTAGCGTCGACGACAAGCTCGCCGCTGCCAAGCTGGATCTGGCCGCCGTCTACACCAACGTCTTTGTGCAGAAGGCCAACGCCAAGTACCCGAAAGGTTGAGGCATGACAGCAGCAGCCATCGAGCTGCAGGACATCACCTGCACCTTCGTCAGCCCCAGCGCTGCGGGGCAGCGCTACACCGCGGTGCAGGACGTGGCCCTGACGGTGGGCGCGGGCGAGTTCGTCAGCGTCGTAGGCCCCACGGGCTGCGGCAAGAGCACGCTGCTCAACGTCGCCGCCGGCTTGCTAGCCCCTAGCCGCGGCACGGTGCGCTGCTTCGGCCAGCCGCTGGCGGGCCTCAACACCCGCGCGGGCTACATGTTCCAGGCCGACAGCCTGATGCCTTGGCGCACTGCGCTGGGCAACGTGATGGCGGGGCTGGAGTTCCGGGGCGTGCCAGCGGCCGAGGCGCGCGCGCAGGCCGAGGATTGGTTGCGCCGTGTGGGCCTGGGCGCCTTCGGCGACCGCTACCCGCACCAGATGAGCGGCGGCATGCGCAAGCGCGCCAGTTTAGCCCAGGTGCTGGTGCTGGACCCCGACATCATCCTGATGGACGAGCCGTTCTCGGCGCTGGACATCCAGACCCGGCAACTGATGGAAAACGAGCTGCTGGCGCTGTGGAGTGCCAAGCGCAAGGCAGTGCTGTTCATCACTCACGACCTGGACGAGGCGATCGCGATGAGCGACCGCGTGGTGGTGATGAGCGCCGGTCCCGCGTCGCGGCCGATCGGCGAATTCGCCATCGACATCCCGCGCCCGCGCGACGTGGCCGAGGTGAAGATGACGCCGCGCTTTCTAGAACTGCACGCCGCCATCTGGGCCGTGCTGCGCGACGAGGTGCTCAAGGGCTACCAGCAGCAACTGCAGCGCGCCGCCTAACCGTATTCGCACCTTTGCCCATCCCGCCATGTGGTCCCTGATCAAACCCCGCCCCGGCAACCTGCGGCTGTGGCAAATCGGCCTGCTGGGGGTGCTGTTCGTGCTGTGGCACGTACTCACCCAGCCCGGACTGATTCCGCCGTTCCTGTTCGACAACGACCGCCAAGCCGCGTTCTTCTTCGGCGAGCCGCTGAAGGTGCTGCAGCGCATCTGGATGTGGTTCGTGGTCGATGCCGACATTTACCGTCACCTGGGCGTCACGCTGGCCGAGACGCTGCTGGCATTCGGCATCGGTTCGGTAACCGGGCTGGCGACCGGCCTGTGGCTGGCGCTGTCGCCCATGGCCTCGGCCATCCTGGAGCCCTACATCAAGGCGCTGAACTCCATGCCGCGCATCATCCTGGCGCCGATCTTCGCCATCTGGTTTGGCCTGGGCATCGGCTCCAAGGTGGCGCTCGGCGTCACGCTGGTGTTCTTCATCGTATTCTTCAACGTCTACCAGGGCGTGCGGGAGGTCAGTCCGGTGATCCTGGCCAACGCCAGGATGCTGGGGGCCAATGCGCGGCAGCTGTTGCGTCACGTCTACCTGCCCAGCGCCACAAGCTGGGTGTTCAGCTCGCTGCACACCTCGGTGGGCTTGGCTTTCGTTGGCGCGGTGGTGGGCGAATACCTCGGCTCCAGCCAGGGCGTGGGCTATCTGATCCTGCAAGCCGAAGGCACCTTCGACATCAACACCGTGATGGCCGGCATTCTGGTGCTGACCGCCTTCGCGCTGGTGCTGGACGCCCTCGTCGGCCGCATCGAACGCCGGCTGTTGACCTGGCAGCCCAGGGCCGGCGAAACCGAAAAGCTCTGACCCGACCCGAAGCCCCGCCGATGAAATCATGGTTGTTGCTGGCGCTGGCCATCGTCACCGAAGTGATCGCCACCAGTGCGCTCAAGGCCAGCGACGGCTTCACGCGCCTGCTGCCGGCGGCGCTGGTGTTGGTGGGCTACGGCGTGTCGTTTTACTGCCTGTCGCTGGCGCTGCGCCACATTCCGGTGGGCGTGGCGTATGCCGTGTGGTCGGGGCTGGGCATCGTGCTCATCACGCTGGTGGCGTTCGTGCTTTACGGCCAGCGCATCGACGCGGCCGGCCTGATCGGCATGGGCCTGATCATCGCCGGCGTGCTGGTGCTCAACCTGTGCTCGCGCGCGTCAGCCCACTGAGGCGGCGTCGGCGCACCGCTGCCACGCTCCACACCAGCCCAACGCCCACCGCGTCGGCCAGCCAGTCCGCCACCTCGGCGTGGCGCCAGCCGGTGGCCGCCTGCGCGGCTTCGATGGCGGCACCGTGTAGCAGCAAAGCTGC
>Ga0209721_1000781_pt1 | contig 26716 bp, 22 predicted proteins | sample TshhotsprinmetaG_FD_184139 | JGI IMG/M metagenome (GOLD analysis project Ga0209721, IMG submission 184139) | Hot spring microbial communities from South Africa to study Microbial Dark Matter (Phase II) - Tshipise hot spring metaG (SPAdes)... | ecosystem: Environmental > Aquatic > Thermal springs...
GGGTTATGGAGAGATGAGAATTCACCTTCATTCACGATGGAAACGGCCCAAATTGCTTATCCTTGCCTGTTCTGTGATGGAAAGGGAATTCAAACAATTTAAGAATGGGCAAATGGATTTTATCTTCCTTGACTATGGATTACATCGCACTCCGGAACATATGGGGCAGGCGATTCAGGAGGAGATTGAAAGGGTTTCTGATTCTCCTTATGATGGCATCGTTTTGGGATATGGCCTTTGCAGCAATGGGATTGTAGGAGTCCGATCAAAAACTCACCCGTTGATCATCCCTCGAGTTCATGATTGTATTTCTCTTTTTCTCGGATCGATCGAATCTTACCAACATCAGTCCAAAGAACATCCAGGAACCTATTATCTGACTCCGGGTTGGATTGAAAAAGGTCAGACGCCTCTTTCCAAGTATGAATCCTATGAGAAATCCTATGGCGAGGAAACAGCCCGATGGGTGCTCCATGAAGAAATGAAACATTACACCCGAATCGTTTTTATCGACACAGGTGTTTATGCTCTTGAATTTTATCGAACCGTAGCACGCCAAAATGCTGAATTTTTAGGAGTCGCTTTTGAGGAAGTAAAGGGGTCCCCGGAGATGTTTAAAAAATTGGTCTGTGGGCCTTGGGGGGAGGATTTCCTTGTTCTTGATCAAAATCAACCAGTTCAACAAGAGATGTTCTTCGATCTATGAGATATCAGGCAAAATGACCCAACTTTATCGACAAGAAAATTTATACGGGTCCACCGAGTGACCTCGAAGAAAAACTCTTACATCTCCAGCAAGCCGTTGTCACGAGAGACTGCCGGTCAGTCAGAGAACTCACTTTGCAAATGATTAAGGAGGGGGTTGATCTTTTTCGGATTCTGAATCATGGATTAATCCCTGGCATGTTGGATGCGAGTGAACGCTTCAGAAGAGGAGAGTTTTTCATTCCAGAATTGCTGATGTCTTCAAGGGCCCTCCAGTTTGGTTTAAATGTCCTCAGGCCTCTCATCCAGGAGCGGAAAAACCATAAGATTGCCAAGGTGATTATTGGCACAGTGAAATTCGACCTGCATGATATCGGAAAGAATCTGGTGACTATTCTTCTCGAAGGGAATGGGTTTGAGATCATCGATCTTGGAGTGGATGTCACACCTGAAAAATTTGTCAGAGCCGTGGAAAAACATGAGGCGCAAATGTTAGCCATGTCCTCTCTCCTGACCTCCACAATGAGCTGGATGAGGTTTACGATCGAACAACTCCAGGCTTCTGGTTTAAGCAAAAAAGTGAAAACTTTAGTAGGAGGGGCTCCTGTCACACCCATCTTTGCTAAAAATATCGGGGCCGATGGGTATTGTCGTGAAGCCACCTCTGCACCTTCCACCATCCGAAAACTTTTAGGCATTGATGAAGATGAAGGAATTCTTGTTAAGCAATAGGCTCAAAATTGGACAAGAGGCCTTTCATCAAATGGAAGAATTTGTTCATACCACTCGTCTTCCTTTACGATTATTCGATCGGAAGGGCAATATTTGTTGGATATCGAATTATTTTAAAGGTAATTTGAATTTTTGTAAATGGATCCATGCTCAAGGAGGATCAAGCAAGCCCTGTTCAAAAATCCACCAAGAAGCGCTTCGGGAATCTTTAAGATGGGGGGAGGCAATCCTTTCCAAATGTTGTTATTTTGTTATGCAAATGGTTAGCCCCATTCTCGATAAAGGTCAATCCATTGGCTATTTAATCGCATCGCCGTTTCTTCTCATTCATCCTTCTGAATTACAACCCGAAGAACTTCTGGCGCTTTGCCAGGATAACCCCACAAGAGATCGATATCTTAAGAAAGCCATCCACTCTATACCAGTACTTCAGGATGAGGAGGTCAAAGAAGCGGCCCAATATCTCTTCAGAATCGCTGATCTGTTCTCGAATCCTAATCTCAGTGATCTTCTTAAAGTGAGAGAGGCGCAAATTCTCCAAGGAAAGATTGCAGACCAAATTCGGGACCTCAAAGACTTTGATCGCGAATTGACTCCACATTCTTTGAGTAAACTTTTTCATGACCGGGAAAAGGAGATTGTCACCAAAATTCGTTTGGGTGATCGGAATGGGGCAAAAGAGATTCTGTATCAGCTCCTGGCAATCATCTTGGTTCAATACCTCGAGAACTTTGAAATACTTAAAGTCTCCATTCTCGAACTGCTGATCATTCTTTCCAGGGCAGCTGTGGAAGCAGGAGCAAAGGTTGAAGAGATGCTGGGTTTGCGGTATGGATTTATCACGGAACTCTCAAAAATTCGGGATCAGGAAGAACTCTGTTTATGGATTGTGAAAGTCTTGGATAAAATGACTGAACAGATCTATCAAACTCGAAACGCTAAAAATTATCAGCGCCTTAAGAAAGCCATGGACTTTATTGAGATGCACTGTGGTGAACCGCTCACCGTTGAGCAAGTCGCCCAGGCAATCTATCTCAGCCCCTCCCGATTAAGTCATATCATCAAAGATGAATTGGGGATGACACTCATTGATTATCTCTCAAAGAAGAGAATTGACAAGGCAAAAGCGCTTCTCATCAATGAAGACGTTCCGATTGCACAGATCGCCCAAGAGGTAGGGTTTTCTGACCAAAGCTATTTTACCAAGGTCTTCAAAAAAATTGCAGGATGCACACCAAGAGCCTACCGGACCAATCTTTTTCAGACATCCAATGGAAACCTCTCTCCTGATTGATGGATAAATGATTAATGGTCTTTTGGAAGCTCACAAAGCTCTATTAAAACGCCACCCGAAGATTTGGGATGAACGAAAGCGACTTTTGTGTTGTGGGCGCCGGGTCGGGGTTTCTGGTCGATCAGGGTGGCTCCCTTCTCAAGGTAGGCTTTCACTTCTGATTCCACATCCTCTACTTCAAAACAGATATGATGGATTCCCTGTCCTTTGGTCTCCAGGAATTTAACCAGCGGAGAGTCCGGCTCAGCAGGTTGGACAAGTTCGATGTTTGATTCCCCAATCTTAAAGAAGCCCACTTTCGTTTTCTGAGCGGTCACCACCTCTACTCCGGATAGGGTTAAGCCCATCACCTCCTGATAGAATTTGGCAGACTCTTCGAGATTGTTTACAGCAATGGCGATGTGGTCAATCTTTTTGAGCATTCTATCATCCTCCTTAAAATAAAATCCCAATGGAGCACAAGGCAAGCAGTCATGGAATGATGGAATGTTGGAATAATGGAATATTGGGTTTTTAAAAAACGTTTTTTCTCCATCATTCCAACTTTCCACTTTTCCATTATTCCAATTGGATGTTCTCTTTTATATATTTGATGATGTCTTCGGTGGAGGCACCGGGCTGAAAGATCTCCCTAATTCCAGCTTCTTTTAATTTTGGGATATCATCCACTGGAATAATTCCGCCTCCAAAGACCAGAATGTCTTCTGCTCCTTTTTCTTTTAGAATCTGGACCACTTTTGGGAAAAGACTCATGTGGGCTCCGGAGAGGCTGGAGAGTCCTACAATGTCCACAGCCTCTTGAATGGCTGCCTGAGCGATCTGCTCGGGGGTTTGCCGTATGCCTGTATAGATCACCTCCATCCCAGCATCTCTCAATGCACGGGCGATTACCTTAGCCCCTCGATCGTGGCCATCTAATCCTGGCTTTGCGACAAGTACTCTTATTTTTCGAGGCATTTTCACCCCCATTTCAGATTGCAGATTTCAAATTTCAGATTGAATTTCTGTTACGAATTTTTTAATTTGCAATCTGCAATTTGCAATTTGAAATTATCTTTCTCGATATTCACCAAAGACTTCTCTCAATGTATCTGAGATTTCGCCCAGGGTAGCGTAAACTTTGACTGCTTCTAAAATGGGCGGGACCACATTGTCTGTGCCTTGGGCAGCTTTTTTCAAAGCGGCTAAGGTATCTTTCACTTTTATGTTGTCCCTCTCTTTTTTGACCCTTGCCAGTTTTTCCTTCTGGTATTGTTCTACCTCCGGTTTAATTCGAAGGATATCTCTCAGGGGCTCCTCTTCAATCTGGAATTGATTCAATCCGACAATGATCCGCTTTTTCGTCTCAATCTCTTTCTGATATTGATAGGCGCTCTCCCCGATCTCTGCTTGAATGTAACCGGATTCAATGGCCTTGATGGCGCCTCCCATTGCTTCGATCTTCTCAATGTACTCCGTTGCCTTTTTCTCGATTTCATCGGTCAGCGCCTCAACGGCATAGGAGCCACCAAGAGGATCGATCATATCAGCGACTCCGCTCTCATAAGCAATAATCTGCTGGGTCCTTAAGGCAAGCCTGACAGAGTCTTCCGTGGGCAGGGCGTAGGCTTCATCCCTGGAGTTGGTGTGAAGCGATTGTGTTCCACCTAAAACAGCAGCTAAGGCCTGAAGGGCAACCCTAACCACGTTGTTGTCCGGTTGCTGGGCCGTGAGTGAGCAGCCAGCTGTTTGGGTATGAAATCGCAACATGCAGGATTCATCCCTTTTGGCTTTAAACCGTTCCCTCATAATTTTGGCCCAAAGTCTTCTGGCGGCCCTGAATTTGGCGACCTCTTCGATGAAGTTGTTATGGCAACAGAAGAAGAAGGCAAGTCTGGAAGCAAACGAGTCCACATCCAGGCCGGCTCGGATGGCGGCTTCGACGTAGGCGATTCCATCCGCAAGGGTGAAGGCGACCTCCTGCACGGCCGTGCAACCTGCCTCACGCATGTGGTAACCGCTGATGCTGATCGTATTCCATCGGGGGACACGATCCTTGCAGAAGGCAAAGATGTCGGTAACAATTCGCATCGATTCGAGAGGAGGAAAGATATAAGTTCCTCTTGCTGCATACTCCTTTAAAATGTCGTTCTGAATCGTTCCCTGAAGTACCTCCGATTTTACCCCTTGCTTTTCGGCCACAGCAATATACATTGCCAGAAGAATGGCAGCAGTCGAATTGATCGTCATTGAAGTGGAGACCTTGTCGAGGGGAATGCCGTCAAAGAGGATTTCGACATCTTTCAGGGAATCGATGGCAACGCCCACTTTTCCAACCTCCCCGTCTGCTAAGGGGTGATCGGAGTCATAACCGATTTGTGTGGGAAGGTCGAAGGCGACGCTTAGACCCGTTTGCCCATGTTCCAGAAGATATTTGTATCGTTTATTCGTCTCCTCAGGGGTGGCGAACCCTGCATATTGACGCATCGTCCAGAAACGGCCTCGATACATGGTGGGTTGGACTCCCCGAGTAAAAGGGAATTCTCCCGGGAACCCCAGATCCTCACAATAATCCAGGTCAGTGATGTCGAGAGGAGTGAAGAGCCGCTTGATTTCAATATGGGATGTTGTTTTGAAAGAAGGTTCCCTTTCTGGCGATTTGGAGAGGACTTTATTGAGGGTCGTATTTTCCCATCGCTTCCTCTCTTCATAAATGTTCTTGGTCATATATCACCTCATAAAACCCGAAATTCGAATATCGAAGCTCGAAACAAATCCGAAATTCAAATGTTCAAATTTCTAAGCCGTTTTATTCCTGGTTTTGGAATTAAACGTTTCGGGAATTCGATATTGTTTCGAAATTCGGATTTCGTATTTCGAATTTCCACTTTACAGCGGAATATTTCCATGTTTTCGCCAAGGATTGGTATCCACTTTTGTTTTCAGAATCTCCAGGGCCTGGATGATTTTTGGACGGGTTTCTTCAGGCTCAATGATTTCATCTACATACCCAAGCTCCGCGGCCTTATAAGGACTTGCGAATTTCATCTGGTATTCTGATACCAATCGCTCACGGGTCTCCTTTGGGTCTTCTGCCTCTTTGATTTCGTTTCTGAAGATGATATTGACTGCTCCCTCGGCTCCCATCACAGCAATTTCGGCTGTGGGATAACAATAATTGATATCCCCACGGATATGTTTGGAAGACATCACATCATAAGCCCCACCGTACCCTTTACGGGTGATGATCGTAACCTTAGGGACCGTTGCTTCGCAATAAGCATAGAGGAGTTTGGCACCATGGCGGATGATCCCTCTTGCTTCCATATCGATTCCTGGGAGAAATCCGGGAACATCCACAAAGGTTACGAGGGGAATGTTGAAACAATCACAGAAGCGGACAAATCGGGCTGCCTTGACCGAAGAATCGGGGTCAAGCGATCCAGCCAGCCAGTTGGGCTGATTGGCGATAATACCAGCTGGCATTCCATTGAACCGTGCGAAGCCGACAACGATGTTCTTTGCCCAGTCCTTCTGGACTTCGAGAAAATATCCATGATCCACCACTCCGTGGATGATTTTCTTCATGTCATAGGCTTTTTTCGAATCCTCAGGGATGACCGTTTTTAAAGATTCGTCCATCCGGTTAGGGTCGTCGGAACAGGGAATCACCGGTGGTTTCTCCCGGTTGTTTTGAGGGAAAAAGCTGAGGAGTTCTTTGATGAGACGAATTGTGTCTTCGTCATTTTCCCCTGCAAAATGGGCTACTCCACTCTTTTCCATATGGACTTTGGAGCCCCCTAACGATTCTGAGGTGATGGGTTTTCCATCGGGTGTTTCTGTCTTTCCTAATGCAGCACGGATGACATCCGGGCCTGTGATATGGAGGTAACTCGTTTTCTGGGTCATTAGGATGAAGTCGGTCATGGCTGGAGAATAGACCGCTCCACCGGCGCAGGGTCCCATGATGGCTGAGATCTGAGGGATGACTCCAGAGGCAAGGACATTTCTTAAAAAGATATAAGCGTACCCAGCAAGGCTTTCTACCCCTTCTTGAATTCTTGCTCCACCGGAATCATTCAGCCCAATAACTGGAGCGCCAGTCTTCATGGCGAGGTCCATGATCTTGCAGATCTTTTCCGCAAAAGCCATTCCAAGTGCTCCACCAAATACAGTGAAATCCTGCGAAAAGACGTAGACAAGACGGCCGTTCACTTTCCCATATCCTGTCACCACGCCATCTCCCCAGAATTTCTTATTTTCCATTCCGAAATCATGACAGCGGTGTGTCACAAACTTGTCCAGTTCAACAAAGGTTCCAGGATCGAGCAGAAGATCGATCCGCTCACGGGCTGTCAATTTCCCATCCTTGTGCTGTTTATCAATTCTTTCCTGGCCGCCTCCAAGCAATGCTTCCGCTCTTCGCTTTTCCAGTTCCTTACGTATTGCCTCGATTGATCTCATGAGTAGTTTCTCCCTTCTCACAAGCACCCCTCACCCTCCCCCTCTCCCCTGAGGGGAAAGGGATGGAATGAGGGGCATTTTTCAATGACCTTTTAATTCTTCTGATATCATCTTTTCAGCAAGAGAATAGGGATCGGTCCGTCGTTTAGTTAAGTCATCGAGGATCCTTTCCAATCCTCCCTGGTTCTCCATTTTCTGGATAAAGTGGGACATCACCTCTGTTTCAAGGACTTCGAAAAACGTCGCTTTCGCCCTCTCTCTTAACTTGGCCTCCAATGCTTTTCCCTGTTCCTGTACCTGTTTATGGCGATAGATGCCATAGACTAGTTCGAAAATGCCTTTCCCAAGGATGGCTTCTGTTTTGAAAATGGGAGGTTCCCAGCCGTCTTCTCTTTTCCGGCCCATTTCGAGAACCATCCGGAGGTCGCGTTCCACCTTCTCCGTTCCTTCCCGCTCACATTTATTGATGACAAAGAGATCCCCAATTTCTATGATGCCCGCCTTGATTGCCTGGATATCATCTCCTAATCCCGGGATCAGGACGACAATCGAGGTGTGGGCCGTATTCACAATTTCTACTTCATCTTGACCTACGCCCACGGTCTCGACCAGGATGATGTCTTTCCCCATGGCATCCATCACATTGACGATATCTTGAGTAGAGCGGGAGAGTCCTCCGAGGTTGCCCCGCGTTGCCAAAGATCGGATAAAGACGCCTTCGTCTGTGGCATGACGTTGCATTCGAATGCGGTCGCCCAGGATCGCGCCGCCCGTAAAAGGACTGGTGGGATCAACAGCCACAATTCCAACGGTCTTCTCTTCCTTACGGAAGATGTCCACCATCTTATCTACAAGGGTTGATTTTCCAGAACCGGGGGGTCCAGTGATCCCGATGATGTATGCTTTTCCGGTTTTGGGATAGAGCTCCTTCAGGGCATCCATCGCCGATGGAATCCGATCATCAATATCCCTCATTAATCGGGAAGCTGCCCGAATATCTCCTTCTAAAATCCGTTTAGCCAAACTCATTGATGACATAAATAACAAAATCGAAAAGAAGAGGCAATAGATTATTTAAATGCGTGAACTATTAAAATTTTTTAACCATTGGATATGGTGATAGCTATTGAACATTGAGATGGTTTAAAGGGCTCGTCCGGGGACGCCGATGTGGCGCGCGATCACGATCCTCTGAATTTCAGAGGTTCCTTCTCCGATGTCGAGGAGTTTCTGATTCCGATAATGGCGTTCCACCGCATATTCCTTCATCAATCCATATCCACCATGGAGCTGGACAGCTTGATAAGCCACACGATGATACATCTCCGAACAGAACATCTTGGCCATGGCCGACTCTTTGGAGAATGGACGGTGTTGCTCACAGAGCCAGCAGGCCTTATAAAGCAGTAATCTTGCCAGTTCAATCTCGGTGGCCATGTCAGCTAATTTAAAAGAGTTGACCTGAAATGAGCCAATCGGTCTTCCAAACTGCTCTCTCTCTTTAGAGTATTTGAGGGCTAATTCAAAAGCACCCTGAGCCCCTCCCAATCCCATTGCCGCAATGCTCAGCCTTCCGCCATCAAGAGTGGCCAGCATCTGGTGAAATCCATCTCCACGGCGACCAAGAAGATTCTCTTTTGGGACCTTGCAATCGGTGAAGTATAGCTCTCCTGTATTGGAAGCTCTCCAGACCATCTTCCCATGCATGGGTTTAGCTGTAAAGCCCGGGGTACCATTGGGGACAAGAATACAGGAAGTCTCATTTTTCCCGTCCACCCTTTTGCCAGTGACCGCTTGGACCACGCAGACTTTGCTGATATCGGTGGTGGAGTTGGTGATGAAGATTTTGGAGCCATTGATTACCCAGTAGTCCCCTTCAAGAACTGCAGTTGTTCTGGAGGCCCCGGCATCGGAGCCTGCATTGGGCTCGGTCAGGCCGAAAGAGGAGAGGGCATTCCCACTGCAGAGGTCCGGAAGCCATTTCTGTTTCTGCTCTTCATTTCCATAATACCAGATTGGCGAAATCCCGAGGGAATTCCCTGCAGCCAAAGTTGCTGCCTGTGACCCATCAATTCGGGCAATCTCTTCTACGGAGATGATGTAAGAGATATAACCCACATTGCTTCCGCCATACTCTTCACTGACAAAAGGCCCAAAAAGGCCAAGCTCCCCCATTCTTTTTGTCAGGTGATAGGAGAACTCCTCCTTATCATCTAATTCTTGAGCAACGGGAGCGATCTCCTTTTCAGCGAAATTACGGACCATTTTACGAAGCATCTGTTGTTCTTCGGTCAAATCAAAATCGAGTGCCATACCTACCTCCGAAGGAAATCCGAAATTCGAATATTGAAACCCGAAACAAATTTTCTGTTTTGTTCATTTGGATTTTGAAAATTTGTTTTTGTTTCGAATTTCGTGTTTCGAATTTTGAGTTTAATTCCTACAAACCTTTACCCACTCGGTTGCAAAGGGCGAGCATCCCCGCCCTCCGCAACAACCCTCTAAACTATTTAACAGGTTTAAAATACTTAATGTCGAGAATGCTTCCTTCTCTATCCTTTTTGGGTTTAAAGACTGCCTCTACAGGCATCCCGATAGAGACCTTTTCAAAATCAACTTCTCCGAGCCAGTGAACCAGCCCGCCATCGGTTCCATCAATACGGATCACAGCAACAATGGAAGGTTCTTTTTTCTTTATGGCGTCAAAGGTCTCATAACATTGGGTAAAGGTATGGACGGTTCCCTTTGTCCCTACTTCGACATAGTTGTCTTCCAATCGCGCGAAACATTTCTCACAATAGGTCCGTGGCGGAACATAGGTGATTTTACAGGAGTCACATCTTGCGCCGAAAAGCTTGCCAGCGATGATTTCCCTGAAAAACTTTTCACCTGCTCTTCCCACGGTGTAGATATAGTTCATCGGGATATGGCCTTCCCAATAAGTGACATCTGTTGTCTTCTGAAATCTTTCGATTAATGCCATGTTCTCACCTCCTAAATTAGGAAATCCGAAATTCGAATATCGAAATCCGAAATGGTTCGACTTTGCTCACCATCCTGAGCTTGTCGAAGGACAAATCCGAATGTTCAAAGACCCAATGCCCTAATCCTTGAGATGGTTTCGAATTTCGTGCTTCGAGATTCGAATTTTATCTTTATTGAATGGGTTTGAAATATTTAATGTCTGTAATGGATCCGGTTCTTTCTTCAGGTGGTTTCCAAACCGCTTTTACTTTCATGCCCCGGTAGATCTTCCATGGATCCACTTCGCCAAGATGGTGAAGAATACCCATTCCTTTTGAAGCGCCATCAATCTCAATGATGGATAGGGTGATAGGGCGAACCCCTCCTTTAATATCAAGACGAGCGGCCTTCCAGTCCACATGCCCTATGATCCAGGAATTGACAATGCCTGTATCCTGAACGCAAACCCATTCGCCTGTCGGAACCCAGCAGAGTTCACAGAACATTCTTGGGGGAAGCAAGATACGATGGCATTTGTCACATTTCTTCCCAATGATCTTTCCATTTTTCAGTTCTGCCAGGTAACGGCCAATGGCAGGGCCATTGTCCCAAGCATATTTCAATTTGGGTTCCCACCTTACAGAAAGTACCTTACCTTCTAATATCTCCTCTGCACTCAGTTTCGTTGCAGTTCCTTCAACCATTTTTTCTGTAATCTCCATAGATTCACCTCCTTCTTACTTTCTTAATACGACAACGGTTCCAACCTGCATCAGGTCACCCCAGGCATTGGCCACGCCACAGGTCGGATTTCCAGGAACCTGTCGTTTTCCTGCAGCTCCTTTTAATTGTAAGTAAACCTCCATGATCTTCATCAAACCTGCAGCGGCAATGGGATTTCCAACTCCAAGAAGTCCACCCGATGGAGAACAGGGGAGGTTTCCATCCCTATTGAAGTGACCGTTTACCAGCATCTCAACCGATTTTCCCCGGGGAGCAAGCAAGAGTCCTTCAATGTGATGGAGTTCTTTGTAAGTGAAAGGATCATATGGCTCTGCCACATGGATCTCTTTATGAGGCTCTTTAATACCAGCCATTTTGTAAGCTTGACGCGCTGCCACTTCAAGGTAATCTGGATAGTAGAGGTCCCTTGTGCACCAGTAGGCTGTATCGAGGCACCAGCCGACCCCATCGATCCAGACCGGTTTTTCATCCACACGGCGAGCCACATGTTCTGCAGCCAGAACCATAGCGCACGCTCCGTCGCTGGTGGGGCTGATGTCGAGGCGATTCACAGGGTATGCTATGATCTCTGAATTGAGAACATCTTGGACCGTGATTTCTCCGGGCAACTGAGCAGAGGGATGATCCATGGCATTCTTCTTGTTTTTCACAGCGACCAATGCAATATCCTCTTTCCTGTAGCCCCAGGTCGTCATAAACCGCATCATCTCAATAGCAAAGATATAGATGAGGGTAGGGTAAAGGGGTTGCTCTGTCGTGTGGTCGAAGATCGTGAGAAATGCTCCTGCCGGATGGGGATAGGCACAAGACATCTTCTCTTCTGTCACAACGAGGCAGGTATCAAACATGCCGGAAGCAACATGAAACCAGCCATGAGCGGGTGAGAGAACGCCTGTTCCTCCACCCACAAAATGCCTCATATAGGGTTTCCGAAAGGCTCCCGCCCCATCCGAAAGATATTCACCTTTCATATGAACACCATCAAATGCATCAGGCGCAGAACCCATCACAACACAATCAATATCCGAAAGTTTCATTCCACAGGAATCCAGCGCCATTTTGGCAGCTTCATAAGCTAATTCCTTTGGAGTCTCTTGGGCATTGCGGTAAAATTTTGTGATGCCTGCTCCAATAATTGCTACTTTTCTCATTCTGTCACCTCCTCTTTAATTGCTTAGGATCGCCACTGTTCCAGTGGTCGTTGGTACTCCTCGCCAGCTCTGAGCCAGTCCAGTGGTCACATTTTTAAGCTGATTCTTCCCTGCCTCTCCACGCAACTGCCGGACCACTTCCAGAACCGTATGCCCGCCGTTGAGTTCAAAGAGGTTTCCCACACCAAGACATCCTCCCGAAGGGTTGACAGGAAATTCACCGGAGATTTCAGTTCCACCGATTTCAGTGAGAGGTCCAGCTTCTCCTTTTTTGCAGATTCTCATGGCCTCAAGGTGCTGGAGTTCTTTATAGGAGAATTCATCGTTGATTTCTGCGAAATGAATCTCTTTTCTTGGATAACGAATCCCTGCCATCTTATAAGCCATTTCAGCGGCAATCTTTGCATAAATGGCTTCTCCCCAATTTCGGGTTTCGAGACCAGGTGTATCGGAACACCATCCGATTCCTCTCACCCAGATAGGTTTGTCAGAGAGAGTTTTTGCAGTTTCCTCATCTGCCAGAACCATGACCACAGCTCCATCGGAGTGAGGAGCTATGTCCATCTGAGTCAGAGGATAGGCAACGACCTCTGAATTGAGCACATAATCTAAGTTGATTGGAGCTCCATGAGCAGCAAGGTCATTGGCCAGAGCATTCCTCTTATTCTTGACAACGACCTTTGCACACTGTTCTCGTGTTGTCCCGGTTTCATACATGAACCTTGCCATTTCCATGCCGGCTACAGCATGAGGACTCTCTTTGAGAGGCCGGTTATAGATGGGATCCATGGCAAAAGTGACCATATCGGAGAGGGTTAGCATATTGGATGCCTTCGACATTCCCTGAACCACCATGATCTTTCCAACTCCCGAAAGAATCATCATATAGGCCGAGGCCAGAGAATGGATCACATCTCCTGTAATCGAATAGATAGGTCGCAGGACAGCGCCTAACTGATCGGGACAATATTCATCAGCAATGCTATAGCCTTCCAAAAAGTCCTCAGAGGTGGCTACAAAGGCATCCACATCTTTCGGCTCAATACCAGCCTCAAGATAGGCTTTGGTAGCCGCCTCATAGGTCAACTCCCGGTAGGAGACATCAGGTGTGGTGGCACGAAATCCCGTTGTTCCTATCCCAACAATTGCAACACGTTTTGACATTGCAGGTTTTCCTCCTTTCTCTGAGTTTCAACTCTTAACTTTGAACTTTGAACTTTGAACTTTGAACTTTGAACTTCTAAAAACCTTCACCTCCCTTCTTTTTTGAGCTTAACAAATGAACCAGGATAACATTTTCATAACGGGTAATGTGGTGCCATTATACAATAAAAGCCACTTTACGTAAACTGTAAAGTTTATGGCAAAAAGAATAAGTTGCCTTGAGGGATCTATTTTCTCGGTTTGATATTCTCTCGAACCCATTTAACTGCCTCCTCAATAGGCGTACCAGGAATAAAAATGGCTTTTGCACCAGATTGTTTCAAGGCGGGAATATCTTCCTCAGGGATGATTCCTCCTCCAAAGACGACGATATCCTCTGCCCCTTTTTCTTTGAGAAGTTTGATTACTTCAGGAAAGATATAATCGTGAGCCCCCGATAGGATGGATAACCCAATACCATCCACATCTTCCTGAATGGCTGCAGCGACGATCTGTTCTGGCGTCTGATGAAGACCGGTATAAATCACCTCGAATCCTGCATCTCGAAACCCCCTGGCTATGACCTTTGCTCCCCGATCATGACCATCTAAGCCTGGTTTGGCAATGAGAATTCGTACTTTCCGTTCCATGCTTTCCTCCGTCAAACAGTTCTGAGTAATGAGTTCGTAGTCCGGAGTGTTTAAATCTAAAAATTTATAGGCATTTTACTCCGAACTCCTGACTCCGAACTAGAAGTACCCAGGATCCGTATATCTTCCAAAGACCTCCCGCCAAATGTCACAGATTTCCTGGATCGTAGCATATTCCCTCACTGCATTGATGATGTGGGGCATTAAGTTTTCGTTGTTGAGAGAGGCTTTACGGATTTCTTCAAGGCATTCTTTGACTTTGGAATTGTTTCTTGTACTCCTTACTTCCTGTAGCCGCTTTAATTGCCTCTGCTCAATTTCAGGCCTCATCCTCCAAATGGTGATGGGAGGATGGTCTGTGACATATTTATTGACGCCGACAATCACTTTCTCCTTTGAATCGATCTGTCTCTGAAAACGGTAGGCGGCCTCAGCAATCTCCATCTGGGGATAGCCCCTTTCGATCGCTTTGACCATCCCGCCCATTTCATCGATCTTTCGGATGTAATCCCAGGCTTTCTCTTCCATCTGATTGGTCAGGGCTTCGACGAAGTAAGATCCAGCAAGAGGGTCGATGGTGTTGGTCACGCCGGTCTCTTCAGCAAGAATTTGTTGCGTCCTGAGGGCGATCGTCACGGCTTCCTCGGTGGGGATGGCATAGGTCTCATCGAGAGAGTTTGTATGAAGCGATTGGGTTCCACCCAGCACGGCGGCCAAGGCTTCATAAGCCGTCCGTATCACATTATTGAAAGGTTGTTGGGCTGTTAAGGAGCAGCCTGCGGTTTGAGTGTGAAAGCGGAGCATCCAGGAGCGGGGTTTCTTCGCCATGAAACGCTCCCGCATAATCTTTGCCCAGATCCGTCGAGCGGCCCTGAATTTTGCGATCTCTTCAAAGAAGTCAATGTGGGAGTCGAAAAAGAAGGAAAGCCTTGGAGCAAAATCGTCCACATCCAGTCCCCTTTCCATGGCAGCTTCCACATAGGCGATGCCGTCTGCCAGGGTAAAGGCAAGTTCCTGAACCGCTGTTGAACCGGCTTCACGGATATGATAGCCGCTGATGCTGATTGTGTTCCATCGGGGGACTTCTTTGGTGCAGTATTCTATGGTGTCTACAATAATTCTAAGGGAAGGTTTGGGAGGAAGCATGAAGGTCTTCTGTGCGATAAATTCCTTCAGCATATCGTTCTGGATGGTGCCCCCAATCTCTTTTTTGCTTACGCCCTGTTTTTCTGCAACCACGATATACATGGCCAGTAGAATTGAAGCAGGTGGATTGATCGTCATGGAGGTGGTCACTTTATCGAGAGGAATGCCTTCAAAGAGAATTTCCATGTCTTTGAGAGTGTCAATAGCCACCCCGCATTTTCCAACTTCTCCTCGGGCCATCGGGGAGTCACTGTCATAGCCCATCAGCGTAGGGTAGTGGAAAGCAATCGAGAGACCGGTCTCTCCGTGATTGAGGAGGTAGTGGAAACGTTGATTGGTTTCCTCTGGGCCTCCAAGTCCAGAAAACATCCGCATCGTCCAGAGTCTTCCCCGATACATAGAGGGTTGGACGCCTCGGGTAAAAGGATAAACTCCTGGAAATCCTATGTCTCTGATATAGTCCAGATCTTTGATGTCATCCGGTGTGTAGAGTCCCTTGATTTCGAGGTCGGAAATCGTGGTGAAATGGGGCAGACGTTCAGGGGTTTCGGAGAGGAACTTTGAGAGATCGTCTTCCCATTTCTTCTTCTCTCGTTGAAGATCTTCGAGTTGGTCCTGTTTGAACATCCGATCACCCCCATTTCTTCGCAAAGCGAAGAGTTCGGAGTTCGTAGTTTTTAGTTCAGAGATAATTCGCATTTCACTCCGAACCCCAAACTCCTGACCCTGAACTAAATTTCGATTCCCTCTCTGGATTTGACTCCTTTTTGATAATAATGTTTCTTTTCAACCATTTCTGTCACTAAATCAGCCTTTTCAATGATTTCGGGTTTTACGTTCCTACCCGTGAGGATTATTTCAACAGTCTCCGGTTTCGATTCGAGGAGTTGAAGAAGATCGGATAAGGGTATCAGTTCATAATCAACTGCCACATTGATTTCATCCAGGACGACGATGTCGTACCCTCCGCTTTGAATTGCCTCTTTTGCCAGAGCGAACCCTTTTTTCGCCCATTCGATATCTACAGGGTCTGGATTGGTTTTGGAGACAAAAGTCTCTCTTCCCATTTGCCGGATGGTCAAATGGGGAGAAAGTCGCTTAGCAGATTCCAATTCACCGTACTGGATATTTCCTTTCATGAACTGGATCACGAGGACCTTAAGTCCATGGCCCACGGCACGGAGTGCTTGTCCTAAAGCGGCTGTGGTCTTTCCTTTTCCATCTCCTGTGTAAACCTGGATAAGGCCCTTTTTCATAAGATGAACGAACGATAAGCAATGAACGATGAAAGATGAAACCCCCCTCCCTCACCTCCCCCCACCCTGATGAGAAGGGAAGGGGTGGGGGTCAACAGAGTTCCCGGAGCTGAGCGATGATCTGTTCGGTCTTAAAATGTCTGAGGCTGATGGCGCTTGAGGGGCAGGTGGCATTACAGGCACCGCATCCCTTGCAGAGAGCCTCGTTAACCGTCATCACCTTCCGGTAAGGATCTAATTTTAGAGCTCTATATTCACAAATCTGCTCGCATAGTCCGCATCCCGCACACATGAGCACGTCGACCCAGGCCGTGATCGGTTCAATTCTCACCCTTCCGGCAAACAGAGGAATTGTGGCTCTCGAAGCGGTTCCATGAGCCTGGGAGATCGTATCGCAGATGTCTTTGGGGCCCTGGCAGGTTCCAGCGAGAAAGACCCCATCTGTGGCTGTATCGAGAGGTCTCAGTTTTGGGTGAGCCTCAAGATAGAAACGGTCCGGCGAGAGCGATAATTTGAGAAGACTCCTCAACTTGTCTGAATCTTTCCTCTGTGTGAGGCCTGTGGCCAGAACGACCAAATCGGCCTCTTCCTCATAAGGTTCTCCCAAAAGTTCATCATCGGCCTTGACGATCAACTTCCCATTCTTCTGATAGATTTCAGACGGAACGCCTTTTCGATAGAAGACGCCCTTTTTCTGGACCGCTTCATAGAACTGCTCGTATCCCTTGCCAAAGGCACGGATATCGATATAACAGATGGTCACACGTGCCTCAGGGATTCGGTCCTTGACGATATGGGCCTGCTTTGCCGTGAACATACAGCAGACCCTGGAACAGTATTCGTTGTTCACCGTCTTATCCCTTGAACCGACACACTGGACGAAGATGATGTTCTTGGGTTCTTTCCCATTGATTAGAAGTTTCCCTTGAGTAGGGCCATCCGGAGAGATCAGTCTTTCGAACTCAAGCCCGGTAATCACATTCTTATATTGACCGTATCCCAATTCCGGCTTCAATTTGGGGTCAAAAGGATCGTAACCTGTGGCGACAATGATCGTTCCGATCTTGGCCTCAAATTCCATTCCGACTTCTTCAAATTGGACTGCACCCTCGGGGCAGATCTCACGGCATTTCCCGCACTCTCCTTTCTGGAGGTAGAGGCAATTCTTCGCATCGATCGTATAACACCGAGGGACAGCATGTTGGAACGGAAGGTAGATCGCAGCCCTCTGGTCGAGTCCCATATTAAATTCGTTTGGAACCCTGACCGGGCAAACCTCTTCACATTTTTTGCAGCAGGTACATCTATCTGGGTCTACATAACGGGGATCATGTCTGATTCTCACTTTAAAATTGCCTACAAACCCTTCTACGCTTTCGACCTCGCTCTGGGTGAGGAGGTGAATGAGAGGATGATTTCCAACCTCTCTCAATTTTGGAAGTAAGGTGACCGATGTCTCTTCGAGATTCGGAAAGGTCCGGTCCAATTGCGCCAGATGTCCTCCAGGAGATGGTAATTTTTCTACCAGATAGACCTCAAAACCGGAATTGGCGATGTCGAGACTTGCCTGAATGCCTGCAATCCCACCGCCAATGACCAGGACAGTGGACGTGACTCCAACCTCATTCTCCTCCAAGGGTTCATGGAGAGCAACTTTTGCTACAGCCGAAGCAATCAGATCCATGGCCTTCTGGGTAGCCTCTTCTTTGTTTGGATGGACCCAACTGCACTGCTCTCGAATATTGGCCATCTCAAAGAAATAAGGATTGAGGCCTGCAGAGCGACAGGCATTTCGGTAGGTGGGTTCGTGCATCCGTGGAGAGCAGGCGGCCACTACAATCCGATCGAGGCCGTTCGTTTTAATATCGTTCTTGATCAGATCCTGACCTGGATCCGAGCACATATACTGATAGTTTCGGGCAATGGCGACATGGGGAAGAGTCCGGGCGAATTCCGTGACCTTCTCCACATCGACTGTAGCCGCAATATTGATCCCACAATGACAGATATAGACGCCTATTTTCATGTTATGTATCACTTTCGTTATTTGGATTGGTGATCATAGTAAGGTATCAACCTCATCAAATAACCAATCACCAAGCACCAATAACGAAATAATCACCAATACCCAACGACCTAAATTAATACCTCTCCCCTTAGGAGAGGGGGGTGTTTGGTTATTGAGTCATTGAAATTTATTTGGAGCTTGGAGTTGGGTTATTGGAATTTTACCTCCTTCCTTTCGCTAAGAGGGTACAGGCGAGGGCAGCAGCACCACTTGCCTGCGCGACCGTATCTGGAATATCCTTTGGTCCCTGACAGCATCCTGCCAGAAAGACCCCTTCTTTCGAGGTAAGGATCGGGTCCAGTCCAGGAGCTCCTGCATAGAACCGGTCTTCTGAGCTTTCCATGCCAAGACTCTCTTTAAAGAACTGGTCCTCCTTTCGAGGAATAAGACCCGAAGCGAGCACAACCAGATCTGCTTCCAATTCAAAAGGTTCACCAAGAAGTGTATCCTCACCCCTCACCACCAATTTTCCATTTCTTCGATAGATTTCAGAGGGGTTTGCCCTTCGGTAGATGATCTCCTCTTTTTGAACCCTCTCATAAAACTCTTCGAAGCCCTTCCCAAAGGCCCTCACATCCATATAAAGAACTGTGATATGGGCCTCCGGTATTTTATCTCTGACCAGATGGGCCTGTTTCGCCGTGTACATACAGCAGACCCTGGAGCAGTATTCGTTTCCGACACTCTTGTCCCTTGAACCGACACAGTGGATGAAGACGACCTCCTTCGGTTTTTCCCCGCCGATCAAGATCTCTCCCTTGGTCGGACCGGATGCGGAGCAGAGCCTTTCCATCTCGATCCCATGGAGCACATTTGGATAGATCCCATAACCGAATTCGGGTTTTGACTTCGGGTCGAAAGGATCAAACCCAGTTGCCAAGATGATAGCACCGACATGGAGTTCAACAATCTCTTCTTTCATCCCATAGGCAATGGCCTTGGGTTGGCAATACTTGGCACATTCGCCACAATCAGAGCACCCGCCACAACTCAGACATCGTTTTGCATCTTCGATCGCCTCTTCCAGTGTAAGACCAGGGCCGAGAGGTTTGATCATATGGGGAAGCACCTCACGCTCATCCCTCTTCGCATCCGGCAAAAGGCTTCGCATCGGAGAGACTTGTCTTCCTTCAGACTCCCGCCCGAGGCGAAGGTCTTCTCCTCGAATCATACGATCAATGGAGATGGCCCCTTTTCTTCCCTGTGCCATGGCTTCGACGATGGTACCCGGTCCAGTGACCCCATCTCCTCCTGCAAAGATCCCTTTGAGATTCGTCTCGAGTGTCACAGGATCAACTTGAATCATGCCCCTGCGGTTCAATTGGATACCTTTTAATGAGATTGAAATGGTTCCAGCTCCATTTGAACCGACTGCCAAAAAGATTGCATCATAATTCTTTTGAATTTCGTCAAAGTAGAGATTTTTACCAATTTCTGTGTTGAACCGAACCTCCACTCCCATCTTCTCGATAATCGATAGGTCTTTCTCGACCACTTCACGAGGTAGGCGATAAGAGGGAAATCCATGAGTGAGAAGTCCGCCCAATTTACTTTTTGATTCGAACAGGGTGACCTGATATCCCATCCTTCTCAAATCGAAGGCGGCGGTTAATCCAGCAGGGCCTCCTCCAATAATAGCGACCTTTTGTGGCTTCTCTTCAGAAGGGGTGAAATCAGGTTCTGTCTGTTCAACATGATCGACTAAAAATCTCTTCAGATCACAGATCGAGACAGGTCGGTCTACTTCGATCCGTTTACATTCTCTTTCACAGGGATGGGCGCAGACATAGGCAAGGATCCCAGGAAAGGGAAGAGTCTGTCTTACCAATGCAAGGGCTTCCTTCAATTTTCCCTGGGAGATGAGAGCCACATATCCCTGGGCATTACAGTGGAGGGGGCAAGTGGCTGTGCAAGGTGGAGTGCCTCTACGGTCCATGGTGTATTTGAGGGGGACAGCCTGAGGAAAGGGGATATAGATTGCCTTTCTGGTGCCAAGCCCCATATCGAATTCATTTGGAAGAGTAACCGGGCAGTGAGATACACAGTCTGCACAGGCCGTACATTTTGTTACATCGACATAACGTGGTTTTTTCCTTACGGTGACTTTAAAATGGCCCGCTTTACCCTCAATCCCGATCACCTCGGAGTAGGTGAGGAGGTTGATATTTGGATGATTGGCTGTGTCCACCATCTTGGGTGTAATGATGCAGGCAGAACAGTCAAGGGTTGGAAAGGTTTTATCCAACTGGGCCATGTGGCCACCGATGGAGGGATCTTTCTCCACCAGATGGACTTTAAATCCCTTATCCGCAATGTCGAGAGCAGCCTGCATTCCTGCAATGCCTGCACCAATGATTAAAGCTTCGGGGATCACGTTTTTTGAATCTTCGTTGCTCATATGCTAAACGCTTCCTTGAGGAATCATGGAATGTTGGAATAATGCGTTTATTCCAGTTTGTTCGTTTATTTCAGTTTTCCGATCAATGCACTGGCGATCGTATTTTTCTGTATCTCCTTGGTGCCTTCGTAAATTTCTGTGATTTTGGCATCCCTGTAGAAACGTTCCACCTCATATTCTGTAATATATCCATAACCTCCGAAGATCTGGATCGCTTCATCAGCAACTTCGACCGCCACTTTTCCGGCAAACATCTTTGCCATGGAGGTCAGCTTCGGGTCGATCCTGCCCTGATCGTAATTCCAGGCAGCCTTATAGGTGAGAAGCCTGGCTGTCTCGAGTTTGGTCGCCATGTCAGCCAGTTTATGTTGGGTGATCTGAAAGTCCACCAGCTTTTTCCCAAACTGTTGCCTCTGTTTGGCGTAATCGAGCGCCCGATCGAATGCTCCCTGCCCAATGCCAAGGGCTTGGGCTGCAATCTCCACACGGCTTTCGTCGAAAAATTCGAGAACTTGATAAAATCCCTTATTCTCTTCACCCAGCAGATTGGTTAAAGGAACCCGAACATCGCTAAAAGAGAGTTCAGCTGTAGAGGTCATTCGAATTCCCATCTTGGGCATGATCTCGGTTGCATCCAAACCTTTGGTTCCCTTTTCAACGATGATGGTGCACTGGCCTCGATAAGGGGGTGTGGCTTTGGGATCGGTCTGGCACAACACGACGAAAAAATCGGCAAGAAGTCCGTTGGTGATAAACGTCTTGGTTCCATTGATCACAAACGAATCCCCCTGTCTTATGGCGGTCGTGCCCATAAAGGTGATATCACTTCCGTGATCTGGCTCGGTGTAGGCCCCTCCGGAGATGAATTCACCACGGGCGACGGGGATTAGATATTTCTTCTTCTGTTCATCCGTTCCAAAGCGGAGGACGACTTCTGAAGAGAAGTCTGCAAGCGTTACTGCAACTCCAACTCCGGAATCTTTCCGGCAGAATTCCTCCACGATGAGGATATTTTCAGTGATGCCATAACCCTGGCCCCCATACTGCTCAGGGAAGTGGATTCCGATAAATCCCAACTTGCATGCTTTCTTCCAGATCTCTCTGGGAAAGGTGTGGGTTTGCTCCCACTCGAGGATCTTCTCCTTATCGTACTCTCCCTGGATGAAATCTCTGGCGGCCTTCTGAATATCCTTCTGTTCCTGGGTCAGTTCAAAATCCATGGGGCACCTCGTTTCAGTTCGGAGTGATGAGTTCGTAGTTCGGAGTATTAAATTCTTTAAGTTTTACCCCGAACCACGAACTCCGACCTCAAAACTTTATTTTTTCAGTTCTTTGATCTTATCCTTGATCACCGGTACGATTTTAAAGAGGTCAGCCACGATGCCATACTGGGCAACTCCGAAGATGGGGGCTTTCGGGTCTTTGTTGATGGCGATGATGGTGCCCGAACCTTTCATCCCGGCAACATGCTGAAAGGCGCCACTGATCCCGATGGCAATGTAGACTTTTGGTTTTACTGTCTTTCCAGATGTTCCGACCTGGCAACCCTTAGGAAGCCATTTCTTATCGACCACAGGCCGAGAGCAGGCCAGTACTCCACCAACCGAGTCTGCTAATTCCTTCACCATGGGGATATTCTCTGCATCCTTAATCCCTCTACCAATGGCTATGAGAATATCGGCCTGGGTAATGTCAACCTCACCTGCTGCAGCCTCTACATACTCAAGAAAACGTCTGGCAAGACCCTCGTCTGTGAGTGGGGAAGGGAGACTTACGATTTCTCCAGAAAGAGGTGGTTTCTCGACCGCCGGAAAGGCTCCTGCTCGAACCGTAACCATATACTGAGGGCTTGGCTTCAAAAAGGATACGGCCGCATTGATCTTGCCTCCATAGATCTGCCGGGTGAGAGCAAAAGTTTCATCGTTGGGCTCGATTCCGATACAATCGGTTGCCAGAGGAATCTTCAGATGAGCGGCCAGGCTTGGGGCAAAATCCATACCTGTTGCTGTATGACCGATCATCGTGAGCAGGGGCTTCCTCTCGGTGATGAGCTGGGTGAGCACCTTCTCATAACTCTCTGAGTTGTAGAATTCGAGCCGATGGTCTTCGATGAGAAGCACCCGATTGGCTTTGGGCTTCAGGGCTTCTGCCATGTTCTTCACATCTTTTCCAAGGAGGACAACGGATAATTCGCCTCCCAAGCTTTCTGAAAGGTCTCTTCCTTTAGAAAGCATTTCCCAGGTCACATCTCTCAATTCTCCACGTCGATGTTCTGCGACGACAATAATCTCTTTCATTAGGACACCCCTCCTTTATCCTTCAGAATATCGAATACCTTCTGCGCTATCTCTTCGGGTTTTCCCTCGAGCATCTCTGCCCCCTCACCAACTGGAGGCAGAAAGACTTTTTCAAGCTGAATGTTCGAACCGGACAGACCGACTTCTTCAGGTTTGAGATTGAGGTCCGAAGCTCCGAGGGCTTTGATCTCCTTTTTGGCAACTTTCCGAATACCCATAATGGAGACGTAACGTGGCTCATTAATTCCTGTCTGAATGGTAAGAAGTGCAGGAAGGTCCACTTCGACGACTTCTTCCAGTCCTCCTTCCAGTTCACGATGGGCTTTCACCTTTTTATCCTGGACTTCGATGCGGTTTACAATAGAGACATGAGGAATACCTAACAGCTCTGCCATCACCACGCCGACCTGACCATACCCATCATCCTCAGCCTGAGTGCCTGTCAGAATAAGATCGTAAGGTCTGGTACGGATCGCTTCAGCAAGGACCTTGGCAGTGGCATAACCGTCTCCATCGACAAAAGCAGGATCAAAGAGCCGGAGGGCCTCATCGGCGCCCATAGCCAGGCACTTCCTTAAGGATTCGTTCGAATCCTCTCCACCCAGGGAGAAGACGGTGACCGTTCCTCCCAACTTCTCTTTCAGTTGAATGGCTTCCTCAATTGCATAATTGTCCCATTCATTAAGATCGAATGCGAGTCCACTTTTATCGATGTCTTTTCCCGACTTATCAATGGATATATCCGCATCCGCCGTGTCAGGGACCCTCTTAATGCAGACGATAATATTCATTCATATTCCTCCTTTCTCTAAGGCTTACGTTTTCTTTAATCGTTCCACCTTTGCCCAACAGATCCCATCCCCAACGATAGCGCTGGGAGAGGAGATAATAATAACCGATGGAGCGGGTTTTAAAGAGATCATCACTTTGATCTTAAGCGATTTTCCTTCTTTTGTTGAAATTTGGACCATTTCTCCATTTTCAATCCCAAGCGACTGAGCATCTTTTACATTCATTTCGAGATGAGGGTTCTCCTGGACCTTCTTCAGATTTTCACTTCTCAAGCTGATCTTTCCTGCTTGAAAGAGTGAGGAGGTTTCAACTAGACAGAAAGGATACTGTCCAGTGGGTGCTTGGGGTGTGTGGGTTTCTACCGGGATCAGTTTTGCCTTTCCGTTTGGAAAGCCATCGCCATAAAGATAATCGGTTCCTTTGGGCCATTGCTCCCCATCCCGAACGGACTGGTAATGAGGAACGATCTTTGAGATCTCCTCTAAAACGGCCTCTGGGGTCACTTCTCCTATCGGGTGTTCCAGAATCTGAAGGAGTCCAGAGAATATTTCAAAATCCGATCTGGATTTTTCTTTTGGCAGACGAAGTGGATGAAGTTTTTGAACCCTTCTTTCAAGATTGATATAGGTTCCGGATTTCTCAATGAACGAACAGGCTGGCAAGACCAGATGAGCCTCTTTTGCAGATTCGGTCATAAAGAGATCCTGAACGACGAGAAGTTCGAGATTCTTTAAAGCATTTGGTGAGAGGGGGAGATCCTTTCCGATGAGATAGAGGGCTTTGAGGCTACCCCCTTCAGCTTTTTTGAGAAGATTTTCGCTCGTCTCAATGCCCGAACCAATTTCCATATCAATGGCCCCCTGAGTGTTACATTTTTCAAGGAGCAGAAGAATGCCTGAGGATTTCTTACCGATATGGCTGGTCAACAAGGCCAGATTGGAGCAGGCCATAGCAATCTTTTCTGAATCTAAAGAGGGCCAATGGCCTGGACCGATAAGGATCATTCCATTCTTTGCCTGTGCAAATTTTTTGGCGGTTTCTTCAACCTCAGCCATTCTCTCTTTGGAGAGGAAGGCCAGATGTTCCAGATACTCGCTCTGCTTTTGGCGTAAAGCCTCGATCCCTTCTGTCTTTTCTTTAAGAAATTCTTTCGCCTCCAGCCCTTCTCGAAGGATGACACCGATCATCCCATTGAGCCAAGCAATTTCCTCTCCTGGCTTCATCAAGAGCTTAATGGAAGGGGGCGAAAGAGGAGACATCTGAGTATTACGGCTTAACCCTAGATCGTAATTTCCAACGATGATGAGTTGAGCTCTATTCTTCCGGATAGCCAGGTGAATCTCGTTTTTGATAATGGGATGGGTTTGGGCAGGGTCGACTCCAACGATTAAGAGAATATCGGCCTCTCGAATCTCTTTGATGGAGTTTGTGGAAGAGGCATAACCGAGGGTCTTTAAAAGTCCGTTGCTCAACCCTTGAGTAGTCCTTTGGCTATCGAGAACGATCTGTTCGGAGCCTATCGATTCTTTAAAGAATTTTTTGAAGAGGAAGTACTCTTCGTTGGTGAGCCGACTCGAAACGATCGCCCCAATGCTCTGGGGGCCATGTTGAGCTTTGATCCCTTCAAGCTTTAAGGCCATCGAACGAAGAGCCTCTTCCCAAGAAATCTCTTCAAGCCGGCCGTTCACCCTTAAGAGTGGGGTCTTGAGCCGTTCAGGGTTGTCGACAAAGTCCCAACCGAATCTGCCTTTCACACAGAGATTTCCATCATTAGGCCCCTGATCGGGAGAGGAGAAGACCCTTTTGATCTCTCCCTCTTTTGAGCCGATGGTGAGCAGGCATCCACATCCACAGTATGGGCAAGGGGTCGTGGTCTCGGTGAGCTCCCATGCCTTGGTCTTATAATCGAAGCAGTTGCTGGTAATCGCTCCAACTGGACAGGTGTCGAGACACTGGCCACAGAATTCGCACCGAAGAGGACGGTGGAAGTCCGTATCAATGATGCACCGAATCCCCCTACGGGTAAAGGAGAGCTCGCCCACACCCTGAACCTCATCGCAGATTCGCACACAGCGACCGCAGAGGATGCATTTGTTGCCATCCCTCTGAAGAAGAGGGGAGGAATCATCCGACGGGAAGGTAATCGGATCCCAAGGATAGAGGGTCTCCTGAAGGCCATATTCGTAGACCAGGTTCTGAAGTTCGCATTCACCCTCTTTTTCACATCTCGGGCAGGTCATGGGATGGTTAAGCAGGATGAGTTGGAGTTGAATCTTTCGGGATTCGATGATTTCGCGAGAATGGGTCGTGATCTCCATCCCGTTTCTTGCGGGGGTAAAACAGGACGGAAGAAGCTCTTTTTTCCCCTTCTCCTGAACCATGCAGAGTCTACAGGCGCCAAAGGGGATGAGCCTTCGATCGTTGCAAAGGGAAGGAATCCGAATACCAGCCCTCTCAGCTGCCTCAAGGATCGTCTTTCCCTTTTCGATTTCTACAGGGATACCATCAATCGTCAGTTTTATCGTTTGGTTTGCCATGAAATTTAGTCATGCTGAACTTGTTTCAGCCTCTCCTGTTTTAGAGCCCTTCACTCAAATCTTTCCAATCTGGATTGAAACTATTTAAAGTTAATCTTCCAATCTCTATGCCAATTCTTTAATTGCTTCTCCTTTTCTATTGCACTTCTAATATCTTCTGTTATTTCGTAATAAATCAGTTTATTAAGGTTATATTTCTTAGTAAAACCTTTAACCAACTTATTTTTGTGTTCAAATACTCTACGTTCAAGATCGTTTGTTAATCCAATATATAAAACGTTGTTATCTTGTTTGTAAGAATATAAACATAATACTGTGTTGCTCCTTTACTCATTTGAAAATTGCATTCAAATCACTGAATAGACCCTGAAACAAGTTCAGGGTGACAAATACATG
>Ga0209721_1000782_pt1 | contig 26698 bp, 27 predicted proteins | sample TshhotsprinmetaG_FD_184139 | JGI IMG/M metagenome (GOLD analysis project Ga0209721, IMG submission 184139) | Hot spring microbial communities from South Africa to study Microbial Dark Matter (Phase II) - Tshipise hot spring metaG (SPAdes)... | ecosystem: Environmental > Aquatic > Thermal springs...
CAGACTTCGAAACGGTCTTCCTTTAATATTGCCATAAAAAGTTTCTGTTTGCTATAATATTTTCTCTTTTTAAGTAAGGCGGTGTAGCTCAGTTGGTCAGAGCATGCGGCTCATATCCGCAGTGTCCGGGGTTCAAATCCCTGCACCGCCATTAAATTATCCTAATATCCATCCATCAACAATCGATTCTCTTTTGACCTTGATTCTCCTATGCTCGTTACGTAGATCGCGGGTTTATCTACAACAGGGCATTTTGCCTCGCATATTCCGCAGCCTATGCAGAGTTCGAGGTCAACCCTCGGCTGCTGGACAATAAACTCTTTACCGTCTCTATCCTTTACCTTAGCCTTCTCAAACCATATCGCCTTTTTAGGAGTTGGACATACTTCCTCGCAGACTATGCAGGGCTTTGCATGGGCGTAAGGAAGACACCTACCTTTATCGATCATTGCAAGCCCAATCTTAACCTTCGCCTTTTCCTCAATTCCCAATCTCTTTATTGCGCCTGTTGGGCATACCTGACCGCAAAGTGTGCAGCGATATTCGCAGTAGCCTATCTTAGGAATAAGAATAGGAGACCATATGCCTTCAATGCCTGCCTCAAGAATCGTTGGCTGTAGCCCATTGGTTATGCATACCTTCATGCACTCACCGCATTTTACACATCTTTTGAGAAATTCCTTTTCTTCAAGCGAGCCTGGTGGCCTGATTAGCCGCGCATGGACAAATTCTGATTTTGAGAGCGGATTCGCCCTTAAAAGCGGGACTGCAATTATGCCGGATGCCATTGATGTAATCACACGCCTTCTTCCCAAATCCATTGCTGCAGCAGCCCGTTTTTTGAAAAACCCGAAGCTCACTGCATTCTGTGGGCATACATCATCACAGTTCCAGCAATAAAAGCACTCTGTATCTCTCCATTCCTCTTTTTTATCAGGAGATGCATTTCCCTGGCAGACATTGTCGCATGCACCACATGAGGTGCACCCCTCGCTTACAGACCTTTTGAGAAAGGAAAACCGAGAAAGGATTCCCAGAAATGCACCGAGCGGACATAAATACCTGCACCAGAATCGTTTTTCAACAAGGTTCAATCCGAGGATTAGAAGAAATAAAATGCCGATGAATGCACTCTGGACATAGAATGGCTGCTGAAAAGAGAGGACACTTTTTTTAAGAACAGAGTATATGGATTCTGAAACATTCACAATGCCTTTAATGTCAGAACTGTATATGCTGTCAAATACAGCCCTCGTGCTGTAATTGAATAGAGGATAGATGCTCACAGATAGAGACCTTATGAGCAGTGATATGGGATCCATTATTCCGACAAGCTGAAGGGAGAATATAGATGACACGAGCAGGAATATCAGGATGTAATATTTCACTCTGTACCAGTCTCTGTCAATGGCATTGGAGCGCCATTTTTTAAAGGAACCCACAATATTATTCAGCGTTCCCAAAGGACAAACCCATCCGCAGAATACCCTGCCGAAGAGTATTGTTGCAATGATAGTGATGATAGACAGATAGAATGCCTTTGCAGCAGCGTGTGCAGAGAGGATAGTGGTTGTCAGGATAAGAGGATCAAAATCAAGAAATATTTTTACGGGATAGCCGAGCTCGTCTTTTCCCTTTGACTCGGTCTGAAGAAAAAGGAACAGGAATAAAATTAAAAATATTCCCTGAGAGAATCGTCTGAGATTCTGCATCAATCAGCCTGCATAAAGGCAGGACATAGTATTGAAGCGACTTCGGCAGCCCAAGTGTAGCCATGGATGGCAAAGCGGGCTGGCGCAGCTTCGGAGACAGGCTCAGATGCCTGTCGAGAATGAAGCGGAAATACTATGTCCTGACAAATTAAACATATACTTTAAAGTTTAGATATTTACCTTTTTTATCTTCAATTTTGAAATATCCATTTTGCCGAGTCCGTATTTATCCGCAATTCGCACATATCCCAGATCGCTTCCTTTCATTCCGAAAAGAGTAGCGCCGAATGAATCAACAGCAACCTGATCGACGCCAACTATAACCGTATCGAGTTTTTTGACATCATCGAGATCTCCTCCCTGAGGACCGTTTGCAGTAAGTATTCTCACCGCATCGAGGATGGTGAGTGTCGGCTTAATAAACATCGAAAGGTCAACGAGACTCTCGTCGAGCTTCTGGTGTATCTGCCTCCTTGAGCCTCCCATCACGCCCATCCAGTTTTTCATAGACATGGTCAATTTTGCTAAACTGTGATGTTTTGCCACAGGGATATTTATTACCTTGTCCGCCTCAAATATATCCGTGTAAAGTGGCCATGACTTCATTGCCTTGCCTTTTATGTCCATCTCCTTGAATTTCCTCTCATCCACATAGTTTACCTCTGCACCTGCTGCCTTTGCAGCATCTGCAATACCGCTCTGCACATAGCACCTTCTCGGGTCATTAACTGTCCTGTCAAAGACCTTCACTTTCTTTGCACCTGCCTCATAACACATCTTAACCACTTCTGCAACCACTTCGGGATTTGTATTAGCTGCCTGCTCAGTGGTTCTGTCCCATGCCATGTTAGGCTTGATAACGACAATGTCGCCCCTTGATATAAATTTTTTCATCCCTCCCATTGCATCGATAGCCGCCCTTGTGATCTTTGAAGGTGATGCACCGTGAGCAACAGCAAGGTCAGTCTTATCTGCCGCCTCTATGTTGTCGATAAATGTGCCTATGAAGGTCGGCATCGAAAGCCCTGCTGCTGCGATTGCCGCTGATTTTATGAATTGCCTTCTGTGCATATGGGACTCCTTTCAGGGGGAATTTATATTTAAAAATATAGCATTTTCAGAATTTAGCACAATTTAATGATCGTCAGTCGGCAAGGATGAGTCTCTTCCGTTCAGGAGCTAAGTTTTGACATGGATGACAGGTGTGCCGAAAAGTCTTTAATAGCGATACCTCAGCGCCGAACCCTCGCGCCGTTTAAGGGCAACTTCTGCATCACATATACATTAAATAGAAAAACAGGCATCTAATAATCTCATCGCATTATTAAAGACTTTGAGGTATGCCTGCCATCTATGATTATGCCTAAAAATTATTCAGCGGACACTCTTCGCAAAGCGGTTTCGGCTTGCAGTAATCCTTACCTACTCTTACAAACAGGGCATGAAATTCATTGAACAACTGCAAGTCCTCGTCCAATTCCTTGTGAAACAGCGTTTGATACTCCTCATACGATGCATTGTAATCCAGAACTTTATGCCTTGAAAGAACTCTTTTCGTATAGGCGTCAATTACAAAAACAGGCTTATCAAGGGCATAAAGAAGTATCGAGTCCGCTGTCTCCGGCCCGATTCCATGAACATCCAGAAGTTTTTTTCTAAGGGGATACATATCCTCTTTTTTTATCTTCTTCATGCTGCCATTGTAGTTTTCTATTAAAAAATCTATGAATGACTTCAGCCTCTTTGCCTTTATATTGAAATATCCGGCAGGCCTGATAAGAGAGGCGAGTTTTTGAATTGGCAATTCATGTAATGCCTTTGCTGATAATACCTTTGCATCTTTGAGATTCTTAATAGCCTTTTCGACATTTGACCAGTTGGTGTTCTGTGTAAGTATTGCTCCTACAGCAATCTCAAAAGGGGTATCTCCCGGCCACCAGTATTGCGGGCCATAGAAGGAGTAGAGTTTGTTATAAATTTTGATAAGGGGTTTCATAAATATATTTACTGATATCCAGCGATAAGGATAAATCTCTTTCGTTCAGAAGCTCTGTTTTGACAGTTCTAATACTCCTTGCGCTACAGCCGCAAAACTCACCCTTCGGGTTCAAACACTTGCGGCTGTTTAACGCTTCAGTCGCAAAGAACTGTTACCAAAACATCGCTATTCACTTCAGAGACCCATCCTTATCGCTGGATTTGGAATTTAAGTCATTGCACCGTTTTCGTCATTCTATACACAAACGCCAGTATCTCTGCAACTGCCCTGTATAGCTCAGGCGGAATCTCCTGATAAAGGTCGAGTGTTGAAAGAACTTCCACAAGCTGAGGGTCGTCCTTTATAGGTACATTATGCTCTTTTGCTAATTGCAGAATCCTTTCTGCAATTTTTCCGCTCCCTTTTGCAACAACCTTTGGCGCCGCATCCTTTTTGGCATCATACCTTAATGCCGCTGCTTTTTTGCGTATATCTGCCATAACTAAACCTTAATATTTACCTGATTCTCAAAGGATTCGGGCCTCTCAAACTGCTCCAAAGATGCGTCATTACTATCCAAAACATTCACTGCCTTAAGATTTAAACCCCTCGCGATGAATGAATCCTGCAGCTCTTTTGCATTGTTGTTGAGAATTGCCTGGAATGCGGGGTTTTCTGCCCTGAAAGAGACAAGGAATTCTTTGTTATACATCATCACCATTACTGAAAGTTTCCCGAATCTTTCGAGGTCGAGATTAATCCTGCAAGAGTAAGATATTCCTTTTGCATCGCTCCGTCCGCGCTTGAAAGATACTTCTCCATCCTTTAACTCCTGCCAGTTGATGGGCAAGAACGTATAAAATGAGTCTGTTGTTTTCGATAATACCTGAAATGTTTCGATGTCTTTGATGAGCCCATCAATAACCCTGACAGCGATTTCTCTCTGGGTAGGTGTAAGGTCTGCAGTGGAAAAACCTTTTAAGGTCTCCTTGCCGTCTTCTACAACAAGCTGCTTTAACTGAAGCAATCCTGCCTTCAAGTCTTTTTTAATGGCTGTCATGTCATGCTGTAGTGGTTGTTTCTGCTCATGCGTCACAGCATCTTTACCCTGAGGCAATATTGTTACTTCTTCCTGTCTTCCTGCTTCTGCCTTCAGACTTCCCGAATATTCCATCTGTTGAAACATCTCAACAATGGCCTTTAGCTTTGCCTCAAGGGCAACGCCTGTATCTTGCAAAATGCCTTTCATTGGAGTCTGCAGGAGTTTTTCTATGCTGACCGTCAAATCTTTTGTAAGATTCTGCACAAGGGGATGATTTTTTATGCCTTCAGGAAGCTGGCTTATAAAATTATCAAGCCTTGTCTGTATGCTCTGCCCTGTTATTTTCAGACTTGCCTGCAAGAGATTTTGAAGCTGCATCCTCACTTCTTTGGGCAGGGAATTAATGTCAGAGGGCAGTGCCTTCAGTATTTCGGAATTAATGTTTTGAAGTTTGGAAGTGAGTGAATCAGCTTCTTTTCCGCATACAGCAGAGTTTTTAATGTCTGAAAGGCTGTTTGTCAGTTCCTGAATGAGTTTTGGAATCGGACTCTCTTTAAGGTTGAAAGAAGGCAAAGTCATTTCCTGCTCTTTAGCTGATTCAGGGGTATAGCCCATGAACTGGAGCTTTAAATCCTTGCCTTCGACCGGCAGGTCGGTTACCTTAAAGAATGCGATTGCGCCTTTTTCCAGCGGGATATCTGTCTTTGCTGTAATGAAGTCACCCTTGACTTTCAGTGTTACCCCGCCTGTTGGCAGCATATCTATCACCTCTGCCTTTACTATCTCGCCTAACTTGAGCGATATGGCTTTCCCTGTAGGCTTTTCGATGGATATGAATGTGTTGTCAAGGCCTGTAATCTTGAAATTAATCATGTCTAATTCTATTATATCAATTATAAGTTAATGAGTATATGTGTGAATGAGTAAATGAGTTAATGGATTTTACTCATATACTCATATACTCATTTGCCCATTTACGAAAAGGAGAAATTATGCTTGATGCAAGATTTGTGAGAGAAAACATCGATGTTTTAAAAGGGGCTCTAAAAAAGAGGGGATACGAAATCGGCCTTTCGGAATTTTTATCTTTTGAGGAAGAGAGGCTCCGGCTCCTCAAGGAATCCGAAGAATTGAGAAACAAAAGGAATGTCGTGTCTGAAGAAATAGGAAAGCTGAAAAGACAGGGACAGAATACCGATAGCCTTGTCGCTGAGATGAAAGGTGTTTCCGACAGGATTAAGGATATAGATGAAATTCTCAAGGGAATAGAGGAAAAGACGAATTCCTTTTTGCTAAACATACCGAATATTCCACACGAATCTGTCCCTGTTGGCAAGGACGAGACAGAAAACGTAGAAGTAAGGAAATGGGGAACGCCGAGGGAATTCGATTTTGAACCTCTCAATCACTGGGATATTGCAGAAGCCCTCGATATTATTGATTTTGAGAGGGGTGCAAAGATTGCTGGAGCAAGGTTCGCTGTAATGAAAGGCCTTGGTGCCAGGCTTGAAAGGGCATTGATGAATTTCATGCTTGATTTGAACACATCAAAGGGCTATAAGGAGATATTCCCACCGATACTCGTAAACAGGGAAAGTATGACAGGGACAGGTCAATTGCCTAAATTTGAGATGGAGCTTTTCAAGACAGTAGACCCTGAGTTTTATCTGATACCAACAGCAGAAGTGCCTGTAACGAATATCCACAGGGATGAGATACTGCGAGAAGAACAACTGCCCGCTTATTATACTGCATATACGCCATGTTTCCGGAGAGAGGCTGGAGCCTATGGTAAGGATGTGAGGGGATTAATCAGGCAGCACCAGTTCAATAAGGTTGAGCTTGTGAAATTTACAAAGCCGGAAAACTCTTATGAGGAACTGGAAAAACTAACAGCAAATGCAGAGGATATACTGCAGAAATTAGGGCTTCCTTATCGCGTGATCGTCTTATGTACAGGTGACATGGGCTTTTCGTCAGCAAAGACCTATGATATAGAGGTATGGCTTCCGGGACAGCAGAGATATAGGGAAATATCCTCATGCTCAAATTTTGAGGATTTTCAGGCAAGAAGGGCGAATATAAGATTCAAGCGTGAGGGTAAAAAAGGAACGGAGTTTGTGCATACCCTCAACGGCTCAGGCCTCGCCATCGGAAGAACTCTTGTCGCAATACTTGAAAACTACCAGCAGAAGGATGGCACGGTTGTTGTGCCTGAGGCATTAAGGCAGTATATGGGGGTGGAGGTTATAAGGTAATCTCTCTTTTCACGATACCATTGATTTTGCTTATAGTTCCTGTTTTTATGATAGAATAAATCATTCTAAGCAGGAGGACAAAATTATGCTGAACGCTTATACCGCAACATATACAAAAATTCCTTCCGGCTATATAGGGCAGCTAATAGATTGGCCGGAGGTCATTACAGAAGGAGCGACTTTGGAAGAATGCAGAGAAATGCTCAGAGACGCCCTTCAGGAAATGATTGCAGCCTATAAGCAGCAAAACAAGGAGATCCCGTCAGGCAAGGCGTTGATAGAACAAGTGCCGGTTGAGGTTTGAATGTCGGTTAAACGAGCCGACCTGATTAAATATCTTGAGGAAAACGGCTATTATCTTTTGCGCGAAGGGGCAATCACTCTATTTATACCAACAACGATAAGACAATCCCCATAAAAAGACACAATACCATAGACAGAATAACTGCAAATGCGCTCTGCAAGCAGGCTGGATTAAAGCCCAAGTTTTAATTTTTCTTTATTCGTCTCGTTTATTTTTCGAAATATATTCCATCAATAGAAATATGCTGTTTGCTCTTTTGTAAATCACGTCAAGAATATCTTCGAGTTTTTCGAATCTATCTTCGAGTGAACTATCCACAAAATCTTCTTCAGCCTCCTTAATGGCCTGAAGGACTTTGATTCCTGCTGGTTTCTGCTCTAAATAATCCTTCCATATGCCTTCTGCTAATAGAAGCGTCCCTAACAATAATTTCCTTATTTCTGTCGCCTTTTTTCAAACCCTGTTAATCTATCTTCATAAGATGCATCCTCAAACCATGCCATATTTAACCCCTCTCATAAAATAAAGTACACGACCAGCGCGCCTGCCATTATTATTGCGCATCCGGGGATGGTCTTTCTGTATATCCCTGCAATGTCTGCCTTGAAATACTCTCTTGTGAGCACAAAGCAGAGATGGACAGGAGAGAGCAATACGCCTACAAATCCGGATGCAAATGCAAAGGTTATCTGGTTGAGATGCGCCCCTCCTGCAAGGCTCAGCAAAAGAGGGAACGTGCCGCCAACAAAGCCAACAGTTATGCCTGTTAGGAGCCCGCTTATAAAGGGGAGGATGAAAAGGATGGGAAGAATGGGTATTCCCTTTTCTGTAAAATATTGACTCAGATGGGCTACGGCTCCTGAGTTCTCCATGGTAAATTTAAAAAGCATCGTGCCGAATACGATGACAATAACATCAGGTGTAAACCCATGTCTGATGGCCCTGAATGCCTCTTTGGGGCTGAACCTGTAAAACACTAAAAGCATTAATATGGTAAAGCCGAGGGCATAATGTAGTTCTATATGCATCGCCATGACCATTATGAGGATGAGCGTTACAGGCAGGAAGCTCCAAAGTGGTGAATGAGTGGATGAGTGGATGGGTGAATGGGTGAATTTTTTATATCTGTGCATCTCCGCATCTTTTATATTTCTCATGCTGAATAAAAAACCAGTGATAACGATAAGAATGGCGTAAGTCATATTTGCTAATATCAAACTTCTGAGCTCGATCTTTGTTATGGCTGAAGCAAGGAGTATTCCAGGGTACAGCGGCAGTATATATTCCCAAGGATGCCTGAACCAGTAGTTTATAAAACCCTTTTCTTCAGGCGGCATCTTAAGACCTTTTGTCGATTCATCAACCATTGGCGCAGAGAAATAGGCGCCTCCAAGGGATGGCAGCAATCCTATGAGCATGGGCATCGAGATTATAACAGCCTTTTTTCTTTTTAAGAGGTTCCTCGATGCCTCCATCATCTTTGCCAATACCTGTCTTTCCCTTAAGATTAATTCCAGCGATTTTATTAATGTGAGCGCAAAGAAGAGCTTTATTGTAACAGTATCTGTAACAGTGGATTTAATCGTTGATAATATTGTTGGAATTGGCATGAGATAAAGAATTGCCAATAGTCCTGAGGCAAGAAGTAAAACGTATCCTATATTCCACTTCAGCCTGAGGAATATGAGGATTGCTGTAAATACAATGGCAATTTTCAGTATATCGAGCATCAGAAATTATAACATTTTGTCTTTTAACCTATGTTTTGGGTATACTTATTTTTATGAAGAAGATAGCTGTTATAGACGGGCAGGGCGGCGGCATAGGGAGCCTTATAATAAAGGGCTTGCGGGAAGAATTCGGGGACAGCATAGAGATTATAGCCCTTGGAACAAACTCCACTGCCACGAGCTACATGATGAAGGCGCGGGCAAATAAAGGGGCTACAGGCGAAAATGCTATTATATGGAATGCAGGTAAGGTTGATACCATCACAGGCCCGTTGAGCATTGTTCTGGCAAATGGGATGCTCGGGGAGCTAACGCCAAGGATGTCCGAGGCAATAGCATCGTCGCCTGCAAAAAAAATTCTGATCCCATTGAACCAGGAAGGGGTGGAAGTAATAGGAATCATAAAGGAGCCTCTTCCTCATTTAATAGAAAAGCTTATAGAAAGAATCAGGGAATTGGTGGATGAGTAAATGAGTGGATGAGTAGATGAGTTTTTACTTATTAACTCATTCACCCATATACTTATTAACTCATATACTCATCAAAAGGAGGACTTGTATGTGTGAGGCAAATGCGTATATTTATAAAGACGGCAAAGAAGATCTCTACCTCGAAAACGTTGACGTCCTGATACCCGAAGGCAGCAAGATTTATCTCAGAAACCTCTTTGGTGAGCAAAAAACATTTGAAGGGTATGTCAAGGAAATATCTCTGCTCAGGCATAAGATAGTTCTGGAAGAAGCAAAAGAGTAGAAAACCTAAATGCAGATATAAGAAGAGACTTATACTTATATCTGCATAATGAATTCATATGAATTGGCGACTTATAGATTCCGGCCCTTGCGATGCCGCATACAACATGGCACTCGATGAGGCTATTGCAATCTCTGTAAGAAACGGAGAAGCGCCTCCAACCCTTAGATTATATGAATGGGAAGCTCCCTCGGTAAGCCTCGGTTCTTTCCAGAAGGTAGTCGACATTGATATTGAATACTGCATAAACAATAACATTCCTGTTGTCAGAAGGCCAACCGGAGGCAGGGGAATCCTTCATGGAGATGAGCTTACATACAGCTTTTCTGCAAGGAATGAAGGAGATTTTTCAGGAGGTCTTTTAGAAACCTATCGTAGATTGAGCATTGCATTTCAATCAGCACTGCATCAAATGGGCTTGAATGCGGCAATGAAAATGGAAAGGGAATCAGGAACGAATCTTACGCGGAACCCCCTCTGTTTTAAATCCACATCATATGGTGAGATAAGCCTTGACGGAAGAAAGCTCATGGGCTCGGCGCAGAAGAGATGGAACGACGGATTTCTGCAGCAGGGATCAATACCCTATTCCATAGATTATGAGAAAATCACTTCGGTTTTTAAAACCAGCACTCCAACACTCCAATACTCCAAGCAGGAAATTATTGGGCTTAAGGAATTAATTGCAGGTTTCGATTCCGGAGGTTTTAAGGAAGCGATCAAATCATCTTTTGAAAAGACCTTCAATATTACCCTTGCTGACTCTCATCCGTCCTCTCAGGAGCAGGAGCTTGCCCTTCTTCTATTATCCGAGAAGTACCAGAATCCTCAATGGACTCAGGGGACGGCAAAGAATATCCGGTCTTGTAATAATAGTGAAATATCGAGGAAAGCATTATAAGGCTCACATAACCCTGTATGACATACGTGATGAGCTGATACGGCAGTGATAGTATAGGACCGATTATCGGTATCAATGTGAACGGCGAGCCAATTAGAATAACTAAAAATCCCACCATCATATATCCAAGCAGCAGAACAACGTAAAAGCCTATTGAAGAAGGCCTGGAATAAATGTACTTCGCAGTTTCCTTTATTGTTTCCCATGCCCTTGATCTATGAAATGCCAGATGGGCGATTCCGTATGTGGTTATTGAAAGCGTGACTATTATCAAAAATACGCCTACAGAAAGAATTACTAGGGAAAAGAACATGCCGAGGAACAGGGCAAGCGTTGCCTCCCTGCTCTTTGCCATTTCAATGATTGCTGATGCACCGCCGCCGAGAAGTCCGAGCATGAAAGCAAGGGTTATAAATGCAATACCGATTATGGTTGAAAAGAAAAATACAGGGAAGAAGAAATTCCTGCCTTCTGCAAAAAATGCCTTAAGGTTAAATCTACAGGCTGCATCTATAATATTATTTTTTAAAACACCTATTGTCCCGCTGATGGTGAATATCCATAAAACAATAATGAATGCGAGGTATATGAGAAGGCTCAGTATTACCACTATCGCCATGGCAAAATATTTACTTAACAGTTCTGCAGACCCCTTGAATGCGCTCACCAGATCCTTGAGCCTCAGGATTTCTGTGAGGTCGAGTCCGAACATGATAAATGCGATGGCAATGGGTATCCCAACGATGGTGAAAAAACCTATACAGCTCAGGAGCATGGATGCAAACTGGATGAGTATCAACTGCCAGTTTTTATGGACAGTGCGTATGCCTTCTTTTATGGTAGAGAGGTAAGACATTTATCAATGTTTGGCGTGAGGGATCTTCTTTGCGATTTTTTCATGGGAGATTCCCACGATCGAAATCCCTGACTCTTCCGCTTCTTTAATCAGCCGTTCCCTGTTCACGATCATGCTCCTCTGCGCTTCAACTGCAATGACCCTGGCCCTTACTTCAACCATGGACTTAAGCGTGTCGAGCCCTATAACAGGAACATCGAGCCTCATGTCCTGGTGCGGTTTGGAGACCTTAATCACTACAGCCCCTTCTCCTGAGAGTTTTCCTCCCCGGAGTATTGCCTCATCAGTTCCCTCTATTGCCTCCACTGCCATCACAGCCTGTCCTTTCACAACAACAGTCTGACCGATATCCAGCCTGCCTATTTCCTTTGCTATCCTCCAGCCGAACTCTATGTCCTTCCATTCGTCCATTGCTGGAGGGTCGTCTGTCAGCACACCCTCAGGCGTGAGGAGGTGAGGGCTGAAGGTCGGAGTGTCTATTACATGGATGCCCTCTTTTTCGAGCTCCTTTGTTATTGCATTGAGTATGGAATCGTCGCTTTTGTCCTTGAGGGAAAAGAGCAGTTTCACTGCCCTCAGGTCAGGTGTGAGCTTCGATTTGTAGAGAAGGGTTTTTGAGACCTTCCCTGCCATAATTGCCTCTTTTACATCAAATTCCTTCAGGGTGTCTATCAATTCGCCCAATTTCCCCACATTAATCCATTTTATTTCATCGGATACCCTGTTGAGGTCAGGTGAAGCAAGATTTTCGAGGGCTATGGTAATGACCTTAAAACCGCGCTCCCTCGCATCCCTGGCTATTATCTTAGGGAGATCTCCTGTTCCAGCAATAATGCCTATCTGCATATTCCCCGTTTATTTTTTTCTATGAATTCCAGCAGATGTTTTATTTCAGGGGTTTCAGGCAGCTCCGATTTTATCTTCTTCAATGCCTCTTTCAATGTCCGCTTTTCCCTGAAGAGGATTTTATATGCCTTTTTGAGGGTATTGATGGCCTCATCAGAGAAGCCGTGCCTTTTAAGACCTATTACATTCAGTCCGTACAATTTTGCCCTGGCTCCAGATGCCATGGTATACGGAGGTATGTCCTGTCCTATACCGCTGAAGCCTCCTATCATAGAATATGCGCCTATACGTGTAAACTGATGAACAGCCACAAGCCCGCCTATTACTGCATAATCCTCTACATGAACATGGCCTGCAAGGGTGGCTGCATTTGCTATAACCGTAGAATTGCCGATTTTACAGTCATGGGCTATATGCACGTATGCCATAAGGAAATTTGAATCTCCTATTTCTGTAAGTCCATCTCCACCAACAGATGCCCTGTGAATCGATGAATATTCCCTGATGATATTCTTCTTCCCGATCTTTACCCCGGTCTTTTCGTTTTTGTATTTGAGGTCCTGAGGAGGAACCCCGATAGTCGCAAAAGGATGAATTATGCAGCCCTCTCCTATTTCCGTACTCCCTTCGACAACTGCATTGGAAATGAGCCTTGTCCCACTTTTTATTACAACCCCTTCGCCTACCGTACAAAAAGGGCCTATATGAACATCTTCATCGATATCTGCCTTTGAACTCACAATTGCCGTCTTGTGTATATCCCTTGACATTAATCCTCCTATCTCTCTATGCGGCAACCATGGCGGTGAATTCAGCCTCTGATTTTAACTGGTCGCCGGCAAAGGCATTGCCGGAAAACTTCCATACATTACCTCTTTTGTGAATAACCTGTACCTCCAACCTGAGCTGATCGCCAGGAACTACAGGCTTCCTGAACTTTACCTTTTCGATGCTCATAAAATAGACGTTTTTTCCTTCTGCTCCGGATTTAAATGCCATAATTCCTGCTACCTGAGCCAGCGCCTCTACAATTAACACCCCTGGCATTACAGGATTATTCGGGAAGTGTCCCTGAAAAAAGGGCTCGTTAATAGTCACATTCTTGATCCCTACTGCCCTGACTCCGGGTTCAAACTCCACGACCCTGTCAACAAGCAAAAAAGGGTATCTGTGAGGAAGTACGGAAAATATTTCTTTAATGTCTACCATTTTCCCTCCTGACACTAAGTTAATGAGTAAATGGGTTCATGAGTTTATGAGTAAAAACATTTCACTTATATACCCTTTTGCTCATTAACTCAGCTACTCACTTACTCATTAGCTACTTAATTTTTTCTTCGAGTTCTTTTATCTTTTTATGTAATTCAGGCAGCTTCGCAAATACTGCCATTGCTTTTAACCACTCCCTGTGCGGCATTGGCAGTATCCCTGAATATACGTTCCTCTTCATTTCTCCCATGGCGCCGCCTTTTGCCCCTATCATTGTGCCGGCTTCTACGGTGGTATGGTCAGCAACGCCAACCTGACCGCCGAGTATCACCCCATCTCCTATTTTAGAGCTTCCGGCTATTCCCACTTGAGCTACTAATATAACATTTTTACCGACAGTTACGTTATGACCTATCTGTACGAGGTTATCTATTTTTGTTCCTTTGCCAATGACGGTATTGCCGGTTGTTGCCCTGTCGATTGTCACATTGGCGCCGATCTCAACATCATCTTCTACTATAACACCGCCGACCTGCGGTATTTTCTGGTGCATGCCCTCTTCAAAGACATATCCAAAGCCGTCTGAGCCGATGACAGCATTTGCATGAATGATGACCCTGCTGCCTATGGCAACACCTTCCCTGATTGTCACATTCGGGTATATCAGGCATTTCTCTCCAACACTGCTGTTCTCGCCGATAAATGCACCGGGATAAATGACTGTTCCGGAGCCTATATTTACACCATCAGATATATATGCAAATGGATAGATCGTGACATCCTGCCCCATAATGGCAGTGTCGGATACAAAGGCATTTTTGCTGATACCCGAGCATGGATGAGGCTTTACGTAAAATCGGGATAAAAGTTGTGCGAATGCATAATGAGGATTTTTTACAATTATCTGCGGTATTTCCAAACCTGCGACAGGTCTTTTTACTATGACCGCCGACGCTCTGCTGCTTTTAAGCTCCTTCAAAAGTTTTGTGCCGGATAGAAATGTAATGTCTCCCTCTTTTGCATCGGAAATACCGGCAGCACCTACTATCTCAACATCCTCGCCTCCAATAATTTCTCCACCGATTAAATCTGCGATTTCTTTAAGCTTCATTTCATCTATTTCTTGCCTGCCTTTGACTCGTTATACCTCTTTATCACCTTGTCCGTAAGGTCGAGGGATTTGTTTGCGTACAGTACAAGGCCTTCAGCATGCTCCAGTATTAAGGTGTATCCCTCCTCCTGGGCGATCTTGTTGATCATTTCCCTTAAATCCTTAAGTATCTCCCCTGTTAATTCTCCCTCCTTTTTTTTGACCTCTGCCTGGGAATCAACCACTATTCTCTGGTAATCCCTGATAAGGCGCTCCAATTCCTCTTCCTTTGCCTTTTTTGCCTCGGGAGATATGATGGCTGCCTGTTTTTCAAGCTCTGTCCTAAGCTTTTCGATATTCTTCCCCCTTTCTTCTATAGATGCCTGTTTGGACTTTATCAATGACTCGAGATCGGTCTTTGCCCTTTTGCCTGACTCTGACTCATTTAGTGCCTTCAGAAGGTCAACAATGCCGACCTTGAGCGTCTCTGCATCGGATGTCTTTGGAATCATGCCTGCTGCAAGCAGGCAAAGCCCCACGAGTATAACAACCAGAAATTTTTTCATTTTATCCTCCATTTTTAGTTAATGAGTAGATGAGTGAATAAGTGAATGAGTTAAAAACCTCATCTACCCATCTACTCATTTACCCATTCACTCATTTACCGCCTCTAAAAGAATGAACCGAATGTAAATTCCACCTTGCTTGCTGATTCCCCTGCCCTTTTATCCAGATTATAACCCCACTCTATCCTGATAGGCCCTATTGGTGATATCCACCGTATGCCCGCACCTGTGGTATATCTGAGATCGCTGCCCAATGCCTCGCCTTTATCATATGCCCTACCTGCGTCGAAAAATACGAGACCTTTGAACTTTAATTCCGACACAATCGGAAATATGTACTCTGCGTTGAATACCAATTGCTTTTCTCCACCTATTACCTCTCCATTTGGGTCTTTTGGACCTGCATCACCGTATCCGAGACCGCGGACAGTGTAGATGCCGCCAACATAATATCTCTCATAAAGTGGAAGTTTTTTGCCGAACAAAGCACTTGCATACCCTGCCCTTGCACGCAGGTGCACGGTAGTCACATCAAATACGGGGAAGTACCAGCCAGAATCCAGAAGCCCTTTGAGGAAGGCGTTTGTTCCGCCTAAACCGGCAAAGGTCAGGGATACTGCATTTTTGGAGCCTTTTAATGGGTCGAGATGATTATCCCTTGTGTCCCTTCCAACAGATGTAGTTATGCTGCTCGTTGATTGTGTGCCTTCCTGATCTTTTATTCTTGTGGATGCATCGGGCCTTACATTAAATATCTTTGTCTTTTCATAGTTGTAGGATACGGATGCGCCCCAGTATTCCCAGAAACTCTTTCCGAAAGATACCTCAAAACCCGTAGAGTTTCTCTCGAAGTTACCGTGCTTTCTCGATGTCTTATAGATGCTTGTGCCAAAGGATATGGGCTTGTCCATGAACCACGGGTCTCTGAAAGAGAGTTCATAAAAAGAACTCCTGCCGCCGAGCTCTCCACGGAGCTTTATATACTGCCCTTTACCGAACAGGTTGCCCTGTGTTATGTCCACCATTGCCACGAACATATCTATGGAACTGTAACCGCCACCCACACTCAGAAATCCTGTTGGTTTATCTTTTACTTTTACATCGAGGTCAACGAGTTTTTCCTCTGGTCTTGGTTTCGGTGAAATTTCAACTGCCTCAAAAAACTGGAGGTTATTAAGTCTTTCATAACTTCTCTTCAGGGCAGAGGCATTAAATGTATCGCCCTCATCGAGTCTTATCTCCCTCCGTATTACCTTATCCCGTGTCTTTGTATTGCCTGATATTTCGATCCTTCCTATCCTATATTTATCGCCTTCATCAATTCTGTAAACCACCCTTGTCTCTTTTGTCTCTTCGTTTGGTATGAGGTCAGGGGTAATAACAACAAGGGCATATCCATTGTTTGAGTACTGGTCTGTAATTGCAGATACATCTTTACGTAATATTTCTTTATTGAAGATAGTCTTTGGAGAAAGTTTTATCAGCTTCCGCAATTCCTCTTCAGAAAATGCCTTGTTGCCTGCAAGCTCTACAGATGAGACCCTGAACCGTTCTCCCTCGGCAACCTGTATTGTAATCCTCATTCCTTTCTTATCGTCTGTAAGCTGGATCTTCGGTTCTCCGACGGTAACCTTTATATATCCATTGTTGTAATAAAGGTCTTTAATTCTTTCCAGATCAGCCTTCATTTCATCTTTTTTATAATATCCTCCGCCTAAAATAAATGAGAACAAACCCCTTTCGCTTGTCTTCATCGCACCTTTGATCTTGCCGGCAGAGAGTGCTTTATTGCCTTCTATTTTTATCTCCTTTATCTTTACCTTTTCGCCTTCCTCTATCTGATATGTTACTGCAACTTCCCCCTCCCCTGCTTTTTTTACAACAGGAACTACCTTGGCAAGATAGTATCCCTCAGCTTCGTAAAATTTCTTCAGTTTTCCTGCATTGTCATTAATCAGGGTTACATCCGATATCGCACCCGGAGTTAATGCGATCTTGTCTTTCAAATCCTCATCTTTGTATTTTTTGTTTCCCTGAAACTCCACCTTTACGATGGTCGGTTTTTCTTTAACAACGAAGATAACCTTTATCCCCCCTTCGAAGGGTTCTATCTCAACCTTCACGTCATCGAAATAACCCATTTTATATATGGTCTTTATGTCCTCCGTGGTCTTTTCCTGGGACAGGGGCTCTCCGATTTTCTGTGACACCTTTGCCTTGATGGAACCTTCCTCGATGCGTTTAAGCCCTTTTACTCCGATGGCTGTTACGATTGGAAGCTCTTCAGCAAAGGATTTGCCGATTATCAGTGCAGTCAGTAATAATATTACAACCGAGGCTACTCCATTCCTCTTCTTCATATATCCTCCACCTTGGAAAAACTTTCTTGAGGAATCTTTTTATCTTTTAAAAAGCGCTGAAAACAACCGTTCTAATTAAATCGAAGGTTAGTATAACACAATTTATACCAAAAAAAATCCACAAAATATGCTCTATGACCCCCAGTCTGCTATAATAAATAGATTCCCCAAAATTCCCCGGAAAATTCTTTTGGCAAGAGGAGAAGATAATGGCAAAAAACTATGCCATCGGCGTAGACATCGGCGGTACCAATATAAGGGCTGCATTGATTAACAGCAGCGGCGAGGTGGAATCGAAGGCAAAGGAATCAACCGGTAGCAAACCTGTTGAGGTTATTCATAAGCTTATAGATTCCATGTATTCAAGGCATGCAAAGCAGATATGCGGCATAGGGATTGCTGTTGCAGGAATAATCGACAGGGATGCTGGCATTGTCTTGAGGTCGCCTAACATTTCAGGACTTACTGGTGTGAATCTGGAATCAGAGATCAAAAGCCGATATAAGACCTGTGTTGTTATGGAGAATGATGCCAATGCTGCTGCCTATGGAGAAAAGTGCGCAGGGGCTGGAAGGGATTTCAAAGATTTTGTAATCCTCACGCTGGGCACCGGCATCGGCGGCGGCATAGTAATGAACAATAAATTGCTGCCTGTGGCAGCAGAAGCGGGGCACATGAGCATCAAAGCCGATGGGCAGCCGTGTGCCTGCGGCAATGTGGGATGCCTTGAATCCTATGCATCGGCAAGCGCTATTATAGGGAATGCCGTATCCGAGATAGAAAAAGGAAGCAGCAGTATCTTAAAAAGCATGTACAATGGAAACTTTTATAAAATCAATGCCGAAGATATCTATAAAGCCGCCCTTGAGGGAGATCCCCTGTCAAGGAGAGTCCTGAGGGAGGCTGGAAAGAGCCTCGGCATAGGCCTTGCCAATCTGGTAAACATATTAAGCCCAGATGCAATTATTCTTACAGGAGGACTTTTAGGTGCATGGAACATCTATGTTGAAGCAGCAATACAGGAGGCTTCAAAAAGGGCATTGAAAGAACTTTACAACAAGGTAAAAATAATTCCCTCATCTTTAGGGGACAACGCAGGCATTATTGGTGCAGCTAAACTTGTTTTTGAGGAGTGCAGGATTTAATATGTCTAAAAATATAAGAAACTTTTCAATTATCGCCCATATAGACCACGGCAAGTCCACCCTTGCAGACAGGATTCTGGAGCTCACAGGAGCGTTGAGTTCAAGGGAGATGACGGAGCAGGTGCTGGACTCCATGGATCTCGAAAGGGAGAGAGGAATCACGATCAAAGCCCATGCCGTAAGATTGAATTATAATGCGGATGACGGAAATTCTTACATACTGAATCTCATCGATACGCCCGGACATGTTGACTTTTCCTACGAGGTTTCCAGGAGCCTTGCATCATGCGAGGGAAGTCTTTTAGTAGTCGATGCCACACAGGGAGTGGAGGCACAGACCCTTGCTAATACGTATCTTGCTGTTGAGCATAACCATGAGATAATCCCTGTCATTAACAAAATAGACCTGCCCGGCGCAGAGCCTGAAAGGGTTAAAGGTCAGATAGAAGATGCCATCGGAATAGACTGCTCGGAAGCAATCCTCGCAAGTGCAAAAGAGGGAATAGGCATAAAGGAAATACTCGAGGCTATCGTAAAAAAGGTACCTCCTCCGAAAGGCATCGATGCAAGCCCACTCAGGGCATTGATATTCGATTCATGGTTTGATAATTATCAGGGGGTCATGGTCCTTGTCAGAATATTTGACGGGGTAATACGTCCTGGCATGAAAATAAAATTAATGGCAACAGACAAGGAGTACGAGGTTACAAAGGTTGGTGTATTTACGCCCAAGATGCAGGAGGCATTACAGCTCTCTTCAGGCGAGGTAGGTTATATAATTGCAGGCATAAAGAATGTGGGAGACACAAAAATAGGAGACACGATAACAGATGCAGGCAATCCTGCGGAAAGGCCCTTGCCGGGATACAAAGAGATTAAACCCATGGTTTTTTGCGGTCTTTATCCTATCGAGACGCACCAGTATGAAGACTTAAAGATCTCCCTCGAAAAGCTGAGGCTCAATGATTCATCCTTCAGCTTCGAGCCAGAGACATCGTCTGCCCTCGGATTCGGCTTCAGGTGCGGATTTCTTGGGCTCCTCCACATGGAGATAATAAAGGAGAGGCTCGAAAGGGAGTTCGAGCTCTCGCTTATCAGCACCGCGCCCACGGTTATTTACAGGGTAACTGACATGGCCGGCAAAGAGGTCTATATGGATAACCCGAGCAGCCTTCCCGATAGATACCAGAAGATAGAGGAGCCTTTTGTAAAGGTAACGATCTTCGTACCGCAGACTTACATAGGCCAGATACTTGATCTCTGTCAGGAAAAGCGGGGCATACAAAAGGAATTCAGCTATATAAGCCAGGACAGGATTATGGTCACGTACGAGCTGCCTCTGAACGAAATACTATGGGACTTTTACGACAGGCTTAAGTCTGTCTCAAAGGGTTATGCATCTATGGATTACGAATTCCTCGGATACAGGGAATCCAGCCTCGTCAAGCTCGATATACTGCTTAATGGAGAGCCTGTGGATGCCCTTTCCTTGATTGTGCATAAGGACAAGGCTTATTATAAGGGCAGGCAGATTGCAGAAAAATTGAGAGAGGTTATTCCGAGACAACTCTTCGAGATCGCCATCCAGGCTGCCATAGGCGGGAAGGTTATAGCAAGGGAAAGCGTAAAGGCGCTGAGAAAGAATGTCCTTGCAAAGTGTTACGGCGGAGATATAACAAGGAAGAGGAAGCTTATCGAGAAACAGAAGGAAGGGAAAAAGAGGATGAAGCAGATCGGAAAGGTGGAGATACCACAGGAGGCGTTCCTGTCTGTATTGCAGGTTAAGGAATAATAGGTGAATGGGTGGATGAGAAAATATTTTTAATTCGTAGACCCATTCACTCATATACTCATTTACTTAATTACTCAAAAGAAGAAACATGAAACAGAGTAAATTATGGGAATACACAAAGACCATTGGTACTGCATTAATACTGGCCCTTATTATCAGGACGTATGTTGTTCAGGCATTCAAGATTCCGTCGGGATCGATGCTTCAAACCCTCCTGATTGGAGATCACATTCTTGTAAATAAATTTATATACGGCACAAAGATGCCCTTTTCCGATAACAGGATACTCATTTTTACAAAACCGAAAAGAGGGGATATTGTTGTCTTTAAGTACCCTGAAGACCCGAGCAGGGACTTCATAAAAAGGGTTATTGCAGTTGAAGGCGATATAATTGAGTCAAAGAAGAAAATAATATATGTTAATGGAAATCCAATAAATGAATCCTATGTGCAGCATACTGATAATTCTGCCAATTCTATGCGTACTGGCACTATAGAGCCGAGGGACAACTTTGGCCCCTATCTTGTGCCAAAGAATAAGCTCTTTGTTATGGGAGACAACAGGGATCAGAGCTACGACAGCAGGTACTGGGGCTATGTGGACATGAAGGAAGTAAAAGGCAAGGCGTTTATAATATACTGGTCATGGGATAATATGAAAAAAATGCCGAGATTAGGAAGGATAGGGAAACTGATACATTAATGCCATGTTTACCGGATTGATAATAGAACTTGGCGAAGTGGTCTCTCTTGAGAAAAAGACAGAGAGCGCACGGCTGTCTATAAAGGCTTCCGAGGTTGTAAAAGATGCAGCACCCGGAGACAGCATTGCCATAAACGGTGTTTGTCTTACTGTGGTGAATATGGAAAAGGATATCCTCTCCTTCGATGTTTCCTATGAAACCCTGAAGAACACAAACCTCGGAAATCTCAAGAGGGGCGGCAGGGTTAATCTTGAGCCTTCCCTCAGGCCGAATTCAAAATTAGGCGGGCACTTTGTTGTAGGCCATGTGGAAGATATAGGAAAAATAAGAAGCAAAACTCCATTGGGTAATGCTTTAAGGATCGAGATAGAAGCGCCGGATAATGTATTGAGATATCTTGTTGAGAAAGGCTCTGTTGCAGTTGACGGCATAAGCCTGACAGTCGTGGATGTATTAAAGGATGCATTCAGTGTCGTGATAATTCCTCACACAGCGAAGCTGACGACAATAGGGTTTAAAAATGTTGGAGACACAGTCAATCTCGAGCCGGATATCCTCGGGAAGTATGTGGCAAAGTTCTTGAGTGAGTCAAGAATCAAGAGTCAGGAGTCAGGGGCAAAAGAAAACCCAGAACTTCTGTCAGCACTCAAGAAATCAGGATTTATAGACTAATTACTGGTCACTGGCTATATCCTGATTATATCTCCATCTTTCAGCAACCGCAGGTTTTTTATCTTAAGCCTTTCCAACTCTTTCTTAATGGTCTTGAAGTGCTGTGGTTTTAGATGCGTAATGCATATCTGCTCCGGCATCTGTTTGATCTTTATTAACTCTTCTTTCAATAACTGTGGCGTAAGATGTCCTGTCATTATTGACATATCCCTCATGCCGCTCGGAAAAGAGACCTCGATTATCAGGCAATGAATCTTTTTGTCTCCTATCTTTTTCCACGTGGAATCGGTAGGGCCTGTGTCGCCTGTATAAAAAAATCGTTTATTCTTTGCATCCTCTACCAAGTATCCAACTGCCGGGACAGAATGAGTGACCCTGTATGCTGTAATCTTATAATCATTTATTCTCATTGACTTGCCTGATTTTAGCTCCCTGTATCTCAGCGCAGCATTCTTATAATCCGGTATCATCGTAAAATCGGGCCAGAGGGAATCGTTCAGGAGGTTTTTCTTTATGGTCTTTATCACAGACGGGATACTGATAATGTTTACTCGCTGTTTCCTTTTTGCAACGATTATATTGTCCGCAAGGAATGAGATACCCCTTATGTGGTCGAGGTGTGCATGGGTAATGAATATATCCTTTATCTTTGCTTGAGCATTTTTGTCGAGGACATTGGTAAGGCTGCCTGCATCGAACAATATCTCTTCGTCCAGTAGAAACCCTGGCGGATTATGACCTGGAAACTCTGCGCCGGAACATCCAAGTACTTTTATCCTCATACTGCTATCTCCATTTCTTTATACGCCTTAAAAAAGGCATTGACCACATCAGGGTCGAACTGCGTACCCGCATGTTTTTTTAATTCTTCAAAGGCAGTATCAAGGCTCAGCCCCTTTCTGTAAGGTCTGTCTGTTGTCATTGCATCGAATGTGTCGGCAACAGCAATTATCCTCGCAACAATTGGTGTATCATCACCCTTTATGCCATCCGGATAACCTGAGCCGTCATATTTTTCGTGGTGGTATTTCACACCGGGCACCACGCTCTTTAACTGCCTTATGTGGTTAAGAATCTCTGCCCCGAATACTGTATGCATCATTATTTTCTTAAATTCATCCGATGTCAATTTATCGTTTTTAAGCAGCACATCATCCCTTATGCCGATCTTTCCTATATCATGAAGGATAGCAGAAAGTTTAAGGTTTTCCATTTCTTTTTTTGAGAGCCCTATCATTCTTCCAATAGCAAGGCTGTAATTCATCACCCTCTTGGTGTGTCCTGCTGTGTATGGATCTCTTTTTTCTATGGTCTCTGCAAGGGCATGAATTGTTGCATAAAAGGTTTCCCTCAATTCATCATAAAGCCGTGCGTTTTCTATTGCTACGGCGACCTGATGGGAAAGGCCTGTCAGCAGTTCGAGGTCGCCTGTATTAAAGGACGCGCCCTTTTTATTTATTACCTGAAGCACACCCACAAGTTTGTCTTTTGTTTTTACAGGCACGCATATCATATTTTTGGTTACAAAGCCGCTCTTTTCGTCGGCAGTCTTAAAGAAACGCTGATCGTTTTGGACGTCGTTTATAATCACAGGCTCGTCATGCTCTGCGACCCAACCTGCAATTCCCTGGCCACTTTTAAGGCGTATGGTCTTGACCTTTTCTCCCTTTTCCCCGATGGCCACATCAAAATAGAGATCGCCTGTCTCCTCGTCTAAGAACAGCAGGCTGCCTGCCTCTGTATTTACGAGTTCTGTAGCAGCCTCTATGGCCCTCTTTCTTATCTCCGCAATATCAAGGGATGAATTAATAATGGCAGATAATTCTATTAATGTATTGAGCTGTTTTATCCTCTCAGGACCATCCGTTGTCATAATGGTTAAATTTTAGCATAAATTTTCATAGAATTGACTAATTTTTCCTCTCTAACAAACAAAGACATAAAATGCTCATGCTATGACCACCGGCAAGGGTAATTTTCATTTGCATTTTATAGTGCGGTGTGATATATATAACGGTAGATTTAGGTAATGTCAAAAGTTTTATGAAAAAGCACCTTAAAACATGTTGCAATATAAAAGAAACCCTTCCATTTGATGGGGGGAGGGATACACACAAAGTTCCCTCCCCCTTGAGGGGGGCGAGGATGGGGGTTAGAAGTCTGATAGATATAGCTAAAACACTCAGAAAAAACTCTACGGATACAGAGCGGTATTTATGGGAACATCTCAGGAATAGGCAAGTAGAGGGGTTTACTTTTAACCCCTCACCTAACCCTCTCCCACAAGGGGAGAGGGGAAATAACTTTTGACAATACTGAGGTTTATTGGAGGATAAATTGTGAAAAAATTAATATTTCTTGTTGGAGTGGTTTTTTTCTTAATTTGCCCCTATTCAGTTTTTGCCGCTGAAGATTTCTTTGGCAGGGGCATTGCTGAATTCAAGGCTGAAAATTACGAAGAGGCGCTTATACTCTTTGAAAGGGCATACAGAGAGAAACCTACGGACCCACAAATAACATCCTATCTCGGTCTTACCCATCGGGAGATACAGAATTACTCAGAGGCTGTAAAATTTTTTAAAGAGACCCTCAAACTTGACCCAAAGGCAGCAGATGTAAAGTTTTTGCTTGCAGATGTTTTGTATGGCATAGGGAGTTATGAAGAGGCATTAACTATTATTGAAGCAGCCATAAACGAAGGCGTCAGGCCTGCACAGTCCAATTATCTAAAAGGCTTGATACTCATCAAATTAAAGAAAAACACAGAGGCAGTTGAGGCATTTAAAAAAGCAAAGGAGCTTGACACTTCACTGACACAGCAGGCAGATTTTCAGATCGCTACAGTCTATGTTCAGAAAAAGGAGTTTAAAAAGGCCAAGGAAGCATTTAAAGGATTAATGACAGTAGACCCGACATCCGATTGGGCATTGTTTTCAAAGGACTATCTTGAGGCAATAGAAAAGATGCCTCCTCCTTACAGACTTATATTAGGTGTTGGCCTTCAGTATGACGACAATGCCCTGGCAAATCCAATAGATGAATCCCTCGTTGATATAACAAAACAGGAAGACTGGAAAAGGCTGTATTCGCTGCTCGGTGAATATACTGTCTATGAAAAGGGGCCATGGAACATGAAGGCATCTTATTCCCTTAATATCACCCAGCATGATAAAAGCGATTACAATAAGAAAAATGGAACAGAAAAGGTCTTCAGTCAGGACACAGTAAGTCATACATTCTCTATAATGCCCTCTTATAACACAGAAACCAGTGTGACAAGCCTCTTGCTTTCTTATAATTATCTTGAAGTCGACTACATTAAGTACAAACAGTCATTTACTATCAGTCCATCATATACATTTATTATCAAGGGCAACAATCTGGGGCAGGTCTTCTTTAAATACAGGAAGGACGAGTTTAATTTTGAATACAATAAAAGGAAATTTGGAGCGTATCTCAACAAGGCAGAGGACAGGGATGCAAGTTATTTTTCATTAGGTGTCGGCTATATCTATACATTTAAAAAAGGCAATGGCCTGTTTAATGTAAGACTGGAGGGAGACATCAATGACGCTGACGGCCCGAACTGGGATTATGCCGGCGTGAAGGTGTCGAGCGGTCTTTTATACCCCTTTATAGACAATAAATTCAGGGCAAACATCTTTGCAGAGGCATACCGCCAGAATTACTCGAATGTACATTCTATTTATAAAAACATCCCGAGGAATACGAGAAAAGACGATAATTACACAGCTCAGGCATCTTTGACTTATACAATCTTAAAGCCGCTGGATATAAGCGTGGGATATACCCATTTGAAGACGCTTTCCAATATAGCTGTCTACGAATTCAAGAAAAACCTTTATACATTAAGCCTGGAGTACAGGTTTTAAGGGAGGCAAGCCATGATAAGGATACAGAGTAAAGAACTACTTATTAAAACTTATTGCCTATTGCCCATTGCCTTTTGCCTTTTTTTACTATTCACTATTCACTGTTCACTATTCACTGGCAATGCAGAGGCACAACTTGCTGGCCAAATAGCTGGCAAGATAACAAAGGTGGAAGGCAGGGTGGATATTCTTAGGGCAGGGGCAGTTAAGGCTGAGCCTATAAAAGTGGGAGATGCTGTTAATGTAGGAGATATTTTAAGGACAAAAAGTGATGGAAAGGCAGAGATAACATTTATTGACCAGAGTGTTATGTCTGTTGGTCCAAAATCAAGGCTTGGAGTAGATGAATATCTGTATAAGCCAGAAGGTGAAAAGAGGGCAGCATCGCTAAAGCTTTACAGGGGAAGGATAGGTTTTCAAATTCCAAAGCCTGTTTATCCTGCTGAAGGAAGCAAATTTGAGATGAAGACAAAGACAGCAGTGGCAGGTGTTAGAGGCACAGAGGGAATACTTTACACAGATGGTGTTGAGAGGGTATATGTTAAAGACGGCATAATAGAATATTCCAATCCGCTCGGCTCAGTAATAGTAACACCTGGTAGGGTTGGAGAGATATTTCATGGAAAGGCGCCTGTAAAGAGACCATATAGAGAGAGGGAATATAAGCAGCAGGAAGAAGGCGTGAAACCTACAGTAGCAAAGGATGAAAAAGCACCACCTCCACCGCCACCGACTGATGTGCCGCCTCCTCCGCCTCCAGCAGGTCCTTTGCCCCCACAGCCAGATGGGTTTGCTATGAAGCCTCCGCCTCCGCCTTTGCCCATTACGGATATCACACTTAACAAGACATTTAATGTCTCAGCAAATATACTGGATGGAGAGATACA
>Ga0209721_1000783_pt1 | contig 26678 bp, 34 predicted proteins | sample TshhotsprinmetaG_FD_184139 | JGI IMG/M metagenome (GOLD analysis project Ga0209721, IMG submission 184139) | Hot spring microbial communities from South Africa to study Microbial Dark Matter (Phase II) - Tshipise hot spring metaG (SPAdes)... | ecosystem: Environmental > Aquatic > Thermal springs...
CTGCCGTCGTGGTGTCGATGGCAGCACCATGCCCCGTCAGCACCTTAAGGCCGATGCCGCGTCCAGTCAGGTCGTGCACGGTGTTGATCAGATGGCGCAGGTCGCGCCCGAGGCGATCCAGTTTCCACACGACCAACGTATCGCCTGGCCGCAGGGCCTTCAAGCAGCTTGCCAGACCGGGCCTGTCCTCGCGTCTACCAGAGGCCTGATCTTCGTAGAGATGCGCTGGATCGACGCCTGCCGCAATGAGCGCATCGCGCTGCAAATCGGTGGCTTGGGAGCCGTCCGCCTTCGATACCCGCATGTAGCCGATTAGCATTTTGCCGGTCACATATACGCTCGATTATGTGACAAGTGTGCACCGAAGGGTTCAGGCCGTCATAACCTGTCACATAACATGTCATTATAACTGTGGCATACAAAGGGTGTATCAGACATTTAATGTGACAGTGTCAAGGTCCGCTTCGCGGCCTTGCAGCCCATTGCCCAAGGGCTTTAAGCCGAGTTTGGCGCCACCGCCGCCGATGTCGGCAAGGGACTGACGCTAAAGCAAATCGTGTTCTTGGGCATCGACAGAGTTTCGCTTTTGGCAGGAGCCGCTCTCGTTGTAGTCCGTTGCTTTACAGGCTACACTGCTGCTGACCCATTTTAGATCAGGCGTTCTGCGAGCATACGGTGAGGCATGGATCGGGATAAGAGTCGGATCGCTATGCCGGCGCACCCGGGCGCATACGTGAAGCACGAGGTGCTGCAACCGCTCGGCTTGTCGGTGACGGAGGCGGCAGCCGTGTTGGGTGTGACTCGGCCTGCCTTATCGGCGTTGCTAAACGAACGCGCTCACCTGTCGCCGGAGATGGCCCTTCGGATCGAAAAAGCGTTCGGTGTTCCGATGGAGAGGCTGATGGGCATGCAAAACAGCTACGACATCGCACGGGCCCGCGAGCGGGAAACGGACATCAAAGTCGAACGATACACAGGATTGACGTCAAAGGGGCAAGCATGACGGAGTTGGTATTTAAGGGAAAAGAGTTTGTCTATAACCACCATCTGGCGGTGCCCTTCCGCCCGCTTGTGCCGCATCCGGAAAAAAGCAATGGCCCCGTTGCGTTGGACGGCAACCTGATCATTCATGGCGACAATCTGCACGCGCTGAAGGCGCTTCTACCGTACTACGCGGGCAAGGTGGACTGCATCTTCATCGACCCGCCCTACAACACCGGTAACGAGGGTTGGTGCTACAACGATAACGTCAACGCTCCAATGATTAAGGAGTGGCTGGAATCTAACCCTATCGGCATCGAAGATGGCCTGCGCCATGACAAATGGTGTGCCATGATGTGGCCGCGTTTGCGGCTGCTATTTGATTTACTGTCTGATGACGGAGTTATTTTTGTATGTTCAGATGACAATGAGCTGCACAATTTACAGCTGATGCTCGATGAGATTTCAGGAAGCCGGTCGAACTGGATCGGTACTATCGTTTGGAAGAATGTTACAGACAACAATCCAACACGTATTGCCGTCGAGCACGAATACATCGTTTGTTTTTCAAAGAATAAAGAGTCTGTTGAAAAGATATGGAAGTCTCAATTCTCCGACATTAAGGATCTGCTAGTTCGCATCGGCTCTGAATTCGCAGCCAAGTATCCGAATCCGGAAGAAATGCAGGCAGCATATACTGAATGGTTTCGAGAGCACAAAAGCGAACTTTGGCCGTTTGACCGGTACAAGTATATCGATGCTGATGGCATCTACACGGGAAGCCAAAGCGTGCACAACCCAGGAAGAGAAGGATATCGCTATGACGTGATACATCCAAAGACTGGAAAGCCGTGCAAGCAACCGCTCATGGGCTATCGTTTCCCTGAGGAAACGATGCGTGAACTGCTCGCTCAGAACAAAATACTTTTCGGAGAAGACCACAATAAAATTATAGAGCTGAAGGTATACGCAAAAGATTTTATGGATAAGCTTCCCAGTGTAATTGAACTGGATGGGCGCACATCTGCGTATGAACTTCGTCAGTTATTTCCCGATCGGAAAAAAGCATTCGACAATCCTAAGCCAACCCAACTTGTTGACAAAATACTTTCGTATGCCACCAAGAAGGATTCGCTCGTCTTAGATAGCTTTGCCGGTTCAGGGACGACAGCGCATTCTGTTATGAACCTCAATGCCAAGGATGGTGGTCAACGCCGCTTCATTCTGATTGAGGGGGAAGGTTATGCGGATGAGTTGACGAGAGAGCGCGTCATGCGCGTGCAACGCGGCGTTCCAGGTGCGGAACAGGAGCCATTTCGCTCCGGCCTCGGCGGCACCTTTACCTATTACACGCTCGGCGATCCTGTGGAGCTGGATAAGGTGCTGACCGGCGAAACCCTGCCGTCCTATGCCGGGCTTGGCGCCGTTCTGTTCCATATGGCGACCAATCAAGTGCTCGACCCTGCCACCGTGCGCGAAGAGGATTTCTATCTCGGCGCGACGGAAGGTCAGCATATTTGGCTGATTTACAAGCCCGATCTCGACTGGCTGAAGTCGCCGGAGGCTGCGCTGACGCTGGCGCGCGCTAAGGCGTTCGCCGCGACCGACCCGGACAAGAAGCACCTTGTCTTTGCCCCGGCGCGGTTTGTGAGCCAGAGGATGCTGGCGGAGCAGAACATCCCCGTGGAGTTAGTGCCGCTGCCCTTCGCGCTCTACCGGATAGAACGGAGCTGACGCCATGTTTCGCCAGCTCGAATATCAGGAGCGTGTGCTCTCCACGCTCGACGCCTATCTGGACCTTTTGAAGGAGAAGAAGGCGCGTGCCGACAAGGTGGCGGCACTCGCCGCGCAGGACCCGGACCTTGGTCTCGTCGTTCCCGATTTCACAAGGGAGGCCTGGGAAGCGATGAAGGCGGCGGGCAAGCTGCCCGTTTCCCGTGCAGACATTCCGTTTTCACCTCGCGAGGACGGTTGCAGACGCCCTGTGCCCAATGTGGTGCTGAAGGTGCCGACCGGCGGGGGCAAGACCTGGCTTGCCGTGTCCGCTGTGTCGCGGGTGATGGGGCGCCATCTCGGACGCAATACCGGTTTCGTCCTGTGGATCGTGCCGAACGAAGCGATCTACACGCAGACATTAAAGCATCTGAAGGACCGACAGCATCCGTATCGTCAGGCGCTCGACCGCGCGGCAGCAGGCCGCGTGAAGATCATGGAGAAGACCGACCGGCTCGATGCGCGGGACGTGGAAACGAACCTTTGCGTCATGCTGCTCATGCTGCAATCCGCGAACCGCGAGACGCAGGATTCCCTGAAGATGTTTCAGGACCGCGGCGACGTGCACGGGTTCTTCCCGCCTGAAGGGGAGCAGCAGGCCCACAAGGCGGCGCTGAAGCTGACGCCAAACCTTTCAGCCTATACGGGCATGTTCCCGATGGTGAAGGATTCCCTGGGGAACGCGCTTCGTGTCATCAGGCCAGTCGTCGTGATGGATGAAGGGCACCGGGCGATTTCCGATCTTGCTTTCAGCACGCTCTACGGTTTCAACCCGTGTTTCGTGCTGGAGCTGACGGCAACGCCGCAGGACGTGCAGCCGCGTGGAGGCCGCAATCCGCGCGAGGGGCGCTACGCCAACGTGCTGGTGGAAGTCACGGGGCGCGAGCTGGATCGTGAGGGCATGATCAAGATGCCACTCAACCTCGACGCCCGGCAGGGTAATGACTGGAAGGCCACGCTTAACGCGGCCCTTGCCAAGCTAAACGCTCTCGATGCTGAGGCGCGCAAGCTCCGCGCTGATACCGGGCGCTACATTCGACCGATCATGCTGATCCAGGTGGAGCGCACGGGCGCGGACCAGCGCGAAAGCGGCCACATCCATGCGGAGGACGTGAAGGACTGGCTCCTGACGGCGGGCTTCGATCAGGCGGAAATTGCGATCAAGACCGCGCAGCAGAACGATCTCAACGATCCGGAAAATCAGGACTTGTTATCTCCGACCAACCGGGTGCGGGCAATCATCACGAAGCAGGCGCTGCAAGAAGGTTGGGATTGCCCGTTCGCCTATGTGCTGTGCAGCCTTGCGGCTAACACCAACCTCAAGGCAATGACGCAGCTTGTTGGCCGTATTCTGCGGCAACCTGGGGCGCTCAAGACGGGTATTGAAGCACTTGATGAATGTTACGTCATCACGCATCACGCCGACACGGCAAATGTCGTTGCTGCGATCAAGGAAGGTCTCGAACGGGATGGCCTTGGCGACCTTGTCCTGCGCGTCACGCAGGACGACAAAAGCGCATCTTGCAAGGTGACGCGGACGATCAAACGTCGTCCTGCCTTTGCTACCACGGAGATCTACCTACCAAAGGTCATGGTAGTGGAGGGCGGCGAAGCGCGCGAGCTTGACTACGAAACGGACGTGCTTGCGGCGATAGACTGGCGCGGCTTTGACCCCAAAGAGATTGCGGAGCGCATTCCCGAGAACGCACAGGCAGCAGAAAGCCAGCTGCAGCGGATCAGGCTTGCCGAGGACGGCGATGAGCTCTTTGTTGGCGAAACTGTTGCCGCCAGCAGTACAGAGATTCTCGCATTTGATCCGGCTTACGCTGTGAGAATGATTTCCGACATCGTGCCTAATCCATTTGTAGGTCGCGAAATCGTTGGGGCATTGCTGAACGCACTCCGATCCCGGGGCTTCGATGATCAGAAAATCGGAAAGCTCGCGGGCCTCATCATAGAAGAATTACGCAAGGGTCTCGATGCTGAGCGGGATGCCCGCTCCGAAGCCATGTTCAAGGCCGAGGTCTTAGCGGGGCGCATCCAGTTCCGCCTGCGCCTTGACGGTCGCAACTGGCGAATGCCCTTCAGTATCGAAACAACAGAGCCGGAAAATGCGCGGCAGCTTCTCAACCGCTCTGGTGGCCCGCTCGAAAAGAGCCTGTTCGCTCCGGTCTATGAGAACGAGCTGAACAGCGACGAGCGCGACGTGGCCGTCTATCTAGACGGAGAAAAGACACTGATTTGGTGGCATCGGAACGTCGCGCGGAAGCAGTACGGTATCCAGGGGTGGAGGAAAGCGAAAATCTATCCCGACTTCATTTTTGCCGTGCAGCGTGACGGTAAGACCAAGCGGATTGTGGCGTTGGAAACGAAGGGTGATCAGCTAGACAACCTTGACACAGCCTACAAGCGCGATGCCCTGAATTTCCTTTCAAAGCATTTCATGTGGGACAGAGTTACGCCAGTCGGTGAGTTGGAACTTGTTAACAATGGTGAATCCGTGGAAGGCACGTTGATCCTCATGAGCGAGTGGAAGACGAAGCTGCCAGCGTATCTTTAAGGGCTATAACGAGGATCAGGTTGCGCAATAGCCATGGACGCATACCAGCAGCACGCCCGGCAAGGCTGGCAGACGAAACACAACAAAAGCAGAGCTGATTATGGCCAAGACCAAGAAACCGACCCATCAACCCAGCCTGCCGTTTCCGCCAGTAGCCGATGCCCTGCACCAGGAAGGTGACTGGCTGTGGATCCCGCTTCGCAAGGAATGGCGCGACGTCACCACCAAGCCGGAGGAAATCGTTCGGCAGAAATTCATCCGCATGTTGGTGGAGCATTACGGCTATGCGCTGGAGCAGATGGATCAGGAGCGGCGCACGCAGCACGGCCACAAGAGCCCGCGCGCCGACATCGTGATCTGGCAGACGGCCACGGATAAAGAAGCCGGCCGCACGCCGGTGTTGGTCATCGAATGCAAGACCGACACCATCGAGATTCAGGAGCGCGACTACTACCAAGGCGAGTCCTACGCCCGCGCCACCGGCTGCGAGTTCTTCATCGCCACCAACGCGCGGCACACGGCCGTGTTCAGGCTGGCGCCCGGTCTGCCAGGCGAGTTCGTCGCCATCAACGAAATTCCCAAGGCCACGGACTGGGGCTCAGCCCGCCGGCTGAAGGAAATCCGCGAAGCCTTGCGCACCTTCAACCGCAAGGAATTCCAGGACTTGCTGTTCGTCTGTCACAACATCCTGCGCGACGTGCACAAGATGGACCCGGGCCGCGCGTTCGATACCATCTCCAAAATCCTGTTCATCAAGATGTATGTGGAGCGTTCCGGCCAGCACGGCACCTTCACCACAGACTACCTAGACCGCCGCGCCGCCGTGCGCCTGCCCACAGATCCGGCGGTGCACGACGGCCTGTTCGAGCAGACCAAAGCCTACTACAAGGCGGATGACCTCTTTGCCGCCGCCGACAAGCTCGACATCTCCGAGGAAACCTTTCGCCGCATCGTCAAGCAACTGGAACGCTTCGATCTCTCCAAGACCGGCGACGACATCAAGGGCCTGGCCTTCGAGAAATTCCTCGGCGCCACCTTCCGCGGAGAATTGGGCCAGTTCTTCACGCCGCGCCCGGTCGTGGAGTTCATGGTTGACCTGCTCAATCCGCAGGAAGGGCAACTGATCTGCGATCCGGCATCCGGCTCCGGCGGCTTCCTGATCCGCGCCTTCGAGCACGTTCGCGCCCAGATCGTGGCCGACATCCAGCGCAAGAAGGATGAGGAGCGACGCCGCATCGAAGCGCTGGCCCTGCCCGAGGAGGAGGAGGAGCGTCGGATCGAGGAAGCCTTCTCGCGCCTGAACCGGGAACTACTGCCCAGCGACGACGACAACAAGCCGATCGACACCCGCGTCGGGCGTCTGGCCTGGCGATGCATTTACGGCGCCGACGCCGAACCGCGCGCCGCCCGCACCGCCAAGATGAACATGATCATGCACGGCGACGGGCACGGCGGCATTCACTATCACGATGGCCTGCTCGACATCAACGGCATCTTCAATGGCCGTTTCGATCTGGTGCTGACCAATCCGCCCTTCGGCTCCAATGTCGGCAGAGACCAGAAGGTCGGAAGCAGCGATGAAACCCGCGTGCCAAACGACGAAGACTATCTCACGCGCTGCCGCGAGCGCGGTTACGGGCAGGCCTGGGAAGCAAGCCATCAGCGCATGCTCGATGCCGCCGCCGCCAAGACGCCCATCCTTGATCTGTTCGAGATCGGCAAGGGGAAGAACAACCGCCCCACCGAGTTGCTCTTCGTCGAGCGCTGCCTGAACCTGCTCAAGCCCGGCGGCCGCATGGGCATCGTCCTGCCCGATGGCATTCTCAACAACCCCTCGCAGGCCTGGATGCGCCGCTGGGTCGAGGGCAAGGCCAAATTGCTTGCCGTGGTCAGCCTACCGGAAGAAACCTTCCGTTCCAGCAATGCCACGGTCAAGGCCTCGCTGGTCTTCCTGCGCAAATTCACCGACGCCGAGGCGCAGCAATGGGAAGCCGCATGGGCACAGGCCCACGCTGAACTCGATGCCGGTTTTGCCGCGCAGCGCAACGCCCAGCACGCAGCCTACGCCCAGCGCATCGTCACCGGCGAGGATGCCGAGGCGCTGCGCCTGCTGAATGAGCTGGCCGCTCTGGGTATCTGTCGCACACTGCCACCATGGCAAAGCGGGGAAGCGCCCGCCTACCCACGCCAGGCCAAGCCCACCCTTCAAGGCAAGCCGGTCTGGCATGGCGAAACGACAAAGGAACACAAGAAGGCCGCCGACAAGCTGAAGAAGCAGGCCAGCGCGGCGCTGGCCAAGGCGCGCAAGCGCAGCGATGCCCTCCTGTCCGAGCTGAAAACCAAGTACCGCGCCATCGACGAAGCCCACACCGCCGCGCTGTGGGCGCGGGTGCGCGAGCTGTTCGATTACCCTGTTTTCGTTGCCGCGCCTAAGACGGTGGGCATCACCTCCACCGGGGAAACCGGGGAGGGGGTGGCGAACGAACTGCCCGATCTGCTCAAGGCTTATCGAGAGTTCGAGCATTGGTTAGCGCAAGGCGCGCAGCCGGAGGCCACGCCAAATGCTCCAACTCCACGGAGATTGTTAGACCTGGAACGTTGGTACGAGCGTGCGACACTTGGTAAGCGTGGCAGCCCATACCCATTGATCCCGTTACGCGAATTATTAGTTGAACGCCGCGAACCGGTGCAAGTCGATGGCGCGCTAGGCGACTGGCAGGCGATAACCATCAAGTTCTCGGGTGAGGTGCTGCCACGCGAGCGTGCCGAGGCGTTCAAGGGCGCGATGTTCGCGGCCTACCCTGGTGATCTCGTCCTGTCCAAGATCGACGCGCGCAATGGCGCTATCGGATTAATCCCCGACAGTATCCCCAAAGCGGTCGTTACCAGCGAATATCCGGTCTTCACGCCGAAAGCAGATAAGCTGCGCCCCGCGTACCTGCACCATCTGCTGCGGTCTGTACACTTCAAGAGCGATCTGCAGCGCAAGGCATCCGGCACCAGTGGCCGCAAGCGTGTCACGCCAGAAGGTTTTCTGAGTCTCGAAATTCCTGTCCCCTCGCTCCAAGAACAAGACAAGCTGATTGTTAACTTCGCTCGTGCAGATGAAATGGAGCGGGAGGCCGCCAGATTGCGCCAGTCCGCCTGGGCCACCTTCGAGGCCGCCCTGTTCACCGCACCCGAGGAGACCGCCGCATGAGAGACTTCCAACTCGTGGATTTCACTTTCAACCTCGGAACGGGGCGGCTGCAGACCTCGACGCTGCGGCGGCGGGTCAACCAGCGGGATTGGGAGGCTGTCGCGACAGAGCTGAGGCGCTGGGTCTACGGTGGCGGCAAGGTGCTGCCGGGACTCCGTGATGCGCCGAGAAGCCGAAATCGAGCTATTGGTCGACCGATCGACGACCAACGAATCGGCATGAACCGGCCTGAACCGGACCGTACCGCATTTACCCGGCCCAAATCCTGTGACAATATGTGTCCTAAAGTCCACGCGATGGAAAGCGCCATGGCCGATCGTTGGTTATCCGTCGAGGAAATAGCTGTAGCATCCCGGACGATTGTATCGATAAGCGACGTTTTCCGTTATTCTTCGCCCGCGATGTTTTGCAAGCATTGGTCGCTAAGTTGAAGGCGGAGAACGCGGTTGCGCCTGAATGATCAAGAGGAGAGCACAAGACATGTTGATTGCCCTGCACAAGCGAGCACGCACGACGCCGGCGGTTCGCGCCGAGATCGCGGCGAGCCGGGAACCGGTCGCGGTGCTGGCGCGACGCTACAACGTCAGCGAGGCCACCATCCGCAAGTGGCGCGCGCGCGACGACTTCTACGACCGTCCCCACACTGCCCATCGCCTGCAAACCACGCTCACGCCCGCCCAGGAGGCGATCGCGGTCTATCTGCGTCGCAGCCTGCTGTTGTCTCTGGACGACCTGTTGGCCGTGATGCGCGAGTTTGTCTGCCCGAGCGTGTCGCGCTCCGGACTGGACCGCTGTCTGCGCCGGCACGGGGTGGGCAATCTGCGCAACCTGCTGCCGGCACCCGAGAAGGCCGCTCACAAGCCGTTCAAGGCCTACCTGCCCGGCTACCTGCACATGGACGTCAAATACCTGCCACAAATGGCCGACGAGACCGGCCGAAGCTATCTCTTCGTGGCCATCGACCGCGCCACGCGCTGGGTATAGTTCAAAATGACACAGTATTCAGCGGCTCGCATCTGGCGGCCACTCGCCCGACAGCTTGGCAGCGCGAATCTTTTCCGGCACGTTCCACCAGCGGATATAGTTCGCGGCGCGCCAGGAATCGCGCGGCAATCCCGCCACCTCCTCGACCCATAACCATATCTCGTCCCAGGTGACCGGGATCTCGCCAAAGAGGTCATGGAGGTTGGTCTGGACAGTTTTCTTGGTGGGCATAACGCTTCCGTTGTGGGCATGGGAAGACCGCACACTTTCGTTCAGACCATCTCCACAGCGCAAGAACCAAAAAAAATGGCGCCAACAAGGGCGCCGTAAATCCCACCTTTGCGGTGGGACAGGGAGAACGACCGGGCGGAGGCCCGTCTAACCAACCAACTGCCTGGCCAGCGCCACCTCGATGGAATCACCATCCTGGTTCAGCACGTCCAGCCCCGAGTCTGGCATGTCGCCACTCGTGGACTGGGACACCGCTATCTTCTTGGCCATGAGCCCCAGGCAGGCCATCTGGGCGCTGCCACGATAGCCCAGGAAGTACACGTCCACGTCCGCCTTCTGGCCAATCCGCCAACTGCGCCGGGCGGCCTGTTGCAGGGTGTAGACGTTGTAGCCTGTGGTCAGGAAGACGATGGTCGGGAATTCCAGCATGTCCAGGCCGGTCTTGACCAGTTCGGGGTTGGTGATGAGCACCTCCACGCCACGGTCCACCTGCTCGAACAGCCAATCTTCCCGCTTCGCGGCCTCCACGCTGGCCCGGAGCACCGCCGTCTTGAAGCCGTGCCGGTCCAGCGTGGCCTTGAGCCGGCTGGTGGTGTCCCGCGTCCCGGTATAGACGGAATACACGAGCACCCGCCGACCGCGGGCCTTTTCCGACTTGCACAACTCGATGAGCTGCCGCTCCTTGGGGCTAACCTCCGTCTCGCCGAATTGTGCGGGCACAAAAGCGAGTTGCTGGCGGGAATGGGGATGCAGAACCAGCTCATCGCGGAAGCAGCAGTCCGGCCAGGCCAACAGCACGTTCAACACTACGCCCAGGAGGCTCTTGTCGCCCTTGCGCAGGGCTTCGCGCAGTTCGGACTTGAGACTCAGCACCAGCTGCTCGTAGGCCTGGGCTTGCGCCTCGGTCATGTCCACCGCCTCGAAATGCTCCCGGTAGGGCGGCAGGATGTTGCCACCGATGTCCCGGAGCTTCAGGAACACGGTGCAGGGCACCACGTAGCGCATGATCCCCTTGGGCCCGAAACCCGGCCCCTTGGAGGTGCGATGGGTGATATTCCTGCCCCTCGCCGTGCGGTGGGAGGCGCTCTCGGACTCCTTGTAGATGTCCTTGAGAACCCCATGCTCGCGCATGAACTGCATGGCGGCCGGGCCCAGGCTTCTCCGGGCGGAGTAGCCGAAGCCGTCTTCGATCATCGCCTTGGGGTTGAGCCGCCAGAGCAGGTAGAACAGGTCGTCGGCGTAGCCGCCCATCAGGGTGCCGGTGAGCAACAGCGTCTTGCGGCACTTGCGTGCCAGCACGCCCATGGCCTGACCCTGGGCGGAGCCCTCGTTCTTGTACTCGTGCCCCTCGTCCACCACCAGGAGGCCGAAGTAGCCCTGGGGCAGCTGGCGCTTGATGAACTCGCTGGGCTGATAGCCCCCCTGTCCGAACGAGAACTCCATGTTGGCCATGGCGCGCTCCATGCGCCGGGCCTGCCGGTCGTTGAAGAACAGCTCGCCATCCGAGTCCATCAGGTTGATGAACTCGAACACGTTGTCCTCCAGCATGCTGATGAGCATGTCCTCGCCAAAAGTGGAGACCAGCCGATTGGCGGTCTTCTCGCCGATGGTGGGAATCTGGGTCAGGGCCTCCCGCAGCATGTCCACCTTGGGTTTCGCCTGGCCGTCCCGATGCACCAGGGTCCACAGACGTTCCCCGCAGGACTTGCAGGCGCTGCGGTTCTCGTTGAGCCAGGATGGGGCGATGAACGCGGGGATGGGCGCGCCGCCATCGTTGTACAGGATCTCGCCGCATTTAGGACAGGCCGCATAGTCCAGCCTCTGCCGCTCAACCCCCTCCCCCACCACCAGCTTGCGGGTGATGAAGGCCGGGCGCCAGTTGAAGCCCATGCGCATGCGCACCCGGCCCAAGATGAAGAACTCGGGGACCGTAGGCGGCCGGCGCATGTCACGGATCTGCAGCAGCTTCTTCAGCGTGTCCGGACCGTTGAGGATCCAGACCCGGGCATCGGGCACGGTCTCGCGGATTTCCCGGCGCCACTTGTAGACCAGGTGGGGCGGCGCGATCACCAGAGTGCGACGATAGCCTTCCTCGTGCATCACGGCGGCCGCGGCAATGGCCATCATGGTCTTGCCGGTGCCCATCTCGGCATTGATGATGGCGGCTGGCTGGTTCTCGTCCACCAGCAACCGGGTGACGGCCTGGACGACATCCCGCTGGGCCGGAAAAGGCCGGCGCAGGAGGCCCTCCATGACCGATTCCCGGCGCGGATCGGGCCGTCCGGAATAGACAGCCGGATTCTGGGACTGCACCGCATCCAGCAACCCGTCGCCGAACTCCTCGATGAAGCTGGCCATGGACAGGTAGCGGCGATCCTTGCCGGCTTCGACGACGTGGGGTTCAGTTACAGTTTCAGTTACAGTGTGAGACATGGTTTCTCCTTGTGAAGAAAAGATGAAAAAACGCGGAGAAACCAGCCCCCAGCGGGGAAGGTTACCCCGCGGGGTGGGTGTGGCACACGTCAGTCCTGGCTCAATCCTTGCTCAGTTGTCGAAAACTTCCTTGGACAGGCCGGACTGATTGAGGATGGAGTTGAGGGTGCCGGGGCGGATTTCCTTGCGTCCGGCGGGGACGATGACCACGTGTTCCCCGTCGGTCAGCTTGATGTGGCTGCCACGCTTGGAAACTTGCCGAAAACCCGCTTTGTACAACGCTCTCAACACCTCGGCGGTGGAATACCGCTTAGGCATCGATACGTATTGCCCCCAGGCGCACCCGTGTTGGGGGCACCAGGGGTTCGTGGCCGGTGGCGTCTTCGAAATAGAGTTCCAGCGCCTCCTTGAGGTTGGCGATGGCCTCGTCCTGGGTATCGCCCTCGCTGGCGACATCCACGTCCAAGCATTGGGCGACGAAGGCGTCGTCCTCTTCCCAGATCACATAATTCAGAGTGCGCATGGTGGTCACTCCAATCATGGTTTCCTCCATTGTAGCGAAAGGGGGTTCGGCACCAAGCGGTGCGCCGGACCCCCTTCAGGGTTGAGACAGGCTCAGGCTGAGTGCGCGAATTGCTCCAGGGCCAGGTCACCCGCCTTCACCATCTCGGAGATGGTCTCCGGGAAGTGGTCGGGCAGACTGACCCGGGCGGCAGAAATGCGGCCCAGTGGCGGATACGGGGTCTCGGCCATGAGGGTGACCGCCTCGTCCCCGGTCCGGGACAGAACAGCCTGCTGCCAAGTATCCAGCAAGGGAACCGGCGAGAGCAGCTTGTAGAGCCCCCAGACCCGCGCCCGGATGGCCTCGGCCTGGTCAGATGGAACATCAGCTTCATTCACCAGCACCCAGGCCACCCGATTGCTGCGATCCGGGCGGATGAGGGCCGGATCGTAGAGCCACAGATGGACCAGGTTGCCGAACAGGTTGTCACGGGGCAGCTTGCCGGTGAATTTCTCCAACCGGTCGGCATTGCCCACGTGCACCCGATGGGACTCACCCGCCGGATCCTGCAGATGAAAGCTGTCGAACCCGCCCTCGCCAACCTTCAGGGTGAAGGCGGCAAGCAGTTGCTGGACAGCGGTATCCCGCCCATAGATGGAGAGGAACATGAGCTGCCCGACTTCATCCCGCACGCAGGCGTCGGCGTAGAGGTCGGACAATTCCCGAAGTTTGTACAACATGGCGATCTCCTTGAACAAAGCGCGGAGACGCCCTCCCCCTGGGGAAAGGCTTCCCCGCCGGGGTTGAGAAGAAAGGCCGGGAACGGCTTTAGATCAGCCCTCTCACGGCAAAGGACAGGGTTGAGAGTAGCACTGAATCCCGGGCCTGACGGCCGTGCTCGTTGCAGGGACTGACGAGCCTCGAAGGGCGATCCGTGACGGGGATCGGGCGGGCTGTGACCGACAGCCGGCGGTTGAAACACTGTGCCGATGCCTTTGCGGGGCGCCTGGTTGGGCGCCCTGGAAAGGCCCCTCATAGAGGAGGGGCAAGGGTTGGAATGTCGATCTAATCCATGGCCATGCAACGCCAGAGCGCTCTCACCACGTCGGGGTCAACCAAGACTTCGTGGCAGGCCACGCTGGCGAGGCTGGTGCCGCCGCCGGTCTGGGGAACCTCAACGGCATCGGGATCACCGTCGCAATCGTAATCGACCACCATCAATTCCATCGAGACATTGGCGGTCGCGCCCTGGACGACGCCGCCTTCCACCCCCACCAGCACCCGCACGGGCGCAGGGATTCCTGGGCGGCGGTTACCATCCAGGGCCTCCAGAGCGGCGGCATAGGCCGTGTCCAGGTCTTCCCATGCGACAGAGCCACCCGATTCCTCACCGCGCCGATAGGCCTCCACCAACAGGCGGCAGGCACGTTCAGCGGCGCTGGACCGACGTTGGTGCAGCACACTCGAATCCGGCGCCGGCCAGGCATCCACCTCGGCGACGACTTCGAATCTCGGTGACTGGTCGTCCCGTTCCTCGTAATCATCGAACAGCAGGGGCATCTGCCCCGTGTCGTCCCAAATGGTGCCCGTGTCGAAGGCCGCCTCGGCCTGCTCGATGGCGGCTTCAGGAGAGGCCGCCTCGATACCCACCTGGACCCGATGTTCGTAATCCAGACTGTACTGCACGACGTAGCGGGTCATGATGCGTCCTCCTCCAGGAGCTCCAGTTCGCTGGAAAAGAACGTAGTAACACGTTCCTTGGCCCGCTGGGTGGCTTCCAGATGCACGTACCAGAGGCCGCCGTTGACGCGGCCGAATGGGTTCTCGGCGATGACGATACCGATTCGGCCCGGGTAGTGGGGTCCACACAGAAGAACCTGCTCACGCTTGACGCGCACCCTGGTGCCAGGGGCGATGGCCGTGGATTGCTCCATTTGAGTTTTCATCTGACTTCTCCTTCAGATGCGAAGGGAAGGCCTCCCCGCAGGGGAAAGTCCTTCCCCCTCGCGGGTTAATAAATCACGCTCGAATGAACCGACTCAGCCGGCTGCGGCCTGGCGATGTTCCACCACCCGGGCCAAGACCCTCGGCGGCAGGCGATAACGGCGTCCGGCGTATTCGCCGATCAGGCGCCGACCGCGCTTCTCGACCACCCGGGCCTCGGGGATCGTCAGACCCTCGAAGATCAGCACGTCACCCACCGCCACCTTGCGGTTGCGGGCGGCATGCCAGGCGCGCACCTGCTCGCGCCATTCCGGGTTGGCCGGCGGCACCATCTCCAGATAAGCCAGCGGGCAGCTGTAGTAACAGGGGCCCATGCTTTCGCTCAGGTCCTTGTAGCCCCAGCCGACTCCTCTGTAGCAGGCCATGAGGTTGCAGCCGATGTAGCGCCGCGTCTCGTCACCCGACCGGGTGACTTCCCAGACCGTCCACAACACGTTGCCGACGGCGGTATGCCTGAGGCAGCGATAGGTGACGCCGTCGCAGTCCTGGTCGCGGGTGAGGTGCTGGATCAGTTCCTTGCGGGTCTGATATTGAGTGAACAACCATCCCATGATGCTTTCCTCCACAAAAAAGCCGGGGGAAAGCACCCGCCCGGTCCGGGGCGGCGTTTCACCCCGGCGGGTTGAGATTACGCCCCCAAAGGGGCGGTGACTTCATTCGATGGCCTCCCTTCTCCCGCAAGTTGTGGAGAAGGAGTCGGCGAGCAGGTCAGTCCTCCCAGGGTAGCATGATGGTGAGGACCGGTTCGCCCGCGTCGCCGGGCCCGATATGCACATGTAGCTCGATCTTGCGGGCCTCCTGCGATCTGCCGTCCCGCGGCACTACATACAGGTGATAGGGCAGCCGATTGGAGTCGTCCGTCTCGCGGCGGGCGCGTATGGCCATGTAGGCCATCCATAGTACATCCCACAACCGACCAGACTCGTCCTGGTAGACCTGGCATACGTTGTCATACCGATCCCAGGCCACACATTCTTCCCAAACTGCGGAGGTGAGCGCGACGGGGATGACGAAACCCGCATTACGGGCCATCTCCGTGGCGTCGATGAGCACACCGTCAGCGATCGCCTGGGCACGGCTGTATTCGTAAATGTGCTCGGCTGTAAACAGCGAGCACTCGTCCCTTGCTTCGGTTTTCATGGTGATCTCCTTCAGATGATGCAGAGACACCGTGCCCCTGGCGGGGAAACGATATCCCCGCGGGGGTTGATGAAGTGACATGAATCCCGGTCCCTTGCGGGACGTTCCGGTTTCAGGGACTGACCGGACTCGAAGGGCGATCCGTGACGGGGATCATGCGGGCTGTGACCGACAGCCGGCGGTGAAACACGGTTTGGCCGGTGAGGCCTTTCCTCAAGGCTCGCCCACGCCTTCAGGAAAAGCCCCCGGAGGGGGGCAAGATGGTACTAGCGCTCGAAGCCGTGGATCTCCCGGGCCCGCTGGAAGCCGACCCAGGCACCGTCCCGGTCGAGTCCGCGCGAGGCGAGCTCCACCCGGGCCAGGAGGTTGAGGTCGAGCCCATCACGGACGGCGGCCACCAGCAGCGCGGTCGGTGCTGTCTGGAAGAACCCCAGTTCTTCGGCGCTGAACATCTCTTCGGCGCCGCACATCTTCGTGTCTTCCGTCATGGTCATGCCTCTCAGCTGATGGTCACGATGTCGCCGTAGCCGGGGCCGGGCGTGAGGTCGATGGCGCGTATCACCGGCACGAAGCGGTCGGTGAGGATGCGCGTCTCGGACACCGAGCCGTCCTTGCGTTGCTCGTACTCCACGTGGGTCTCCTTCTCCTTGAACGTGTCGCCCTTGATGAGCAGGGTGCGGCCCGTCTTCGAGTGGATCACCCCGCCGATCTGGCCGGCGGCCAGGGCCAGGGCCAGATGCCAGCGTGACATGGCGCGCAGCGGTGGCCGGTTGGGTGACTGGGCGGTCGAGAACAAAGCCGGGAAGCGCGGCCACAGCGTGTGGCCCGCCAGGCGGTCCAGTTCCGCTTGCAATTGCGCGGCATCTATCCGTAAGGCGCGAAAGGCGAACTCGGCGCCTTCGCTGATACCGGGGACCAAGTAGGGTTCCTCGGTCCAGACTTCCGGAAGGGTTCCCGGTAGCTCGCCCCGACCCACCGCCTCCAGCATCGCGGCCACCTGGGGGTCGGGCCGGTCTGACCGGCGCTTTACCCCCAGGATCACGCATTGCCTGAAACGCTGTTCCGGCGCCATGAACACCCGCACGCGGCTGAAACCTCTGGCGATCAGTTCCGCGAACTCCGCGTCCAGCACGTAGTGTGGCACGATGAGCACCAGCACGCCGCCGAGCTTGAGCCAAGGGAAGGCCTTGCGGCAGAACAGCTTCTCCAGACGGTCGCCTCGGGCGCGTTCAGAGGTCCCGGCCCGGTCGGCCACGGTGTGGCCATAGGGCGGGTTGAGGAACAGCAGCCCCACGGAGCGGGCGGTGATGAACATGTCGGCTACATCGCTATGGGCCACTGTGTCCAGCAGCCCCTTGGCATGCCAGGCGCGCTCGGCGTCGAACTCAACGCCCAGGGCCTCGACTGTGGCACCACACTCGGTGAGGTGATGCTTGACCTCTGCGAGTGCCGCGCCCTCGCCGCAGCAGGGGTCGAGGATGCGCAGGCTCGCGCCGCCGATGTCCAGTGCGCCCAGTATCCCGGCGAGCGTCGCCTCGTCGGTGGGGAAGTAGCCGTTCTTGATGAAATTGCGGGCCAGCCGCTGAAAGATCAGTGCCATGGACCGCTCCTCCTCAGATGAAATGGAGCAGGCTAAGCCAGCTGTCAGGGTGATCCGGCTCCACGGTGTCGCCCTCCGGCGTCTCGCAGACCGAATCCCAGACCCATTGTTCGATCAGGTCCATGTCGGGGACCTCGTATTCCTGGCCGTTCCAGATGATCGTTTCGGGTAGTTTCAACATGGTGTGCTCCTCAGAACAATGCGGAGACACCGTGCCCCTGGCGGGGAAACGATATCCCCGCGGGGGTTGATGAAGTGACATGAATCCCGGTCCCTTGCGGGACGTTCCGGTTTCAGGGACTGACCGGACTCGAAGGGCGATCCGTGACGGGGATCATGCGGGCTGTGACCGACAGCCGACGGGTTCCCTCAGCGCTCGGTGAGCGCTCAGGGAACCCCTCGGGGTTCTGGATCGGGTAGAGGAAATCGTTGGCACATCGCCCCCATCCGGCACAGCCGGGGCGTCCGCGAGCGGAGGCCTGGACGCCTGACCAGGTGGAAACGGCACGGCGCTTGGGCCGCCGCGACCCGGGTTGAAGCCCCGAACGGGCTTTCCGATGTAGACATCGCCTTCATCGGAAGGCCCGCTCAGTGCGGGCAAAGGCCTATCGGCCGATAGTTCAGGCTTAGACCGATTTGGCCCGGCCGGCCAGGGCGACGATCTCCTTGGAGTTCACCAGGAGACGATCTCGCCGGATGCCGTTCGTCCAATCGGACGTGGTCGTGAAGTACTGTACCAGCTTCTCACACCTCGAGGCCTTGGCCTTCGTTATGCTGTACACGATCGGCTCCAGGTTGGTAGGTCGCTCAGGCATCCATTGCCCAGGACTGGGTCTTGGCATCGAACCGGTAGCCGAGTTCCTTGAGACGGTCCCGCTGTTCCCGGAACAACACCCGGTCCACGGTAGGATCGAGCTTGATCCTCTCCCGATTCCAGACCTTGGCGCCCAGCTCCGCCCCGAAGAGCTTCACCAGCGACTGCAGGGCAGGATCCACGTCAACCTGGCCGCCAGGCGTGACCACGACCACCGTGGTCTCGGCACCGGGCTCGGAGGGTGGGGAGGACTGCGGCTGGGCGGCCCTCTCCTCGATGGGATCGGGCTCATCCTGTTGCACTGGTTCGTAGGCCGCCTCCCCCACCTCGCTGAGTTGGACATCCACCAGATTGGCGCGGATGTCCGTCATCGCCTTACCCCTCCAGATGTAGGAGGAGAGGTAGATACTGGAGATTGTAAACCAGCCCTGGTAGCGGCCTTCCTCGAACTGGTCCAGGAGTGCGTCCTTGACCTTGAAGGTACCCACCTCCGTGACGAGGTCGCCCACGGAGAAGGCGCCCTTGGCGCCGTTGATCTTCTTGATGACGAGTGTTCCGTTGATTTGCAGCATGATGGTCTCCTTCCGGAAGAAATTCGGCAGGAAAACCGTCTCCCCGGCGGGGAAGCGGTTCCCGCCTGGGTGGGAATGAAAAAGGCTTCCGCATCGCTCCAGGTGTCACCCTGGGGGATGGAGGGAAGCCAGATTTGGAAATGCGCAGCGGTTCTTCAGGCCGCCGCAGTTAGGCATAGGCTGGTTACTGTAGCGTTCTTGCTTAGGGGCGCAGGAAGCGCAAGGGAGCTCCAGCCCGCGACCGAAATCCCGGACCTTGCGGCCCACCGGTTTCAGGGACTGACCGGCTTTCGATTCGGCGCGAAGCGCCAAAGGCCCGTGTTTTCAACCGAACACGGAAACGGCGAAGAACCGTATTTTCCGGAGCGCACCGGATGCGCTCTGGGAAAGCCCCTCCGAGGAAGGGCAGGTTGTGAGTACAACCAAAAGCAGCAAACTAGGCGGCAGCGACGAGCTGCGCCGCCGGTGTCCAGCTGCCGGACAAGAGTGCGAAATGCGCGTCTTCGTAGTCCAGATAGAACTCCTCGGACACGCTCATGAGATCTCCCTCTTCGGCAAAGGCGGCTATGAAGTAGCCCCAGCCTTGGGATGCCATCACAGTATGTACTTGGACTTCCATGTGCATCTCCTCGAGGAAACGCCAGGGATCCCAAGCCCCTGTCGGGGAGTGGGTGTTCCCCGGCAGGTGTGGATGGGCAGAAGAGAGATCAGCCAGCAGCGGCTTCCGCCTGAGCAGGCCCCTCACTCTTGGGCAAGGGCACGGTTCGCCCATCGACCTTGGCGAAGTTGATCTTCAGCAGGCGGCCTTTGATGACCAGCCCCTGTTGACCTTTTCTGTCGCCCCTCTCGTAGATAAACGACTCGGGGTAGATATCGCCAAGCTTGAAGCCGATGATGACGGCTTTTTTGGCGTCCACCTCCGGCCTCAGCATGCCGACGATGCGCTTCGCCTCTGACCCGGTCACCCGGAGGTCGAACTTGGTGTACTCCACATCCATCGGGTCACCCCGCATGGCGGAAATGGAACACGCCAGGAAGGGATGGCCTTTGCGGGGCTTCACCTCCCGGATGCGATTAAGATATCCCACCCCGATGACGTGAAGGTCGAAGTACCCTTTTTCATCGGTGGGGACAGCGGCGTTGGCTTGAACTTGAGATTTAGATTCAGACATGGTTCTCTCCTTGAAAAGAAATGAAGGGGAACCATGCCCCTGGCGGGGAATGAGTTCCCCACAGGGTGGTGAAGCGACGTAATCCCGGTCCCTTGCGGGACGTTCCGGTTTCAGGGACTGACCGGACTCAAAAGGCGATGCATGACGCGCATCGTTCGGGCTGTTGCCGACAGCCAACGGTGGAACACCTGCAAGCCCGGGAGGGCTTTTCTTGAATGTGCGCAACACCCTCAAGAAAAGCCCCGGAATGGGACATGAATTAGAAGAACTTGTCGAGACCGGCCTGCTTGAGTACCGCGTTGGCCATGTGACGCTTCTTGATCGAGCCGTCTACCGTGAACGGGCGATTGACGATGGGGCTGAACCAGATCTCATGGTCTCCCCTGCCCTGTCTGATCAAGTAGCAACCATGCTGACGCAGCAACTCTCGCAGCTTGCGAGAGTAGTCCGCCATTGGAACCTCCTAAGCTGCCAGCTGAACGGCTTCCAGCTCCGAGGTCTGAAGAACGAACTCGACGTGCTCGGTGGGACTGCCCAAGACCTCCAGAAAATCCGGAATGATTACCCTGAGCCGGCTGACCAGCTCATCGAGGCTGTCCGCCCCGGTAACCAACCCAGGCAAATCGTCGCTGGTCGCAATCCAGCAACGATCTTCCAGATTCCATTCGGCGTTGATGCGATAGAGCATGTCTTGAACTCGCTTCAATACCATCACAAGCCTCCATAGTGTAGCGGATCGATCGGACGGAGGCCCCATGCGGGATTGCCCCCGCAGGGTGGATGGAACGACTGAATCCCGGTCCCTTGCGGGACGTTCCGGTTTCAGGGACTGACCGGACTCAAAGGGCGCCTTGCGGCAAAGGGCGAGGCCATTCCCTAGCCTCAGCGGGTGCAGTGCGATGCAAGCGGGCAGTTCTCTGCCATCGAGTTACCATATCAGCCTATCAATGCTGTGAAGCCTGTCAAGTATCAACGGCACCGGACAGAGCTGCTCGACGAGCGTCCAGCCGTGCAGGCGGCCGGGTCGGTTGCCTATGCCCTGGCGAACTGAAACGCGGCATCAGGACCCGCCCTGCTTCCTCTCGAAACGGACAACCCGACCTCGTCCACCCCCGATCAGGTCACGAGCCGGATCGACCTCCCGCAGTTCGTCCAGATCCACCCAGGACTCTTCCAGATAGATCTTCTCGCTGAACAGCACCTCCTCGGCCACAACCCCTTCCGGCAAATCGGTCGTGTCCGGCGTCTCATCCGGTACATGGACCTCGTAGCTGACGAGCCGTCGCCGCCCGTCCGCTTCAAGCACCTGGCAGAACCCATGTCTGGCATGTAGGGCATAGGACCCTGCAGGGCACTTGGTTCGACCCAGTGCGATCACGCTACCCATGAAAGCTCCTCAGAGTTACGGCTATCCACAGGAATCGTGGATAACCCTGTTGATATCTGGCGTAAGTCATTCTACTTCCGTGACAATCCGCGCCGCCCGCAAACTCGGCACCCGCGAATCTTACTCTCGAGGCGACCCGATCTCCACCGGCACGCGCATGCGACGGTCGCCGGCGTCCCAGGCCGCCACCAGCTCGGCGCAGACGCTGCACACCCCCAGACCGGCGGTATGGTCCACCCGGACCCAATGACAGGGCTCATTCGCCGCCTCATCCCAACAGGCGTGCAAGTCATCGCAGCCGCAGCCGATGCACCTGGCCACCCAGCCTATCGAGTCAATACCCATGTACCGGCCCACCCTGTCGCAAGTGCCACAACATCATGGCGAAGTTGGCCACATCGACCTCCTGCCCGGCAGCCAGCGGGACGCCGGCGGCATGGGCCAGCAGGGCGGTATGGATGGTGTTGACGTTCGAAGGATCGTCCCAGCCGGTCCACCCCGCCCTCGCCTTATCCGCAAGCCTCGCCTTCATCGCCGCGGCGAACTGGTCCACGGCGGTATTCAGACGCACGATCTCCTCTTCCACCCAGTTTGGGTCGGGCGGGATTTCCTGCCAATTCTTCACGATCATGCCCCGACTCCGGCCAGCCGACCCAGTATCCTGCGCTCCGCCTCCAGCCAGTGGCCCTGGACGTCGCCATCCTGGCGCTGCAAGGAGATGAAGTAGGCCTCCTTCTGGATCGCCTCATGCAGGCAGCCGTTCGCCATCGTCGATGGGATCATGGACGCGCTCGTATCCGCCGCGCGCTCTCCCTGGACCTTGAGCACGAACTCCCGCTCCGACCAAGGACTGCCATCCTCCCCGATCGCTTGGATGAGGCCGCGCCGCTCCAGGGCGGCGACCGTGCTGGCGGTGCAACACCAGGCAGGCCGATGGCCATCGACTCCAGGTTCTTCTGTGCTCCACGAGGCACCGGAAATGCGCCTCAGCCTTGCCCCATCGGCAAGACGATCCAGGACCTCACGCATGGCGCCGGACAACTTCATGTTGGTGTGTTCGGTCATCGCAATCTCCTCAAGAAACGAAGAAGGCGTCTCGTCGTCTCATCCGTCTTGCCGGCCGATGAGCTTCACCACCAGCGCACCCCGCCGGCGTCGCGAGCCCCGAACATGGCCATGGCCCCATCCAGGAACGCACGGGCCGCGATCAATGGAAAGGGGTTCTGAAACGGTCCCATGACATGGGTCTTGAGGCCGTAACGAATGCCGACCACCTCATCCAGGGTGCCGATCTCATCCACCAGGCCGATCTTGACCGCCTGCGCCCCGGTCCAGACTTCGCCGGTGGCATAGTCCACGTCCTGCACCAAGCGCTTGCCGCGGGCGCTGGCCACCTCGGCCTTGAAGCTATCCCCCATCCCCCGCACCAGATCCATGGCCTTGCGCTCCGCCTCCGGCGTGGTGGGCAGGAAAGGGTTGAGCATGGACTTCAGTTCGCCCGATGCGTACACGCGCTGCGACACATGCAACCGTTCCAGCGCCTTGCTGAAATCCCAGGATGACAGCACGGCACCAACCGAGCCGACCAGGCTGTAGTTGGCCGCGTAGATGCGATCCGTGTGCAACGCGATCATGTAGGCCGCGGAGGCGCCGATGTTCTGGATCACGGCCACCACCGGCTTCGGGTTCTTCTTGCGAAAGGATTCGATGGCGCGGTAGATGCGCTCGGCCTCCACCGGGGCCCCACCCGGGCTGTCGATGGCCAGTACGACGACCTTCACGTTGGGTGCCTCGAAAGCGGAGCGCAGGACGGGGATCACCCTGTCGGCCGATGCAAGTGACCCATTGGAGATCTCGCCCTCGATGCGCACCACGCCCGCCACGTCCGAGCCGGGCATCATGCGATACCCCAGGGCCGTGGCATAGAACAGGATGTACAGTAGAAAACCGCCCACGCCAGAGGCGACCAGCAAGGACCGACGCACCATACGCCAGCGGCGCTCGGATTGGCGCTCCCTGAGCATATCTGACAGCAACAAGTCGGCCATGGCGGTCTTGAGTTCCCCGTCCTTGGGCAGATAGTCGGACGCCCTGCGCGCAGGCGGGGACTTGCGAAACCATCGCTGCTTCAAGCGCTCGATCATGAGCGGGACTCCTGCAATAATTCGAGAGGGGCGGACTGAGCGGCCACCAGAGCATCGAGGTGCTCCACCCGCAAAACCACGAAGCCGCGCCGTCCTTGGCCGTAGCGCCTCGCCCGCAGGGTGAAGCCGTGGAACGTGGCGCTCGATGCGCCGTAAGATGCGGCGTCCTGGGCCACCGTGTGCGCAACCAGGTTCAACATGGCGACTTCCGTGCCCGAAGGAATGGGCAGCACGGCCCGCGCTTCCATGGCATGTCCTCCCCTCGTCCGTCAGCCGATGGATCTAGGTGATTGCGCGCTCGTCTTCGGCCCGCCTGGGCTCGAACTCCACACTCTTCACCCTGGTGAGCGAGAGCAGCACGTCATCGGCCACGAGCCGCAGCTTTTCCCGCGGCTCGCCGGTCTCCTTGTCTTCCCAGCTATCCCGCTCGATGCGCCCGATCACGTGGACCCGCGCGCCCTTGCGCAGCAGCCGCGCTGCCTGTTCCGCCTTGTAGTCCCAGACGGAGACATCCATCCAGTGGCCGCCCGACTGTTCCAGGCCGCCTTTCCCATCGGACCGGTAGTTGTCGAAAAACACCCGCAATTCGGCGACCTTGCGGTCCACACCATTGACCTGGACTTGCTTCAATACTGGGGCATCCGCCAGGTTGCCCGTGCCTTGGTAAGTATTCGGCATGCTCATTCCTTTCCATCTCTTACCGGTTGACAATTCCCAGCCGGACAGCCCGGACAGGGGCTAAAACTGGCCCGCCACCTCCAACCTGGAGCCGTTCACGAATGCCGCCATCCACCTCGCCTATTGCAGCATCTACTACTGGAGTGGCGAGTACAAACGACGCTCCGGTGAAACCACGCTGACCGATGCCCCGCGGGTACACACCGGCGCGAGGAGATCGGCGGCGCGCTGCTGCGCTACCTGGCCGAGCGCATCATGGTCTATCAGCACAAGTTTCATTGATCCCAATTGGCTCCCGGTGCAAGGCCGGATCTGGTGGCCAGGGTAGACCGAACTTGCGGAACAGTTCCTCCAACAGCATGTGTGACGCCAAGGCCCTCTCCAGCGCCAGCATCTCCTCCCAACTGCTTTCCACCTGCTCCCGGGCCAATTCCACCGCAACAGATCCAATCGACTCTTTCATGGTTGTTCCCTTGTCAGTGACCACGATCGACACTCAACATAGTCTGCACTGGCGTTTTCAAATATAAGCGTTTTCTAATAATTGTCCGCACTGCGGACATCCATTAGCATCTTCTAATAAACCTCGCTCCTGGGCTGTGCCCGTTCATAGGCCATGTCCGCTTGTCTCAGTTCATCCTGCAACTGCTCCGCCAGGCGCAGCTCGTGGCGCAAAGCCATCTCCTGGTAATTGAGGGTCAGGGCCGCTGCATTGGCCTGCCGATACCATTGGGCCAGGGCAGGCGGTAGGGCAGCCACTTGCGCCACGATCGCCTCCCAGGTCACATGCTGGGATGACGTGCCGGCCAATCGCCAGCGCAGGGACTTCTGGCCGTTCTTGCTCCGGCTGTGGACGGTCAGCGAGAAATCGTGCCCGCGTACCGCCCGGGTCTCCTGAGACAGGACCCGCATTGCCGCATGGATTTCCGCCAACTGGGCGCGGGCCTGGGCGACCCAGGCCGCGCCCTTACCCTTAAAGCCATTTAGATCGATGTGAGGTGTTGACAACATTGTTCGGGCCCTGGCCGGAGTGTTGACATCATCTGGAGTCACAACAACGCCTCATCGCCGCCGCTGCCGACCTCGACTTCAAGCAAGCCATCGGCGACCTGCTGGAGCAGATTCAATTCCTGCTCGCTCAGGTTCACGCGCCGACGGCTATGACGCGGCGCTACGGCACCGGTAAACACCTCCTTCGGCACATCGCCGAATATGCCGGTCACCGCCTTGACACGCTTAGCCGCCTCCTCACCCGCTCCAGGTAGCCAATCGGCCCGCGACAGGTTCCGCAGCTCGGGCCGGATCAGATAGCGCTCGAAGCGCACGGGTACTTCAAACACACCGCGGATCTTGCGGGTGGTCTGACGGATCAGCTGGCGTCCCTCCTCGTCGGTCATCAGGTCCTTGCGCACCAGGGTCTTGACCTGACGCACCTGGTAGTCGAATTCCACGATCAGGCCCGCGATGGTGTAACCGTAGGGCGACCGGAAGCCCAGGGTGACGGTGACCGGCTCACGGGACTTGAGGATGGAGAAGATCAAGCCCTTCTTGGCCGCCGCCTTGAGCCGCCTGTCGCACTCCTGACCCAGCGCATCCAGGGTCTCCTTCAAGCCCTGGATGCGTTCGCTGATGTCGATCAGTGCCCAGTCCGCGTAAGGATTGTCGTTGCCGGACAGATACCAGATGGTGCGCAACGCAGCGGCGACCCGTTTGCCGCCGACGATAGGCTGGTAGTTGCCCTGGGGGTCGCGTGCCCGGCCGATGAACAGACGATGCGCCTCCTTGGTGTGCAACACCATGGCATCCGGTTCTTCGTCTATCAGCCCGCCGGCCTCGGCCGAGGCCTCGCTGTCGGGCACCACCGCATCCGCCCCCTTGCGCTGGACATAGACGGACTGCATCTTCCTCATACGATCCATCCGCTCGTTGAATTCCACCAGCCGTGGCCAGCGCGGATCGGTCTCGTCCGGCTGTTCGGCCTCCAGCAGGTCCTTGAGGGCCTCACGTTCGGCCTCCAGGTCGTAGCCGTCCGGGAATGGTGTAGCCTTGCTCATGTGTGCATCCATCGTTCATCGCCTATTCAAGTTGCTCCAGTTCCATGCTCAACCCGGGTTGCGCCAGCCGGCCGACTTCTTCTTGTCCGCACTGCGGACAAAGTCCTCTTGGACCAGATCCAATAGCGCGCATACGGCTGCAGAGTAGCGCCCGGACTCTATCTTGGCGTACCGACGCCTTCTCGCAATCAATGCAGCTTCCTCCGCTTGACTTCCGGCAATTCGGCGATATCTTGCTCCAGGGCGCCGGTGAGGACGTTTTCCATGTGCACCAGCGAGAGCCCCTCGGTCGCATCGAGGAGCCCACGCACCGCCTCCTCCACGACCCGGTAGCGCCACGGCCGGTATGGCCCGCCGCCCTCCATGGCGAGGATCCCCCGCGCCTTGAGCAAATGGGCTGCCTTCTGCACAGCGGAGGAGGAGATGGGCGGGTGGAGGCGGGCGATCTCC
>Ga0209721_1000786_pt1 | contig 26612 bp, 25 predicted proteins | sample TshhotsprinmetaG_FD_184139 | JGI IMG/M metagenome (GOLD analysis project Ga0209721, IMG submission 184139) | Hot spring microbial communities from South Africa to study Microbial Dark Matter (Phase II) - Tshipise hot spring metaG (SPAdes)... | ecosystem: Environmental > Aquatic > Thermal springs...
TGAAATCCTACCCTCATTGGACCAAGCCTTATCTGCATGTGGCCTATTACTTTCCTTTCGAAATAGGTGGCATACATCACGTGAAGCATTGTTACGCCTATGACTACTGCTATCTTGATTATTATGAATACTACATTCAGTATCCAATTGGAGCTTCCTGTGAACAAGACTGCCTCAAAGATATTCAAATCAACACCTCCTTTGTGCATAAGGGGAACTCCGTCCCCCTTATGGGAACCCCCTAATTCTTTATAGTTGCCTCTTTAAACACATGTGTTGCTTTCCTAACTAAAACCTCTGTAAAATCCATTACAGGGGATTTGATCACCGTATTCATCTTCCAGTTCATAACCGTAAACACCCCTTTACCATCAAAGTTGTTTGGAATCAGGACAATATTTTCAGGCAGATCGGAATCTATCTGTGCAGACAATTCAATGCTTCCGGAATTAGTTGCTATAGTGACATAATCGCCATTGGCGATTGACAATTCCCGCGCCAGGACTTTGCTGATCCTTACATATGCTTCGGGGGCTATGCTGTGCAGGGCTGCAGAATTCCTGCTCAAACTCTCTGCATGGAACAAGGGATTATCTATGCCGATATAAATCTTTTTCCTCTCAGGCCTTACATATTTTTCGAATTTCAAATTTCGAATTTCAAATTTCGAATTTTCGATGCCTTCGATGCTCATTCCGTGCCTTAAAGGCTCGCCTTTATAAGGCCACATGCATTCGCCATCCTCCATGTCTTTATAGGAGATGTCTTTATGCAGAGGCGAAACCTTTGCTATCTCTGAAATTATATCACCTGAATCCTTATAGTCCATATCGAAGCCGAGCATCCTGCTGATCTCGGCAATTGCCTGCCAATCATCCATTCCTTTCCCGTCCACAGCCTTTCTGAGCATCTGCATCCTGCGCTCAAGGTTTGTATAAGAGCCTTCCTTTTCAGCCCATGCGAGAGAAGGGAGCACTACATCAGCGAGATTGGCGGTCTCTGTCATAAATATATCCTGTACAACCAAAAGATCCAATTCAGACAGGGCATCTTTAATATGCTTCGTGTTCGGGACATTGGATACCACGTCTTCACCCATTACATACATTGCCTTTATCTTATTTGCGTGCGCAGCATCTATCATCTCCATGAGACTAAGCCCTGATCTGGATGGAATCTCGACCCCGAAGAATTCTTCATATCTCTTCCTGAATATGTCGACTGTTACAGGCCTTCCACCCGGAAGCGTATCAGGCAGGCATCCCATATCCACAAGACCCTGCTCATTGGGAAGCTCTGACAGGAGATAAATCCTGCCATTCAATAAATATATGAGTGCTGCGAGGAGCAGCAGGTTGGTATGACCTTCAGCCCTCTGTAGAATGTCCCTGCCGATGATAATCGATGGATTGGTCATAACTGAGAGTGTATCTATTGCATAGCTGATATCCTTCGATGTTATACCGCAAATCTCCTCTGCCTCTTTTATCTCAACCGGCTGAATGTCTCTTATAATTTTCTCGAATGCCGAGTTCAAACCACAGAAAGGTCTTTCTTTCATCAAACCTGTTAACAGCGATGCGAGGAGTGCAGTTTCTGTAAACGGATTCGGAATCAAACTTTTTGAAGAAAACATCTTCAAACCCTGCATGTATCCCGATGTTATCACAGGCACGCCTTTTTGATGTGCTGCTCTTACCTGTAAACCAAGCACTGGATTTACGGATGTGGGATCCCCTCCGATAACAAAAATTCCATCCGAATTTGCTATACCATGCATAGGGTTCGCTGTTACGCCCTGTCCGAATATGCTTTCGAAGAATTTCTGTGCAGGTGCATAGGCAAAGCCTGCAACAGAATCTATATTGTTTGTTCCAAGCACCACCCTCATGAATTTCTGGAATACATAGTTGTCCTCATTGGTGCATCTTCCTGAGGCAATGCCTGCTACGGAGTTGCTGCCATATGTCTCTTTTATTTTCTTAAGTCTATTGGCTATATATGAGAATGCCTCGCTCCATGTGGCACGCTCGAGTTTTCCGTCCTTTCTTATCAATGGGGAATCGAGCCTGTCTGTGCTTCCAACATAGTCATAACCGAATCTCCCCCTGTTACAGAGGAGTCCTTTATTCAATCCCTTGCCGGGTTTAGGCACAGCCCTCACAATGGAGTTGCCCCTCACCTGCAATGTCAGAGAGCATCCAACTCCGCAGAATGAGCATACTGTATCCACCTCTTTTTCTATGAGCCACGGCCTGTATGCATGTTTGTGAAGCCTCGACATTATTGCACCAACAGGGCATACGGTCAGGCAGTTCCCGCAGTATTCGCAGTCGTATCTTCCTCCTGAGAATGGCTCTACAAAGGACTTGCTGCTCCTGTTGGTAATGGAAATGGCAGATGCCCCCTGCACCTTATCGCACATCCTCACGCATCTGGTGCAGAGGATACAACGCTCCATATTTCTTACAATAATCGGGTCATCATAGCTTTCCGGATGCGTCCTTTTGCCCTCTGCAAACCTTCCAGTGGCAGGGCCGTACTTTACGACAAGGTCCTGAAGGTTGCACTCACCTGCCTTATCGCAGTAAGGACAATCAAGGGGATGGTTAATTAATAAAAACTCAAGGACGCCCTTCCTCGCCTCAACAACCTTTTCTGTCTCTGTCCATACTACCATGCCGTCTGTTACATGCTGTGTACATGCGGTCTGGAGCCTCGGCATCTTTTCGATCTCCACAAGGCAGAGCCTGCATCCGCCGTAAGGCTCAAGCATATCATGATGGCAGAGGGTGGGGATCTTTATCCCGGCTATCTCGGCTGCCTTGAGGATCGTTACCGGTTTTTCGAGTGTTATCTTCTTCCCGTTTATGGTTACAGTGATCATGCCGCTGCCTTTATCTCCTTACTGGCCTCTTTGCTGATGTGCTGCTCGAATTCCTGCCTGAAGTTCTTTATAAAACTCTGCACGACAGACGCTGCACTGTCTCCGAGGGGACAGAATGTCTTGCCAATAATGTTTTTGGATACCTCGGTTAAAAGCTCTATATCCTTTTCATTGCCTGAGCCGTTGCATATCCTCTCAAGGATTGCCCTCATCCATCCCACTCCTTCCCTGCATGGCGTGCATTTGCCGCATGATTCATGCTCAAAAAACTTCATGGCCCTGAGACAGACCTTTGCAAGGTCCACTGTCTCATCAAAGACCATAACAGCGCCTGAACCGAGCATGCTTCCGTGCTTTGGCATATTAACGAAATCCATTGGGCAGTCTATTTTATCCGGAGAAAGTATCGGGGTTGATATGCCGCCGGGGATAACGGCCTTGAGCTTTTTATTGTCGCGGATACCGCCGCAATGGGCATAGATAATATCCCTTAAAGTCGTGCCCATTGGCAGCTCATACACGCCTGGGTTTTTCACATGGCCGCTTATAGAATAGAGCTTTGGGCCGGGACAATCAGGGCTTCCGATTTTTGAGTATGCCTCTGCGCCGATCTCCATGATATATGGTATATTGGCCAGTGTCTCCACATTATTGACAACTGTTGGCTTTGAAAGGAATCCCTCATTCACAGGGAATGGAGGTTTTATCCTCGGCTGACCCCTTCTGCCTTCGAGGGATTCTATGAGTGCTGTCTCTTCCCCGCATATGTATGCGCCTGCGCCCTGATGCACATGGAGATGGAATCTTATGCCCTTTCCGAGTATATTATCTCCGAGATAGCCTTTATCATGTGCCTGTTTAATAGCATCTTTTAGTATATCCTTTGCCCTTGGATACTCTCCCCTCAGATAGATATATCCGTACTCTGCCTGAAGTGCATATCCTGAGATAATCATCCCCTCTATTAAGAGATGGGGATTCTTTTCAAGGATTGGCCTGTCTTTGAATGTGCCGGGCTCTCCTTCATCTGCATTGCAAAGAATAAATTTCGGTTTTTTGGGGTCTGCTGCTGCAAATGACCACTTCATGCCTGTAGGAAAGCCTGCGCCTCCCCTTCCCCTCAACCCCGACCTTTTGACCTCATCGATAACATCTGCGGGCTTCATTTCCAAGGCTTTAGAAATGGCCTTATACCCGCCGACACTTATGTATTCATTTATATCCGTTGAGTTGGGATTATCTATATTTTTCAGCAGAAATTTCTCCATTACTCCATTACTCCATCATTTATAATTTTCCAGTATATCCACTATCCCTTGTTCTGTAAGATTGTCGTAGAAATCTGTATCCACGAGCATCGCAGGTGCAGTGCCGCATGCACCTATGCACTCCATAATCACAAGGGAGAATCTTCCATCACTGGTTGTGCTGTTGGGTTCAAGACCATATCTCGATTTTAGAATATCCACAAGCCTCTCTGCACCCATAATCATGCATGCGACATTGGTGCAGAGCTGGATAAGATGTCTGCCCATGGGCTTATGCCTGAACATGGAATAAAATGTGGAAACGCCCTTAACTGCTGCCTTAGGCACATTTAATAAATCACCTACTGCTTCTACTGCATCCGGGCTTAACCACCCATGCTCCCTCTGGACAACATAAAGAGCTGGCAGAAGGGAAGATCGGGCATCATGATACCTGCCCTTTATCTGATTGATTTCAACTACAGCCTTTTCACTTAACATTATCTGTCACACTCACCGAGGACTATATCGATCGTTCCTATATTTGCAATCACGTCAGCCACAAGTGCCCCTTCGCACAACTTCGGCAAAACCGATACATGCACAAATGACGGCGCCCTTAATCTCATCCTGTAAGGCCTTCCGCTGCCGTCGCTTACAATATAAAATCCAAGTTCGCCTTTTGGAACCTCGGTTGCGGCATATATTTCTCCACACGGTGCAGCTATTGGCCCCTTAGTTATCAGGACAAACTGGTGTATCATGGATTCCATATCAGTGAGCACCCTGTCCTTTGGAGGCAATGTGAATTTAGGGGCATCAGGCGCCATAACAGGGCCTTCAGGCATTTTTTCGATGCATTGTTTTATAATCCTGTTTGACTGCTTCAACTCCTCCATCCTGCATTTATATCTGTCGTACACATCTCCGTTTTTTCCTATTGGCACATCAAATTCCACATAGGGATAAGCGTCATAAGGTGCATACTTCCTCACGTCATAAGGAACTCCGGAACCACGCAATGTCGGTCCTGTAAGACCCCAGTTTATTGCCTCTTCCGCGCTTATCACTCCTATGCCCTTTGTCCTCTGAAGCCATATCCTGTTCTGGTCTATGAGGGTTTCGTATTGGTCTTCGACTATCTGGGGAAATTCCTCTGTGAATTCGTATAATTTATCGAGGAACTCCTGACTAACATCGTTCCTGACTCCTCCTATCCTCGGATAGCTGACAGTGAGTCTCGCACCACATGTCATCTCAAACAAATCGAGCAATCTTTCCCTGTCTCTGAACGAATACAGGAAAAGTGTCATCGCACCTATATCCAGTGCATGTGTCGAAATGCCTATTATGTGGCTGCTTATCCTCGTCATCTCTGACATTATTGTCCTTATGTATTTGGCCCTCTCAGGCGGCTCTATTCCAAAGAGCCTCTCCACTGCCACGCAATAACCGACATTATTTGACATGCTCGATATGTAGTCCAATCTGTCTGTCAGAGGCAGTGCAGACAGATATGTCCTGTTCTCTGACAGCTTCTCTACTCCCCTGTGAAGGTATCCAACATAAGGTGTGCACTTGACCACCGTCTCTCCGTCAAGGTCCAGCACCACACGCAATACCCCGTGAGTAGCTGGATGCTGGGGTCCCATGCTGATCGTGAGTTCTTTTGTTCTAAGTTCTGTGCCTGCCATTTCGTCCTCGATTGTTCGGCCTCTGTCAGATTGTATCTGGGTGCTGGAGTGTTGTCTTCTTTCTTTTCCTATTACTCCATTTCTCTATATTCTTTATCTGACCTCATACTGTTTGTTCTTTTCTGCTGTTTCTATTACTTCTTTATATCCCTTCCACTCCATTTCACCGAGGTCTGCTTTTAATGGATAGTCTTTCCTCAATGGATGGCCTTCCCAGTCCTCGGGCATGAGTATTCTCCTTAAGTCGGGATGTCCGTTGAATGCTATTCCATACATGTCGTAGCACTCCCTTTCGTGCCAGTTTGCCCCAGCCCATATGTCTGTTACGCTGTCTATATTGCAGTCATCTTCATCCACTTCTGCCTTTATCCTTATCATGTGCCTGTGTCTCATGGAATACAGGTGATAGACTACCTCGAATCTGTTATCTTTTTTGTTTGCATAATCCACTCCGCAGAGGTCCTTGAGGTAGTCGAAGTATAATTCAGGCGTGCTGTGCAGGTATTTCATTATCTCTTTTATTCTGTCTTTCTTTACTACTACAGATGTCTGTCCGCGAAATTCTGTTATCTCCTTTACTTCTGCAGGATACCTGTCTTTGATTAGCTCTGCTATTTCCTTTGGCTCCATATTCTTATCTCCATCTGCTCCATTTGAACTGTTCTTTCTTTATCTTTTCCTGGAGCTTGATTATTCCTTCCATCAGTGCTTCGGGCCTCGGTGGACATCCGGGTATGTACACATCAACAGGCAGGAATGTGTCTACTCCCTGTACTGTGCTGTATGTGTTGAATATGCCTCCGCTGCATGCGCAGCTTCCCATGGATATTACATATCTCGGCTCGGGCATCTGGTCATAGACTCTGCGCACTATTGGCGCCATCTTCTTTGTGACCGTGCCTGCTATTATGACAAAGTCCGCCTGCCTGGGCGAGCCCCTGAATATTACTCCTAACCTGTCTAAATCATAGTGTGACGATCCCGTCGTCATCATTTCTATGGCGCATCAGGCAAGGCCAAAGGTCATGGGCCATAATGACGACAGCCTTCCCCAGTTCACTATCTTGTCAAAGCTGGCTATGATGGTGTTTGCTCCGGGAATTGTCTTCAATCCCTCTTCCACTTCCACCAATGCACTTACACCGTCTATTACCATAATCCCTCACCTCCTCTTCCATAATTTCAAATTTGAAATTTGAAATCTCAAATTCACGGTATCAGTCCCATTTAAAGGCTTCTTTTTTCCATGCGTATATGTAGCCTACTGCAAGTATGGCTATGAATAGCATCATCTCCACCAGTGCATACAATCCTATCTTGTCGTATACTACTGCCCATGGATAAAGGAATACTGCTTCAACATCGAATATCACAAAGAGCATTGCTATGATGTAAAACTTGATGCTGAATCTGTATCTCGGCTCTCCCACCGGAGGGTTTCCTGATTCATACGGCATCAGCTTCTCTTTGTAGGGCCTCCTGAGCCTGAACAGGTTGCCTACAAGCAATACACCCGATCCAAAGGCAAAGGCTATCATCATGATGATTAATATCGGCAGGTAATCGGTTGGTATGTAACTGCCCGGTAACATCTGGTTCATTTGGCGTTACCCCTTAGTACAATGCCCCGAATTCAGTGATCTCCTTTGCGAACTTCTCACGCTTAAGCGCAGATGCCTCTGCTGCAGAAACCCATTTGAGCGAGTGGGCTGTGCATTTGGTAATACATGCAGGCTTCAAACCCTTATCAACCCTGTCTTTGCAGTAGTCGCATTTTATGACCTTTCCTGCCTCTGGATTCCACTGCGGAACACCCCATGGGCATGCTGTTATGCAGGACTTGCATCCAACGCAAAGGGATTGCTCCACAAAAACAATTCCGTCCTTTGATCTTTTCTGCATTGCTCCTGTTGGACATGCAGACACGCACCATGGTTTTTCGCAGTGGAAACAGGGCATGAAGATAAATTGCATCCTCGGAATATTGCCAACCAGTTTTGGTCCTACAGGAATAATCCTGCAAAGTCTCGGCCCTACAGGTACATTGTTCTTGGTCTTGCAATGCACCTCGCAGGCATAACATCCTATGCATCTTTTCTGATCCTGATAAATATAATATATGCTCATTGTACCTCCTCCTTATGCCTTCTTAACGACTACAAAACATTCAGCATAAGCAACGCCGCCGCCCACAGGGTCTGTTGTTTCGAGCAGTCCTATCTCAAACTTCGTATCACTGAGACCCTTTTTGTACGATCTTGTCTTAAGCGGTATCTCATTGCCGAATCCGTGCACCATAAATACCGCTTCAGGATGTATGAACGGTGTTACCTTCGCTTTTATTTTTCCGCTGTATCCGTTTGAAGATACCTCAACAGTATCTCCATCCTTTATTCCCAGATCCTTTGCCTCCTTTTCATTTATCCAGAGGACATTCTCTGGCATAAGCTCATTGAGGTAAATATTGTTTTGCGATTGGGCATGGGTGTGAACAGCACTTCTGCCAAATATTAGTCTGAAGGCGCCTTTTTCTGGTTTTCTGGGAGTTGCATATGCCTTAAATGACTCAAATCCGGACTTTGCAAGCTCCTGTGAGACGAACTCTATCTTCCCTGACGGCGTCTTGAATTTCAGATCATTTCTATCCTTAAGGATGGGATCCTTTGCAAGGCTCACCGATCCTTTGGCATTGAAATCCTCGATCTTAACACCCGTCCCTTCAAGCTGGTAATTCCAGATATCCTCGATGCCCTTGTACGGGAAATATTGACCAACCCCCATTCTTCCAGCTATGAGCGTGAATATCTCCCATGCAGGTTTGCTGTCATACCTCGGTGCAATAGCCTGTCTCCTCATCACAAAAGAGGGTTTAGGCCCTTTTGCTGTGCCGATGATATTTGATCTTTCAAGATAGGTGGATTCGGGAAGAATCACATCGGAATACCATCCTGTCTGGCTGTAATTCACATCAATAGAAACCAGTAAATCCAGATTATCTAAAACCTTTTTCTGTGCTTCAGGGTCTGGAAGGGAAGCTATCGGGTCATAGCGATAGACAAAATATGCCTTTATGGGGTAAGGCTCTCCTGTTTTTATCGCCTTATAGAGATTGACCACGTGGCCTGTTCCAAAGGGCTTGTTTTTCATGGCTGCATCCACTATCTTATCCGTTAGATCAGGGATTCTTGCACCGAGGGAGTTTAACGGCTTCTTGCCTGCATCAGCAGGTCCTTTTGCAATGATTAAACCGCCCCTTGTTTCGATGTTTCCCATCAGGACATTCAAAATGTAAATAGTTCTGCTGGCATAAAAGGAGTCAAGGTATCTTGCGAGCATCCATCCCGGATGGAATATTACCTTAGGCTTATCATTGCTTACATCCCGGGCAAGATTAATAATCTCCTGCGCCGGTATTCCTGTCTCTTTCTCCGCCCACTCAGGTGTATATGGCACAACAAAGCTCTCAAGCTCTGTCAGCCCTGTAACATTTTTATTTATAAAGTCTATATCATAGAGCCTTTCCTTCAATATCACATGTATGATGGCAAGGTTAAGGGCATAGTCTGTCCCGGGCCTTATCATGAGGAACCTGTCAGCCTTTGATGCCGTAACAGTTGCCCTGCAATCTATATATGTCAGTTTTGCGCCCTTGTCCATTGCATCCAGTATATTGTTGACTTCTTTTACCTGTAAAGATTCAAAGACATTCCTTCCATAAAGCACTATGTGTCCTGTATTGGCAAAGTCATAGCTAAACTCACCCCTTCCTGCAAATCCAAAGAGGCTCTTGCATGCCATGTCTACATTTTTTCCGCATGTATCATCGTGATTAAAGTAATTCGGAGAACCCAGTGCCTTCAAAAAGCTTGTTGTCAGGTCAGTAAAAGGGCCGCTCCTGTCAGAAAGGGCTATGGCCTTGCCGCCGTATTTCTCTGTTACCCCTTTAAGTTTTGCTGCTATATAATCAAGGGCCTCATCCCATGTTGCCTTTTTCCATTTTCCAGAGCCTCTTTCTCCGTCTCTTATCATTGGATACTGTGGACGTTCTGCATCATATTCGAATGCGAGTCCTGCAGATCCCTTTGCACAGAGGCTTCCTTCCAATCCTGGTTCATGGGGATTGCCCTCGATCCACTTAACAGCGCCGTCTTCCACTTCAACCCTTATAGAGCAGCGGACAGCGCACATACCGCACATGCTGTATACAGACGAAACTTCTCCCATCTTTTATCCTCCTGAAGACTATTATTTACTTATTGAGAGACTCTAATTTAGAAATATGTCAGGTGCGGCGAAAAGACTTTAAACCCCGCACTTGTAAAGACATTTCTCCTGTATCCGTTATTCTACAACATTGGATACTTGTTGGATGATGCATTTGTAATCACTCATATACATTTGAACCTACACTTTTTAAAGTCTTTGAGCCGTGCCCGACATGTATAATCGCTCAATTTAACGATATGCAGGGTACAGTAGCATAAATACTACTATACCCTGCATTTATAGACATATTCGATTTAGTACACTCCAAGCAGGTTCAATGCCAGGAGAACCAATCCCACAATCGCTACCCTTTTAACCGTCAACGGGCTTACACGCTTTGCTATCTGTGGTGCTATAAAGCCACCTATTATTGCAGCAGGGAACATTATCAAAAAGAAAAGCAGGTCAAAGTTCCCGAACTGATAGTGGCGCATTGTTCCCATGAGCGTGTTGAAAAATATTGCCAGAAGGGAACTTCCGACAACCACATACATTGGAAGTCCCAATCCAACGGTCATTAATGGAATCATAAACGGCCCGCCACCAAATCCGAACATGGATGAAACAACTGCTATCAGAAGACCACCGATACATCCTAAAACTATATTGACTTTAAATTCTTGCCCCCAGAATTCTACTACCATAATTATACCTCCTATTTCATTACCTATCTATTATTAGCCCCGTTTTTTTGCCTTTGCAGCTTCTTCTGCCTTTTTCTTGAACTCATTGAGGATTGCCTGCTCCTTTTTATTCTTTGCAATGTAGCCGGGTGTTGTCTGCCAGAACATAAGACTCGCCAGTATAAGGAGTATCCATCCGAAAACGAATTTAAACTGTTCCAGCGTAATCATCTCTGTGAGTTTAGGGCCTATAAAGCCTCCTAAAACCATGGCTGCACCTATGCTTACACCCAGTTTCCAGCTTATGAATTTGATCTTGGAGTAATTGTAGATACCGCTTGCCTGTGAAAATAAAACTGTAGGCATGACTGTTCCTGCCACTATGGTATGCGGCAACGGCCAGATGGAGACCAGCAATGGATTCAGTATGAATCCTCCGCCTGCGCCCATCAAAACTCCGAATATAACTACGCCCAGTGTGAGAAAGAACGGACCAAAAAGATTTAGGCTTGTACCGGCATTGCTCAGATAAATATTTGGAAAGCTTATGCTGTTTTCGATTGTAACAGGCTGGCTCTTAACATTCTTATCCACAACTGCCACAACTGTATATTTCCCAGGAGCAGAGCCTTTAGGAATCGTTACCTGAGCCTTATACGATCCATCAGGATTAACTTCAACAGTGGGTGCCAATACCTTGTCAGGGCTTCTAAATCTTGCCTTTACAAGCTGCATGGAGCGCTTCTTGTTTTCCTTTTCATCCATGGGAGGCAGCAATTCTCCCCTCGAACCTATGATACTCCCCATGAGTGTGGCCTGGTATCTGTCTATCTTTGCCTTTGCAGGGACAGAATAGGCAATGTCTGCGCCCAAATCCTTAAGGGCCTTTGAATAAGACCATTTCTTACCCTCTTTCTTTATTTTTTCGAGGCCCTCTTCCTTATCCTTTGGGATATAGATCTTATAATGGGCAGGCATCTCATAAGTCATATAAAGTATATAAGGCCTCTTGCCCGTCTCTTTGTCAACATCTGTATCAAATCTTGAGGCACGAACCTTTTTTTCAGCCCAGACCTCAAGATAGACAGGCTTTCCTACAGGGGCAGTGCCTGTAACAGTAATAGTCCCGCCATTGGTCAGCGAGGTCTTATCTGCCTGAATGGTCGGTGCAGTAGACATGTCTAATTTTATCTCCTGCTTCTGCTCTGTCTTTGCCTCTGGCTTCTTTTCCTCTTTTGCAACAGGAGCCTTTGTCTCTTTCGGCTTTTCAGCAAAGGCGCCATTCTGATAAAACATAAATACAGTCGCACTTAATGCAATTATCATCGATACCCAGAAACGCTTCATAATTCCCTCCATTCTTATCTAACGACCAGCACCGAACACGGTGCGTTAGCGACAACCTTTGAAGACACACTCCCGAGGATCGTCCTTTCGGTTGCCTGTTTCCCTGTTGAACCGACTACTATCAGGCTCATACCCATACCCTTTGCATGGTCAACAATCACGTCTGCCGGACTTCCCTCGAGGACAATGGTCTCAGCCTCGATCCCCTTTTCCTTGAGCAATGTCTGAACCCCTTTCATTGCTCCTTCAACCTCGGCCCTGTAAAGTTTGGTTACCGTGTCGCAGTCTGTCCCTATTCTCTAAAAAGCAAAGATTTGGAACTACCGAAATAACGGTTAGTTTAGACCCGAACTTCTGTGCGATGGCTGCTGCCTCCAATAATGCCCTGTCTGCAGCGTCAGAGCCATCATGCGCCGCCAAAATCTTCTTCATACAACACCCCCTTTTTGTCTTATAAAAAGTTGCTCTCTACCCTGTCCGATAAAGTATATAGCAATAACCATACCATTGCATTGGAAATCTGTAAAAATGCTGTGAAAGAAGGATTTTGATGAAATCCTCGAAGTTAAGCCTGTTTACAATCTGTCCCATTTAGGCCAACCCGCTTGAAGGAGTTGGCCCAAATGGGACAGATATGGAAAGGGTGCTTATTAAACTTTAAACCAGCTTATGCTCTGGTCTAATTCCTTTGCCTGAGAGTTAAGTCTATCCATAATCTGCCTTGCATCTTCGATCATGCTGACGGTTTTGTTCACAAGCCCTGTTATGTTTTCCATGTTGTGAGCGATTTTCTCTGATGCAGATGACTGCTCCTCGGTTGCTGCTGCAATCCTCTGTATCATGTCCATTGCCTTCTGTGTTGCTATAACTATCTCATCAAGCGCCTTCACAGCCTCATCGGCAAGTGTTACGCCTCCCGTTGCATCTTTACTGCTTCTCTCCATTGCCTCAACAGATGCCTCCGATTTTATCTGTATAGCCTTTATCTTTTCCGCTATCTCGCCGGTTGCCTTTGATGTCCTTTCCGCAAGCTTTCTGACCTCATCTGCAACAACAGCAAACCCTCTCCCCTGCTCTCCTGCACGGGCCGCCTCTATTGCTGCATTCAATGCAAGGAGGTTTGTCTGGTCTGCTATGTCATTTATTACTGCCACTATCTCTCCGATTTCCTGTGAACTCTTGCCAAGTTCTTCTATCGTATGCGACGACTCTTTTACCGACTCTGCAATCCCTACTATGGCATCCACTGCCTTCTTTACAGTATTCTTCCCTTTCCCTGCGATGTCCGTTGCCTCCTTTGCTGCCTCAGAGGCATATGACGCGTTCTTTGCCACGTCAATGATTGTCTGCGATACCTCGGCAGTGACCGATGCAACATGGTCAACCTGTGACAACTGCTCCTTTGCTCCTGCATCTATATTATTTATCCTTTCTGCAAGGGAATTGACATCCTGCGTTACACTTCCTGCGGCATCGCTGATCTTCAGCATTGTCTCTCTCAAAGACATCAGTATCTTGTTGTAGACATCTTTCAGGAAATTGCTCTCATCGGTTATCATGCACTCCTTTTTCAATTCGCCTCTTTCCAATGCAGTAAAGCATTCAAGGGCATTCGCCATATTTTTCTGCATGGTTTTATTGATGATAAGGAGAAATGCCGAAAATCCGACCAACGAAAGCATGATAATCACTATGAGCAGTATAGTGCCGCTCCGCATTGCCTTTCTGTCCTGTTCGAGGCTCTCTTTAAATTTACCCTTTTGCTCCTCCATCATTTCGAGCAAGGAACTTCTCACATCTCTCCACTTAGGGGTTTCCTTCTGTATCAGTACAGCTATTGCATCATCCCTTTTGCCTGAAGCAGCAAGCTCCTGCACCTCTGTTTTAAGTTTATGATCTTCATCCCACAGGGCTTTAATCCTTTTTAACTCCTCCTGCATCTTCCCGGCAGACAGCTTAATGGCCTCGTCATTTGCCTTAATGAAATCTTCATGTGCCTTCTTATAATTTTCCTTTGCCTTTTCGTCCTTTGGATTAATCAGAACATTCCTTGTTGCCTGTCCTGTCTGCAGGCCCTGGGCATACATATCGGTTAGATTCAAAAGCAGGGCCTGGTCAATGTTTATCATCTTCTCCGTCCTCGCCTTCACCTTTTCGTTATGGACGATAAAAAGGGCAAGGATGATGCCAAGAACAACAGCATTGGCAATGCCCACAACAAACAATAATCTTTTGATATTCATAATCTCTCTCCCCTTTTAAATTTATTGTTTTGTTCAAATGCAGTGTTTATTTGCAGCATTACACAGGGGTATCCTGATCTGCCCTTCAGTAAGTAGCAATAAGCTTGCCAGCCTGCACCATCTCATGCGCATGGGAACAGATATGCTTATCATTAAAGCATATAAATAGTAAAAATTGCAAAAATTGCAATGCGCATGGGAACAGATATGCTTATCATTGCTTGCAAATAAAGTACTTAGTGCAAAAATTTCGAGCTTGATTAATCGGTGTATTTGCCCTCACACGACAAAGCGCTTAAAAACACTGTTCCAAATGGGACGATTGGAAAAACGGGCGACAGGCAAGAGGTTAAAGTAAATTTTATTCCGGAAGAAGGCCGTGATGCTTCATTTTTGTCCTGAGCTGCTTCCTCGATATTCCGAGGATCTCCGCAGCCTTTGTCTGATTCCACGATGTCCTTTCAAGGGCGCCGAGGAGCAGCTTCTTCTCTGTCTCTACGAGATTGAGAGCCTCTGAAGCACCTTTATCCACGCTATGCATTTCTCGGATCGACTTCGGAAGATATTTCATTGTGATAACATCAGTTGGGCATAAAACAACCGCACGTTCTATGACATTTTCGAGTTCCCTTACATTGCCGGGCCAGTCATAATCCATAAAAGCCCTCATAACCTCGCTGTCCAACGAACTTATCGCCCTGTTGTTTGCTTTATTGAATTTATTCAGGAAATGGCCGGCAAGCAATGGCATATCCTCCTTTCTCTCCCTTAAAGGCGGGACATGTATGGTGACAACATTGAGCCTGTAAAAAAGGTCTTCCCTGAAGTTCCCTCTTTTTATTTCTGATTCGAGGTCGCGGTTAGTTGCAGCAATAATCCTCACATCCACCTTTATCCTGTGCTTTCCGCCAACCCTCAGTATCTCTCTTTCCTGGAGAAATCTTAAAAACTTCTTCTGTATATTCAATGAAAGCTCGCCTATCTCATCGAGAAAAACCGTGCCTCCGTTGGCGAGTTCTATCTGCCCCGTCTTCTGTTCATATGCGCCTGTGAATGAACCCTTTTCATGACCGAAAAGCTCGCTTTCAAGGAGCTCTTCCGGCAGTGCAGCACAGTCGATGGGGATAAAGGAGCCGTTTGCCCGTAAAGACTCATAATGAATGGCCCGTGCAACAAGCTCTTTGCCTGTACCGCTTTCTCCTATTATCATGACATTGGAGTTGCTTTTTGAGACTGTCTCTATAAGATTAAAGATGTCCTGCATAACATGGCTTTTGCCGATTATATTCTTAAAGCTATTACGCTCCTTTAATTGTGATTTCAACGATATGTTTTCGAGCATCAACCTGTGCTTTTCCACGGCCTCCCTTGCAACCGTAAGAAGTTCGTCTGGATTTACAGGCTTTGTAAGATAATTGAAGGCGCCCCTTCTCATAGCATCCACAGCCTTTTCTATAGTGCCGTATGCTGTGAGCATTACCACGGGAATGCGATAGCCCTTTTCCTTCATGGCATCCAACAATTCCGCCCCGCTCATTCCCGGAAGCCTGTAATCCGTAATAACCGTATCGAGGTTAAGCCTTGAAACCCTGCCCATTGCCTCTTCGGCTGTCCTCGATGTATACACGTCATAGCCGCTCTTTTTAAGGATGGCGGACAACACCTTCAGGGTATTGGCTTCATCATCCACAAGCAGTATTTTCCCTTTATTATTGTTCATTTGTTAATTCCATACCGGCAGGGTTATTATGAATTCCGTACCCTTGCCAATTTCGCTCTTTACAGAGATATTCCCTTTATGGTCTTTCACGATCCTTTCGACACAGGCAAGGCCGAGCCCTGAACCGCGTGTCTTTGTGCTGAAAAATGGCTTGAATATTTCAGAAACTATCTCCTCGCTCATGCCCATCCCTGTATCTTTTATCACGACAAGCACCTTTGAGTCAAAGATTTCTGTGTTGATTTTTATAGTATCCCCTGCCTTTGTTGCATCGAGAGAGTTAACGATTATGTTAAGGAGCGCCTGCTTAAGCTGCTGTGTATCAAATTTAAAGGGAGGGATTCTTTCATCGAGTGACATTATGACCTCCACATTATTTTCTGTTGCCTCCTGCCTGACAAGCTCCACTGTCTCCCTGATCACCTTGTTCATATCCGAGACCTCTAAATGCAGGGGTACGGGTTTTGAAAACCTCAAAAAGCTCGTCACGATCTCATTCAGTCTTTTGGTCTCTTCTTCTATGATAGAAAGGAACTCCTTTAAGACCTCTCCTTTAAAATTATTCTGGAGGTATGACACAGCGCCTCGAATGGCATTCAGCGGATTCTTAATCTCATGGGCAACTGTCATGGACATCTCACCGAGTGCAGAGAGCTTTTCAAGGCGGGTCTTTTCCTTACCAGTCTCCTCCAACTCTTCAATACTGTCTTTAAGTTTCTTTATCATCTGGTTGAAGACCTCTATGAGCTCTCCAATCTCGTCACCGCATGACTCCTTATAAACTATGCAGTTCTTGCAATCGCAGATCTTCTCAAAAACATCCCCCTGAAGCCCTCCATAACACATGGTACCGGATACGGTCCAGCACCTCTTTTTGCCATATGCAGGACATTCCTTTGCCTCGCAATCCAGGACTTCCCAGCAGTTCAGAAGATAATCATTCGGGACTTCCGCATCAAGATTTCCTGCCTGCACGAGTTCCATTTTCTCCTTCAGTTTTTTCATGGGCGTTGTGAGAAGCCTTGCAAGACCGAATGAACCCCATATGCCTATGACCATAACAATGCCCGAGATTAAGAGAATGTGGTTTTTAAGCCCCTTCAAGTTATGCTCGATTACCCCTTCGGTGCTTTCCTTCGAAAAGCCGACAAACACCATTCCCACCACCTCGTACCCGGCCTTAACAGGGATCAATATCTCCTTTACGTCATCTTCGGAAATATCACGTATATATTCTTTCCCCCTGTTTATGACGAGATCCGTATATTTACGGATGTCTGCCGGCAGGGTCTGCCCGAGCAGTTTTCTGTTTGTGTTGGCAACAATCCTTTCATTGTGGTCAACTATGCCCACGTACATGCATCCCGGCGCATGGGCAGTGATCCTCACCATCTCATCCAGTCTCAGGGGATCTTTGAATATCAAAGGCTCGACAGCATCCTTTGCAAGGTTCCTGACGACCACAAGGTGGTTATTATCCATCTCTGTTCTCAATGCACTTCTCTGATAGGTAATAATGAGGGTATTCACCACGACCATGATGATAAAGATAAGGAAAATAACAGCCATGGAGAATTTCTGGACAAGGCTGAGTTTTCTTAATATTCCCTTAATGTTCGCTTTCATAATCAATACTGCTTGAGGGCTTCGAATTCCGCCTCATTAGCTGTCTTAAAGCCCTTTATCTTTGCAGCCCTCAGTATTTCTTTATCCTTTAGTTCGATCAAAAGGCGCCGGACCTCGTTAACGAGGGATGGATGTACATTTCTGCACAATGCAAAAGGCCAGTTTGGAAGCGGCTTTGTCCTTGCCAGCACCCTTATCTTTTTCATATCGACCGCATCCTTCCATACCACAAGGGCCGCCTCCCGAACAAAGCCTGCATCAGCCTCTCCCCGATAAACACCGAGGATTACATTCTCCTGTCTCTTTGCATCTACGACCTTCATGTCCCTTTCCGTGTCTATGCCAAGTTGCATGAGGAATAACCTCTGCGAAAGATAGCCTCCTGCCGATTTGGGCGATGTTATGAGAACCCTTTTATTTCTCAAGTCCCTTATATCCCTGATTGCGCTGTCCTGCCTCGTTATGATAACGCCCCTGAACCTGTCGCCATCCTCCTTCGACCCCTCGGAAGGGCTGTCCTCGCCGATTGTTGTAACTAAAGGCTTTATGTCAACCTCCCTGTCGATCAATGCAAAGATATACGGGTTCTGGTAGGAAAAATCCACCTTCCCGCTTTTAACCACCTGCATGAAATCTTCGAAGTCCCTGGGTATTACGAGCTTGAATTCGTAACCTGTTTTTTGAGACAGGTATTTCATTAAAGGCTCATACCGGTCATAAAGGGTTATGGCTGAATAAAGGGGAAGTATGGCAACCTTTATTGTCTTGGGCCCATACTCTATGTAATCCCTCCCTGTAAGGTTTTTGATCATCACCCTGACAACATCAAAATCCCTGTCTTCAGCAGCAGCAAACCCCTGTATGTCTCTGTCCACAGATGCAAGGGTCTCTCTGTCCTTTAATGAGACAAGGCCTTTGATTATATCCCTCCTCACTTCCTCCGAAAGCATATTTGATGCGCATAGGACAAAGGAGGATATTGCCTCTGAGGTTTTTATTATTTTAAGCCCGTCTTTAGTATATTTCCTTGCCACCGGCTCGCTCATGGCTCCCACGTCATAATCCCCTATGAGCACAGAAAGGGCAACCCTGTCTTCCTGCTGGAGGAAATCAACATCGCTGAAATCCTTTACCCTCAGGCTCACGTCATTCAACATTGCAAGGGGTATCAGATAGCTGAATGACGACTGTTTATTGCCGAGGGCAAGTCTCTTGCCTTTTACATCCGCTACCTTCTCTATACCACTATTATCCTTTACAACCAGTACGCTCCGGGATGTAGCGCCCTCTTTACCCATAGGCCTGACGAGGGGAACTACTCTGTTTTTATATCGTGCCCTGACCTCGCAATATGTGGCAGGGTCGAGACACGCCATATGCACCTGACCGTTGCCTATCTCATGGATGGCTGTTTCATAATCCTTTGCAACCTTGATAATTACCGGTCTTTTCAGAACATTCTCGAGGTAATACTTTAAAGGGACAAACCTCTCGTACATTGCACCCGCACTTTCAACAGGAAGAATAGACAGGATTATCGGAGAGGCATTAAAGTTCTGCGTGGGATATTGAGGCTTATTAGTGGCATTAGAATCAGACAGGTTGCTCTGGTTGGAACAAGAAAGAAGGGTTGCAAAAACAGCAAATGCAATTAAAAGCCTTTTCATAGCAGCAATTCATCCGAAAACATATTTTCCCTTTTTTCCCGGCCTATCGTTGTTTCAGGGCCGTGCCCCGGCAGAACCCTTATATTTTCCGGTAATGACATCAATCTCTTGAAAGATTCCTTAAGCTTATTCGTATCACCACCATGGAAATCTGTCCTTCCAACAGAGCCTGCAAAAAGGGTATCACCAGTGATAACAATACCTTCGCCATAAAGGCATATGCCGCCCGGGCTGTGGCCTGGTGTGTGAAATACTTTAAAACTCAAATCGCCGGCCGTAATATCTTCTCCGTCCTTTACCAAAACATCTGGATCAGGCAATGGGTCAAGGTCGTATCCCCAGAACGCTGCCATATCCTTTGCAGCATCGTATATCTCAAACTCATCCTTATGGATTAAGACCTTTGCATCAGTCTCCTTCTTCAAATCGCTTACTGCACCCACATGGTCAAAGTGTCCGTGAGTACATATGATATACTCGACAACAAAATCATTGTTTTTGATTATATCCATTATCCTGTCAGGCTCGTCGCCGGGGTCAACCACCATGGCCTTTTTAGACCCTTCATCTGCAACAATAAAACAGTTAACCTTAAGGGGACCGACTACTATACTTTTAATAAGCATACTTTCTCCATAATTTAGTTAATGAGTAGATGGGCAAATGGGTGGATGGGTAAAAACCATTTCACTCATATACTTATTTACTCATTTTCTCTTTTACTCTCTTTATAATATAACCCAACTCCTCACTCTTTAGTAAATAGGAAAGGAACATATATATTCCGCCGCAGATTATTATTGCCGAGCCGAGATATACTGCCTTCTTAAGACCATAGCCGCTCATGGTCCATACTTCACTTATTGACCATATTTCATTTCTGGCAATAAACCATCCTGCAAGTCCCATGATTGCAGATGCAATAAATGTCTTTGTAAAGGAGTTCAGTATCCTCTTTGTCCCTATGCCTCCAAGCCTCTTTCTGAGGAAATAAAACAGCAATACAAAATTGCAGCCCGATGCAATGGCATTGGCAAAGGCAAGGCCATTGTGCTTCATAGGCTTCATCAAGAGAAGACTGAATATCACATTGATTATCATTGCTGCAGCAGCCACCTTCACAGGAGTTTTTGTGTCCTGCATGGAATAAAAAGTTGCAGCGATAACCCTGACTCCCACAATAGCCCATATTCCGAGTGAGTAAAACATAAGGGCATCCGATGTGCCTACAGTCGCAGCATATTCAAACTTACCCCTCTGAAAAAGGGTGCTTACAATAGGGACATTCAATGCTATTAGGCCGATCATTGCAGGCACTGTAATAAAAAACAGCAGCCTCAGCGCAAAGGAAAAATCTTCTTTTACCTTTTCCATTTCGCCCTTCACAGAATGCTCTGAAAGGGCAGGAAGCACTGCCATGCCCATTGCTACACCGAATATTCCTATAGGAAATTGGATCAATCTCATTGAATAGTAAAGATAGGTAATACTTCCTTCAGCAAGGTATGATGCGAGGATTGTACTTATGAATATATTAATCTGGGCAACTGCGAGTCCGGCAGTGGAAGGGATTATGAGGAGACCTATTCTTTTCAGTCCCGGATGCCAGCCCCTTGACCCTTGCCCCTTAACCCTTGACCCTAATGTATATCCCTGCCTAAAAAAAGACGGAACCTGAATTAAAAACTGTACGAGTCCACCTGTAGTTACGCCGATGGCAACGGCAACAATGGGATTGGTGAATTGCATTGACAGCGTTAAAACACAGACAATGATCGCAATATTAAGCATTGCAGGCGCCAGTGCAGGAATAAAAAAAACACCCCTCGTATTTAAAGCTCCCATTGTCAATGCAGCAAGGCTGATAAACAGAAGAAACGGAAACATTATTCTCGTTAGAAGAACAGTGTTGGAGAACTTTTCAGGCTCTTTTAAAAATCCAGGTGCGATTGCAGAAACAATGGCAGGTGCGAAAATTATTCCGAGGGCACAAATTATACCCACAAAAATAAGGATGAATATGAATGTTGAACTTACAAGCCTGTTTGCCTCAGCCCTTCCGTGCTTTGTCTGGTATTCTGTGACTACAGGTATAAAGGCAGATGACATGGAGCCTTCTGCAAAAAGCTCCCTTAAAAGATTGGGAATCCTGAAGGCAACAAAAAAGACATCGGCGATTCCGGTTGCACCAAAATACCGCGCAAGGATCATGTCCTTTACATAGCCGAGGATGCGGCTTATAAAGGTTGCAATGGACATCAGTCCAGCAGCCCTTGCTATCCTGCCCTTAGCGCTCATTCTTTGATACCCTGTAGCGATGGCGTAGAAACTCTATAACTCCGGGCATGATTGAAATAAAGATAATGGCTAAGATAACGATGCCGAAGTTCTGCTTTACAATGGGGATATTGCCGAAGAAATAACCTGCAAAAACGCAGACAGCAATCCATAAAATGCCGCCTATGATGTTGTAACTGAGGAAACGTCCATAGGCCATGCTTCCTATGCCTGCCACAAACGGAGCAAATGTGCGGATAATTGGGACAAACCTCGCTATGATTATTGTTTTGCCTCCGTATTTTTCATAGAACCGATGGGTGCGCTCAAGGTGTTTTTTATTCAGAAATCTCACATCGTCTTTATGAAAAACCTTCGGTCCCACAAAATTTCCTATCCAGTAGTTCACTGTATCTCCTGCTACTGCAGCTATTGTGAGAAGGACAAAAATAACAGAGACATCGAGTGCGCCTATTGCTGCAAAAGTTCCGACAGCAAAAAGCAGAGAATCGCCAGGGAGAAAAGGCGTAACCACCAGGCCTGTTTCGCAGAAAATAACAAGAAACAGGATTACATATGTCAACGTCCCGTAATTCTGAATGACAAGGCTTAAATGCTTATCGAGGTGCATGAAGATGTCAATGAAGTTTGCAATCAGTTCCACAGGCTCTCCTTATGATTTATTTCCTTTTAAATATTTCTTAAAAAATTCAAGTGTCCTTTTCCAGCTATCATTGGCAGCATCCTCATCCCTGTTTGGCGCCCTTTCATAGTGGTGTTCAGCGCCTATATATATCCTCATCTCATATGGACTCTTCTTCTCATCAAGAAGTATGGTCAGATTAGCCGCATGCCTTGCAGACACTACAGAGTCTTGAGAGCCGTGAAGAATTAAAACCGGCGAACTGTCTCTGTTAAATACATCATCAAACCTGTATTTTAAATCCAGATTCTTGCCTCCGCCGGTAAGTGCTCCGTAATATGACACGCCTGCTTTTACCCTATTTTTTGCAGCCAGTACAAGGGCCCAGTATCCTCCCATTGAAAATCCGACCGCTCCGAGTCTATCTGCCTTCACTTTAGGATTTTTCTTCAAATATTCGAGCATATCAGCAAGATCCGCAAAGACATCCTCTGCATATCGTGTTGTTATAAGATGCCTCGTATTATGAGAAATACCATAGGCATCGAAATAATAAGGGATGAGGCAGGCATATCCCTGCTCTGACAGTTGTGTTGCGAAGTTAATATCACCATCCTGCACACCGCCGCTCGTATGCACTATCAGGACGCCGGGAAAAGGGCCTTTACCATCGGGCATGATAAGTTCTGCCTGCATATTTTTCTTTGTACCCAAGCCGTATATCATTGTCTTTTCAACTGCAAAGACATGCACTTCAAGGAATAACAAAAGGCTTAAAATTAATAAAATCTTTCTACTTAGCCTCATTTTTCCTCCCTATAAATATTCTCTTTATCCCTGCATAGTCTTTTATAAAAGTAACATTTTTAAAGCCTGCATTCATAGCTATTTTTTCCATATCATCTGCCTGGTCATGGCCAATCTCCAGGATGATTATGCCATTTTCTTTGAGAAATTTGGATGCATTTTTTAATATCCTTCTGTAAAAGTCCAGTCCGTCTTTGCCGCCGTCAAGGGCTTCAACAGGCTCATAATCCTTTATCTCTCTCTGTAGATTCTGAATATCATCGGTTTTTATGTAAGGCGGGTTTGAGACTATGCAATCAAACGCCATCTTGCCGATAGGCGTCGTAGATTCGGGACTGTCCCATGAGATACTAAATAAATCACCTTTTATAAAATGAACATTCCTTACATTGTTTTCGGTTGCATTTCGAGTTGCATACTGAATGGCGGTGCCTGATTTGTCGACTCCGTATACATCGGCATCGGGGAAGTGCTTTGCAATTGCAATGGCAATGCACCCGCTGCCAGTACATAAATCAAGAATTTTGACCCTTGACCCTTGACCCTTGACCCTTTTAATTGCTTCTTCCACAAGCAACTCTGTCTCGGGTCTTGGAATAAGAACTCCTCTGCCAACATTTATCTTCATTCCATAAAAATCGACATGCCCAATAATGTATTGAATCGGCTCGCCTTGCGCGCGTCTTGATGTGAGTGCATCTATTTGCTTTAATGTATCTTCTGATATTTCTAAACTGTCGGTATAAAGTTTTGATTTGTCGATATGGAGTGTTTCTGTTATAAGGATCTCAGCCTCTTTGGCTGAATCCTCGATTCCTCTATATTTAAGAAAAGCAGCAACCTCTTTCAATTTGTCAATGGCAGTCATTTAATTATCCGACGGACTGAGGGAAAATTTTTATTGTCAGACAGGTATAAGTCACTGATGAATATTACCACAAAATATGACATGGCCTCAAATAACTACTTATTGATTTTATGAGATTTTTCGGTTTTAAAAATCTTTCGGATGTGATATAGTTTAAATAGTTTTCAGGAAAATACGGTAGTTCGTATAATAATTGTTAGATATAAAAAAGGTAGAATGAGCGAGAACGATAATTCTATGAGCCCTTCAATTTTTAGAGATACGGAATCCATTCATCGGCATATCAGAGAAATTGCGAAAAAGGAAGGAGTGTCCATCAACCGGTTTATTTCGTCGGCAGTATCAGAAAAAATTTCTGCATTGTTGACAGAAGACTATTTGAAGGCCAGAGCCAAAAGAGCAAAAAAATCAGCCTTTATACATTGCAGGATGTGAGAGGCTGACTCTCGTATCCTGCAATCACAACTCCTTCAGTCTCTCTGCCTGATAATGGGTAATTAAGGCATCGACAATCTCGTCGAGATTTCCTTCAAGTACCTGATCGAGCTTATGGAGCGTAAGGCCTATCCTGTGGTCTGACACCCTGTTCTGCGGGTAGTTGTATGTCCTTATCCTCTCGCTCCTGTCTCCAGTGCCAACCTGCGTCTTCCTTTCCATGGCGCGCTCCTTCTGCTTTTTCTCGGTCTCTATTTCAAGGAGGCGGGAACGCAATACCTTCATAGCCTTTTCCCTGTTTTTAAGCTGCGAGCGCTCGTCCTGACACTGCACAACGAGTCCGGTAGGGATATGCGTAATCCTCACCGCCGAATATGTCGTGTTAACGCTCTGTCCACCTGCGCCTGAAGAGCAAAAGGTGTCTACTCTCAGATCCTTTTCTTCTATCTTTATATCGAGTTCCTCTGCTTCAGGCAGAACAGCAATGGTGACAGCGGATGTATGAATCCTGCCCGATGCCTCTGTAACAGGCACCCTCTGAACCCTGTGCACGCCGCTTTCGTATTTAAGCCTGCTGTATGCACCCTTTCCTGTAATATTCGCTATTATCTCCTTTAATCCGCCGAGGTCTGTGGGGCTTGAATCGATCACTTCTATCTTCCACCGCCTTGCCTCTGCATATTTTGAATACATCCTGAAGAGCGATGCTCCGAAAAGCGCTGCCTCCTCTCCGCCTGTTCCAGCCCTTATTTCGAGAATAACGTTCTTTTCATCCCTCGGGTCTTTTGGAAGGAGCATTATCTTAAGCTCGTCTTCTATAAGAGGTTTTCTTTTCTTAATATCTTCCATCTCCTCCTGTGCCAATTCCCTCAGGTCGCCGTCTCCGCCTTTCAGTATTTCCTCTGCATCTTCAAGGTCTGCCAGCAGCTTCTTGTACTCCTTGATCTTCTCCACAATAGGCATAAGCTCTGCCTGTTCCTTAGAATACTTCTGATATGCCTGGGCATTGGACAATACCTCTGGATTGGTGAGGGCAGCAGTTATCTCATCATATTTTTCCTCTATTGTCAGCAACTTCTCTAACATTAACTGCAAACCTCTTTATCCCTATCTATTTTTAAAACCTCATTCATGGCGGCTAATGCGACCTCTATCTGTGACTCATCAGGCTCCCTCACAGTCATTCTCTGAAGCAAAAGACCGGGAAAAACCATCAATCCTACCACCGGATTATTCTTCCTCTTTGCAGAAAACCTGAGCACTTCGTATGAAAGTCCTGCTATGACCGGGATTAAGATAATCCTTGATATGAGTTTATCGACAAAAGACCATTCCTTCGGTATCAGGAGAAATACCATTATGCTGATAACCATCACTATTAATAAAAAGCTGGTTCCGCATCTCGGGTGGTAAGGTTTATATTTCTTTGCATTTTCGACAGTGAGATCTTCCCCTGCCTCGTAAGCGTAAATGACCTTGTGTTCAGCACCATGATACTGGTATACCCGCCTCATCTCTTTCCAGAGGCCAATGACAAATATATAAAAGAGGAATATTCCTACACGAAGCACTCCATCAATAAGATTAAAGAACAATGAGCTGTTCGAAACACCTTTAACTACATTGCCTATCAGGGTCGTCAGAAAGAGCGGAAGGAATTTAAAAAGGGCTATTGCGAGGATAATGGCAAGACCTATGGATAGTCCCAATCCCCACGGACTAATTGGTTTATCCCCTTCCTGCTCCTGATATGCCACGCTGCCGGAAAACTCAATAGCTTTTACTCCGATCATAAGGGCATGAAAAAGCCCTACCACCCCCCTGATAAGGGGCAGCTTAAAAAGAGCAGGCATTTTCTTTGTCCTGACCATCTTGAGATTTATCTCTCCCTTTGCATCCCTTACGGCCACGCTCCAACCAGCAGGAGACTTCATCATCACGCCTTCTATGACTGCCTGACCACCTATGTTTTTCATCCTGTTTCTCCAATAAAAAGGGGTTAGAGCGCAAACCAATCCACTGCCTCTAACCCCTCAATTTATGCTATTTCTTTGCGTACTTCTTCTTAAACTTATCCACCCTTCCTTCCGCATCCACAAGCTTCTGCTTTCCGGTAAAGAACGGATGGCACTTTGAGCATATATCAACTCTGATATTATCCGTTGTTGATTTGGTTGTAAATGTCTCGCCGCAGGCGCAACTGACCTTTACATCTTTATAATTCGGATGTATTCCCTCTTTCAACGTAAAACCTCCTAAAAA
>Ga0209721_1000788_pt1 | contig 26563 bp, 20 predicted proteins | sample TshhotsprinmetaG_FD_184139 | JGI IMG/M metagenome (GOLD analysis project Ga0209721, IMG submission 184139) | Hot spring microbial communities from South Africa to study Microbial Dark Matter (Phase II) - Tshipise hot spring metaG (SPAdes)... | ecosystem: Environmental > Aquatic > Thermal springs...
GTATTCTGTTAAGACAATCGTGTTGTGTTAAGACAATGGTATTCTGTTAAGACAATCGTGTTCTATTAAGGCTATCGTGTTCTGTTAAGGCTATCGTGTTCTATTAAGGCTAACGTGTTCTGTTAAGGCTATCGTGTTCTATTAAGGCTAACGTGTTCTGTTAAGGCTATCGTGTTCTATTAAGGCTAACGTGTTCTGTTAAGGCTAACGTGTTCTGTTAAGGCTAACGTGTTCTGTTAAGGCTAACGTGTTCTGTTAAGGCTAACGTGTTCTGTTAACCGCCCAATGAAGTGAGCGGAGGCTATTTTCCGACTTATCGCCGGAATGTTTCCGAACTCAACGACGCATGTGAAAAAAGGGCGAGTGTACTTGTGCGCTCAGAGGCGAATTTCTTAGACTTTGAGCATTATTTTCTGGATTCATTCAACGGTAATTGAATGTTTTTACGCTCATCCGCCCGAGACTGTCGACCGTGCGGCTAATGGCTCCGAAGGCTCGTTCGCAACGGTGTGCGAAGCTTGCTCCTCGGCTGGTGTCGACCGGTTCATGCCGTTGCGAGCGCGGTCATCATCTTTGCAAAGCTTGTATTCGTAACTTTCCATTAGCGCGATCAAGCTTGCTTCGATGATGTTTTCGCTGACTCCCACCGTTCCCCAGACCTCTTCCTCATCTTGGCTTTCAATGAGCACGCGGACTTTCGCGGCGGTGTGCGCCTCGAAGTTGATCACCCGAACTTTATAGTCGATCAGACTCATTTGATGGAGATTTGGGTACTTGGGTGCCAAAGCCTTTCGAAAAGCGCGATCCAGGGCATCCACCGGCCCTAACCCTTTGGCCACCACGTGAAGGATTTCCCCGTCGACCTCTAATTCGACGGTTGCTTCGGTTTTTAAACCTTCAACAAAGTCCGGGCGGATATCCACGTGATAGTTCAATCGGCGGAAATGAGGCCGGAAAATATCGGCACAGCGCCGGACCAACAGATCAAATGAGCCGTCTGCCGCCTCGTACTGGTATCCCTCGGCTTCCTTCGATACGACGGCCGCCAAGATCTTCTCCGCCAGGGCTGCCTCGTTCTGGAGGTTGTACTTGCGGATTCGCGCGATGATGTTCGATCTTCCAGAAAGCTCGCTCACTAATACCCGGCGCTCGTTTCCGACCCACTCCGGATCGATGTGCTCATAAGCCCGGCTATCGCGACTGACGCCACTTACGTGCATTCCGCCTTTATGGGCGAAGGCACTTCGGCCGACGAATGGTTGTTGCGGTCGGAAATTCAGATTTCCCAACTCGTAAACAAAGCGGGATAACTCGGTCAGTTGACGAACTGCCTGCGGATTGAGGACATCGTATTGCCCCCGCTTTTTCAACGCGATATTGGCGATGACCGAAATGAGGTCGGCATTCCCGCAACGTTCGCCAAGCCCATTAATTGTCCCTTGTACGTGAACGGCACCTGCATCCACAGCCGCAAGGGTGTTTGCCACCGCTAAGTCGCCGTCATTATGGCAATGGATTCCCACCGGGATCCGTAGGCGGCTTACCACCTCGCGGGTGATATCGCCCACTTCCTCGGGCAGGCTGCCGCCGTTGGTATCGCAGAGAATGATGACCTCGGCACCGGCCTCTGCCGCCGTTTCGATGACTTGCCAGGTGCAGGCGCTATTGTGCTTCCAACCGTCGAAAAAGTGTTCTGCGTCAAAGAAAACACGCAATCCCCGGCTGCGGAGGAACCGGATAGTGTCGCGGACCATTGCCAGGTTTTCTTCCAGGGATGTTTGCAGGATGCACTCGACCTGAAAAGCCGAGGCTTTGCCGACGATGGTCGCAATCTCCACTCCACAGCTTATCAATTTCCCCAAGCCGGCATCGTGTTCGACGGGCACATTCTTACGCCGCGTCATCCCGAAGGCACAAATTTTTGTTCGGCCTGCGTCGATCCCCCGAATCTCTTGGAAATAGCGGTAATCTTTCTCGTTGGAGGCAGGATAACCCCCTTCAATGTAATCGAACCCCAGCTCGATGAGTCGGCGGGTAAAGAGCAGCTTGTCGCGGAGCGAAAAGCTGACCCCTTCCCCCTGAGCCCCGTCGCGGAGCGTGGTGTCGTAGATTTCAACCCGGCGTTTTTTGCTCGCCGAAACCTGATCGGAGTCCATGGCTTTAATTTCCGAATAAGGACGTTGGTCTTGGGGTTACGAGATTAACGGATTACCGTTGAACCTGGAGTAATCAGGATAATGTTTGCGAACTTGATCTAGTAAACGCAGTCAACTTTCACCGGTATACCCTGGTGAGAACAGCACGCATCCTCGCAAGAGCTCAAGCGAACTTTTTTAGTCCAACCTTAGCGGCTTTCTCATCCTGATCGTTTTTGGGCTGTTTGGTCCGAGGTTTCGAACGAGTTAAGTCTTCCTCATTTCGTCAAACTGAAAACTTTCAGCCTCTTTGGTTTATCACAATCTCAACTGCTTAACCAAAGTTCTTAATGCAACTTTTTGGTTCTTAGTGGACCTTCTTAACCCAAATTCTGAATGCTGACGTTTTTGCGGAACGCGTTGGGGATCCAGATTGCCTTGAGCTTCATTTGCTTGAGCCATTCGCTTTGATCAATTTCCGGTTCGATTCCCGGGTAACTTTTATTGTGTTACCTAGCCAATGTGAGCCGGAAAAAAAAGCCCTCAAGCCTTCGCGGGGCCTAAGGGCATCAATCTTTTTGGAACTTTGAAGTAATGACCCTCGGCCCCTGCCTCAGGAAATCGCGATAATAATAACTGCAATCCCGATAATTTCCATCGGGATTACCACACTTTTCCGGCAGGATCGACCGAGGTTTATAAGCATATTTACGAAGACTCTAAAGTCTGATTCCAACGACGAAAGACTCTAAAATGTTTTTCCAGAAATCCAAGCTTTCGAAGCAGAAGTATATGCCTTCGGATAACGGAGGGGCTCGAATGCACGCGAACAACTCAAGCCCTCGAATGAGTGAGGAAGCTCCTCAACCCTTCAGCGGAACTTGCTAATCGAAGCTCGTTGCTCATTCAAGAATTAGCGAGAGCTTCGAATATCTTGTTTTTTTCTTGTTTTTTGTTTTTTACCTCTCGACTTCAATTATCTCCCCAGATACTGGCGAGCCAAAGAGAATGTAGAACTCGGCTAAGTCGGTGTCAAGGGACGGGTGGGACGATTTTTCAGACCTCTTCTTATTTGTTCTGGATGCCTAGATTTGTTCTGGATGTTTATTTTTGTTGTAAATGGCATCCCCTGAGACATGTGATGAGGATAACGGTCGCGGAGAAGCTAAAACGAGGTGCTGCATATTCTTTTTCTTTTTTGCCACCCGTTGAAGACTTGATTCGCGGTCCATTCTCGCCGCTCATCGCACTTCGAGAAGCTAACCGCCCTCTCAGGGGGGCGCTAGGTCCAACTGAAATGCTGCCAGTTTCGTGGAGGCCCAACTTTATGTTTACTGAATTTCGCAACTTTGGGCACAACAAGCTCTTACGGCTGAGTAATTGCTTTTCGCCGTGCCTTGCGTTCATTCAATAGCGGCTTCGAAGGTAGGGGCACCCCGTGTTTGATGAGCCCTCTGACTAAAGCTTGACTAGGACGTTGTCTTGTAGGCACGCCACGGTCGCATCCTATTGCCGGCCTTATTTGCTTTCCCGATCCCGACAAAGCTTGCACGGGGTTAGTAGGTACCTTGGCCCCTTTTCGCGAAAGCCCATTGAGCTTTAAAATGGGCCCGATATTTGCGAAAAAGCGCAGGATACCCATAGTCTTTGCCGATTTTTGAAGCTTTGGCGGGGTGAACGGGCGCGTACGGACATCCGAATCCGTTGATCTTTAGACATTCGAAAGACACGTTAATCTATAGACATTCGAAAGACTATGGAATCCTTCGATCGATGGACGATCGATGGAAGGGTAAATTCCGATATTTCCAGGCCGAAGTAAACCCCGGCATAGGTAGGCGGTGGAAATCTGAGAAGAACAAAATCGGTTGCCCATAGGATAGGATCGATTTGATTGGTAGGGCTTTTTGATCTGGGGGTGAGCTCATTGTACCGGACCCATACTTGTGGAGAACTTCGGACCGCTCATGTCGGTCAGACGGTCACCCTCTGTGGTTGGGTAGACACCTACCGCGACCATAGTGGCGTCCTTTTTGTAGATTTGAGGGATCGCTACGGCAAAACTCAAATTGTCTTCTCCCCGGAGGCGGGCGAAGAGTTGCTCGATCAAGCCAAGTCGCTTCGGGCGGAATACGTTGTTGCCGTCACCGGGACGGTGGCCCGGCGACCTGAGGGAACGGAAAACCCGAAGCTTGCCACAGGCGAGGTGGAACTCCGGGCAGAAAATCTGGAGATTTTGAACCGAAGTTTGACACCTCCTTTTCATCCGAGTGCGAAGGATCTGCCGGGCGAAGAAATCCGGTTGAAATATCGCTATATTGACCTCCGGCGGCCCGAGATGCAGCGCACTTTGCTTCTCCGGCATCGCATGATCAAGATCATTCGTGATTATTTTGATGAACTTGGTTTTGTCGATGTCGAAACGCCGATGCTCGGCAAAAGTACGCCAGAGGGAGCCCGCGACTACCTCGTTCCAAGCCGGATTCAACAGGGAAGTTTTTACGCTCTTCCGCAGTCGCCCCAGCTTTACAAGCAATTGCTCATGGTGGCCGGCTATGACCGATATGTGCAAATTGCTCGATGTTTTCGGGACGAGGACCTTCGGGCCGATCGCCAGCCGGAATTCACGCAACTCGATTTGGAAATGTCGTTCGTTCAAGCCGAGGACGTGATGGGAGTAATCGATGGCCTTATGGCCCGGTTGGCCAAGGAATTGCTCGGCCTTGAATTGAATCTCCCGCTTCCGCGAATGACTTACGACGAGGCCATGGAGCGATTCGGGCATGACGCTCCAGACCTACGTTTCGGCATGGAGCTTGTGGATGTAAGTGACGTGGCTGCTGCCTCGGAGTTCACCCCTTTTCGAGAGGTGGTGCTCAACGGGGGTCGAGTGCGGGCTTTGAATGCCCCTGCGGCGTCCCCACGATACTCCCGGAAACAGCTCGACGAATTGGAAGAATATGTTGTCCATGATTTCGGAGTCCGCGGCTTGAGTTGGTTGCGGGTCGAAGAGGGAGGAGTGCTGAGTGGGCCGATTAGCAAGCATTTTGTGGAGGGGCTTGCTACCCGGCTAAAAGAACGGATGCAGGCTAAGCCAGGGGATTTGATGTTCTTGGTAGCCGACAAAAGCGAGCCGGCCGGTAAAGCCCTGTACGGTTTGCGAAGGCGACTCGGGGCGGAATTGCAGCTTTACGATCCGGGGACCATGCATTTTTCTTGGATTGTGGAGTTCCCGATGTTCGCCTACGATGAGCAGGAGGGGTGGTGGGTAGCGATGCATCACCCGTTCACCTCGCCGCGGCCTCGGGATCTGCATCTGTTGGATACGGATCCGGCGGCGTGCCGGGCCCAAGCCTATGACCTTGTCATTAATGGTTACGAGGCGGGTGGGGGAACCATCCGGATTCACGACCAGGGGCTTCAGCAGAAGGTATTCGCGCTTTTGGGCCTGGATGAACGGGCGGCGAAGGAACGTTTCGGGTTTTTGCTCGAAGCCCTTCAATACGGTGCCCCACCTCACGGCGGTATTGCGCTGGGAATTGACCGGCTGGTCATGCTTTTCGCGGGCCTAGATAATATTCGAGATTGTATCGCGTTTCCGAAGACTCAGCGAGCGGTAGATTTGATGACCGGCGCGCCTAGTCCGGTGGATCCTCAACAGCTACGTGAATTGGGGATACGCATTGTCGGTTGAGGGGGTTCGGAGGGTTGACTCCGCTTTTTTACGCTGCAAACGTTTTTACCCCTGCAATTTGGAGGCGAAAGCGCTGCGGAAAATGAGCGAATGCGCCGAATGAGGGAACGGCATCAGAAGGATGAGTGTCGCAAAAGGCGCAACGAAGTTTTGAAGTTGGGTGGTTCGGGGAGCGCTGCCAACTGCACGGGCGGGTCGATGAAAAGGCTCGATCCTCACGGGGAAAAGTCTCCGGGCTGCGGGAGAGCGGTCAACTTTTTGGGGATTGTGGCTTTGTCCCAAAAAAGTCTTTTGCAGAGTTTCAGGTGCGCCGCGAAATACCCAAGGGAACGATCGAGGAAGTTATCGGATTAGATCGGTTTGCCGCTAAGCCGCCCGAATATCTTCCGGCAATTCGCCGGTTCCTCGCAGCAGGAGTTAGTCCCGATGAGAAGCTCCAGGAGTTAGCCCCGATGACGGTATCCCCGATGACAAGATCATTTTCTCCCGGAAGCAATCAACAGCTCTGTCGAGGGCGAAAGCCGGGTATGCGATCCGACGGTTCAGGGGCGAGCGTGAGCCATGCAATGGGGGCTACCGCTTTGTTTTTTGGAGTGGTGGTTTTCATAGCGGGATGCGGGGGACCCAGCACGACGACACCGACCGTGGAGAAAAAGCCGACTTCGTCGGTTCCCTCAGCTCCTTTGAAACCCTCTACCGCCGAAGAGGAAACTCCCCCACCTGTCGAAACAGCCGTGGCCACGACCAGCACGGCAACCGGTGCAAGTACGCCGCGGACGCTTCCGCAGGTTCTCTTGAGCCAAACCATGCGGCAAAGTTGCGTGGTTTGGGTCGGCGATCTCTTCCCGGGAGGCAGGCTGACCGATTTATCGGGGGAACAAAAATTGGTTCGCGAGCAGTTTGGCCCGCGGCTTACGGTAGTCCTCTTTTGGTCGACGGGGGGCTCGCAACTCGGGCAATTGGCGGCGCAGACTTTGCTGGCGGATTTGGAGCACGATGTGGCTCAGGCATTTGCGAACGACGGTCTTCGCGCCATCGCGATCAACGTGGGTGATCCGCCCGAAGTGGTGAAAGCCGTCGCAGCAGCAGCCGACACCAAACTGCCCGTATTGCTGGATGCTGCTAAAGCCTATTTTGCGTTGGTGGCTCGGGAATATTTGCCCCGAATCTACTTGCTCGATTCTCAAGGGCGAGTGCTGTGGTTGGACCTCCAATTCTCGGAGTTTGCCGGCCCCACGCGGGAGAAGCTGCTTCAAGCCATTCAAGTCGCTTTGAGCATGCCGGAAAGCCGGTCCCCGTGAGATCTCATCGGGCGGTGCGGTCAAACACCTCTTGGGGTCGTATCGTCTGCCAACACTTGCTCAGGTGGATTGATCGCCAGGCTGAAATAATGTTCATCGATCCACACCATTAAGCCCGAAGTTATCCAGCGGTCCAAGGTTTCTTTGACAGCTTTCTCGTTCAGATCCCGACGTTGCGCCAGGAATTGCCGCCCGATCGTCGACCAACTTCGTCCCACGTCGCAGAACAAGTAGAGATCTCGTTCCCAACCGTACAGGCGATGTTGGAAAGCGGTGGCGATGGGCCGCGTATCCGTGAGGATGAGGGTGCCATCGCCGCGGTCGTATTGCCTCAAGCTTGCTAAACCCTTTTGTTCCTGCCAAGCGGTGGCTGCACGGAGTGCTCGGGCAGCGTAATCCGCGGGGTTACGGGCATCCTGGTAATCGAATTCGAAATAGTAAGCCAGTTGCGCCAACACGGAGGGGGGAAAGGGAAAAACGAAGCGGAAAGCGCGGTGGGGCCGTCGCCGGGTCAGACCATAACGTTCAGGGTTTTCAAAATACGGCGAAAACCGGTCCATACGAACGCGGCCGATTGCGAGCGGTGGCGCCAAGTGCACTAACTTAGGCAACAACGTCTCTAACCACCGGTAATCCTTCGGATTTTCCTCGGGAAAACCGTACAGAAAGTTCCATTCCACTTCGATCGGGTAGGCCGAAAACCACTTCAGCGTTTGGAGATTCTGGAGCCCGGTCGCCCCTTTGTTGATGCTTTTCAGGACGCGGGTCACAAACGTCTCGATGCCCAGTTGTGCGGCACCCAATCCGGAGGAAACTAGTTCCCGGATTTGCTCGCGCGTCAAATTGCACTTCAATTCGTAAACAAGCTTTAGATCAAGGTGTTGCTCCCTGAACAACGGCAGAAAGCTTTTGAAATAGCGAAAATCGAAGATGTTATCTGCCGCGCTTGCCTTGCGCACGTTGTAACGTTTCGCGAGGGTCGTTAGCTCTGCAACCGCCCGGGGTGCGCTTTTGCTGCGGTAAACCAGTCGACTCCCATTGAGACCGCAGAAATTGCAGTGGTGTTTTTCTCCCCACCAACACCCTCGCGAGGTTTCAAAGAAAATGAGGGGGTCGATCCAAGGACGCAAATCACTGCCGTTTAGTCGGGCGAAATAGTCATCGAAATTCGGCACCGGCAAGCTGTCCAGGTCCACGACGAAAGGCGCCTCGGTAGGTCCGGGGGAAGGTACCACCGACAAATCGATTGTTTTTGCACCGGATGATCCCGCGAGCCATCTTCCTTTGCCGATCCTTTCTTTGGCGCTGCAAGTTTGCCCCGGTTGAAAAAGTCCCACAACACCAGGAGGCAGATGGGTAAGCGTTCCCTGGAAGATCTGCTCCACAAGCGGAGCGAACGTAAAATCGGCTTCGCCCAGGAAAACGAAGTCAATCTCGGGGAATTGCTCCCAAAGGGCCACGCCCATTTCGCCTTCGCAGGCCGCCCCGCCGAAAACAACAGTTGTGCCCGGGAAATGTTCCTTAATCTTTCGTGCCAAGCAAAGAGAAGCTAAGCTCTGCTGAAACGAGACAGCAAATCCTACCACTGAGTACTGGGGCCAATCGATCGCGTGCCAACACCGCTCAAGAAACTTAGGGATCACGGAGTACAAACGTTCGAAGTCGCGAAGCTCTTGGCTCGAGAGCTCGGGGTCGGCCGCCAAAAGGACCTCTTCAAAGTAGGTTTGATCGTCGGGTAACTGGTCGCCGAAGTACCACTTGGCAAAAAGGCGCTCGCCGCCGAGTACGAACGCGAAATTGTCGGCAATCCAGGTGTACACGTCGTACCCGATAAACTCGGCAAAGTCGAAGTTGAAATACGCGATATCGCACGGAATGCCGCGCTCTTGCAGCGCCGATTTAAGAAGGCTAGGCCCCAGGTTTGGCCAACGCAAATTCGCGAATGGCATATTGACGATGAGCACTTTCTGCATCGACTCACCTTAAGACCGGCCAGGTTCTCCAAAAAGTGGCATGCTTCCGATCGCTTTTTCTTGTTAGACTTCGTGATCCATTTAAACTCGAAGTATTCAGACTCGAACCATTCAGGCTTGAAACATTTACGCTTGAAACATTGAGACTTGAACCATTTAGACTTGAAACATTCACACTTCAAGCATTTAGACTTGAAGCATTTAGACTTTGCGATTACCTCCTAAAGTCGGTGACGATAGTCGCAGGAGGCGCGCTTCGCTCCGGCACCGCCCGGGGATTGTGGCGGCGTGAATCGCCCCGAGCTTACGGGAGCTCATGTGTTTTGGTCCGTCGTGGACCGGGATTTTCATTGTTCGGCACCGAATCTTACGCCTCCGAGTTTGATTTCCTGGTTTCATTCGCCGGCATGCTTTGAGAGCGATGCGCTTGCAGCGGCTTCGGCCGTTTCGGCTAAGGACCATATTTCGGCTGAATACGACTCCGCCATCGGAAAGCAGGCGTGCCGCCGCTGCCCGCTGAATTTCTACGCAGGGTTTTGCCCCCGTTAGATATCGGCTTTGTTTTTCTTTTTATTTTACCGCCGGATATGTACAATCGGTCTCGATTAGATGGGGTTTTTAACGCGCGACGGCGGCCGTAGTCATATGAAAATCTCAATTCGGTGTACCCGGGCTTTTGATTGTATTTGAGGGAAGCCACGAATCCGCATGCGGCAATGGGAGGGGTTTTTTGGTTGCACGGGAATCGGGGCGGAAAATCTCGACAAGTAAATCGCCACGGAAAATCTTGACAACTGAAGGAGACGCGGCTTCGCAGATAGGTGGGATTCATGTGGGATTCATATAGGCGGAATTCGTACCTACTCGAACATAGCGGGATTCATATCTCCAAGATAAAGGGCATCTTCGATGACGAGGATGGGTACCGTGACCGGTTGTCGGAATTTACGATCAAGCTTCGCACCGATGAATTCGCCGTGCCGGGACGCGCGGTCCGTTTCTAGCAAAAACGGGCGAATGGTTTCGCATGGGGCCGTGGTGTGGGGGTTGGTCGTTGCGGGCATATTTCTGGGCTATCCGGGTTGTGGTGGGCAAGGTTCGATGGATCGTCCTAAGGACTCCGCAACGCCGTCACAGCCGGAGGTGTCCGCGGTGCAATCCGGTGCAAGTCTGCCCCAGGGGACGCCGGCCGGGATGAGTGTCACGGCCGATTCGGGGATTGCCTCGCCGATCGTGTCCAAGGAGCAGCTGGTCGAGGCATTGAAAGGGCGAAACCCGGAATTTGGCGGCAGTTTGGAGGTCGAGATCGAGGGTGGGCAAATCGTGGCTTTAGAAATCCGAGATCCGCAGCTCCACGATATTTCCCCATTGGCGGGAATGCCCTTACGGTTTTTGGATCTGGCCCATTGCCCGGTAGAGGACCTCAGACCGTTGCGGGGGATGCCTCTTCAGGTCCTTTATTTGGAACGAACGGGAGTTCGCGACCTGCGGCCGTTGGAAGGAATGCCGCTGGTTGAATTGCGGTTGAATGACACCAAAGTGGAAGATCTCCGCCCGCTCCAGCGCGCTCCGATTCGGATGTTGTATTTAGCCGGAACGTGGGTCGAGGATCTTACGCCTTTAGCCGGCAACCGGTCGTTGGAAGCGCTGTGGTTGAATGATACGCCGGTGGAGGATTTGAGGCCTCTGGCCTCGTGCCCAAATCTCATCAGCTTGACGATCGCTGGCACGAAAGTTCGCGATCTCACTCCGCTCAAAGGTCTGCGACTTGAAAGGCTGCACCTCGCGCGAACTCCCGTCGAGGACCTCACCCCGCTTCGGTGGCTTCGGTTGACTCGGTTGGTGTTCAACCCAAGCCGAATACGAAGCGGTCTTGAGGAAGTCCGGTCAATGACTACCCTCAGAGAGATCGGAACTTCCTTCGGCGAAGAAGACAAGGGGAGGCCTGACGACCTTATGCCCCCAGCCATCTTCTGGGAAAAGTATGACGCGGGGGACTTCCGGTGACCTGCCCCTGAAGTGTTCGACCTTCGATGTAAGCGGCAGCCGAAAGGCGGCTAAAAAGTCTCACCGCCCAGCAATAAAAATGCATACGGGTGAAGCGTAAGCTTTGCCGCGCATGCGGAGAAAGAAAGTCTTCTCTGGTATTCCGAAGAAAGAATGATTTTTCATTATTTGCTTTATTTCCTTTGCGGGCAGGGTCCCCATTTGCTGAAGTTTGGGGCGTCAAATCTCGCCCGTTCGGAAAATTCGGCGTAAATCTCGTGTGCTGAATGCACTCTTTGGTCATTCCAAAGTTCGCTTTCGGCATTCCCCGAATAATCGGCAATCCCTTATCACCTATCACATATAAGGATTATGCGGTGCAGTCGTTTTGGCTTGTGACTCGGGGGTTTACGCATTTTAAGTAGGTGGCACGCTAGCTTCGATCCCCGACCTTTATCGGATCGATAAAAGAGGATAGTCTCGGCCGAGGAGTTGGGGGGATTGGCACCGCTGGTATCCAAGCAAGGTATGGGACTTTCTACTCTTTGGCGGTATATTGCGCTGGTGGCAGCGGGGCTTTTTACCATTTTTTTGGTGGTGAGCTTGCTTTCGTTTGATCCCGCCGATCCCCCGTATCCCAGCACCTTTCCGGGGCATGCTCAGCCACGAAATGCTTGTGGCTATGTGGGGGCTTATGTGGCGTGGTTTTTGCGGTGGCATGCGGGAATTACCGCCTATTTGTTGGCGTTAATTCTTGCGGTTTGGATCTTCCGTGTTGCCGCCGGCAAAACGATCGGTTGGTTCGAGGTGCGGGTAGTCGGATTGCTCCTTGCCATAGCCGGCTTTTCCGGGCTTGCCACCGTGGTGGGGATTCCGTGGTGGGGCGGCCCCCCCATTGGCCCAGGCGGATACTTGGGGGCAATTTTGCATCTTTGGATTCAGTCGGGTTTGGGCTGGTTGGGGACACTACTGTTTTTTTTCGCTTGTTCGGTTTGCGGACTTCTTCTTGCCGCGGATTGGTTCGCCCTACAGGTTGCCAGGTGGGCTATCGTTTTTCCTTCCCGGTTGATCGCAAGAATTCTGAGCCGGGCCTTCATGGAGCAATCTTCAACGGTAGGTTCAGCCGACGAGCCGGCGGGGGTAGAGAAAGAGAAATTGAGGCGGGCTTCGGCCTCCGGTGATTCGGCGGCGGGAAGCTCGAGCGGTTTGGTGGTCGTGCGAATGCCGGCATCTTCCGGGGGCAATCCTGGCGAAATCGCGGAAGGCCGCGGGATGGAAAAAGAGGGGCCGCAAAGCGAGCCGGATTCCCGCGGTCTTCCCCCTGCCAAACCGCAGCCTTCGACGCCAAAGATTCGCAAGCCGCGGAGTAATGAGCGGGAAGAGATCCGCGCCGAAATCGAGGCAGATGCCCGGACTCTTTCCCCCAGCGATTACTGCCTTCCTTCGATCGATTTACTCCTGCCCGGCGAACCGTTTTCCTTCGAGGAACACGAACGGGATGTGCGACAGAAGGCCGCCATCTTGGAAAAGACTTTCGCCGATTTTGGATATCATGTACGGGTGGTCGAGATCCAAACCGGGCCGGTGATTGCCCAGTTTGAAGTGGAGTTGGAAGCGGGGCTACGGGTGAGTCGGATCATGGCTTTGGCCGACGATCTGGCGATCGCCTTACGGGTGCCGTCGGTACGAATTGTGGCCCCGATACCGGGCAAGAACACCGTGGCTATCGAGGTCCCCAACGCCCAACGCCAAATTGTGAGACTGCGCGAGGTGATGGAGGAGGCTGAGGGGCTTACTCACTCGATGCGAATTCCGGTTTTTTTGGGGAAGGACGTCGCCGGCAATCCGATTGTCATCGATCTAACGAGTTTGCCGCACCTTTTGATCGCCGGTCGGACCGGCACGGGCAAGAGCGTCTGTTTGAATGCGATCATCATGTCGATTTTGATGTGCCGGCGGCCTGACGAAGTGCGCATGCTCCTGATTGACCCCAAGATGGTCGAACTTAGTCCTTACAAACAAATTCCGCACCTGATGCACCCGGTGGTTACCGACATGCGCAAGGCGGAAGCGATCCTTGCTTGGGCCGTGGACAAGATGGAAGAGAGGTACCACTTGCTGGCCCGGGCAGGTGTGCGTCATTTGAGCGTTTATAACCAATTAGGCGAAGAAGAGTTGCGCGATCGATTGGGGCCATTGAGCGAGGAAGAATGGGCCGCAATTCCCCGGCGAATGCCCTACATGGTAATGGTGGCCGACGAGATGGCCGATTTGATGATGACCGCCGCCAAAGAGGTGGAGGCTCATATCATCCGACTGGCTCAAAAAAGTAGGGCCGTGGGGATTCATCTGGTTTTGGCCACGCAAAAACCTACGGTCGACGTGATTACCGGACTCATCAAATCCAACTTGCCCGCTCGAATTTGTTTTGAAGTTTCCAGCCGTGTTGATAGCCGGGTGGTCCTCGACGAAATGGGGGCGGAACGGCTATTGGGCAACGGTGATATGCTGTTCTTGCGGCCCGGTACCAGCACGTTAATCCGAGGGCAAGGAACTTTCGTAAGCGATGACGAAATTGCACGGGTCATTGCGGCAGTGGCCACGACAGAACCGGACTATGTGGCGGAGTTAGTGGATCTCAGACCGACGGCGTTGGCCGATGGTGCGGAATCGTTCAAACATCGCGACGAGCTTTACGAGGCTGCGGTCGAGATTGTGGTCCGGGAAGGCCGCGGGAGTGTTTCTTTGCTTCAGCGGGCATTGGGAATTGGTTACGGGCGAGCAGCGCGGCTTATCGACTACATGGCCGAGGATGGAATTGTGGGGCCCTATAATGGCTCCCAGGCCCGCGACGTTCTGATCTCCATCGAGCAATGGGAAGAGCGCCGCGGGAGGCAGCAAGGCCCCCGTCCGGAGCCAAGGGAGCAGCGGCGTCCGGGGCGGATCCTCCTTCGTGGCGAAAGCGAGGGGAACTCTACGCCCGGCAAAGCCGGGGATGAAATTGACTCTTCCCCCCATCGGCGGGAGACGCCAGCCGGTTGGCCTTCGCCCGGTTCGAATGCGTCGAGCCCGCCTGTATCATCGGGAACAGAAGAATCGATGGGCGAGAAAATGGGCGAGAAAAAGGATGAACTTCCGCGACGGCCACACTTGCCGCCGGCATTTCGGCCTGGTTCTGCCGACCCCCCTTTCCTGAATTAATATGAGCGCGGCAGGCCTAAAACGCTCTTGGTTCTAACACAACCGCTTTGCCGCCGGCTCAAGAGTCTAGAGCAGACCCAGGGACCTCATCTCGGGGGTTACGGCGGCCCGCTTCTGCGCGGCTTGAACGCACCTTTTCCGCCCGATGAGGCCATTCATCAGGCATACGTTGGGGAAAGTCCCTTGGAGTCCGCGAACCGCTGTGGGCTCATTCATTGAGTAAGCGGCCCCCCTTCTGGACCGCTGCAAGCCGAAATTATAAACAAGGTGAAACTCTGAATCCGTCGCAGGCGAAGCCGCTCTCCTGCCCCCATGGTTCAGGGGCGCGGCCCAGATACGCTTCAAGCGGCTCTTAATGCCTTAGGGAGCCCGTTATTAGCCTGAGGAAGCGGAGGAGGTATCGGCCGGCTTTTGCGCCGATTCGCTAGCGGGTTGCGTCGCCGCACCTTACTGCGATTGAGTTTCCGCCGCGGGGGCCGAATCTGCCGGGATCGCCGGCTCCGCTGGCGGGAGTAAAGTCGGCAACGGAGCTTCAGGCATTTCCGCGGATGGCTCGGTCGTAGCCGGTGCCGTGGGTGCTCCTTCTAAAGCCGGTGGAGTCTCGCCGGTGCTCGGCTCCGAAGGGGTTCCCTCGGCCGGTGGGGGCGAGTGCTCGCGAGCCGGCCGAGCCGATGAAGCCGGCGGAGCCGGTTGCGGCGATTGTTGTCCGCATCCTCCGAGCCAAATCAAGGCTAAAGTTGCCAGCAAGACGAAAGTTATTCGCTTCATCACTCCCTCCTTGTGGTTGCAAGAACGTTTGATCCCCTCATTTGCGATTTAACCCCTGACACCTCATTTGCAATTTAACCCCTGATACACTGAATATTGGATATTTGGATAAACTACCCAGTGAGACCCGATTTGTAAACCGCCCTTGCGGAGATTGATCGGGCGGCAAGTCGGCAGTCTCAAGTGGGCAAGAGTGCTCTTCGAAATGCTCACAGGTGGCTACTATAGGTTTCGAGTCGCAAACTACTGTCTCATGTTGGGAACGGCATAGTTGCAAATACCTGCTGCTGCGCGGGTGAGGATGGGCGGTTGGCATTCCTGCCTACCGGTTGTTCCGGCTTTCAAAGGGCTTATCGGCGGAAGGTTGCCTCTTTTTGCCTGTTTGCGAAGATTTTAAGCGAGTGCGAATCTCTTCCAGTCGCTTGGCTAACTCTTTTTCAAATCCGCGGTCAACCGGCCGATAATAGATTCGATCGATTCCCAAATATTCCTGGGGTGCGATACCCTGCGGATCGTCGTGCGGATAGCGGTAACCTTCGCCCCGACCAAGCCGCCGAGCCCCGGCGTAGCTTGCATCCTGCAAGTGGACAGGAATCGGCACGATCCGGTTATGACGCACGTCATCCTGGGCTTCCCAAAGTCCTTTTGCCGCGGCGTTGGATTTCGGCGCACAAGCCAAATAGGTGACCGCCTGAGCCAAGTTGAGTTGACATTCCGGAAGCCCTACCAACTCGCATGCTTGGGCAGTTGCTACGGCGATTACTAAGGCCATCGGGTCGGCGTTACCGATATCTTCGCTTGCCAGGATCACCAATCGCCGGGCCAGGAAGCGAAAATCCTCGCCTCCTTCAAGCATGAGGACCAACCAATAGAGGGCGGCATCCGGGTCGCTGCCGCGAATGCTTTTGATTAGTGCACTGATCGTGTCGTAGTGGCGATCTCCCTGACGATCATATTGAACAATGCGATGTTGCACCGATTCCTCGGCTAACTTCCGGGTCACATGAATCGTCGGTTCATTGCAAGAGAGGACGCCGATTTCCAGCGCCGCGAGGGCGCGGCGGGCATCACCGTCGCAAGTGGCGGCCAAGTAGTCCAACGCCTCTTCATCGATCTGAATGTTGTACTTGCCCAGGCCGCGCTCCGAGTCGGCGATGGCTCGGCGGAGAATCAGCTTGATTTGCTCCCCGGTGAGCGGTTCGAACTGGAAAACTCGACTTCGGCTAAGCAGCGGGCCCGTGATGGCAAAAAACGGATTTTCCGTAGTTGCCCCAACCAGGGTAACGATTCCCGCTTCCACTTCGGGCAAGAGGACATCCTGCTGTGCCCGGTTGAACCGATGGATCTCGTCGATGAAAAGGAGCGTTTTTTGGCCCGAGGATTCAAGTCGGTAACGCGCTTCGTTCAAAAGGTCGCGGAGTTCTTTCACACCGCTTGCTACCGCACTGAGTTGCCGAAAGCAGCTCCGTGTTTCTTTCGCCAGAATAAGAGCTAAGGTTGTCTTGCCCGTTCCAGGGGGGCCGTAGAAGATCACCGAGCCGAGGCGATCTGCTCGGAGGAGCCGCCGTAGGAGTTTCCCCTCGCCTAAAAAGTGTTCTTGTCCCACGAATTCCTCGAGGGATTGCGGTCGCATTCTTGCGCCAAGCGGTAGCGCGGCTTGGAGCTGGGAACGTTTTTCAGTTTCGAAAAGCGACATGTTTGGTCCAAGGTTCGTGAAATACCCTCGAGGTACGCCCGGTGCTGGATTCCCCTCTTTCAAAAAGCCCGGTGTCCCGATTTCAGCAGGCGGAACAGGTCTTCTGGAACTTATGAGTCTGTATCTTTGCCCAGAAAACGTACGAATCAGCCGCTCAGAGTGCTTGCAGGCTCCGCGAATCTAATCCTGGGCTTGTGCCTGCTACTTTCTATACTAATTCTATACTAAAGGCTCGGCGGTAAGCGTCTAGTCTTTAAGCACGCCCAAGTGCAGCCCGGAGGAGCCCTGTTGCCAAAAACCGCATCTCAACCCGTATCGAATTACTCCGGCAAATAATTACTCCGGCAAATAGGGGCCTTTTTCCGGCAACATTTCCTCCAAAGGGCAATTTGTGCACCGCGGGTTCTTGCGGCAGTGTTTTTTGCCCACTTGAACCAGGAGGGCATGAAACTCATTAAAAAGCGAAGCATCCAGCTCGAGATTATCTTCAAATAGAGCCTGGAGGGAGTCGTAATCGACATCAGGCGGCGCCCAGCCGTGCCGCGTGACCACCCGGTAGGTATAAGCATCCACCACAAATCGAGGGTGACCCCCAGCATACAGGAGGATAGAATCCGCCGTTTCGCGACCGATGCCGTTGATTTGGAGCAATTTTTCTCGAAGGACTTCCGGCCGCTCCTCAAACATCCTTTTTAAGGAGCCTTGATACTCCTCGATCATAAACCGCAGCAGATTTCGCAGGCGACGGGCTTTGACGCGGAAATAACCGGCGGGCTGAATGAGGATTGCCAATTCCTGTTCCGGAATCTGGTAAAGTCGATGGGGTTCAAGCAGATGAGCCTTCCGGAGATTTCGAATCGCCTTTTCAACGTTTTTCCAGTTGGTGTTCTGAACAAGTATGGCACCGATCAAGATTTCGAAAGTCTCGTCGGCGGGCCACCAATTCTGCGGCCCATAAGCTTCAAAAAGGCGATCGTAAACCTCGCGTAAGATTTGTGACGTCCTGCTCACCGGACTGAGTGCCTCCGTTAGCGAAAGGGTATTGCTGGGACCAAAAGCTTGCCCCAGCCACCTTTTCCCAAGTCCTATAAGTAGACTTTTGCCAAGTCCTATAGGTAGATGAATAGGTAAATGAGTTTGTGCTAGGTAAATAATGTGCTAGGTAAATGAATTGAATTTGTGCTAGGTAAATGAATTGAATTTCTCTTAGGTAAATGAATTGAATTTCTGGTAGGTAAATGAATTTGTGCAACTTGCTGCTTGCACTAAGGGCCGGCCTCGTTCCTGCGTTGCTAGGCGGACGCGGCTATCGACTGGCTCCTTGTGCACGAAAAGACGTGCTATTCAGATGAACCGGATAAACCAGCCAGATTAAAGTCACTCCTTGCTTGAAGGGGGGTCCTTCCGCGGAGCGGACCAGTAATCCCCAGCTCTACTCTCGGGTAAGATCGAGCCGACCGGTCGATCGGGGTGTGCGGTTAGCCCCACGGAACCGCACATCTGTTTTAAACACATCCCCCAGAGGGCGAAGTTTGCCGCGGGGGGCAAAGTTGCGCCAGGTTCGCATCGTCGCGGCAGCTCAATGACCTGCGTGATTTGCCGCTTCGCGCGAATTAGGCACCGCCGATTTTCTCTTCGGATTTTTCTCAATAGCCGAGGTGCCCTGGTTGCGCTGATGATCGGGACAATCTACCTGCAACTGGACCAACCGCAGCGGCTGCTCCAGCAAGCGGCAATAATGGGGGGATTGAGGATCGGAATACCGGTCCGGCTCGAAGAACACACAGGTCGTGCACATTCGTGTCAAGCTGATAAGACCTGCCTGCTGAAAGCCGCGTATCAAAAACAGTAGGGCGTTAAGCAAAAGTCCTTTTTCTTGATCGGAGAGCAGTTCCAGTTGCTCGCGGAGCACCTTGCTCCAAGTGGTCAGACGGGTTAAGACCTTTTTTCCGGCGGTAAGCACCCGCAAGTGGACCGTCCGGGCATCGTGGGGCGATCGGGCCCGCTCCAGCAAGCGTTTCTGCTCAAGCGCAACCACGGCGTCGGTAATTGTCGGTGGACGTAAGCCTAAATGGGCCGCAAGCTTCCCCATGGTGACTTCAGGGCCACTTGCCGCAACATAAGCCAAGATTTGGAGCTGAAGCGGTGTAAGTTGATAATTTTTTGTAACTTGCCGCATTGCCGAGCGGGTAGCCGTGGACAAGCGCTCGATGGCCGCCACGATCCTCGTATCCAAATCGCGCGTTTTCTCAGTCATCTCCCCCTCCGGATTACTCAATTTAGCTAGTCTCATTTGTTACGCACCCCCAAAGGTGCTGGCCCGCCTTTTTTGAGGGGCTCTTGATCGGCCCTACCGAGTCCCTCGGGCGGGTTACCAGTCGTCGGGCCCTGCGTAGGCTCGAGCCCACAATGCAACTTGCATTACCACTGATTTAAACCAAGCGGCATGCATTCTGTCAATTTGATCTTCCGACAGATCGTCACTTGTTAGGAATGTTCTTATGGTAGCGACGATCGGATAAATCAGGGCGATCAAAAACCGCAGGGGCACAGTTTCGGCCGCGGTTACCCCATCGGTGCGATTTTTCTTTTGCCGATGGTGCCGCCGGCCGATTTCTTGCTGCCAAGCCAACCAAGCCTGGTCATAAGGTCGGGTACAGGTATCGCGGATCCATTGGCCAAAACGAGCTCGTACCGCCGCCAAATATTGGTGGTTCGGGAGGCCATCGGGGCCGCAAAATGCCGCCAATAGGTGAGGTTGGGAACCCACAAAACCGTACCAAAGATCCAAAATCTCCTCGATTTTCGGCTCGAGCAACTGAGCGGCACGCCGAAGATGGGCCGCGTCTTCTTCGGACCACATCACCGATTGCTTGAGCTTCTCAAACTCTTCCAGAGATACCGGCGAAGGATCAAGAAGGTCACTACCATAAAGGTATCCGGGGATATTGGGCGAGGTCATCTTTCGATTCTCCTATCCGATAAGGGTCAGTGTTACAGTGGAACCTTTCAACCGGCGATTGAACGACACGGTAGTGGAGGAAGTATTCTCCCTCCGAGAAACGGTTAAAGTTTTTGGCCATCGTCCAAGCCTTCGGGCCGTGGTAGTGAGTTCAAACAAGGCAGAAAGTTCCGTGGGAGCGGCATTCCTTCTCGGGATATGGATATGCGGAAATGCGTAGCGATTAGCGAGGTAATGATACGCGGAAATGCGTAGCCATTAGCTAAAGGTATTTGCGGGGATAAGTGGCCCCAGAAAACGTTTTTGACCGAAAGGGCCGTTGGCAGGCGGTCCTCTAATGCCCTTCCATTTGGGGGAATTGAGCAAGGTTTTTCCCCGACGATTTGCTCCCCTTCGCTCGGAGAGTTGGTACGGGGGAGTGGTAACCCGGCGCTCGGTGTTCAGCCCCAACAAGGCGTTCTCCTCCAGTCAAAATGAACCCCTGATGGAAGAGCTTTTTGGAAGGGAGATTCGGCGATTTTGCTTCCGCAAACCTTCGGCGTTTAGCTAAATGATCGTCATTTGACAGCATATATTTAGGACTTCTAAATAAATATTTTGCTCACGGCAAATGGCGTCAAGGGCACTTTCGCAAAAAAGGCTGGTAAATTAGCGAGAAATGGCGCGGTTTTTAATTAGCACGGTAGGGAGGTTAAGCCGGCATGGTTTTCGGCTTTCCGGGGTATTCTGCGGAATGGGGCCGGCGCGAGCACTCCGTGCCTTTAGCGATAGTCCCGAAAGAGTACGCTAAGTTTTCGCGATCCAGAATCGGTTTTGGTAAGGTTTCACAGGGAGGAACGGGCAACGATTCGGCAGGGAGCAAACGATTTACCAAGGAGCAATCGACATCGGTTTCGCAGGGAGGAATCGGCATCGTGGCGGCAACTCCCCCGGTTAATGAGCAGGTTCGGAGCCGGACGGAGTCGTCTCAATCTGCGGGGATTCTGCCGAATACTGCTTGGGAATCGCCCTGGTAGCCATGACTCCGATGGAAAGATAGATCTGAAGCAGGGCGTCGACCGACATATCAAGGCGATAAACTTTTTGCTGGGGAACGAGCACCAAACCGCCGCTCATCGGAACGGGAGAAGTTGGAACATAAACAAGGTAGCATGGATGACCGTTGAAACGGTATAGTTGGCTGGAGACTTGTATTCCCAAAAAGCCGCCTCCATATTCTGCCCCAAAATGACAATAGACCACGGGCATGCTAGCCAATTGATCGGACTCTTGACGGCGAAATAGTTCGAGCACTTGAACGACCGGATTATAAAACCGGGCAATCAATGGCACTTGGGCGAAAAATCGCTCGATCATTTGGCTGAACCGTTTTCGTCCGATCGTTTGCACGAAGATTCCCAGAAGCCAGATCCCCACGAGGACGATAATCCAACCGGCAAAAATCGCGAGCGGTTCGCTAACCACGCGGAGGCCGACTTGTTTAAGCATGGTTCCGACGAAGCTCTCCGGCCCCACCCATTGATGGAGAAGCCGGCCCACCCACGCGAGGAGAATTCCCGTGATGACAATGGGGAGAATCGCGAAAAGCCCCGTGAGAAAGCTACCCACGACACCAGCCTGCCAAATCCAACGTAAGATCCAGTGCATAAGCCGTTCCTCCTCTCAACCCGCAACAGGGATCGACTTAGGTTTTTTGAATTGCTGGTTTTTTGAATTGCTTAATGATAAGCAGAACTTCGTGAATACGCTTACGGACCAGGAGACTGCCGCGCGTCTTCAGGGCGATGATCTTCCCGAAAATCTCCGGGCGATGCGTACGCGACATCGAATTCGGACGCGATATCTTAAGTATGGCGCCAGGTAACGGAGTGTAAAAAAGTGTCGTTGCCCTCGCAAATGGGTAGGAGAAGCAGACCGCTGAAAGAGTTTACGGTGGACCATGGCGGGAGAGAGTTTTGAGGATTACCTGTGGTTAGTGAGCGAGGAAGGTGCGCGATGCCTTCGGCAGATTGCGGAGGATCCGCGGGGGGATTTGGAGTTGGCGCGGAGTTTGCGCCGCGACTGGTCGGCAAGCCGGGTCCGACTCCTGCTGGAACAGCGTGAGCTGAGGCGGCGGGCATCCGAAAAATTCACTTGTGCGTCTCAAATGTTCTTTACCCGCAAAGGGCTGGAGCAGGCAACCGACGAGACGATTGCTTTGTGGAAATCCCGGCGTTTTACAGCCGGGAAGCCTGTTTGGGATCTTTGCTGCGGGATTGGGGGGGATTTGCTCGGATTTGCTACCCGAGGGGACGTGGAGGGATGGGAGCGCGATCGTGTGACGGCGCTTTTCGCACAAGCGAATGCCGAGCTCTGGAGCACTGCGGGTAAACTCCGAGGGCGTGCGGTCGTAACCTGTGCAGATGTTCGCGAAATTGAGACACGGCTAGAGGGGGTGGAATTGTGGCACTTGGATCCGGATAGACGTCCGGGAACCCATCGGGTCTCGCAAGCCCGGTGGTCGGAGCCTCCATGGGAATTCGCGGAAAGACTTTGGACGAACCAACCTCATGGGGCGATTAAGCTGGCACCTGCCGCTCGGGTTTGCTCCGCGTGGGAGGCGCAGTTGGAATGGGAGTGGATCGGTCATCGTGGCGAATGTCGCCAATTGATCGCGTGGGGAGGAAACCTTGCCCAGCAGTTAGGGATGCGTCGGGCCAGCATTCTCTTTCGCCGGGGGCTGCCGCAAGCCTTGGCAGCCCGAACGATCGTTGGGACGGGAAAGGAAACGCTCCTTTTCGGCGAGCGGATCGAGCGTTTTGTCTACGATCCGCATCCGGCCGTCTTAGCAGCCCGGCTGGTGCCGGCTTTGGCAGCCGAATTAAGTTTAAGGGCCTTGGCTCCACGGGGGGGTTATTTGACGGGCGAAAATCTGCTGGAAGACCCGGCCCTGAGCACTTATGAGGTGAAAGAGGTTCTTCCGTTCGATGTGAAAAAGCTTCGGGAATACTTGAGGCTACGCGATGCCGGATGGGTGGAAATCAAAAAGCGTGGAGTAGCGCTCGAACCTGAGCGATTGCGTGGTCAGCTTCGGCTTCGGGGTTCAAATACTGCGTGGCTGATAATTGCGCCTTTTTCCAAACGGGTCGTGGCCTTGATGGTGGAGCCGGTTTTCTCGAGCTCATCCGGCGATAGCGGGTAGGAGCCGAGATAGCAGGCTACAGAGTGCCGAAGCGGGGGAAGTGGGGAGAAATCGTAGGTAGTTTTTCCGTGTTTTTCCGTGGGGCCAAAGTTCATCGGAGTAACCCACGGCTGCCTCATAAGTCCGAAAAAAGCGGTTGTTTGAGCCTAACATCCCTCGATAAGATCCTTGTTACAAAGGGGCACGAATGTGAGGTGTTTGGTATATATGTAAAGTCCGGGTAATCTAAGAAGAAAAAACGTTCTGAGGCGAATAGATAATCTTGCAAGGACGGATGGAGTCCCACAAAGAGATTTAGGTTAGAGTTTGCTGAGAGTCCTCTCCTATTAGGGAGCTTTTTGAAATTAAAAGTCCTTAGAGCAAGGGACCTTGCTGAGGGAAAGGAAGTGTCATTCGATCCGAGGGTGTACATTTTCTCTCATTTTTCGGCATGTTTTCGAGAGGGACGAGTTTCATAAACCTAATCGGCAATTTTTTTCGAAAAATCGGGGAAAGCGCGGGCCGGGAGGGCGGGGTGAGATTACTTGGGGTGAGATTACTCATCGGTCGAAGCGATCTGATTTTTGTTTTGACCTAGGCATTGCCCCCGCAAAACCAAAATTTTTTCTTTGTCGCGGTAAGAGGGAAAGGAGGCCCCAATTGAACTGCAACGGCTTGATCGACCTGCATTGCCATATCTTACCGGGTTTGGACGACGGAGCGGCGGACTGGGAAGAAAGTTTGCAGATGGCCCGACTGGCTATTGCCGAAGGGATTTCGGCGATAGTCGCCACGCCGCACCAGCTCGGGGCTTTCGACCATAATTCGGCGGCACTTATCCGCAGCCGGTGTGCGGAGCTCCAAGCGCTATTGGTGCAACAGCAGATTCCCCTCGAGGTACGCCCCGGGGCGGACATCCGCATTGAGCCCGATATCCCGGAGCGCCTCCGGAACGGTGAGGTTCTGACTCTTGCGGACTTAGGGCGATATGTGCTCCTGGAGCTACCGCACGAATCATCGTTCCCGTTGGGTAAACTGTTGCAGAGGCTTCAAGCCCAGGAGGTAGTACCGGTACTATCTCATCCGGAGCGCAATCTGGAACTGAGCCGCAAGCCCGATGCTGTTCGTCGCTTGGTCGAGGCTGGTGTGGTAATCCAAGTGACAGCGGGGAGTTTTCTCGGCGCTTTTGGGCCTATAGCCCAGGCGGCAGCGGAGCAATTCTTAGCCCGGGGATTGATCCACGTGGTAGCTACGGATGCGCATGGGGCCCGGCGGCGGCGGCCGTTGATTCGTCGAGCCTTTGAGCACCTGGTGAGCCGAGTGGGCTGGGACGTGGCCATGCTTCTGTGTCGGGATAATCCCCAAGCGATTATTCGCGGCGAGGCTGTAGCGTCGCCTAGTGAATTGGAAGAATCATCCCAGTTTTTCTTTGGCTTTCTCCGCTGGAAACGCTTAGCCGGGTGAATCGGCCGTTAAAGGGCTGCCAAGGGCTGCGGCCTCTGTGCCGCCGGAAAGATGTCCTTGAAAAGGGGAGCGACCACAACAAGCCATCTGCCCGGTAAACCGCTTAATCTCCTATTACAAGCTTCCTATTACAAGTTCAAGTTAAAGAAAGCTAGACGATTGATCGCTCGAGAGAGGGGTGAACTCCGTTGAGGATATCCGTTAGGCATAAAAGCATGGCCGCGTTTTTGGAGGGCCACTTTCTGCGGGGAAAAGGCCGGGTTGTCTTCGGGAGATGGGATAAGGTCGCGCGGAATAGGGCTACTCGTGCCGCGATTTTGGCGCTGTGCGTTTTCACTTTTTTTTCCAATCCGGCCGATTGCCAATGGCAAGAAATCCGCTCGATCGGCCTGTTTGAGATTTGGGCACAGTTTCCCCTGGCGGAGGTTGAGTCGGAGCTTGCACCCCTTCTGCGCTTGCCGGAGGATTTGCGGCGGGCTCTTTGGATCGAGACCCCTCCAGTCTCGGTGGTTGTGCAAATCTTCAAAAGTCGTGCCGAGTACCGACAGCATTTAGAGAGTTTTTACCCGGATGTACCGTTTCGGCGAGCATTGTATGTACAGCGGCAAGGTCGAGCGGTAGTCCTGGCTTATCGCAGTGGCGAGCTGCTTACCGACCTGTTGCATGAAGGCACGCATGCGCTTCTCCACCAATGGCTGCCCGTGGTTCCACTTTGGCTCGATGAGGGGCTGGCAGAATACTTCGAGATGCCGCCAGGGCGTCGGGCATTCGACCACCCGCATCTGGAAACTGTGAGGCGCGAGTTGCGGTGGCGTATGTTGGTAGATTTGGAGCGTCTAGAGAATCTGCGAGATATGAGCCAAATGGGAGGGAAAGAATATCGTGGTTCCTGGGCGTGGGTTCACTTCTTCTTAAATGGTCCGCCGGAGGTGGCGGAGGAGTTTCGAGCTTATCTGCGAAATATTCAGCATGGCTACCCTAATGGTCGTCTTTCTGAAAGACTTGCTGCCCGATTTCCGGAATTAGAGCGAATGGTGAAAAGCCATTTCAGGTCTTGGCAACCGTGAATCTGGTAAAGCTTCGTAGATTGTAGGGAGAAATGTGCGCCGGGCATCGGCACGATTTCCGTCGCCTCCTTATGTCATTTTGCTTTTTCCTACATTCCCCTTTTTTCCTCCAGTCCCAACTTCTCAGAAAGGCTACAGCGCGTTTACCCCGTGAGTTTGTCGAAGGCAGGGGGCCCAACGGGTAAAAAACCCGTTTTCTCTTCCCACTTTCTCCTTTAGAAATGACTTCCGTACGTTTTGCCGGGAAGCCGTGCCCTTCGAATACTCCGCGCATGTTTAGACAATACACACCCGCGTAAATGCGGTTCTCTTTCGCGACGCTTGCGCGACGGCTGCACTTCTTGGTTGTGCGTTAATACGCGGGTGACCTCATAATCGATGAAATGTGCAGGCACACCGCGGCGAATCTGTTGAAAATGAATAGCCTGCGGTGAATAGACGGGATCGGAAAGTGCTTGTCTTATTTTTTTTAATCTTCCTAGTCGACACAAACTCCTCATCCTAACAGTTGGCTCGATATACCGAATTTCCCTGTGGAGATGCGATAGCCACGAAAGCAGGGAGGTTCTGGGAAAACGCAGGCTAGTTGCACTCAAGTTATTGGGGAGTGGGTGCCGATACCTTTGACGAATACGTGATTGCAGCACCTTGCCTGGGTCCAAGGTGCGTTTTGGCTTTGGTTCTTTAAGGAGAAGTAGTCCCATGACACGGATGCACCATTCTAAGTGGCTGATCATTGGAATGCTCATAAGTTGTTTTATTTTTCCACGCGCCGTGATGGCCACGGGGGTGCCTGAGCCAGCAACCAATCCGAGTAGTATCCGGGACGTGGCCCTGAAGGATGGTGGCATTCTGATCGGCCGGGTTGTCGACACGAATAACGTGCCTCAGGCTAAGGTGCCGGTAAGTTTGATTGCTGGCGACCGTCAGCTCGCCGTAGGAATGACCGATGAACAGGGTTACTTCGCGTTTCGTGGGTTGAAAGGTGGGGTATACCACTTGGTGTCGGCGAAAGGGTTGGCGGCTTATCGCGTTTGGGCTCCGGAGGTTGCTCCACCTAATGCGCAGCCTGGAGCGTTGGTCGTGGCCGGCCAAGACTTAGTACGGGGTCAGTTCTGCGGCCGGCTGGGCATGATCTTGACGCATCCGCTCGTAA
>Ga0209721_1000789_pt1 | contig 26528 bp, 16 predicted proteins | sample TshhotsprinmetaG_FD_184139 | JGI IMG/M metagenome (GOLD analysis project Ga0209721, IMG submission 184139) | Hot spring microbial communities from South Africa to study Microbial Dark Matter (Phase II) - Tshipise hot spring metaG (SPAdes)... | ecosystem: Environmental > Aquatic > Thermal springs...
GCCCATTTCCCCCCCGCGTCCCAGGAAGCCTATCCCGGAGCAGGTGAAGCCCGTTGCAGGGCTGCGCCCTCCCAAACCCTCCCGCGGGCGGGCTCTGTTCACGTTAACGCTCGCTGTGGGCCGCGCTGGCCTGCCAGTCTTCGAGCAGCGCGTCCAGGTCGGCATAGATCGCCCCGGGGCGCGCGGGTCCACTTTCGGCCTCGGCGCGAGAACTGACGCCGGTGAGCACCAGGGCAGCGGGCATGCCCGCGGCGTTGGCCCCGGCAATATCGGTGTCGAGCCGGTCGCCGATCACCAGCACTGCCGCGGGGGGCACGCCGAGGATCTCGGCGGCAACCAGGAACATGGTCGGCGCCGGCTTGCCGATCACCACTGGCTGCGTGTCGGTGGCGGCTACCAGGGCGGCCGTGATCGCCCCGGCGCCGGGGATCAGGCCCTCTTCGGCAGGAAAGGTACGGTCGGGGTTGGTGGCAACGAAGCGCGCCCCGGCACGGATCAGGAGCGTTGCTGTGCGCAGCGTGTTGTAGGTGAGCGCAAAATCGGCCCCCTGCACTACCAGCTCGGCCGCCCGGTCATCCTCAACGAAGTGCCCGTCCTGCAACAGCGCCTCACGCAGGCCCTCCATGCCGACGATATAGACCCGCGTGCCGCGTGGGTACATCGCGCGCAACGCGCGGCCCGTGGCGATGGCTGAGGTGATCACCCGCCCGGCGGGAACCTTGAGGCCCATCCGCGCCAGTTTGGCCTCGTACTGCGCCGGGGTCATCGAGGCGTTGTTGGTGACGCAGGCGTAGCCGATGCCGCGTGCATCGAGGAAGGCCAGTAACTCCGCCGCGCCCGCCAGGGGCTGGTTGCCCCGGTAAAGCACGCCGTCCATGTCGAACAGTACGGCCTGGATGCTATTGAAGGGGATCATGGAGCCTTTGTCCTGGTAGGGGGCGAAAACGCGCGCCCGGCGCCTTGCGGCTGCGCCGCACAACGACAGGAATGAAAATAACTATTCTTGGGAGGGCTACGCCCTCCCAAACCCTCCCCGCGGGCAGGTTGGTTCCCGGGAGGGCCGCGCCCTCCCAAACCCTTCCGCGGGCGGGCTATGTTCACCTCGGTGATACACAACGTAGCCGCCCGGCTCACATCCGCTCAGGGGCGGCGATACCCAGCAGCGCCAGGCCATTCCTGAGGGCCCGGGCCGTTGCCGCGACCAGGGCCAGCCGCGCGGCCCGCAGGCCGGGGGTTTCGGCCTTGAGCACCGGGCACTGCTCGAAGAAAACCCCGAACTCGCGCGCCGTGGCGTAGCACCACTCGGCGATCACGAAGGGGGCGTAGCGCGTGCCTGCCTCGGGCGTCGCCTCGGGCAACCGCGCCAGGTGCTTGATCAGCCGGGTTTCTGCCGGGTGGGTCAGCAGGGTTGGATCGGCGCCCTCCGGTCCCACTCCGCCGTCTTCATTCGCCCGCCGGAGGATCGAGCAGCAGCGCGCATGCGAGTATTGCAGATAGGTGGCGCTATTGCCCTCGGTCGAGAGCATGCGCTCCCAGTCCAGGCTGATGTTCCGGCGCGGGTCCTGGTAGAGGTCGTTGTAGATGACTGCGCCCACACCCACCGCTTCCGCCACCGCAGCCTTCTCGGCCTCCGACAGGTCGGGGTTCTTTTGCTCCACCACCGCCCGCGCCCGCGCCACGGCCTCATCGAGCAGGCTCTCCAGGTAGACCATGTTGCCCTTGCGCGTGGAGAGCGGCTGCCCGTCGGGAGTGGTGACGATGCCGAAGGGGATGTGCACCAGTTCAACATCACGGGCGTAGCCCATGGCGCGCACGATGGCGAAGAGTTGCCGGAAGTGCAGCTCCTGGCGCCCATCTACCACGTAGATGATCTTCACCGGGTTGAAGGTTTGCAGCCGGAACTTCACCGTCGCGATGTCACGGGTCATATAGACGGTGCCGCCGTCATTGCGCTGAATAATGAAGCGGGGCAGGTTATCAAGCTCAGCCACCACCGAGCCATCGGCATCGCGGAAGGCGGCCCCGGAGCGCAGGGCCTCGTCAATCGCGTCGGCCAGCATCGGCTCGTAGAAGCTCTCGCCGTAGGCGTGGTCGAACACCACACCGAGCCGGTCGTAGTTCCGCTGCGCGGCGGCGAGGGTCAGATCCACGCACCACTGCCAGATCGCCCGCGCCTCGGGGTCGCCCCGCTCCAGGGCCAGCGACCAGCGGCGCGCCTCGGCTTCCAGGTCGGGGTCGAAGACCGGCAGCGGGCGACCCTCGACCACTGCCCGTTCACGTTCCTGCTCCTGGGCCTTCATCTCGTTGTTGTAGCGGGCGTAGAGCAGTTCGAGCTGCTCCATCGCGGCCTCACCCTCGGCCTGGGGGCGTCCGTAGCGTTTAATCGAGGCGATCACAGTGCCAAACTGGGTGCCCCAGTCACCCAGGTGATTGTCGCCGATCACGCTGTAGCCCAGGGCGCGCAGGATGTGCACCAGGCTCTGGCCGATGATGGTCGAGCGGATGTGGCCGACGTGCATGCGCCGGGCGATGTTGGGCGCCGAGTAGTCTACCACCACCCGGCGTCCGGCCCCGATCTGGTGGTGGCCGTAGGCTGCGCCGCGAGCCTGGATCTCGCTCACCACGGCCGCAGCCAGGCGCTGCGGATGCAGGCTAAAGTTCAGGAAGGGACCTACCGCCTCGACCGTGCCGATCAGCGTGTCGGGGCCGGGGCGGATGGCGGCGGCCAGCTCGGCGGCGAGCTGGGGGGCAGGCACGCCCAGGGCCTTTGCCGCGCGAAAGGTCGGCAGGGCCAGGTCGGCAGGAATGTTGGGTTTGGGCGTGGCGAGTTCGATTGCCTCGGCGGGCACCCGGCCCGTCGCGGTAATCGCCGCGCGCACTTCCCGGGTAAAGCGTTCAAGCGCGTAGGTCATCATCTTCTCCAGTGTCCGCGCCGGGGCGCGGGGGCGTTCCCTGGCTCATCGGAACAGGTTGTTCGCCGGTGTTGTGGTGGAATCAAGCGGTTGGTACAGCTCCTGGTAGGCCCCCCAGAAGCCATAGACGGCGCGCACGTAGCCTCGCGTCTCGCCGAAATCGATCTGCTCGGTAAAGCGATCCGGGTCGGCCACACGGCTCCCGCCGGCCCAGCGTTGCGCGTTCCCCAGGCCGCCGTTGTAGGCCGCCAGGGCGCCCTGCACGCTCCCCTCCATATCGGCCAGGCGCCGGCTCAGATAGTAGCTGCCGAAACGCACGCTCACCACCGGGCGGTAGAGGTCGTCGAGGGTAAAATCGCTGACCCCCAGGTTCTGGGCGATACCCTGGCCGGTTTCGGGCATCACCTGGGCCAGCCCGCGCGCCCCGACCCACGAGGTGGCGCCGGGGTTGAAGAGGCTCTCCTGCCGAAGGAGGGCGTAGAGTAGCCGGGGGTCGAGGCCATGGGCGGCCGCCTCGCGGCTGACCAGGTCGGCATAGGGGGTGGGGTAGATCAGGCGGCGCAGGGCCAGCGGCGCCTGATCCGGGGCAGGGGCCAGCGCGGCCAGCGCCTCAGCGGCGAGGAGCGCGGGGTAGGCTGCTCCAGCCTCGTGGGCGGCCTGCGCCAGGCGCAACAGCCCCCAGGGCTGGTCACGCGCCTCATCGAGGCCCTCGCGCCACTCATTGATCGCCTCGCTCTGCAATCCGACCTGATCGAGCTGCGCGGCGCGCGTCGCCCGTTCGTCGCCGGGGGGCGGCGCCGGCGCGCCGGCCCAGGTCGTTAACCAGGCTTCCAGTTCGCCCCACTCGTCACCGCTGACCGGCGCGCCGATGGGCAGAGCGCCCGCGGGCAGTCTGCCCACCTCCTCCGCAGCGCGCACACCCTCGTAACTGTGGGGCGCGGCGGCTATTGCTGCGGCGAAGAGCGCCTCGGCAGCCGTCGCGTCGCCCTGATCACGGGTGGCGCGGGCGGCCCAGAAGGCGCCACGCGCCCGCCACGCCCCATCGCTGTGGTCGGCCAGGCTCTGCCAGGCGGCGCGGGCTGCGTCGGCGCGCCCGGCGGCGTACAGGGCCAGGCCAGCCCGGTGCAGGGCCACGCGCCCCTCGGCGCTCGCGGGGTAGCGTTGCCCCAGATCGAGGCGCGCCTGCAGCGCTCCCTCCACATCACCCTCGCGCTCGCGCAGTTGCACCACCCGGTCCAGCGCCACGGGAGCGCGCGGATCGTCGGGATAGGCCGCGGCATACTCCAGGTACCCCTGGATGGCGCGTGCAACGTCACCGGCCTGGCCGGTGGTTTGCACCCAGTCGAGTTGAGCCTGACGCCCCGGCTCGCTGTTGGGGCTGAGAGCGCCGGCCTCGGCCAGAGCGGCCAGCGCGCCGGGCATATCGCCCGCGGCTCGCAACGCCAACCCGCGCAACCGGCGCAGTTCCACCGCCGTGGCGAGGTCGCCTTCGACGGCAATCGCGCGGTCGAACTGCGTTATCGCGTCACTCCAGCGCCCGGCGGCCATGTAGATCCGCCCGGCCTGCGAGGCCGTGACTCCCCCGACGCCCGCGGCGAGCAGGTGATCCACCGCAGCGGCAGCTTCGGGCGCTTCCGGCGCATCGGCCAGCAGTTCCAACCGCCAGACCTGCGCCTGCTCCGTCTGGCCCTGCGTATCGGCCAGGGCGATAGCATTGCTCAACACACGGGCGCGGTAGGCCGGTTGCCGGGCCAGGTCGAGCAATTCGGGGTAGAGAGCCAGCGCCTCGGCGGGGCGACCATCGGCCACGAGTTGGGCAATGGCCTTCTCGAACGCCCCCGCGCGCTCACCCCGGGTTATGGCGCTGCGAGCCGCAACCACGTAGCTGGCGACGGCATCAGCGCCTCGCCCCAGGGCCTGCTCCTGCGCCGCCTGACGCAGGGCAGCGTAGGGCGCGATGGCGGTACCCAGGGCGCGGTACTCCTGGTATGCGGCCACCGCCGCGGCGTGATCGCCGGCCGACTCGTGGCCGCGGGCCATCCAGAACAGGGCCGGCGGGCGCAGGGGATGCTCCGCTGGCGCCGCGGCCAGAAACGCGCGCAACATCTCGACCGCCGAGGTCCAGCGGCCGCGCCGGGCAAAACTCTCGGCCAGGTAGTAGCGCGCTGCCAGAGCCTCGGCGGCGTCGGGGTAACGCTGGAGCAAGGCGCTCAGGTCGGCGCCGGCCGCCGCGTCATCGCCAACGGCGCGCGCGGCCAGGGCGCGTTGCAGCAGCACCGGCGCCGGAGACGGCGCTTCGACCCCGTTCCCCGGCGGCGCCGGGGCAGCCGGCGCGTCGGGAGCTGGAGCGGTCACCACCTCGCAGGCGCTCAGGGTAAGCAGCACAGCAAACAGAATGGGTAGCGTTCGACTCATCATATCAATTGGAATTGAACAAGCTGCATACCCACTCTTGCCAATCATCCATGCGGCTGCGCCGCACAACGAGAGGATGAAAACACCTATTCCTGGGAGGGCTGCGCCCTCCCAAACCCTCCCCGCTGGCGGGTTATTTCCTGGGAGGGCTGCGCCCTCCCAAACCCTCCCCGCTGGCGGGTTATTTCCTGGGAGGGCTGCGCCCTCCCAAACCCTCCCCGCTGGCGGGTTATTTCCTGGGAGGGCTGCGCCCTCCCAAACCCTCCCCGCTGGCGGGTTATTTCCTGGGAGGGCTGCGCCCTCCCAAACCCTCCCGGCGGGGAGGGCTTGCCGCCCCCACGGGCAGGGGGTTGGGGAAACCCGGTTTCCCCGTATTTTCACCTCAGCGATCGATCCGATCCTCGCGCCAGCGGAACACAAACTGCTTCTCGGTCGTCCGGTCGCGGCGGAAGCGCCAGAGCCGGGTGGGGCGGCCACGACCCTCGCGGACGACGTTGGTCTCCTCCAGCAGGTTCGACTCCTTGATTTTACGGTAGAAATTGCCCTTGTCGAGCTTCTCGCCGAGGATCTGCTCGTAGATGTGCTTCAATTCAAGGATCGAGAACAACTCGGGCAGCAACTGGAAGGCCAGGGTCGTATACTCCAGCTTGGAGCGCAGGCGCGAGATCGCGTAGGCCAGGATCTGCTCGTGGTCAAAGGCGAGCTGTTCGGGCAGGGCGCGCACCGGCCACCAGCGCACATCGGTGCTCTCATCGCTCACCGAGATCTTCTGGGCATCGGCGCGCACCAGCGCGATGTAGGCCACGCTGATCACACGCATGCGCGGGTCGCGCCCCGGGTCGCCGAAGGTGTACAACTGCTCCAGGTACACATCGCGCACGCCGGTCTCCTCTTCGAGTTCGCGGCGCGCCGCTGCCTCCAGCGACTCGTCCATGTTGATGAACCCGCCCGGAATGGCCCAGAACCCCTCGAAGGGCCAGTGGCGCCGCTGCACGAGCAGCACGTGCAGCTCCTGGTTGATCAGCGTAAAAATAACCACGTCAACCGTGACCGCAGGCCGTTCGTAGCGCGTCGGATCATACGCGTGCTGGCTCGTTTCGGATTCCATGGCACGCTCCCCTGATAGTGTATAAACAACACTATCATAGAACATTCGGGCGTGTGTGTCAATGGGCCTGACGGTTGCCAGGGCTTCCGCCCCCCCTCTGGCCCTCCCCTGCTGGAGTTTAAGGGCGGACAGACCATCCGAGCCAACATGGCCTGTGCTGCATTGGAACGCCCCGGCGCGCGGCGCTGGTCTCCCCGCTTCGACAGGCTCAGCGCAGGCGCTCCAGCGAAGCTGGAGAGGCCCGCCCCTTCGGGCTGAGCCTCAGGGCGAAGCCTGAGCCTGTCGAAGGGGACCGGCGGCGGGAACCAGCCAGTGCATCCCAACGCCATCACGCCCGTCGCCCCTGAACCTGGCAGGCAGGGGCATGGGGGAAACCCGGTTTTCCCAGACCCCGACCGCGCTTGAACTCGCCTGCCACCCCGGCAGGCAGGGGCGTGGGGGAAACCGGGTTTCCCCGGGTTTCAGTCAATCAACCCGTAGGCGGCGGCGCCGACCAGCGCCGCCCTGGGGTCGAGGATGACATGCACGGGGGTGCGCTCCATCAGCCCGCGGAAGCGGCCCTTGTTCCGCATGGCATCGAGCAGGCGCGCGCCGCGTAGCTGGGTGAGGATGCGCGGCGGGATACCACCGCCCAGGTACACCCCGCCGGTGGCGAAGACTTTGAGCGCCAGGTTCCCCATTTCCGAACCGAGGATGCCCAGAAAGCAATCGAGCGTGGCTGTACACAGGGGACAGGGAGTGGCCGGGTCGAGCGCGCCGTCAACGATCACCGGCGTGGGGTCGTCGGCCACTGCCAGCGCCGCGGCTATCTCCGCCGTCTCGCGCCGGAAGACGCGGTCGCGGAAAAAGGCGTAGAGATTGGGGATGCCCAGGCCGGAGCACAGCCGCTCGTAGCTCACGTGATGGTGATGTTCGAGCATATAACTGAGCAGTTCGACCTCGAGCGGCGTGGTGGGGGCAAAGCTGGAATGGCCACCCTCGGAAGGATGGGCGCGGTAGTGCCCGTACTCCCAGGTGAGGTAGGCCTCACCCAGGCCCGTACCGGGGGCGATCACGGCAATATTGCCGCGGGGGTCCGGCTTACCGGGGTTGAGGGTGGCCAGATGTTCGGGTTGGAGGTACGGCACTGACTGGGCGAAGGCCACCAGATCGTTGATCAGCGTCACCGGCACACCGCCGAGATGGACGCTCAGGGCGCGCGCATCAATGACCCAGGGCATATTGGTGATCTCGGCGCGCTGATCGATCACCGGACCGGCGACGCCAAAACAGGCGCCTTCGAGGGAGACAGGATGGGCGGCGAGGAACTCGCTGACGATCGTCTCAAGGTTACGGTACTGATTGCTCGGGAAGGTTGCCGTGGCCAGAAAATGTTCCGGCCCCTCATCGCGCGAAACGAGCACCAGGGCGGTCTTGGTGCCGCCGACGTCGCCTGCAAGAAACATGCCTCTCTCCTCTAGCTGGTGCGCCGGCAAGCCCCTCAACAGGAAGGTCCGCGAGGCGAGGATAATACCATTTTTGGTTTTAGATTGTGGATTGCCACACTGGGCAGCACAACGCCTGAAATCGCTTCAGGCAATGCGGCATCATCAACGGTAATTGGTATAACACCCTTTCAGCGACCCTCTTCCCGAGCCAGTGGAAGGAGGTACACCGATTCTGGTTGACAGAATCGGATTGGACAGCCCTGCACCGCCACAGCTCTACAGCTCCACAAAGCCCCGGGTGGAGGTGTGGAGCGGTGGCGGTGAACCGGGCCATACGGGTCTCCATTTCCACCGGTACTAGCGCCGCTCCCCAAGCGCCGCCCGCAGCGCGCCGATGGCCCCGGCAACGCCGCGATCGGGCGCGAAGATCGCCGAGCCGGCCACGGCCACCGTAGCGCCCGCATCGCGCAGCGGGCCGATGGTCTCGGAGTTGACCCCGCCATCAACCTGGATGTCAACAGCATCGAGCCGGCGGGCGCGCAGCATCTGGCGCAGCCGGGCCACCTTGTCGAGACCGCCGGCAATGAAGCTCTGGCCGCCAAAGCCGGGGTTGACCGTCATCACCAGGACCAGATCGACCTCGGGCAGGATCTCCTCCAGCGCGCCGAGAGGGGTGGCGGGGTTGAGGGCCACGCCGGGCCGCGCGCCGAGGGCGTGGATGCTCTGCACCGTGCGGTGCAGATGGGTGCAGGCCTCGACGTGGACGGTGATCCGCTCGCAGCCCGCAGCGACAAACTCTTCCAGGTAGCGTTCAGGATCCACAATCATCAGGTGGGCATCGAGGATCGCGTCGTAGCGGGTGGCGAGGGGGCGGAGGGCGCGCGCCACCAGCGGCCCGAAGCTAATGTTGGGCACAAAGCGCCCGTCCATCACGTCAAGGTGCAGCCAGCGCACACCTGCGGCCAGGGCCGCTTCCACCTGGTCGCCGAGGCGCAAAAAGTCAGCGGTAAGGATCGAGGGAGCGAGGATCATAACCTTCCGTTTCTACCCTGGAAGCTTCCGGCGGCTACTGCACGGCGTTGCCCTGACAGGTGAACTGGCCCGCAAATGGCGCACGCCATCTTCGTCGGCGACGATCACATCGGTAACCAGGTCGAGAAAGAGACCGTGCTCAACGATCCCGGCCCGCCGTTCCAGAGCGGCAGCCAGGCCCTCCAGGTCCTCAATCGGGCCGAAGGCGCAATCGAGGATGTAGTTGCCCTGATCGGTGTGGAACAGCGAGCCGCTACTCGTTCGCCGGAACGCCACTCGCGCCCCGAGGCTGGCCACAAAGCGCGCGGTCGCCTGAGCGCCGAACGCGATCACCTCCAACGGCAGGGGGAAGCGACTGCCAAGGGCCGATGTCAGCTTGCTTGAGTCTACCACAATGACCTCGCGTCGCGAGGCCTGGGCCACCATTTTCTCGCGGAGCAACGCCCCGCCGCCGCCCTTGATCAGATTGAGGTGCGGATCAACCTCATCGGCTCCGTCAATCGTCAGGTCCACCGTTCCGCAGTCATCGAGGGTGGTGAGTGGGATTCCCAGAGCTTCTGCCTCGCGTTCAACACTATCGGCGCAGGCTACACCCACGATATCGCGCAGTGCTCCTGTCTTTAGCAGCGCGGCGATGCGGCGCACGGCGTGAATGGCCGTGCTGCCGACCCCGAGACCGACCACCATTCCCGGTTCGATCAGTTCCACTGCTCGTTCGGCGGCTCGACGCTTGAGTTCTTCTCTGGAATCGCTGTTCATGACGGTTGCTCGCTTTCGAAATGCGCGATAGTGTTGTAGTGGGGCGAAATTCGTCACCGGTATCAAGCCACCCGCCCCTCCCGGCGACGTTCAGGGGCGAACAGAACGTATGGACGCCGACGGGCGTTATGGCGTCGGGATGCGCTGGTTGGTCCTCACCCCCGGCCCCCTTCGACAGGCTCAGGCTTCGCCCTGAGGCTCAGCCCGAAGGGGCGGGTCTCTCCAGCAAGCTGGAGCGCCTGCGCTGAGCCTGTCGAAGCGGGAAGACCGGAGCCGCGCGAGCATTCCAATGCGGTACAGGCCACGTTGGCTCGGATGTTCTGTCCGACCTTAAACCCGGCGACAAGAGTGTGGAAGGGCGCCCGCCGGCCCTGTGCTCGACCTCCTCACGGAGCAACCGGGGTGAGCGCCTCATGGCCCGTCAGGCCGGTCACTTCACGGATGCGCGCCTCGTCAAGGGTCTCTTCGGCCAGCAGGGCCTGCGCCAGCGCATCCAGCCGATCGCGATGCTCGTTGAGCAGGCGAATGGCTTTCTGGTAGCTCTCATCAACGATCTTGCGCACGGCTCTGTCGGCGACCTGGGCGGTGGCTTCGCTGTACGGGCGCTGCGACAGTCCCGCGCCCAGGTAGTTACCGCGGCTGGTATCCAGCAGTTGCACCTGGCCCACCTCGTCGCTCATCCCAAAACGCATGACCATCGCCTGGGCCAGGTTGGTCACCTGTTGCAGGTCGTTCTCGGCGCCGGTGGTGACGTTGCCGTAGACCACCAGTTCGGCCGCCCGCCCGCCCAGGATGGTGACAATGCGCGCGCGCAGGTAATCCTCGGTGTAGTTGTAGCGGTCGTTGATCGGCACCGAGAGGGTAACGCCGAGCGACTGGGCCCGGGGCACAATCGTCACCCGGCGCACAGGGTCGCTTTCGGGCTGGAGCAGGGCCAGGAGGGCGTGACCGGCCTCGTGGCAGGCCACGCGCTCACGCTCCTCAGGATGCAGCAGGATGCGCCGTTCCAGACCCAGGTAGATCTTCTCCAGCGCGTCGGCGAAATCGCGCATGGTCACCTGAGTGCTGCCACGACGCGCCGCCAGCAGCGAAGCCTCATTCACCAGGTTCCGCAGTTCCGCGCCCGTTGCTCCCGGCGCATTCTCGGCCACCCGGTGCAGATCCACATCAGGCGCCAGGGGCACATCGCGGGTGTGGATCTTGAGGATCTCAGCGCGACCGTTTTTATCCGGCGGCTGCACCACGATGCGCCGGTCGAAGCGACCGGGACGCAGCAGGGCCGGGTCGAGCACATCGGAGCGATTGGTAGCCGCCAGCACGACGACGTGTGTCCGGGCGTCGAAGCCATCCATCTCGGTGAGGATCTGGTTGAGGGTCTGCTCACGCTCCTCGCTGCCCCCCAGCTCGCCGCCGCCGCGCCGCCGCCCGATGGCGTCAATCTCGTCAATGAAAATGATCGACGGCTCCGCGGCGCGCGCCTGCTGAAACAGATCGCGTACCCGGCTGGCGCCCACGCCCACCACCATCTCAATGAACTCCGAACCGCTCATCGTAAAGAACGGCACATTGGCCTCACCGGCCACGGCGCGGGCCAGGAGCGTTTTGCCGGTGCCCGGCGGCCCTTCCAGCAGCACGCCGCGGGGAATGCGCGCGCCGAGCTTTTCGTATTTCTCCGGGTTTTTGAGAAAGTCAACGATCTCGATCAGTTCCTGTTCAACTTCGTCGATCCCGGCCACATCGTCGAAGGTGACGCGCTGCATGGTGGAGGGATCGTAGCGGCGGGCGCGCGCGCGGCCCAGGCCAAACACTCCGCCGGCCCCGCCCGCCGTGCGCAGCGCGCGCGAACTGAGCCACAGAAAACCGCCAATCAGCAGCAAGGTTGGCCCGAAGGCCAGCAACAACGTCCACAGCGGCGAACGCGCCTGTTCGAGCGGCTCGGCGGTGATCACCACACCGTTCGTCTCCAGCAGGGTGATCAGCTCCGGATCGGGGATGAGCGCCGGCTTGATCGTCGCAAAGCGACGGTACACGCGCTCCCCGGCAGGGGGCGGGTCGCCAGCCGGTGTTAGCACCACCAGGCCGTGCGGACCTTCGCTGGCCGTCACCGGTTGGCGAAACTCACCTTGAATGTCCTCGCCGCGACTGGTGATGGCCACGACATTTCCAGCAGCAACCTGTTCCTTAAAAACGGTGTACGGAATGGTAATATAGGTTGGCTCGGCAGGAAAGAGCCAGTTGATCAGCAGGTAGTTCAGTACCAGGAGCACCAGAAAGGTGATCCAGAAACTCCCGCTCCGGGCGGGTTGCCACACGGGCCGCTGATTGGCCCCTGGTCCAGGCGCCGGTGGCGCGGGAGGAGGCGTGCCGCGGGGGAGTGGTGCCATACGTATCCTCTGTGTTTTGAGCCATGGCCTCAGCAGGCTGAGGTGAACATATGGGGAAACCGGGTTTCCCCACACCCCTCCCTGAGGGGAGGGTTTGGGAGGACTACGCCCTCTCAGGAAACAACCCGCGTGCGGTGCAGCCGCACGGACAGCCAGGGCGAATAGAGGCAAAACCGCATTTCTCTACCCTCCCGCCTGAGAGGAAGCGCCGCAAAGGCGAAGCCCTCGCAGGAGCAGGTGCTGCTGTGCTTATTATACGCCCGAAGTAACACCCATCGAAATCTGATTGCAGCCAGTGCCTGGACTATGGTACACTGCCCTCGATCTTCGCCCGCGACGTGGAGGTTTGCCCGGTGACGCAGGACGATCAGCAAATGCCCGAGCGCGGTTCCGAGCGCCGTATGAGCCGCGACACACTTCTCTTGCTCGGCGCTCTCACCTTTCTCATTCTTGCCGTCGCTCTCACGTTCCTGTTTACGCCCAATACTGGTACGAACATCGGTCAAATCCCGGCTACGGCAACTGGTGTTCCTCCCACTGAAGCGGCACAGTCGCCGGTTGCGCCCCAGGCAACGCCGACTTCCATCCCCGAGGCGCCCTATCCCAGCCCGGAGGTGATCGGTGCGGCGCCGACGGCCACACCCCTGCTCCCCACCGGTCAGCCAGGAACGGCTACGGCTAGCCCGGGCGCGCCTGAAGAGCCGTACCCCGGCCCGGTCGGCGAGGGCACGCCCCCGCCCCTGCCGACGTTTAACCCCACAGTCATTCAGCCCACGGCGCCGCCGCCCCCGACGCGCCCACCCGAGGTCATTCAGCCTACCGTTCCGCTACCCATCCAGCCACCTCCCACTGCCCCCCCGATTCCAACCCCAACGGCGGATCTGGCTCTCGATGTCACCCCGACCGCGGTCCCCACCGTTCCGCCGCCAACACCTACCACGCCGCCCCCGCCGCCGGCTGATGTGCTACGGGGCAGCGTGCGCTGGTCGGCTGCGCAGGGGCCGATCATCCTGCGTCGCGATGTGCAGATCGCGCCCGGGGCAGAACTGCTGATCGAGCCGGGGGTGGAGGTCCGCCTGGATCCAGGGGTATCCATTTTTGTCGATGGTGGACGGTTGCTGGCCGCGGGAACGGCTGAACAGCCGGTGCGCTTCGTGGGGAACACTGGCGCCCGCTGGAGCGGCCTGTTCGGACGCCCGGACAGCATCGTGGTGCTGGAACATACCGAGGTGCGCGGTGGAGGCGCGGGCGGCACGGTGATGGCCGTGGATCGCAGTAACCTGACGGTGCGGAACAGCCGCTTTATTGACAACGGCGGCGGCATTATCACCACCGACACCCGTCTGGAGATGAGCGACACGCAGATGTTCGGCAACGATATTCCCTTTGGCGCGGCGCTGGAGGTGAGCTTCGCGCGCGGGAACTTCGTGACCCTCACCCGCAATCGCTTCGGCATCAATCGCCTCACCAGTGGTTCACCCCAGGTGCGCCTCACCAACAGCAGCACCTTCGAAACGCTGAACCTGACGGTCGAGGGCAACCTGATGACCGGCGGTACGCCCAATCTGCAATTGACGACCAATGGCCCCCTCAGGGGCGCCGTCGTCTGCAATACCCTCGTGGGCGATGACCAGGGCTTCGGCATCCGCACCGCCACCGAACAGGTGGCGCCCAACGGCGCCCTGCCCATGGATCTGCGCGTCGAGCAGAACTATATTGACGACCACGTCCCGCCGATCATCCCGATCTACCTGCGCTTCGGGCTTGGCCGCGGCGCGACGAGCGAGATCTTGCTCGATATGCGCAATAACTGGTGGGGCGACGCCTCGGGGCCCTATGACCCCGAGCGCAACGCCGACGGACGCGGCGACTCGGTGGGGGTGAACATTGAGTTCATCCCCTGGTTGCGGACCCCACCCTCCTGCGCCCCGCCGCGGTAGTCGCCGCTACGCAGCGCGCCCCTCGCCAGCACACGCTCCCGCGGGGCCCCCGGGTGAGACGAAAGCGGTTGCGCGAATGGTTCCAGGGTAAACGCAACTACCCCGAACCCTCCAGGCTGGCGAGGGCTCGGGTGATCTGCTGGCCCTGATGCATCGCTCCGAAATTGGACCTAATTCTCGGTCTCTATCCTGACCTTCGTCGAGGGCCTGGTCCTCAGTTCATCCGCTGCGTCCTGCTCATCCACCACTCGATTGATCTCGCGCGCGACGACATCGAGACCCCGAATGGCTGCCCGGGCGATGCCCAGGTGCAGCCGGCCAACCGCCCTGAAGAGATCGCCAGTGGCGTCAATCGCCTCATTGCGGGCGCGAGGTGGCAGCAGGTACAGCGGCCCGGTCACTGCCGCCATCCCCAGGCGCACCACACTGGCGCCCAGCGTGCCGGCCGCATCGATCAGATCGTCGCCCCGGCCCGTGGTGGTACCCTGGTTGGTAGTACCCTGGCTACCCTGGTTGCGTGCCTCTGTCATATATGTACCTCCCTGGCTTTTCCGACAACTCCCATTATAGTCCCCCTGTGGCAATGTGTCTATGACGCGGAGACACTCCAGCTATCCATGTGGCTGCGCCGCACAACGACAAGATGAACACAGGTTTTTCCTGGGAGGGCGTAGGCGCCGCGCCGCTACGCCCAAACCCTCCCCCGGCAGGAGCGTAGGAAATCCGCTTTCCCCATACCCTAACCGACCTCAGGGCGCGGCCAGGATCTCCAGGCGCCCGTCACCGTCCACGTCGTGCAGGGCAATACGGCGCCACTGACCGGGCGATGATCGCCATTCGAGCTGAAAGCCCCAGCCGTGCCAGCGCCAGACCGAGACGTGCTCCCCGGCGTCGCCGGGCGCCGCGCCGCCCTCCAGCACTACCAGTTCGCCGCGCCCGTCACCTTCGAAATCGGCCCAGGCCAGGTCCTGGATAGGTATTGCGGGCGCCGAGCCACCCCAGATGATCCGGAAGCGCCCTCCCCTCCAGCCCAGCAGGTAAGGCTGCGAACGCAACCGGCCCGTCTCGTCGGGCTGCCAGAGGAGCAGGAGCAGTTCGGTGCGTCCGTCGTCGTTAGGGTCGCCAGCCAGCACGCGGGTGATGCGCCATGCGGGATGCTCGTTGCGCCAGACCACCGGAGCATCGGGGCCGGCGCCGTCGCGCAGCGTCACCACTCCCGCCGCGTCCAGCTCGGCCCACAGCGGCGCGCCATCGCCGCGCAGATCGGCAGGCGTCGACCCAGCGTGCGGGGGCACGGACGCCGCGGTGGTTACCGGCTGGCCGCTGGTCCCGTCCCAGCGCCAGGCGCTGGTAACGGTTGATGGTAGGAGTGCGCGAGTAGGGGCAGGCGTGGCCGGCGCGTCGGGTGGACGCCTCACGGCTGCCCGGGTAGGGGCGGGCGTGGCCGGCGCGTCGGATGGGCGCCGCAGCGGCCAGCCCAGCGCCTCCAGTGCTGCGCGCCAGGCTGCGCCTTCCGGCGCCAGGGGCCGGGGGCGTCCGCCCGTGGTGGCAACGGGCGCAACGGCAAGCAGGGCGACCCCCTGGCGATCCAGCAGCGCTCGCAGCACCGCTCCGCTGCTCAGGGCCGGGTTATCAGGCCCGTCGAAGAGAAAATTGCCCAGGGAATAGGCGACGACGCCGGTGCGCCCCTCCGCTGCCAGGAGTTCAACCGGCTGGAGCACGTGGGGATGGGCGCCCAGGACCAGATCGGCGCCAGCGGCTACCAGTCGCGAGGCCCAGGCCCGTTGCCGTACCCCCGGCTCGGTTGCGTACTCCACGCCCCAGTGGATCAGCACCACCACCGCATCAGCTTCAGCGCGCGCCGCCCTCACCGCCTCCAGCGCCCGCGCGCTGAGCCAGGCGCGCCCGAGCGGGCACGCCTCAGCGCCCGGCGGGCAGCCCACAAAGTCGGGATTTGGCCAGGCGCGATCCTCCGGCGGGGCCAGCCCCCCGCGCCCATCGGCGGGATCGCGCACATCATTGAAGGCCAGCACCGCCACGCGCAGCCCGCGCGTGCCCGTCATCACCGGCGCAAACGCTGCCGCCTCGCTCCGGCCCGCTCCCGCCGCGGCCAGCCCCGCGTCACGCAGCGTGTCGAGCGTCTCAACCAGACCTTCCGGGCCAGCGTCGAGGGCGTGGTTGTTCGCCAGGCTCAGCAGATCGAAGCCGGCAGAACTGAGCACTGCAACCTGCGCGGGCGGCGCAAGCAGGCGGTACGGCCCCGGTCGCACCGGCGAAGTTGCCGTCGTCAGCGGGCTTTCCAGATTGCCCAGGGTTACCTCTCCGGCCAGCAACTCGCGGGTATCCGCCAGCAGCGCGGCCGGGTCCCGCCCTTCGGCCTGACGAGCCACCCCGCGCGCCAGCATCACATCGCCAACAGCGCGCAGATCCAGCGCGGCGCCGCCGGTCCACCCTGGCCGGGTGTAGAGCGTCTGCCAGCCGCTCAGGTCAGGCGGCGACGCCGGAGGCGCGGCGCAGGCCCCTGACCACGCCGCCAGGAGGCTGACCAGGATGGCGAAGAACAGGATTCTAACGCGAACATAGCCTGCCCGCGGGAGGGTTTGGGCGTAGGGGCGCGGCGGCGCCGCGCCCCTACCCCCTCCCAGGAAACAACCCGCCCGCGGGGAGGGTTTGGGAGGGCTACGCCCTCCCAAGAACAAGAATATTTTCATTCCGGCGTTGTGCGCCATGCGCATGACCGTCTGATGTGAAAATATGGGGAAACCAGGTTTCCCCACCTGCGGTGAGCCTGTCGAACCGCACCCCTGCCTGTGGGGGGTGCCAGCCGCTCCCACCAGCGGTTGGGATATGGGGAAACCGGGGTTCCCCACCTGCGGTGAGCCTGTCGAACCGCACCCCTGCCTGTGGGGGGTGCCAGCCGCTCCCACCAGCGGTTGGGATATGGGGAAACCGGGTTTCCCCATGCCCCCTCCCTGTGGGGGAGGGTTTGGGAGGTCACGGCCCTCCCGGAAGAAGCGTGCATACGACGATGGGGAAACCGGGTTTCCCCATTCCCCCTGCCTGTGGGGGGTGCCAGCCGCTCCCACCAGCGGTTGGGATATGGGGAAACCAGGTTTCCCCAACCCCCTCCCTGAGGGGAGGGCACGGCCCTCCCGGAAGAAGCGTGCATACGACGATGGGGAAACCGGGGTTCCCCACCTGCGGTGAGCCTGTCGAACCGCGCCCCTGCCTGTGGGGGCGCCAGCCGCTTCCAACAGCAGTTGGGACATGGGGAAACCGGGTTTCCCCATTCCCCCTGCCTGTGGGGTGCCAGCCGCTCCCACCAGCGGTTGGGACATGGGGAAACCGGGGTTCCCCACCTGCGGTGAGCCTGTCGAACCGCGCCCCTGCCTGTGGGGGGTGCCAGCCGCTCCCACCAGCGGTTGGGATATGGGGAAACCGGGGTTCCCCAACCCACAGGAATCACGGCGCCTGCCACGCCGGCGGTTCCGGCGGATTCAGCACGATGCGCATGATACGCCATTGTTCGCCCTCACGCCGCAGCGTGTAGGTCACATCGAGCGTGTACGGCGCGCGCACCCCGATCCGCACTGGCTCGCCCTGCTGGATCTGATCTGCAAAGTACGGGCTGCCGCGGTACAGCTCATCGCTCCAGTTCTCGCGAGTGGTAACCACGGCGTTGTCGGCGTCCACGAAGTCGAAGGAGCGGAATTGCAGGGTCAGCAGTTTGGAACCCACAAACTGCCCCGCGCGCTCCAGACCGGCGATATAGGCCTGCGTATCAGCCAGTTCCTCGGGGCCAAGATACTCAGCCACCCGCTCCGCCTCGGTGTACCAGAAGGCCTCCACCAGGCGCTCGTTGAAGCGGCGAATGGTCGTCGCCAGGGGATCGGCTGCGTTCCCCGCGACCATGAAGCTCTGCGTCCACGCTGCCAGCGGTGGCGCCTCGCCAGCGTCGAGCCGGGCGCGCCAGGCTTCATCGGTCAGACGGTCGCTCAGGGGTTGGACGAACTCGTAGTGCGAGAAGACCCCGCCTTTCGTCAGCACCAGGCGCCCTTCAATCGGGGCCACGACGTAGATCTCAAAGACGCGCCCCACGGCGGTTTCGAGGACGGTGGCTTCGAGAACGTTGGTGGCAATGTCGGCGACCACCGCTGCCTGGAGATCCTGGCCGCCCGCCGGTAGACCGCCCCGACCCTGGTACACGGCCTCGTCGTCGGCGGCGAAGGTCAGGGCCTCGATCTCGGCGCCGTAGAAGCGGATCAGCTCGTACTCCTCCTCGCTCAGAGCCTCGCCGCGCAGTTGCTTTTCGGCCATCACCTGCAGGCGCGTCGCCAGGCGCTCCATCGCCTCAAGCGCCGCCCGCTCCGCCTCTTCCAGCAACCCCCGCGCCGCCAGGCCCTCGATGGTCATGCGCGACAGAGCGGCCACCCGGGCGTACAGCTCCGGTACCGGCTCCACATACCCCCTGGCGCGCTCAGGTTCGGGCGGTTCCAGGGCGTCGAAGCCCCGCTCGACGTACACCTGCTTGGCATAGAGAATGGTGTCGCGCTTCAGTTCGGTCCACGAACCGAGGGCCGTAGTCAATTGCTTGTCGAGCCAGGCTTCGGAGCGCATAAACGCCGGATAGCCTTCACCCACAGGTTCAAGCAGCGGACGCAGGCTGTGGATCCAGCTCCAGTAGAGGTTCTGGGTCCAGGTCGCCTCATCATAGCCAGCGAAGGCGGCCCGTAACGCATCCATGTTGCCGCGGTACTTCAGCAGCGCAGTGTCACCCAGGTTCTCCAGGTGGTTCAAGGCCCGCTCCGAGCCTATCGCGGCGAAGAAATCGAGCGAGCGGGGCAGCATGCGGCCAGGCACATTCGGATCGACCAGATTCTGAAAGACGAAGGCATCAGGCACGAGCCGTTGTCCCATCAGGCGCAGGCCCTTGACTTGCTCCAGGTCTGTGCCGGGGAGGCTGACCATGCCCATAATCTGGGGCGGGCGTAGTTCCTTGACCGCTGCCTGGAATGCGGCGAACTTCGCCGGATCGAGCAGGTCACGCGGATCACTCACTGGTCCATAGGCCGCAGCCAGCGCCTCGCCGTACTCGCGAGGCGTCAGGTCGTCGCTGCGGCCCACGAAGAAGACTGTCGGCTCATAAATGCCGGCCCAGACCTGATCGGCGCTCAGGCCATCGATCCGGGTCTGCTGGTACGCCAGGGTAAGCAGCGCAGCCTGCTGTGTCTCCAGCGCGTCAATGGCGCGAAAGGTCATCCGTCCGTGCCACATCATGGCCCGGAAGTAGCGCTGCAAGTCCTCGCTCTTCGTGTAGTGGCCACGGGGCACATACTGGCTCCAGTCTTCACCTCGCACGTAGCCGGGGAAGATCGCCGAGGGACCGACGGAGTCGTGCGCGGCAATCGCAGCCAGGTCCGGCTCGGCCAGATCGCGCAGCCCGGTGGGAATCTCCCAGGCAGGGTCGAGCAGTTTAAGGCCAACGGCGAAGTATGCAGCGTTACGTCGCGCCGCTTCGGCCCAGGGCGTGCCGGCCAGAGCTTCGTACTGAGCCACCGAGGTGCGCAGCAGCTCGGCGTCCAGGCGCTTCAGCATAGGAATGAAGGCTGTCGTTTCGGCGCGGCGCAGGGTCTTATCGAAGAGGAGATGGTAGACGTGCAGCAGCGAGTCGGAGGTGACAAAGACGGGGATGTTGTCGTAGCGCGCCCGCTCGTACAACTCATAGAACTCTTTTGTCTCGCCGGGGCTGACGGCAAAGCCATTGACCGCCACGCGCTCGCGCTGTTCGGGCGAGAGCGGCACGGTCAGGATAACGTTGCTCAGGTCTGCGGCGATGGGTTCGGCCCGAACACGGGCCTCGCCACGCACCGGCGGAGCCTGAAAGGGCGCGAAGCCCGATGCTTCGGCAGGACGAAAGCCGGCGGGGAGGGCCACGGCAGGCAACTGCAATGCGCCAGCGGACAATCCGGCAATCGCGGTTGGCCCGCCGGTTACAGGCGATGCTGTGACTCCAGTCGGCGCGGCGGTGGGGGTGCCCGCCGCCGGTGTCGGGGTGGCCGACCGGGGAGCGCAGGCGGTCAGGAGCAGCAGCAGAGCGAGCGACAGCAGCGAGCGGGCGCGTATGGGCGGCATTGAACACCTCCTGATGTGACAATTTGGAGAAACCGAGCTTCCCCGCGCCCCTCCCTGCGGAGAGGGTTTGGGAGGGCTTGCCACCCCTACAGGCAGGGGTATGGGGAAACCGGGTTTCCCCATGTTATACCAGTTAACAGCCACCTGACCATTCTGTCATCTAAATGTAAATCTGATGATCGTTCGATCAGACGTGGGAACGGCAGGTAGCGCCGTGCCAGAGAGGAATCCAGCTTCCACAACTCGCCAACTCGACGCAATCCCATGTTCACGTGAAGGGTCTATAATGACAATACCTGTGGACCCCGACACACCGTGGAACCTGATGCACCAGTCGCCTGACCATTCTGTGCCGGCGCCGGAGCCAGACCCGCTAACCAGGGTGCTGATGCATCACCTGGGACCGGGACCCGCCGCGGCCGTTCTCGGCCCCGGTCCGCGGCAGCGCCAGTTGCCGGCCATTTGCGCCCATCTGCTGGCGGCACGCGCCACGATTGCCACCTACCTGCCCCGGCGCCTGCTGGCCCGCGAACTCGACGCCGACGGCGCGCCACCCTGGATCGAGTGGGTCGAGGGGGCGTTGCTCTTCGCCGATGTGAGCGGCTCCACCGCTCTGGCCGAGCGCCTGGGCGCCCTCGGTCACGAGGGCGCCGAGATTGTCACCGAGACGCTCAACGGCTATTTCGCCACCATGATGCGTATCATCGCCGGAGCAGGAGGGGACGTGCTCGGCTTCGGCGGCGACGCGCTGCTGGCGCTCTTCGAGGGTCCCGCCGCCGCTATCACGGCCACCGCTGCCGCGCTGGACTTGCTGCGGGAACTGGCGGGCTTCGAGCGCGAGGTGCCCGGGGTTGGTCGCTTTCCGCTGACAATGCACATCGGGGTCGAGGCTGGAGCAATTGCGCTGGTGGGCGCCGGGCAGGCCCATTCACGCCGCTACAGCGCGATGGGGACGACGGTCAGCGCCGTGGCTCGCGCCGAAGCCTGCGCCGGCCCCGGCGAGGTGGTGATCGGTCCGCAGGCCCGGGCCGCGCTGGCCAGCGTGGCCGACGGCGAGCCCCTGGCTGAAGGCTTCGCGCGCGTGCGCGCGCTGCGGGCCGCGCCCCCGGTCGTTGCATGGCCCACCTCCTCGCCGCTGGACGAGGGAGCGCCCCTGTCACTGGAAACCATTCGCCGCCTCGCCGCCCAGATCGGGCGTCTGGGCGCCTATATGCCGGTCGAGTTGCTCACCCGCATCATCGCCGATCCGCAACGCCTGCGGGTCGAGGCTGATCTGCGCCCGGTGACGGTCCTCTTTGCCCAGGTGTCGAGCCTGGAGGACCTGATCGAGGGCCGGCCCGCCGCAGAGGCGGCCACGACGGTCAATGCCATCGTCGGCCCACTGCTGGTTGCAATCGAGCGCTTCGGCGGCTTTGTCAACAAGCTCGATCTGGCCGAGGAAGGCGTCCGGCTCATGGCCGTGTTCGGGGCGCCACTGGCGCTGGAGGACCACGCCGAGCGCGCCGCGCGCGCCGCGCTGTTGATGCAGGTTGCCGTCCAGACGGCCCCGCAGCCGGTGCGCTTCCGCGCCGGCCTGAACACGGGCAATGTCTTCGCCGGCAATGTCGGCAGCGCCGAACGCAAGGAGTACACTGTGATGGGCGACGCGGTGAACGTGGCCGCCCGTGTGATGAGCGGCGCTGCCTGGGGCGAACTGCGTTGTTCGAGCGCGACCGCGACACTGATCGCCCACGCGCTTGTCTGCGCCGATCCCCGGCGCATTGCCGCGAAGGGCAAGCGCGAGCCGCTGGAGGTGCTGCGGGTCATCGGCGAGCGCGAGCACCCTCTCGAGCCGGTGTACACCAGCACGCCGCTAATCGGTCGTGACCGCGAACTGGCCTGGCTCCGCGAACTCTGGGTCGCCGCTGCGGGTGGCGGTCGGGTTGCGCGGGTGAGCGGCGAGGCCGGGATCGGCAAGTCGCGCCTGGTCGCGGCTCTGGCCGCCGAGGCCCGCGCCGCCGGGGCTCGCGTCTTCACGGTGCGCTGTCTGGCCTACAACAGCGCCACGCCCTACGCCCCCTGGGGCGAACTCCTGCGGGCCGTATGCGCCATCACCGCCGGCGACGACCAGCCAGCGCGCGCCCGTAAGCTCGCCGATGCGCTGGATGCCGCCGGTATCGCCTCCACCAACTGGCTGGCGCTGATGGCCGACCTCGTCCGCGCCCAGGTCGAGGAAGGCCCGATCCTTCGCGGCCTCGACCCGCAGCAACGGCAGGCGCGGCGCTTTGCGATGATGCTGGCGCTGCTGCGGGCCACAGCCGGCCAGTCCCGCCCGGCCACTCTGCCGGGGGCGCCGGTGGTGGTAATCTTCGACAACCTCCAGTGGGCCGACCAGATCTCGCTCGATCTCTGGCGGTATGTGGCAACCCACCTGAGCGATGCGCCGATCCTCCTGCTGGGCCTCCTTCGTGGCCCGCTGACGTGGGGCGACGACCAGGCCGCCGATGCCGCCGCGACGCTTGAACTGGCGCCGCTGGATGCCGGGGCCAGCGCCGCCCTGCTCGACGCCCTGGCCCACCCGCGGCGCCTCGCCCCCGATCTGCGCGACCGTCTGGTGGACCGGGCCGCCGGTAACCCGCTGTTCCTCGAGGAGTTGCTCCGCACGGTCAGCGAACGGCCCGACGCCGTTGACGCCCTCCCCGACAGCCTGAGCGGCCTGTTGCTGTCACGCATTGACCGGCTCGATGAATTGTCCCGGGCCATTCTCCGCGTAGCCGCCGTGGTGGGCCAGCGCTTCCCGGCCAGCGTCGTTGAGTCGGTCCATCCTCTGGATCACGAGGCCCTGATACGCCAGCTTGTGCTGCTCGACCACGCCGAGATCACCGCCACCGAGCGCGAGTATCCCGAACGCATCCACCTGTTCCGCCACGCCCTGCTGCACGAGGTAGCTTACCAGAGCCTGCTCTACGCTCGCCGGCGCGAGCTGCACCGTCGTATCGGCGAGCACCTGGAGCAGCGTTACGCTGATGAACTGGCGCAGGTGCGCGCCCACTACCGCGAGGACCAGGGTCACGACCTGGTTCCGATCGGGCGCAACGGCTCGCTCCTGAGCCGGGGCATCCAGGCCAGCAGCGCCCCGATCTTCCTGCTGGCCCATCACTTTCGGAACAGCGACGCGCCCGAACGCGCTGTGCCCTATCTGCTGCTGGCCGGGCACCTCGCCCGCGACAACTACGCCAACGACCAGGCAGTGCAACACTACCGCTGGGCGCTGACGATCTGCGCCGACGCCCCCGACGACCCCCGGGTGTGGGAGGCGCGCGAAGCCCTCGGGGACGTGCTCTGCACCCTCGGGCGCTACGACGAGGCCCAGCGCGAGTACGCCATCCTGCTGGGCCGCGCAACGCCGGATCGGTCTGCTGCGGTTGCCCTGCCCCCCGCGGTGGCCGCCGAAGGGCTGCGCTCCTGGGGCGAGGCGCTGGAGAAGCAGGGACGCTACGCCGAGGCGCTCGACCGGCTGCGCGAGGCTGAGGCGATCGCGCGGGCGCACATCAATGCCGTGCCGCCGCTGCTGCTCGCCGCCATCTATGCCGATATGGGCCAGGTGCTGCGCCGGCAGGGCGACTTCGACGCCGCGCTTGAGATTTGTCGCTCCGGTCTGACCTTCATTCGCAATGACCGCCACAGCGCCGAAGACGAACGCATCGAGGCCGACCTGCAGAGCCTGATGGGATCGCTGTTCGCCTTGCGCGGCGATTACGAGCAGGCCCGCTACCACTTCACCAGCGCCCTGGCGGCCCACGAGGCCATTGATGACCGCTACGGCTGCGCTCGCGCCCACAACAATCTGGGGTACCTGGCGCAGTTGCAGAGTGATTATGCCCGCGCGGCGCGCCACTACAGCGAAGCCGAGCGGCTGGCCAGCCAGGTGCAGTCGAAGTACACCCTCAGCAGCGTCTTGCTCAACGCCGCCTACGCCTACTTCTGCCTGAGCCGCTACGAGGAGGCCCTTGGCGCCTGCCGCGATGCGCTGGCGCTGTGCCAGGAGATGGGCGATCAGCTCGGCGTAGCCCAGGCCGCCGACACGCTGGGGATGACTGTGTGCCAGCAGGGCGACTACGCTGCCGCCGCCGCCAGCTATCGCCAGGCTCTGGCGATTTACCGCGAGCAGGCCAATACCTTCCAGGAAGGCAATACCCTGGCCCTGCTCGCCCGGGTCACCCTGGCCCGGGGCCAGCCGGGCGCCGCGCGCGCTATGGCCGAAGAGGCCCTGGCAATTGCCCGCCGCGTGCATGCCCCCCAGCACGAAGTAGAGGCGCTGACGGTGCTGGCGGAGGTTGCGCTCAGCGTCGGCAGCGAAGTGGCCGTCGGCAGCAGCCGAGCCGCGCTGCTCGACGAAGCGCAGCGCTACGCCCGCGAAGCCGCAGACCTCGCCGCGCGGCTCGGCAGCCGTCTTGACTACGGGATCGCCCGGCGCTTGCAAGGAGAGATCGCCGCCGCCCGGCGCGAGCCGTTTGCCGACCATTTTCTTGCCGCCCTCGAGACCCTCCAGGCAATTGACAGCGCCTTTGAACGGGCCTGTGTCGAGGCGCGCTACAGCGAAGCCCTGGTCGCCACCGGCGATCCCGCTGCCGTTATGTATCGAAAGCGCGCCGAGGAGACGTTTAGAACCATTGGGGCCAGTGGTGAGCTGCGCCGACTTGCGCTCAACAGCGAAAGGAGCCGTTAGGGATGTCACTCGAAGCCGTTCAGCAGGTGATTGGCCGCGCCGTGACCGATGCGGAGTTTCGCCAGCAACTGATTGATAATGCCCGAGCCGCCTGCGCGGGCTACGATCTCAGCGAAGATGAACTCGACGCCCTCGAGGCCCTCGACCAGACCAGTCTGCAAGCTTTTGCGGGCACCCTCGACCCGCGCCTCTCCAAGACTGGCGGGCGCGGGTTCATTTAGGGTTGTTTTTGGGAGGGCGTAGAGACGCAGCGGCGCTGCGTCTCTACGCCCAAACCCTCCCATCAGGGAGGGGGTTGGGGAAACCCGGTTTCCCCATATGTTCACCTCAGGCTGCGATGCGCTCCGCAACCGCGTCGCCCACCACGGAGGTGCTCGCCGGTATCTGTCCCGGGCGGGCAATGTCCCCGGTAACAATACCGGCTTCGATCACCGCGCTGACCGCCGCCTCGACGGCCCGGGCCTCCGGCTCGAGACCCAGCGAGTGGCGGAGCAGCAGAGCCACGCTGAGAATGGTCGCCAGGGGATTGGCCTTGCCCTGGCCGGCGATATCGGGGGCCGAGCCGTGGATGGGTTCGTACAGGCCCATCGCTCCTGCGCCGAGCGAGGCCGAGGGCAGCATCCCCATCGAGCCGGCCAGCATCGAGGCCTCGTCGGTAAGAATGTCGCCGAACATATTCTCGGTGACGATCACATCAAAATCGGCTGGCCGACGCAACAGGTGCATGGCACAGGCATCAACCAGCATCCACTCAAAGGTCAGATCCGGATACTCGGCCTGGACGATGGCGCTGGTCACGCTGCGCCAGAGCCGGCTTGTCTCCAGCACATTGGCCTTATCCACCAGGGTCAGCTTGCCATTGCGGCCGCGGGCCAGCTCGGCGGCCACACGCACCACGCGAGCGACCTCGGCCTCGGTGTAGATACACAGGTCGCTGGCCCACTCACCGTCGGCGTCGCGGCCACGGCGCTTCTCCCCGAAGTAGATCCCGCCGGTCAATTCGCGCACCACCAGCAGATCCACGCCCTCCAGCCGCTCGCGCCGCAGCGGCGAGGCGTCGGCGAGAAGCGGATGCACCGTCACCGGGCGCAGGTTCGCGTACAGACCCAGTTCTTTCCGCAGGCCAAGCAGGCCCTGCTCGGGGCGCACGCTGGCCCGCGGGTCGTCCCACCTGGGGCCGCCGACCGCGCCGAGGAGCACAGCGCTGGCAGCCCGGCACGCGGCCACGGTTTCGGGCGGCAGCGCGACACCCGTCGCCTCAATCGCCGCGCCGCCGATCAGCGCCTCATGGAACGCGAAGCTGTGCCCGAAGCGTGCGCCAACAGCCTGCAATACCTTTACTCCTTCTGCCGTCACTTCCGGTCCAATCCCATCGCCTGGCAGCACCGCAATCGTGTAGTTCACGTCTCTATTCCTTAACCAGGTGGTAACGACCTCGTTACTCGTCGGGCGTATGCTGCACCCGTGACGATACCTGTCTACGGGTTGAGCGCGCCGCGCGGAGCGGCGAGAGAGGAAAAGCGCATGGGTACGCGCAGGATCGAGTCGTTTTTACTCCGGATCGTTGTCTCCGACGAGCGCCCGGCGGTTCCGGAGCGCTGGCGGGGCAAGATTCAGCATATTGCCACCGGCGCTGAGCAGCAGATCGGTGAGCTGGCGCAGGTGGTGGCCTTTATTAATGCCCATCTCCACGCTCCGGCTGAGGGCGAAC
>Ga0209721_1000792_pt1 | contig 26430 bp, 25 predicted proteins | sample TshhotsprinmetaG_FD_184139 | JGI IMG/M metagenome (GOLD analysis project Ga0209721, IMG submission 184139) | Hot spring microbial communities from South Africa to study Microbial Dark Matter (Phase II) - Tshipise hot spring metaG (SPAdes)... | ecosystem: Environmental > Aquatic > Thermal springs...
AGCAAAAGTAATCACTAATATTCCTCCCAAAACCGCTGTTTCTGAACTCGTTCCTGCATTTAAACCAATCATTAACCCCAAAGTAGTAATCACCCCCTGAGGTAATTCCAAAACCTAAACCAGTTCTAACTGATCTTTCTTCTGATTTCTTTGTCATTTTTGAAAATTAATCTGTTTTTTATAAACAATTAAAATGTTCTCCATTAGTGAAGCAACTGTCATTGGCCCAACTCCTCCTGGAACTGGTGTCATCGCATAAACTTTATTTTTAACATCTTCAAAATCAACATCACCATAAATTTTTTTACCAACTCGATTAATACCCACATCAACTACAACTGCTCCTTCTTTGATCGCTTGTTTTTTAAAATATTTTGGTTTTCCAATTGCTGTTATTAAAACATCTGCTTGAGAAGTGATCTTAAATAAATCTTTAGTTTTTGAATGAGTAATTGTTACTGTTGCTCCCTCAAGACAAAGCAAAATTGACACTGGTTTTCCTACTAAATTACTTCTTCCACAAACCACTACTTGCCTGCCTAACAAATCAATCTGATACTTTTTTAAAAGACTAATAATTCCTTTTGGTGTGCAAGGAACTAATAAGTTAATATCAATTCTTTTAGCAGCAAAAAATTTACCAACATTTAAAGGATGAAAACAATCAACATCTTTTAAAGGATTAATAAAATTAATAATCTTATCTTCTAAATAAGAGAGATTTTTTGGTAAAGGAAACTGAACTAAAATACCATGAATCTTTTTATCATTATTTAATTTATCTAAAATTTCAAAAATCTCTTTTTCAGAAACTGTGTTTGGTAAAACAATTTTTTCTGAATAAAAACCAACTTCCTGACAGGCTCTTACCTTTGAAGAAACATAGATTTCAGAAGCTGGATCATCACCAATTAAGACTACAGCTAATCCTGGTTTAATAGTTAATTGAGAAACTTTTTCCTTTAAATTAGTGATAATTTCCTTATTTAAGTTTTTACCATCAAGCAAAATCATATTTCAGTTTAAATCATTAATAAATCACATTCCAGTAATCTCATTTTTTTCATTTATATCAATTATCTCAGCTGCTGGTACTTTTGGTAGTCCTGGCATAGTCATTATCTCTCCTGTTAATACAACAAAAAAACCTGCTCCAGCTGACAATCTTATCTGTTTTACTGAGATACGAAAATTTTTTGGTCTACCTAAAAGTAATGGATTATCTGATAAAGAGTACTGTGTTTTTGCCATACAAACTGGTAGATCTTTATATCCCCAACTCTCATACTTTTTTATCTGATTTAAAGCTGTCTCAGAAAAATCAACTCCACTGGCTCCATAGATCTCTTTGGCAATTATTTCAATTTTTTCTCTTAAAGAAGTGTTTAGATCATAAAGATAATGAAAATTAGAGTTTTTTTCTATCTCATCAATCACATAACCAGCTAACTCAACCGCTCCTTTTCCTCCTTTCATAAAAACATCGGTTAAAGCTGCTTTAACATTATTTTTTTCTCCAAACTCTTTTATTGTCCTTAATTCTTCCTCAGTATCATCAGGAAACTTATTAACAGCAACAATTGGTGTTAAACCAAACTTTCTTATGTTTTCAATATGTTTTTCTAAATTAGGTAAGCCATTTCTTAAATTACCTTCTCCATGATATTTTAATGCTCTCACTGTTGTTACAATAACAACTGTTTTTGGTTTTAAATTAGCTACTCTTGATTTAATATTTAAAAACTTTTCTGCTCCTAAATCAGCCCCAAAACCGGCCTCAGTAACCAGATAATCAGCCAACTTTAAACCTAACTTAGTTGCCATAATTGAATTACATCCATGAGCAATATTGGCAAATGGACCTCCATGAATTAAAGCTGGTACTCCTTCAGTTGTCTGAACTAAATTTGGTTTTAACGCATCTTTTAATAAAGCAACCACTGCCCCAACTATTTTTAAATCAGCTACTGTCACTGATTGTCCATCGATAGTTGAGGCAACAACAATCTTAGCTACTCTTTCTTTTAAATCCTTTAAATTTTTAGATAGACACAAAACCGCCATAATTTCAGAGGCAACTGTAATATCAAAATGTTCTTCCCGGGGTACTCCTTGAGCCTTTCCTCCTAAACCAATAACAATGTTTCTTAACGATCGATCATTCATATCCAAAACCCGATGCCAAGAAATCTGACGAACATCAATTTTTAAACTATTACCCATCTGTAAATGATTATCAATCACAGCAGAGATTAAATTATTAGCTGAAGTAATCGCATGTAAATCAGCAGTAAAGTGTAAATTAATCTCATCAACCGGATGAACCTGTGAATAACCACCACCAGTTGCTCCACCTTTAACTCCAAAAACCGGTCCTAATGACGGCTCTCTTAAACAAACAATGGTTTTTTTTCCTAATTGGGCTAATCCTTGGGCCAAACCAACCGTAATGGTAGTTTTTCCCTCACCAAACTTAGTTGGATTAGTAGCAGTAACCAAAATTAAATTACCTTCCTTATTTTTTTCTCTTTTCTCAATTGCTTTATATTTAATCTTAGCTTTGTAATCACCATAAAACTCTAATTCATCTTTAGATAGACCAACTTTTTCAGCAATTTTTTCAATTGGTAGTAATCTTGCCTCTCTTGACATCCCAAGATTAGATAGTTTTTTCATATTTTTTTAAAAAAAATTATAACAGTTTAAGTTAATGATTGATATGACAGTATTTTTTTATTAACTGATCATTTTTTAAAAATTCTTTATATACTATCTTAACCTCAGGATTCTCATGAGCTAATCTTAATTTTAAGTTTTTATCAATTAATAAAAGAGCCTGCTTTCTTTTTTCTCTAATAAAATCATTAACTGGTTTTGGTTGTCCGCCTCCAGCCAAACAACCTCCAGGACAAGCCATTACCTCAATATAATCAAAGTTCTTTAATTGATTACCAATTAACTTAAAATTACCTAAACCATCAACAACTGCAATTCTTAAACTCTTATCAATAATTTTTATTTTAAAAATCTTTAATCCTTTTAAAGAGGTTATTTCCTTTTCAAAATCCAACTGTTGAGGATTTTTACCAGTTATTAAATAGTAAGCTGTTCTTAAAGCCGCTGTCATCACTCCACCGGTTGAACCAAAGATAATTCCAGCACCAGTTGCTTTTCCTAAAGGATTATCAAAAGGTAAACCTCGAAGATTTTTAAAATCAATTCCTTTTTCTTTAATTAATCTCGCAGTCTCAACCGTAGTTAAACTATCATCAACTGGATAACAACCATCAATAATAAACTCTTTTCTTCTTACCTCCCATTTTTTTGCCGTACAAGGCATAATTGAGATAACCTTAATCTTGTCAATTGGTAGATTTTTTTTCTTGACAAAATAATGCTTAATAATATTGCCCATTTTAATCTCTGGCGATAGAACACTGGTTAATAAAGGCTCTAAATCTGGATAATAACTTTGTACATATTTAACCCAACCTGGACAACAAGAAGTAAACATTGGTAGTTTTTCTCCGGTCTCTAATCTTTCAATTAATTCTTTAGCCTCTTCAATTGTCGTAATATCAGCAGCAAAACTAGTATCAAAAACATAATTAAAACCTAGTTTTTTTAAAACTTCAACAATTTTATCAGTTATTATCTCTCCATACTTAAGACCAAACTCCTCACCTATGGCAGCTCTAATTGATGGTGCTATCTGGGCGATCTTAATATAGTTTTTATCATTAAGATAACTAACAATTCTTTTATACTCATCTTCATTTGTGGAAATTGCATTTACCGGACAATGAGTTAAACACTGACCACAATAAATACAAGGATTATTAGTTGGCAAAATCTCTTCTTGACAACCATAGTTTTTCATCTCAACTGCATTAATATGTTGAATTAAATCACAGGCTTTTAAACAATTTCGACAATCAACACACTTTTTCATATCATAGTTAATAATTCCTCCAAAACTAAATTCTTTTCTTGCCTGTTTTCTTAACTTAGATTGCTGAATTAATAAAAGATTAGTTTTTCTTAACTCTTTTACTTGCTCAGTATTAGTTTTAACTTCTAAACCGGCTTTTATTTTAACACTGCAAGAAGTTTTAATTTTTCCATTAACCTCAACTAAACATAAACAACAGTTCTCTTCTGGTTCAAAATCAGGATGATAACATAGATGAGGAATAGGAAAATGATTTTTTAATAAAAAAGAAAGAAGATTGTCTTCTTTTTTTGCCTCAAATTTCTTACCATCAATAATGATTGTTACTTTTTCCATATCTTATCTTTTTTATTCCATAAACTGATAAATGATACTCCTGCTCCTTCTCCTAAACCGCAAAAACTGGTTTTTTTCAAAGCAGAAAAAATTAATCTCATTTGATCAGATATCTGTTTTTTTTCTATCATCTGTTTTAAAACAAATAGTCCTTCCCGACAAGGAGTACACTTACCACAGTTTTCTTTTAAAAGAAAATCTAACTTGATTTTCATTAGTTGAAAAAAGTCAATTTTTTGACAGTTATAAACAATAACTGCTCCTGTTCCTAGATTAGCTGATTGAGACTCTAACTCATCATAACTAAAGTACTGCCCACTAGCACCACCACCAACTTGAACAAAGTGATTTTCTGTCAATTGATTATCAGTTTTTTCAAATAACTGTTTTAAACTCAAATCTAAACTTAGATCATAAACTCCAGGATTAGTTATTTCGCCAGTTAAAGTATAAGAACGAGTTTTTTTGTATTGATTATTAACTATCTGATAAACTCGATAAAAAGTCTCAATGTTATTAACTAAGGTCGGTAATCCCCATAAACCAACCTGAGAACAATAAGGTGGTTTTCTTCGTGGTTCTAATCTTTTACCTTCAATTGAGTTAATCAAAGTTGTATTCTCTCCACACAGATAGCCTCCTGGTTCTTTAAAAACTACCACTGGTAAACCAGATGTTTTTTTCTCAATTAGTTTTTTATATTTTTGAAAATAATCTTTTCTTAAATAGAAGTAAATTTTTTTAGTATGAGAAAAAATTTTATAAGCAATTCTTACTCCTTCCACTAACTCAGTTAAATAATTTTCTAAAATATAACCATCTTTCTCAGTTGCTGGCTCACCTTCTGAACCATTAACAACAATATAAATCTCTGAATAACTACTATTATACATTGACTCCCATTTTAATCCTGTTGGATAACCAGCTCCTCCTCTTCCTGTTAATCCAGAGCTTTTAATCTTTTCAATAATCTCAAGTGAAGAATCCATATTCTTATTTTATCTTGAAAAGTTTGCTGATTAATAAATAAAGAGAATATCCTAAAACCGCTGTCACCAATTGAAACAAACCCATACTAGTTAAAAATATCTTTGGAACAATCTTTAAATTAACCAATAAATTAGCTATTAAAAATAAAAACAACACCTTAACAATAATGCCAATTAACCAACTCAATCTTTTAGAAATAATCATTAAAAAATAATTTCCCAACCAAATAAATGGTAAAAAATAGATTAAAAAAATCGTTAGTTTTCCAAAAAGTAATCCTTGAAAAACAGCGACAATACTGGGAAAAACTGCTATTGGCAAATAGGATTTTTCTGATAGTTTATAACTAGTAAAAAATAATAAACTATTAACAACGGTACCGACAATTAATTGTTGATGAGAGACTAATAAAGTAATCAAAATCACTGATAAAAGATAAAAAACCAAAACTAACTCTTTATTAACAGTCATTACTAAAGTTGTCAATAAATATTGGCTGCTTTTTTTATTCATAAGAAAAAAAATTAACTATTAACTTTTAAGGAATAGGAAATTTTAAAGCAAACTTTTTAATCTCTTGTCTAATCTTTTTAATAACCGGATTTTTTTTAATCTCTTTATCAAAGTTATCAATATAGTCTTTTCTTTTTTCTTTTTCTTCAGGTAATCGATATTTTTTAATAGTCTCAATTACTTCTAAAATTTTCCTACCAATAAATTTGACTTCTTTTTCTTTCATTCCTCTTGAAGTAATTGCTGGCGTTCCCATTCTAATTCCAGAAGGATAAAAAGGTGAAGACTCTTCATCAGGAACAGTATTTTTATTTAGAGTTATTCCCGCTAAATCCAAAGCTTTTTGAGCAAAAATACCAGCTCCTTTTCCCAAAATATTAGTTAAATTAACTAAAATTAAATGATTTTCACTACCACCACCAACCAGTTTTAAACCACCATTAATTAAAACTTTAGCTAAAGCTTTAGAATTTTTAATTATCTGTTGACCATATTTTTTAAATGATGGCTGCAATGCTTCATATAAAGCAACCGCAATAGCGGCTGTCTGATTATCATGGGGACCCCCTTGAAGTCCTGGAAATACCGCTTTATTAATTTTATCGGGAAGATCGGGATCTTTTTTTAATCCTTTGTCAGTGACCATAATCATTGCTCCTCTTGGACCTCTTAAAGTTTTATGAGTAGTTGTCGTTATGATATGAACATACTTAACTGGACTTGGATGAACTCCGGCAGCAATTAATCCAGCTACATGAGCAATATCAGCAATTAAATAAGCACCAACTTTATCAGCAATTTTAGCAAACTTATCATAATGAAGAACTAAAGGATAAGCACTAGCCCCAACCAAGATTGCTTTCGGTTTTACTTTTAAAGCTAAAGCTTCTATCTCTTGATAATCAAAAAGATCTTTATCTTCATAAAGACCAGTCTTCTTTAAACCATACTGATAAGATTTAAAAAATATTCCGCTAGCAGAGACATTATGACCATGAGTTAAATGACCACCGGTAGTTAAACTTTGACCCATTATTATCTCTCCTGGTTTACAAGTGGCCATATAAACAGCAAAGTTAGCCGGACTACCAGAATATGGCTGAACATTAACATAAGGAACACCAAAAAGTTTTTTTGCTCTCTCAATGGCCAAAAGTTCCACTTCGTCAACATTTTCGTTGCCTCCATAATAACGTTTTTTTGGATAACCCTCTGAATATTTGTTAACAAAATATGAAGATAAAACTTTTCTCACATAAGAAGAAGCATAGTTTTCTGAAGGAATAAGTTCTATTCCTTCTTTTTGTCTTTTTTCTTCTTTTTTAATCAGATTATAAATTTGATTATCTTTCATAGATTTTAAAAATTAACTGTTAAAAATATTAAAATAAAATTTTAGAATAAATAAAAAAAATATTCAATCTAATTTTTAAAAAAAACAAATTTAATATTTTTAATCAATCGTTTATAATTAATAAAAATTAATATGACCAAAAAACTGCTAATTATTTGTAATTTTCTAATGTTTTTAGTTTTCTTTCTTAAATTAAAAACTCTTCCTCCCCAAATACCTCTTTTTTATAGCCAGGTTTGGGGAGAAGACCAATTAGGAAAAATTTGGATGATATTTATTATTCCTTTTTTAATGATTCTATTTGTTTTTATAAATAATTTTTTAAAAAATAAATATTTCAAAAATCAATTAGTTTTTATAACTATCTTTTATTACACCAACTTATTAATAATAATTAGTTTTACCTTAATTTTTTTAAAAATTATTTTTTTAGTTAGTTAATAATTAATCTTTATAGATGATTAGTTTCTTTACTTCTTTTTTTATTGTTTATTTATTAACTCCTTTAACGATTTGCTTGGCGAAAAAATTTAAACTAATTACTGATCCTAAAAAAAGATATCATCCTGCTCATACTCATAAAGGAATTATCCCAAGAGGTGGTGGTATTCCTATCTATTTATCTCTCCTTTTGTCTTCATTAATATTTCTTCAACCCAATAAAATTATTATTGGTATCTTAATCTCCTCTTTTATGATGCTCTTATTAGGTTTATTAGATGATTATAAAGACACTTCACCTATTTTAAGATTTTTTGCTAATATCGCCATCGCTACTTTTTTAGTTTTTTTTGGATTAGGAGTCCCTTATATCTCAAATCCCTTTGGAGGAGTTATTCATTTAGATAATCTTAAAATAAAAGTGTTTTTTTTTGGAGAAAGAGATTTTTTAGTCTTTGCTAATTTGTTTTCCATTATTTGGCTAGTTTGGGTAACTAATATGGTTAACTGGAGTAAAGGAGTTGATGGACAACTGCCTGGATTTGTTGCTATTACCGCTTTTTTTTTAGGAGTTCTCTCAATGAGATTTGTCGCTCATGATATAAGTATCAATAATGTTGTTAACTTAGCCTTTATAGTTTCCGGTGCTTATTTGGGTTTTTTACCTTACAATTTTTATCCCCAAAAGATTATGCCTGGTTACAGTGGTGGTGCTTTAGCGGGTTTTCTCTTAGGAATTCTATCAATTCTTTCTTTTGGAAAGCTAGGAACAGCTATTTTAATATTGGCAATTCCTTTAACCGATGCTCTCTATACTATTATTAGAAGACTAAAAAATAAAAAATCAATTTTTAAAGCTGACTGGGGTCATTTTCATCATCGTTTACTGGAGATTGATTGGGGAAAAAGAAGAATTGCTCTTTTTTATTGGTTAGTATCCTTATTTTTAGGAGTTGTTAGTTTATTTTTAAAAGGAAAAGAAAAATTAATTGCCTTTATTACTATTGGACTTCTCTTAATTATTTTTATGATTATTATCGAAAAAACAAAAAAAATAAAAATATGAAATATTACATTAAAACCTTTGGTTGTCAACAAAACAAAGCTGATTCAGAAAGAATTGAAAGAACCTTAATCAGCCAAAATATGACTAAAGCAAAAAATATTTATCAAGCTGATTATGTCATCATCAATACTTGTATGGTTAGACAATCAGCTGAAGATCGAGTTTATGGACTAGTAAGAAACTTAACTAAATTAAAACAACAAAACAAAAATTTAAAAATTATTGTTACCGGTTGCATGGTAGGATTAGCTTTTCGAGATAAATCAGGTAAGTTCTTTAAAAAAATTCGTGATCGTCTACCTGAAGTTGATGAGTTTATGCCGATTGAAGAAATTGGTTTTGATAATAAACCTATTCGTCAAGATAAAATTAATGCTTGGGTACCAATATCTAATGGTTGTAACAATTTTTGTACTTTTTGTATTGTTCCTTTTACTCGCGGTCGAGAAATTAGCCGATCATATGAAGATATTATCAATGAATGCTTTGAATTAAAAGAAAAAGGTTATCAAAATATTACTCTTTTAGGCCAAAATGTCAATTCATATGGTGCTGATCTAATTTTAGGTGAAAAAAATATTCAAATCTTTAGAGACTTGAAAAAAAACTATTTTCAGAAAGAAAAAATAATAAAAAAATTTAATATCAAAAATATCAATAAAAAAATTAAACCTGTCTATGTAAAACATCTTGGTCGCTATCGTATTCCAACCTTATTTCCTTACCTACTTGAAGATGTTGCTAAAATCGGCTTTAAAAAAGTTGATTTTATCTCTTCCAATCCTTGGGACTTTTCAGATCAATTAATTGAAGTCATTGCTAACAACAAAAACATCACTCGAACAATTCATCTTCCTGTCCAATCTGGTGATAATCGGGTTTTAAAAAGAATGAACCGTTGGTATACTCGTGATGAATATTTAGAACTAATAAATAAATTAAAATCAAAAATTAAAAATTTAAAATTAACTACTGACATTATTGTGGGTTTCTGTGGTGAAACTGATCAAGAGTTTGAAAACACGGTTGATCTTTGTAAAAAAGTTAACTTTGAAAAAGCCTATATTGCTATGTACTCACCAAGACCGTTTACTTTAGCAATAAATAAGATGAAGGATGATATTCCTTATCACGTTAAAAAAACTCGTTGGCAAACTCTTGAAAACTTAATCAATAAAAAAATAAAAAATTAAGTCTTAAAATATTGACTAACTTTTTTATACCACGAACAAAAACTACAACTTTCTGACGGTTGAGGTAAAGAACTTTTTAATACCTGAACTGCTTTTTCTATTCTTTTTCTGATATTTTTTTCTTTTCTTTTGATTCTAACTATATGAATCATCATCGGAAATCCCTTTGATAACTCATCTGACATCTCCGGATAAAAGTATATGAGATAACCAAAATCAGCCACTTTTTTTCCATTTTCTTCTAATAAAAATAAATACTCATCAATTTGATTTTGATAGGCATCCAAGGTTTCTTTTTCTCTTGGATCAGATGAGCTTGTTTTAAAATCAACCGGAACATAAATATCACCATCAACTAAACACTCATCTAACTTTCCATATAAACCATAATCTTCATTAAATTTATAAAAATAAACCTCGCAAAAAGGTTTTTCTAACTTCCCCACTACCTTTCCTTTAATTAAAGGAGGGAGTTGATCTTTTTGTCGATAACTATCAAAATACTTTTTCAAAATATTATCAAAACGATTAGCTAATCGCGATTGAATACCTTCTGGTAATTTAATTTTTTCCTTATAAGCTAACCAAAAACATCGTGGACAACGGTTTAACTCTTCAAAAGCTGAATGCGATAACCAATGAATCTTATTTTTTTTATGGAAATTAAATTTAGCGTCAAAAAGATTCTGTTGACTCATAGAAAAATTTTAACATATTATTGTTATAATATTGATTATGAAAATTTTAGTCACGGGAGGAGCTGGTTTTATTGGTTCTAACTTTATCTTATACTGGTTAAAAAAATATCCTCAAGATAAGATTATTAATCTTGATAAACTTACTTATGCTGGAAATCTAGAAAATTTAAAATCAGTTGAAAAAAATCCTCATTATCAATTTGTTAAAGGTGATATCTGTGATTATCAGTTAGTTAACTCTTTAGTCAAACAAGTTGAGATTATTGTTCATTTTGCGGCTGAGTCTCATGTTGACCGATCAATTTTAGATCCAGCTCCGTTTATTAAAACTAATGTTGAAGGAACATATGTTTTACTTGAAGCAGCTCTAAAAAATAATCTTAAAAGATTTCACCATATTTCAACCGATGAGGTCTTTGGTACTTTACCATTAAACTCAAAAAAAAAGTTTAATGAAAAATCTAACTATACACCTCGATCTCCTTATTCTGCTTCAAAAGCTGCTTCAGATCATTTAGTAAGAGCTTATTACACTACTTATCATCTACCTATCACTATTTCTAACTGTTCCAATAATTTTGGTCCCTACCAATTTCCTGAAAAATTAATTCCTTTAGCAATTACCAATATTATTGAGGAGGAAAAAATCCCGGTCTATGGAGATGGTTTATATGTTAGAGACTGGTTATATGTTGAAGATCACTGTCGAGCAATTGATCTCATTCTCCAAAAAGGAAAAATCGGTGAAACTTATTTTATCGGTGGCTTAACTGAAGACATTAGCAATCTTGATGTTGTTAAAAAAATCCTCAAGATTATGAATAAAGACGAAAATATGATTGAATTTGTTAAAGATAGACCCGGACACGATCGTCGCTACGCCATTGACTGGTCAAAAATTAATCAACAATTAGGTTGGCAACCAAAATCTGATTTTGATACCTATTTAAAATTAACTGTTAATTGGTACATAGAAAATCAAGACTGGTGGAGAAAGATAAAAACTGGTGAGTATCAAAACTATTATCAAAAACAATACCAAAAATAATTTTTTATATGATAAAAGTTGCTCTTACTAGCCCTGATGGATTAGTCGGCTCAAGAATAATTGAACTTTTAAACAAAGACTTTCAGTTTATTCCTTTGATACAAAAAACAATGGACATAACCAATTTAGACAATGTTAAAGAAGTTTTAACAAAAACTGATTTTGATGTTTTTCTTCATCTGGCAGCCTACACTAATGTCTCCGGTGCTGAAGCGGAAAAAGACTTGTGTTTTAAAATTAATGTTGAAGGAACAAAGAATGTTTTTAATCAAGTAATCAATAAAGGAAAAAAATTTATTTACATCTCAACTGACTTTGTTTTTGATGGTAAGCATCCTCCTTATTTTGAAGACTCAACCCCTAATCCTCCAGGAGTTTATGCTCTGTCAAAATACCAAGGAGAAAAAATTGTCCAAGGAAAAGCTATGATTGTCAGAATCTCTTATCCTTATCGAGCTTCTTTCTTAGGAAAAAATGATTTTCTGCGGACTTTTAAAATCTTGCTTGAACAGAAAAAATCTCTAAAAATGATTACAAATTCTTTGATGACGCCAACTTTTATTGATGATATTGCTTATGGATTAAGATATTTAATCAATAATTTTTCTCCTGAAATTTATCACTTAGTTGGCGGAGAAGCTATTTCACCTTATCAAGCGGCTATTTTAATTGCTGAAAAATTTAATCTTGATAAAACTTTAGTTGAAAAAACTACGTATGAAGAATATATTAAACTTAAACCTGTTTTACCCCAATATGCTGATATTAAAACGAAAAAAAATAATTTTTGGAAGATGAAAACCTTTTCCGAAGGATTGGATGAAATTATCAGACAACTTAAAAATTAATTGAAAATTAAAAGTTAAAAATTTAAAATTAAACTTTATGACGATTACTATTATTGGCCATGGATATGTTGGTTTGGTGACTGCCTGTGTTTTTGCTGATTTTGGAAATGATGTCTGGGTGATTGGCCACACCAAAGAAAAAATTAACCGTTTAAAAAAAGGTAATCCAATTATTTATGAACCAGGATTAGATGAACTTCTTAAAAAAAATTTAAAATCAGGTCGAATTCACTTTACCTTAGACTACCAATCTGTCTCTCAATCAGAAATTGTTTTTATTACTGTTGGCACACCACCAAAAGAAAATGGCGAAGCTGATCTATCAGCGGTTTTTAAAGTTGCCAGAAATATTGCTAAAAATTTATCTTCAAATAAAAATCATTTTACTGTTATCTCTTGTAAAAGCACTGTTCCTGTCGGAACTAATAAAAAAGTCGAAACCATTTTAAAAAAACACTCTTCAAAAAATAGCAACTTTGCTATTGCTTCTTGCCCTGAATTTCTAAGAGAAGGTACAGGAATATATGATACCTTAAATGCTGATAGAGTTGTTATTGGTAGTCAATCAAAAAAAGCTATTGATCTTTTATTAAAACTTCATCAACCAATTAATTGTAAAAAAATTATTACTGATTTATCTTCAGCTGAGTTAATTAAATATGTTTCAAACGCCATGCTGGCAACCAAAATCTCTTTTGCTAATCTAATTTCTTTCTATGCAGAAAGAGTTGGCGCTGATGTTGAGGCGGTTTTAAATGCTGTTGGCTTGGACAAAAGAATTGGTAGAGTGTTTATGAATCCAGGCGTTGGTTATGGTGGTAGTTGTCTTCCTAAAGATGTGATGGCTTTAATTGATACAGGAAAAAAATTAAACATCGATTCTAATTTTTTAATTGAAGTTGAAAAAATTAATCAACTAGCTAAGGAAAATTTCTTAAAAAAAATCCTTAAATACTCTCCTGGAAAAAATGTTGCTATCTGGGGATTAGCTTTTAAACCCAACACTGATGATATTCGTTTTGCTCCATCAATATTTATTATCAAAGAACTGCTAAAAACTGGTTTTCAAATCTCTGTTTATGATCAAGAAGCAACTATCAATATCAAAAAAATTTTTAACAATCAAATTAACTATTTTAATAATCCTTATCAAACAATTGAAAATAAAGACTCGCTAATAATTTTAACTGAATGGAATGAGTTTAAACAAATTAATTTAGAAAAAGTAAAAAAACTATTAAAACAACCTTTTATTTTTGATGGTAGAAATATTTATCAACCTGAGGTAATGAAAAAACTTGGGTTTAAATATTTTTCTGTAGGAAGAAATCATATATGAAAGTTCTTATTACTGGTGGTGCTGGTTTTATTGGCAGTCATTTAACTAAATATTTTTTAGATAAAAATCATCAAGTTTATGTAATTGATAATTTAATTACTGGTAAAAAATATAATTTAAATGAATATTTAAATAATCAGAATTTAGTTTTTATAGAAAAAAACATTGTTAATTTTTCTTTTTATAATCTTCCTTCCTTTGATATTATTTATGATCTAGCTTCGCCAGCCTCTCCAAAAATCTTTGAAAAACTATCAATTGAGATTTTAAAGGTTAATAGTTTTGGTTTATTTAATCTCTTAAATTTTTTTTTAAAAAGTAAAAGTAAGGTTTTTGTTTTTGCTTCAACCAGTGAAGTTTATGGAGATCCTTTAGTCTCTCCTCAAAAAGAAACTTATTTTGGTAATGTTAATCCTAATGGAATTCGTTCAGTTTATGATGAAGGTAAAAGATTTGCTGAAGCCACTATTTTTGCTTATATTAGAAAACATTATCTTGATATTAGAATTGCTCGAATTTTTAATACTTATGGCCCTTTTATGAGCAAAGATGATGGTCGAGTAATCTCAAACTTTATTAATCAAGCTTTAACTAATCAACCTATTACTGTTTATGGAGATGGCCAACAAACACGATCCTGTTGTTATATTGATGATATGATTGAAGGATTAATAAAAATTGGCGTTATTAATAATCTTCAAGGTCAAGTAATTAACTTAGGAAACCCTGAAGAAAAAAAAATTATTGATATTGCGTTATTAATAAAAAAATTAACCGATTCAAAATCAAAAATTTTTTTTCAACCTTTACCTGAAGATGACCCAAAACAACGACTCCCTGATATTGAGAAAGCCAAAAACCTTCTTGACTGGACTCCTAAAATTAACTTAAGGCAAGGATTAATTAAAACAATCAATTATTTTAAAAATAACTAGAATTTAATATGAAAAAATGAAAAAAGCCTTTATTATTTTACCAAGCCATAATGAAGCTGGAACAATCGAGCGATTGATTATTGAGATCTTTAATCAACAAAGACAAACTAAAATTTGGGATATTAATGTCTTAGTTAATGATAGTCAATCAAATGATGGTACTGTTGATATTATAAAAAAACTTCAAAAAAAATACCCAAAAAAACTTTTTTTAATAAAAACAAAAAAACAAGGACTAGGAAAAGCTTATTCTCAAGCTTTTAGATATGTAATTACTAATTTTAATCCTTATATTATTTTTCAAATGGATGCTGATTACTCTCATAATCCAAATCTTATTCCAGAGTTTTTAAAAAAAATTGAAGCTGGTGCTGACTTTGTCATTGGCGCCAGATATATTAAAGACGGCTCGATTCCTAAAAACTGGGGAATCCACCGAAAACTGCTTTCTATTTTAGGAAATTTAATTGTTCGATTTGGATTTATGAACTTAAAAATTCATGACTGGACATCTGGTTTTCGAGCCATAAAATCTTGGCTTATTAAAGACTCTCTAAACTTTATTGAAAAATACTCAGGCTATGTTTTTCAAATCGCCCTACTTGATAGAGCAATAAAAAATAATGCTAATTTACAAGAAGTTCCTTTAAAATTTATCGATCGAACCTACGGTAAATCAAAAATTATTTTTTTTCAATATATCTTTCAAATATTCTTATATCTTTTATCGTATTCTTCATTTATTAAATTTATTATTGTGGGAACAATTGGTGCTATTATTGATTTTGGCTTGTCTTATCTTTTAGGAATTAATAATCCTAAAAAATCGGTTAAATTAATTACCTTTATTAGTACTGAATCAGCAATTATTTCAAACTATATCTTAAATAATTTTTGGAGTTTTAATGAAAAAAAACTTTCTCCTTTTAAAAAAAAGTTTTATATTAATTTTATTAAGTTTAATCTTATCTCATCAGGATCAATAATTATTCAAACTTTAGGAATGTATCTCCTCACTAATATTTTTGGAAGAAAACTATGGTTTGTTTATAAATTTATCATTATTGCTTTAATAATTATTCCTTATTCTTATATCCTTTACACTAAAATTATTTGGAAGAGAAATAATTAATTTTATTCCTCAATTTTTGTTACGTAAGATTTTGAAACCCAACCCTCATTAAAAGAACCAGAAACAATACTCTCTGAATTTCCATTAAATTTGATCTTATACCAACCATCTTTTTCTTCAATAAACTCAAACTTTTCGCCAGTTTTTATCTTAGCCGCCTCTGTTGCATTAATTGAAGCGTCTTCTCTCACTCTTAACCATCCTTGAGGATTATTATTTACTAAGACATAAATTTTAGTTTTTTTACTACTCTCTGTAGCAATGTTATCTTTTTCTAAATCATCAATTTTTCTATAACTTTCATCTAAAGAAAGCTTAAAAATAATATTAACTCGATAATTTGAGATTACTTTAATTTTTTCTGTTCTTTTTACAAATCCCGGCAAATAAACACTAACTTCATGAACTCCTGTTAAAACATCTTCCAATATCAATGGTGCCACTCCTTTTTCATCATTATCTAACAAAACTATTGCTCCTTTTGGCTCGGTTTCAATATAAATCTCGCCAAAATTGTTGTTTGACGACTTTTTTGTCATTTTTGTTAAGGTGATTACCTCTCCTGCAGTTAAAACATCAGACTTTCCTAATTCTAAATTAATATAGGTTAAAGTGTTTTTAAATATAGAAATTTTATTATTCCAAGAAGCTACATCTGTCGCTGTTCCTTCAGGAATTATTTTAATTAAATACTCTCCTGTTTTATGTTTATTATGATAAGGTGTTTTTCCAATTGCTAAATTATTTAAAAATATCGTTGTTGTCGGATATGAATCAACTTTTAACTCTCCAAAATCATTCTTATTATTAGTAATAAAAAATTTTATTAAAATAAATATTAAAAAAGAAAAAAATAATACTATCAAAATAATTAATTTGTTTCTCATAACTCAATTATATTTTATTTTAATTAAAAAAATAATTCAATAAAACAAAAATATCTGTTATATTATATTAATAATGATAAAATATCAAATCATTGATAATCTTATTAAGATAATAAATATCTTTAATGTTAACATCAATCCTGATCTTATTGATCTTCAATTTCCTAGTAATCCTAATTTTGGAGATTATTCAACTTCTATTGCTTTGAAACTTTCTAAAATTCTAAAAAAAAATCCCTTAGAAATTGCTAAAAATATCAAAAAAAATTTTCATAAAAATGATATTATTGAAAAAATTGATATTATAAAACCTGGTTTTATTAACTTTTGGATTACTAAAAAAGAATTTATTAATCAATTAAAAACAATTGCTAATAACCAATTTAACTTTCCTCAATTTACTTTAGGAAAAAATAAAAAAATAATGATTGAATTCGCTCATCCTAATACTCATAAACTTTTTCATATTGGCCATTTAAGAAATATTTCAACTGGTGAATCAATAGCGAGAATTTTTGAAGCTGTTGGTAATAAGGTTATTAGAACTAACTATCAAGGTGATATTGGTCTTCATATTGCCAAGTGTCTTTGGGCAATAAAAAACTCAACCTTAAAAATTGAAAATTTAAAAACTTTAAAAGAGAAAATTGAGTTTATAGGAAAGATATATACGGTTGGTACCAAAGCTTATGAAAAAAACAAAAACGCTAAAGAAGAGATTCATAAAATTAACAAAATGATTTATGATAATAATCCGGAAATTAATTCTTTATGGCAAGAAACAAAAAATTGGAGTCTTGAATACTTTAATAAAATCTATCAAAGAGTTTACACTAGTTTTAATAAGTTTTATTTTGAAAGCGAAGTTGCCAAAAGAGGATTAGAAATTTCTTATAAGATTTTTAAAAAAGGAATTTTAGAAAAAAGTCAGGGAGCGATTGTATTTAACGGTAAAAAATATGGTTTAGATACAAGAGTTTTTATTAACTCTTTAGGACTACCAACTTATGAAGGTAAAGAATTAGGACTAGCGGAAAAAGAGTTTTCTGATTTTGGTGATCTTGATAAAAATATTCATATTACTACCCCTGAACAAAAAAGTTTTTTCCAAGTCACTTTTAAAGTTGAAGAGTTAATGAATAAAAAATATAAAAATAAACAGCTTCATCTTGCTTATGAATGGGTTAAATTAAAACAAGGTAAAATGTCTTCTCGAGAAGGTAATATTATTGAAGCTAATTGGTTAATTAATACTATTAAAGAAAAAATTATTAAAAACTTTAACTGTGATGAAAAAACTGCGGAAACTTTAGCAGTTGCTTCTGCTAAATACTCTTTCTTAAAAAATAGTCTCCAAACAATAATTCATTTCGATATTGATGAATCAATCGCTGTTGAGGGTAATTCTGCTCCTTATTTAATTTATACCTACGTTCGTTGCCAAAGCGTTCTCAGCCGTCATAATAGTAAGACCCAAGGCCATATCCAAAATTCAAATTGCAATGATTATATAATCTTCAATTCACCTCCTTCTAAAATGACAAAGAGCGAAACCGATTTACTTCGAAAACTCTATCAGTTTCCTGAAATCATTTTCAAAGCCGCTGAAAAATATTCTCCCAATTTAATTGCTAATTATCTTTATCAATTAGCTTCAGATTTTAATCTTTTTTATCAAAAAAATCCTATTCTTAAAGCGGAAAAAGAAATAAAAAAATTGAGATTAATGATTACAAAAACCACTGCTAATATAATAAGAAAAGGATTAGAATTATTAGGAATAAAAACAGTAGAACGAATGTAGTTTTTAATTTTTATTCAATTTTTAATAATTAGAAATTTAATATGGTTTTTTTCATCTGTAGTAGTTGCGGTTTTGGCTCAGCCTCTTGGTATGGAAAATGTCCTGAATGTGGTTCTTGGAACACCCTATTAGAAAAACCTAATTTAGAAAAAAAATCAGATAATGATAAAAAAACTAGTAAAAAAATATCAATCACTACTTTTACCAATATTAAATCTCAACCATTAATAAGAATAAAAACTAATATTTATGAGGTTGACAGAGTCCTAAATAATGGTTTTGTTAAAGGAGAAGTAATTTTACTAACTGGTGAACCAGGTATAGGAAAATCAACTTTAGTTCTCCAAATTCTAAAAAATTTAAGATCTTTATATATCTCCGGTGAAGAATCAGCCGAACAAGTAAAAAATCGCGCCGAAAGATTAAAAATTAATTTAGATAACTTTTTCTTTTCTAATGATTTACAGATTGAAGGCATTATTGAAGGAATTAAAGAAATTAAAGATAAAATTGATGTTTTAGTAATTGACTCTATTCAAACTATTTATTCAAAAGAAATTAACTCTCCCCCCTCAACTATTAGTCAGATTAAAGAAGTTGTTAAACAATTAGTCAATCTAGCTAAAAAACACCAAATAACAGTTTTTATTATTGGTCATATTACTAAAGAAGGTGAAATTGCTGGACCAAAAACTCTCGAACACTATGTTGACTGTGTTTTAATTTTCGAAGGTGAAAAAATCTCTAATTATCGACTTTTAAGAGCGATAAAAAACCGATTTGGGAGTGTTGATGAAATTGGTGTTTTTAAAATGACTGACCATGGATTAGAAGAAATTAATAATCCCTTAATCTTTATTGAGGAAAATAAAACTCTTCAATCTCAACCAGGAAAAGCAATTGTGGGAATTAATCAAGGTAAAAGAGTCTTCTTTTTTGAGATTCAAGCCTTAGTTTCACCCACCACTCTACCAGTTCCCAGAAGAGTAGCTAATGGTATGGATTATAATAAAGTTCTTTTAATTCTAGCAGTTATTAAAAAAAACCTAAGAATTAATTTAGAAAACTATGACATCTATGCTAATGTTGTTGGTGGTGTTTCGATAAAAAATCCTGTGGCTGACTTAGGCTTAGCTGCTTCATTAATATCTTCTTTTAAAAACATTCCTTTACCTAAACAGTCTCTTTATATTGGTGAGATTGGTTTACTCGGAGAAGTAAGAAAAACTGCTTTTGAAGAAAAAATCATTTTTGAAGCTCGACGTCTGGGTTTCAAAAAAATTTATTCAAGTAGAAATATTGATGATATTAAAAAATTAAATCAACTAATCTCTCCTTAAAACTATTTTCTAAACAAAATCTTTTTAAGAACTGTTTTTTTTCCATTAGCACCAATTGCCTCAATTATTAGTTGATTTTCTCCTTTCTTTAAAGGAAGTACATATTCAAAAAAACCTTCCTTATTTTGATAAATTCTTTGACCAAAAACATAAATAATCGCATCTTTATCAGTTTTAGCCACTATGGTTATTTTTTCATCCTTTTTAAAAGAAACTGTTTTTGGACTAATTAATTCAATTTTGGGTGGTAAAAAATAAAGTTTTAATTGATAAACAAAATAACCAAGAAAAAAAATTATTAAAAAAACAGTTATTATCTTAACTATTTTTTTAGTTGACGGATTGAGAAAATCAATAGAGAGTCTTTTTTTAAAGAAAATGTTTTCTTTTTTTTCATAATCTTTTCTAAAAAGAGCTAAAATTTTATCAGTATTTAATCTTAAAACTTTTGCGTAATTTTTAATTACGCCGATTATATAAACCTTTGAAGAAAAATATTTCCAATTATTCTCTTCTATCGCTTTAAGATATTTTTCCCTGATTTTTGTTTTTTTTTCTATTTCCAATAAATTAATCCCTTTTTTAATTCTTTCTTTTTTTAAAATCTCACCAACAGTAAGCATAAATAACTATTATAAATTAATTTAAAGAAGGCTTCAAACTCTACCTGTATATTCACCAGTTTCTGGATTAACACTAATTAAATCGCCATTCTTGATAAATAATGGCACCATGACAATAACTCCTGTTTCTAATTTAGCTGGCTTTTTAGCTCCAGTAACTGTATCTCCTTTAATTGCTTCTTCGGTTCCTATTACTTTAAGCTTAACACTTAAAGGTGGTCTAACAGTTAATGGTTTATCATCATGAATATAAACATACATCTTTTCTCCTTCTTTAAAATACTTATAGACATCACCAACAATACTAATAGGAATAAAGATCTGATTATAAGTCCTCTCATCCATAAAATAAAGATTTTCATTATCATGATAAAGATACTGCATCTCAACTGAGTTAACCTCTAAAGATTCAATTTGCTCATTTGATTTATAAGTGTACTCAATATTTTTTCCAGAAATAATATTTTTTATTCTCGTTTTCATTAATGCTGATCCCTTGCCTGGTGAATAAAAATCAGCTCTTTGCACCTGCCAAATCTCATCATTATGATAAACAAAATCACCTTTTTTTAAATTACCTGCATTAACTTTCATAATAAAAACTTATTTAATGTTAATTAATTTATAATCATTAATTGTTTCCAATCCAAAAAATACCTTGACTAATCTATCAATACCAATGGCAATTCCACTACAAGATTTAAGACCATATTTTAACGCTTTAATAAAGCCTTTGTCAATTGGATGATTAATCTTTCCTTGTTTTTTTCTTTCTTTGAATTCTTTTTGAAATCTTTCTTCTTGTTCTTGCCAATCAGTTAACTCAGTATAACAATCTCCTAACTCAATTCCATTAATATAAAACTCAAATCTTTGACTAGTTTTATTATCTGGATTATGCTTAGCTAAAGCGGCAAATTCTTTTGGATAATTATAAATTAAAGTTGGGAAACCTCTTGTTCCCAAATTAGGTTCTATCTCTTGACTATAAATTTGCGACCAAACATCTTGATAACTAAATCCATTAATTTGGTATCCTTTATTTTCAGCTTTTTTTAAAAACTTTTCTTGATTAAATAACTCATTTTCTTTTATTTGGGCAAATTTTTTAAATGCTTGAGCTACGGTTATTTTTTCCCATTTATTAAAGGAAACTTTTAAATTTTTATTTTTTATTTTTTTATCAATATATTTAAGCATTGCTAATACCTCATCAGCTAAACTCATATAATCAGCATCCATTTTATAAAACTCTAACATCGTAAATTCATAGGAATGAAGTTCTGCCGGCAGATCGCTATTTCTAAATGATTTTCCTAAATAATAACAATCACCAACTCCATAAACCAATAGTCTTTTTAAAAATAACTCTGGAGAGGGAGTTAAATATAATTTTTCTTTTTTGTCTAAATAGAAAAACTCCGTTTCAAAAACTTCTAGATATGACTCAGGAATTAAAGCCGGTGATAACACTGGTAGATCAATTTTCAAATATCCTTTTTTTTTAAAAAACTCTTCAATTGCCTTTATCAAAAGTAAATAATTTTTATAATTTTTTATATTTTCAATTTTGGTATAAATTTTCATAAAAAAAATTAAATTTTATTAATGTCATTTTAACTTGATTTTTTATTCCGGCTTGACCGGAATCGTTTTTTTCTTATATAAAATCACAATAATTTTCTTAAATAATCAAGTTTCTTAACAAAAAAGTAATAAAAACACTTATAAAAACTAAATTTCTTTCTCCAATTCTTCCAATAACTTTTTTGCTCTTGAAGAAACTCGAGTCGGAGTTATGATTTTAAAAATCACATACTGATCACCTTTATAATAAGATTGTGGATGAGGTATTCCTTGCCCTTTCAATCTGACAGTTGTTCCTGACTGTGTTCCTGATCTTACTTTTAGTTTAATCATCCCATTAATCGTCGGTACTTCAACCACTCCTCCTAAAACTGCCATTGGATAAGAAATCTCTTTTTCAAAATAAATATCTTGATTTTGTCTTTTAAAATAAGGATGGGGTCTAACATGAATTAATAAATCAAAATCAGAAAATCTCATTCTCATACCTTCATTAACACCGGCGGGAATTTTGATAGTCTTTTTTTCACCTTTTATTACAATGTCTTTTTTTACTCCATTGACTGCTTCTTCAAAAGTCAAAGTTATCTCATAAATATCTCTTCGTTGTTTTCTTTTTTTAAATGGCGATTGAAAACCAAAAAACTGCTCAAATATTTCAAATGGATCAGAAAAACCTTCAAAATCAAAGTCTTCAAAAGGATTAAATCCCTCTCCACCAAAATTAGTATAAACTCTAAAAGGACCTTGTTGATAATACTGACCACCTGAGTATCTACCATCAAAACCTTCTTTTTTAAAAGCAGCTTCTCCATATTGATCATACATCTGCCTTTTTTGCGGATCAGAAAGAACCTCAAACGCTTGATTTATTTGTTTAAACTTTTCAGTTGCTTCAGGAGATTTATTTCTATCAGGATGCCATTTTAAAGCCTGTTTACGATAAGCCGCTTTAATTTCAGATTCAGAAGCATTTTTTGAAACTCCAAGAATTTCATAATAATCCATAATAAAAATTTTCAATTAATTGCCTTAATTAACAACCTCTCCCTCCTCAAATTTCTTATCCTCTGAAGCTTTAACAGAAGAGGATTTATCCTCTGTAGATTTATCGAAGGAGGATTTATCCTCTTCTTTTACTTGACTTTGTTGTTGATTTTGATTACTATACATTGCCTGACCAACCTTAGTTAATTCATCAGAAAGTTCTTTAGTTTTCTCCTCAATCTCTTCTTTAGTTCCTTTTTCCAAAATTTCTTTTAGCTCTTTAATTTTCTTCTCAACTGCCTCTTTTATCTCTTTTGATACCTTATCTCCAGCATCTTTTAAAGATTTCTCTGCTACATAGATAATATTATCAGCTTTATTTCTTACTTCAATTTTTTCTTTTTCTTGTCTATCTTTTTCTGCATTTTTTTCTGCCTCTTCTTTCATTTTTTCAATTTCTTCTTTGCTTAAACCAGTTGAACCGGTAATCTTAATACTTTGGGATTTTCCGGTTGCTTTATCTTTGGCAGTCACGGATAAAATTCCTGACGCATCAATATCAAAACTAACCTCAATCTGAGGCACGCCTCTTGGTGCTGGTGGAATCCCATCTAAAATAAATCTACCTAAGGATTTATTATCTCTAGCCATTGGTCGTTCTCCTTGCAAAATATGAATCTCTACTTGGGTTTGATTATCTGCCGCTGTTGAAAAAATTTCACTTTTGGAAGTAGGAATAGTTGTATTTCGAGGAATTAATGGTGTCATCACGGCACCTAATGTTTCAACTCCTAAAGTCAAAGGTGTAACATCAAGCAAAACTACATCCTTTGTCTCACCAGTTAAAACTCCTGCCTGAATAGCTGCTCCCACTGCTACTACTTCATCAGGATTAACTGATCGATTTGGCTCTTTGCCAAAAAATTTTTTCACTTCTTCAATAATTTTTGGCATTCTTGTCATTCCACCAACTAAAACTATCTCATCAATCTTTGAAATCTCAACATCAGCATCTTTTAAACATTTTTTTACTGGTTCAAAAGTTTTTTTAATTAATCCTTCAACCAATGACTCTAATTTTGCTCTTGTTAACTTAGTAACAAAATGTAATGGTTGATTATCTTTGACAGTAATAAATGGTAAATTAATCTCTGTTTCCATTGATGAAGATAGCTCTATTTTAGCCTTTTCCGCTGCATCTCTTAATCTTTGAAGAGCTTGAGAATCTTTTCTTAAATCAATTCCTTGGTCTTTTTTAAACTCATCAGCTAAATAATCTAAAATTATCTTGTCAAAATCGTCTCCACCTAAATGAGTATCGCCATTAGTCGCTTTAACTTGAAAAACTCCTTCACCTAACTCTAACACAGTAATATCAAAAGTTCCTCCTCCTAAATCATAAACAGCAATTGTGTGAGCATGTTTTTTATCTAATCCATAAGCTAAAGAAGCCGCTGTTGGTTCATTAATAATTCTTACTACTTCAAGTCCAGCAATCTCTCCCGCTTGTTTAGTTGCTTGTCTTTGAGAATCATCAAAATAAGCCGGAACTGTAATCACGGCCTTTTCTATTTTTTCTCCTAAATAAGCCTCAGCATCTGTTTTTATTTTTTGAAGAATCATTGCCGAAATCTCTTGAGGAGTATAAGTTTTTTTCTCAACCTCAACCACTACCATTCCATCTCGTCCCTCTTTAATTTTATATGGAAGCCATTTTATATCATATTGAACTGATTCATCAGAAAATCTTCTTCCCATTAATCTCTTAACGGAAAAAATAATATTTTTAGGATTAATAACCATCTGTCTTTTAGCAACATCACCAACAATTCTTTTAACTGGATCAACTACTGATGGAATCACATTTCGACCTTCAGCTGAATGGATAACTTTAGGTTTTCCACCCTCCATCGCTGCCACACAAGAATTGGTTGTCCCTAAATCAATTCCAATAATTTTTCCCATAGTTTAAAACAAAAATTTTTAACTTGTTTTTTTTATTTTTTTAGAGACTTTCACTTGAGCAATTCTAACTATTTTATCTTTAATTTTATAACCTTTTTTAACTACTTCAACTACCATCCCGTCTTTTTCTCCTTCAATAATATCAACTGCTTCTGCTAAATTTGGATCAAAAGATTTATTTAAGACATTAAGCTCTTCTAATCCAAATTCAGCTAAAATATTTAAAAAATCTTCTTTAATCATTCTTAAACCTTCATCTTTTAAAAATATCTCCGCTTTTTCTAAATTATCTAAAAAAGGTAATAATTTTAATATTAAATCAACATTAGCCAGTTTAATAATCTCTTTCTTTTCCTCATTAGCTCTTTTTTCTAAATTTTGATAATCAGCCAAAGCCCTTAAATATTTATTTTTAAACTCTTCTACTTGTTTTTTTAATTCTTCTTCAACTGAATAATTTTTTTTATTTTTCATAATTTTAATCAAAATCCTTGTTCATTGATAATTTCCTCAATCAGGTTAGAAAAATATTTTATTTGAGGAATAACAAAATCATAATACATTCTTTTAGATCCAACAACACCAATTAAACCTTTAACACTCTTTCCTGTAAATTCACCCCAAACACTAGCACATTGATCAAAAATAGGATCACGAAAATCCTCCTCTCCTAACATACATCTTATTTCACCCTCAAAATCTTCAAACTCTCTTAAAATTAACTCCCAAAAATTAATTTCATCAAGACGAGTAAATAAACTTTTTGATAAATTTATATCTAAAAACTCTGGATAATTTAATAAATTTGAAATGCCAGCATAATAAATATCACCTTCACTTGTTGCCGCTAAAGATAATAAAACTGTCCTTTGGGATAAAACTTTAGTTGCTTGAGAAAGAAGTCGATGTAATTTTTTTCTTTCATCCCAAATACTGTTTTTATAACTTACCTCATCGACAGTCGATAATTCTTTTTCCTCCATTAGATTATTAATATAAAATCTAAAACCTTTTGCTGAAGGAATTCTTCCTGATGAAAAATAACTTTTTTTTAAATAGTTTTTTTTTGCTAACTGAACCATCTCATTTCTTATAGTTGCTGGTGAAACACCAATTTTATACTTTTTTTCAATAATCTCACTTCCTACTGGTTGTCCAGTTTCTATATACTCTTTAATAATCGCTTTTAAAACATCAATCTGTCTTTGTGTTAATTCTTCCATATTAGCAATGATATAATAACTCTGCTAACTTGTCAAGAGAAACTTATCTTCGTTCTGCCACCAGTCTAACCGACTCAGTTAAACTAACTTTGGCATCAATTGTAGGTTGTTTTGATAGTTTAAAAACACATAAGAATTAAAATCTTGGATAAAATGGTGAAAATGTTGA
>Ga0209721_1000794_pt1 | contig 26328 bp, 20 predicted proteins | sample TshhotsprinmetaG_FD_184139 | JGI IMG/M metagenome (GOLD analysis project Ga0209721, IMG submission 184139) | Hot spring microbial communities from South Africa to study Microbial Dark Matter (Phase II) - Tshipise hot spring metaG (SPAdes)... | ecosystem: Environmental > Aquatic > Thermal springs...
TGGTTATTTCACCTTTCATTTACCACAACCTTACCGGAAAGACTCTCTCCTCTGGTACCAATACTCTTTCGATACATCTCATGGCCATTCGCTTGACCAGCACCCTGATCATATCTCTCCGGTACCAAGCTTCGCCACGGATGCTGTCCCTTGGCTGAGCTTCTTTGGAGGCGGTTTCCGCCACTTCGTCCAGAAGTTCGTCACTGATCTTCTTTCCCCTAAGGAGATTTTCCGCCTTTAATGCTCGCATCGGTATGGGAGCAGCAACTCCCAGAGCGATTCGGACTTCTTTACAATGCACTTCGTCCCCTTCGAGCGAATGGAGAACGGTTGAGATGGGAGCAGTGGTGCAGAGCAGATCAGAACAGGAAACGGTTGCTTTGTCCAGGGAGAGAAGAACAGCAACTCCCAGAATGGGAAGATCGAGGGCACCTCTTCTCTGATGTTTCCAGTAGGCGGAGCCTGTATTGGGAAGAGGCTTTGGAATGAAGATCTCTGTTAAAATCTCACCTTTTTCAAGAACCGTTTCGCCCGGACCAGTAAAAAATTGTTCAAGGGGAATCACCCTTTCTGTCTTCAAACTTTTCAGTTTGACCTGTGCTCCCAGGGCGAGCAGAGGGGCGGCCATATCGGCGGAGGGTGCCGCGGTACAGATATTTCCTCCAATGGTCGCCACATTCCGGATCTGAACAGAGCCAAGGACATCTGCTGCATCCGCCAAAGCGGAAAATTTCTCCCGGATCAATCCCGACTTCTCGATCATTCGGTGAGTGACCATCGGACCAATCTTGAGTTCGCCGTTATGCTCAATGCGATCAATATCGGGAATGCTTTGGAGGGAGATGAGGACGTCAGGTGACAACTCCTTCTGTTTGATCATGACGATGACGTCGGTTCCTCCTGCAATGAGCTTTGCCTTTCCTCCATATTGATTTAAGAGGATCAGGGTTTCATCGAGGGTTTTGGGTTTGAGGTAGTCAACCTTTTTCATTTAAGCCTCCCGTTAAGGAACCCCTGCACTTCCTTAAAAGGGCAGGGTAAATTATTTCACCAAACCAGGCAAAAAAAGTGCAATTTCTGGAAAGAAAATCATAATGGCCATCGTGACACAATAGGCTGGGATAAACCAGATGACGCCTTTAAAAACAGTTGAAAGGGAGATATCCGGGGCCATACCTGAAACCACATAGGCACAGATTCCCACCGGAGGCGTAATGGCGCCCATGGTCGTAACCACCGTGAGAATGCAACCGAACCAGATCGGATCATATCCAAGCTTCACTGCCATGGGAAAGAAGATGGGGATCGAAATTAAGAGAAAACCGAGGGCATCCATCACCATTCCTGCAATTGCATAAATGAGCAGAATACAGACCATAATCATGAAGGGCGGAATCTGGAGGGTGGAAACAAAATCAACCGCAAGAAAAGGAAGGCGGCTGATCGTGAGGAAACGACCGAAGATCACAGCCCCCCAGATGATCACAATCACCATACAGGTAACCCTGAGGGCATCCGTAATGGAGGAGGCCAAGCCCTTCCAGGTTAATTTTCTCCGAATGGTTCCAGCGATTAAAAATGCAAAGAAAGCGCCGGCAGCCCCTGCCTCGGTAGGAGTATAGGCTCCGGTGTAAAGTCCACCCATGACAAGCCCAAAAAGGATGATCATTTCCATCATCCCGGGCGTTGATTTGATCTTGTCAATCAGTCTTACCTTTGGCCCTCCGGGGCCCCATTCGGGGTGTTTCACGCAGACGACGTAAATCGTTAGAACGAACAGAACAGACATGAGAATTCCCGGGATTGTTGAACCCCAGAAAAGTTTTCCGATGGACTGTCCGGTCTGGATGCCGTAAACGATCAGGACCACACTCGGTGGAATGACAACTCCGAGGGTCGAACCGCAGGCAATCGATCCAGCAGAGAGGGCTTTGTCGTAGTTATATTTTTTCATCTCCGGCAGGGCGACGGTGGTCATGGTGGCGGCAGTGGCGTTATTGGAGCCACAGATAGCGGAAAACCCTGCACAGGCCATGATCGTTGCCATGGCAATTCCACCCCGGGTCCGTCCCAACCATTTATAGGCAGTTTCATAAAGGCTCTTATTGACCCCTGAATAGAAACATATCGTTCCCATCAGGATGAACAGGGGAATGACGGTCAGGCCGTAAGAGGAAAAAATAGACCAGGTCTCTGTGCCAATCGTCGAGAGAGCGGAATGGATACCGGTAACATACCACAATCCCAGGAAGCCCATGAGAGCCATTGCAAACCCCACAGGCATCTGAAGAAAAATCATCACCCCGAGTAGGATAACTATTCCGATGAGACCGACCATCTATCTTTCTCCTTTTTGAGGTAGAAGGGATTTGAAGAAATCGATCAAGAGAACAAAAGCAAGAAGAAGGCAACAGAGAGCGACCACGTAAACGAAAGGATGATAAATAATCCTCAGGGTCTCCGATGTTTCTCCTCTTTTCCATATCGCGGTCGCATAGACCCAGCTCTGCCATGCGACGAGAACGAAAAGGGCCATGCAAACCAGGGAATTAAAAGCATTGACGAGCCGGTTAGCCCTGGCCGAATAATGTCTGGCTAAGATATCGACGGAGATATGAGCTCGGTTTATCTGGGAATAACCCAGGGCCAGAGCGACCACAAGGGCGCCGAAAAACCCTACCAGTTCATAAGCTCCCTTAAAAGGCGACCCCAAAATCCGCATCAGCATGTTGACACAGGCGATGCCTGTCAAACCAACGAGGGCAATTCCTCCAAACCAGTTAAACCATTTGTTGAGATTATTGCTGAATCTTTCCAATCTGATAAGCACGCTTTTCTCCGTGATCTCAAAAGGGGGGAAGTGATGAGGAGGGGAGATAGAGTTTCTCCCCTCCTCTGAGAGCGCTGCTTTTACAGTGAATCAATCAGGGAATTGCTTGCTGTATTTTTCCTTCAGTTTCAACACATCATCGAGAATTGCCTTTGCCGGCAATCCCTTTGCTTCTACATCCTTAAGATGTTGGTCGATCATGGGTTTGAGTAATGCCTCCCATCTCGAAATCTCTTTTGGCGGGAGGTTATGGACCTTGACATTTTGAGTCTGTTCTGACCACTTCATCGCTTCTTTGACATGATTGTCCACATACCTTCCTGTCCAGATGGCTTGATCCAGCCGGAGATCATCCATGACCTTCTTCACATCCGCAGGCAGGGCATCCCATTTCTTCTGGTTCATTACCACAGCAAATGAGACGACAAAGAGATTGACATTGGCCGTCACATATTTACAATATTCGGCATATTTGAAATCTTTCATCACCTCAAGAGATGAGACATTTCCTTTGATGACCCCTTTCTGAATAGCTTCCGGGACATCGGATTGAGGCATGCCCACCGCTGAAGCGCCGAGGAGCCCGATAATCTTTGCACCCGTTCCAGAGGCCCTTAGCGGGTATCCCTTTAAGTCCTCGATACTGAGAATGGGCTTCATGGACATGATGTTCGCAGGCGGGCAGGTAAACATCGTGAGAACCTTAAATTTCTCGAGTTCTTTTGGTTTATATTTTTCGGTGAGCTCCCAGAGAGCGGCGCTCGCTACCGTGGCATTTGGCCATCCCAATGGAAGATCGATGAATTCAACGACAGGAAACATTCCGGGGAAATAGGAGGTTGCGGTGTTGCCGATATCCGCAGTCCCAGCTGCAACTCCATCGAACATATTCTTGGGATTCAACAGGGTGCTGCCCGGATAGGTATCCACCTTGACTTTTCCGTCTGTTCTTTTTTCCACTTCCGTTTTCCATCGCTCCATCTGAACACAGGGAAAGGTGGGAGCAGGCGGGAAGTTGGCATAGCTGAGTTTAATCTGGGCATGGGCTGGCAGTGTCAACAGACTCCCACCGATGACGAACATTGCCAGAAGCCCAAGAGACATAAAAGCAACCCATCCAAACAATGTTTTTCGTTTCATGTTAATCCTCCTTCATTGGGTTTAAGAACCCCTGAGTTTATTGTATACTGTATCCAAAAAATCATTTTGTCAAGTCCTTTATGAAGATCCATCACCTCCTTTCGAAGATTTGCCCTTTTGGAGTGTGGCAAGCTAAATTCCTCGATGGTCAAAAACCCGTTTGCTCTTTCGCTCCGATCTGGGGAGGGAACCGTAGTCCACGATTTCCACTTTTCCACTGACGAGGATCTGTTTCTTAATCTCTTCCTCAATGGTATTGGCAAGAGATATATCCCCTGACGGATCACCTCCCTCCAATCTCTCTACCTTAATGGTCATGTAGTCTTTACCGTCTTCCTTTCGGTTGAGATGAATCTGATATTCGCTTCCAACCCCCTTTGTGTTGGAGAGGATATGATCTATCTGACCGGGATAGACGTTGACCGCCCTGATGATAAACATATCGTCGGAGCGTCCTAACAGCCGGTCATGCATCGGCAGGATAGAACCACAGGAACACCGTTTTGGAATGATCCGGGTCAAATCCCTTGTCCGGTAACGGACCAGAGGGGAGGCTTCCTTTCTGAGAGTGGTGACCACCATTTCTCCAGTTTCACCGGGTTCAACCGGCTGGAGCGTTTCAGGGTTAAGAATCTCGAGAATATAATAGTCGGCCCAGAAATGTATTCCCTCATGATGAGCACAATCAATGCCTGTTCCAGGCCCGTAAAGCTCGGTAAGACCCGTAATATCAAAAACATGATCAACCCCTAAAAGTTCCTTCATCTTGGTTCTCATGGCATCGCTTGAACGTTCAGAACCCATGATCACTTTTTTTAAAGCGATTTTGCCTTTAAGTCCTCTCTTCTCAACTTCTTCTCCCATGAGAAGCGCCATCGAGGCAGTAGCACAAAGGACCGTCGATTGGAAATCCTCCAGAAACTGGCACTGCATGTCAATATTGCCTGGACCGATGGGGATGGCCATGGCGCCCAACCGTTCAACCCCAAGCTGAAAACCCACACCGGCTGTCCAAACACCATAGCCTACAGCAATCTGGACTCTGTCTTTAGCCGTTAGGCCCGCCATCTCATAACATCGGGCAAACATATTCGCCCAATCGTTAATATCTTTTTGAGTGTAGCAGAGGACTTTCCGTTTACCTGTGGTCCCGGAGGAAGCGTGGATGCGAACGATCTTTTCAAAGGGTGCGGATCGAAGAGGAAAGGGATAGCCCTCTTGGAGATCTTTGGCTGTGGTAAAAGGTAGTTTTGAGATGTCCTTGAGGGATCTGATGTGTTTGGGCTTCACTCCTGCTTCGTCAAATTGCTTCCTGTAAAAATCGGAATTCTTATATACATGGTTGACTGTCCACTGAAGCCCCTCAAGTTGAAGTCGTCTCAGTTCTCGTTCTATTCGAATTTTTGGCATGAAGCTCTTTCCCATAGATTCCTCCTCATTTTTTCAACCCAATGGTATTAGAAAAAAAGAGAGTAGTCAAGTGCTAACCTCTGTATAAAGTAATCTCTCAGACATGACTGGTTTAAACTCATCTTCTCCCGGTCCGGGAGAGATCCTATAGGATTCCTATCATTATTGGATCACTTTCTTCTCATAAAGTTGAATTTGACAGATATCCTTTCTATGGGTTTCAATAACAATGCTGAAGTCAAAAGTTCTAACTAAGGAGGATATATGGAAGAGAGGCTCAAAGGGGCATTTCACAAAGTTTACGAAGCAGAGGCAAAGGCAGCACTCCGGTTAAAAATATTCGCGAAGAAGGCAGACCAGGAGGAGTTGCCGCAGATGGCAAAACTCTTTCGGGTGATCGCTTTCAGCGAGGAGATCCATGGGGAGCGAGCGTTGAGGATGCTTCGGGAGATTAAGGATACGGAAACACACCTTCAGGAATGTTTTCAGTCAGAGACCCGAGTTGCAGGAGTCGCCTACGAAGAATTTATTGAACTGGCTGAATCTATAGGGGATTCACTTTCTGTAACGATCTTTTCAAATGCAAGGGACGTGGAGGATAGTCACGCGAAGCTATATAAGAGGGCGATCAACCACCTGATTGGAGAGCACGAAACCACTTACTATGTCTGTCAGGTGTGCGGCTATGTTTCAGATGGAGTTTGGCCAGAAACCTGCCCGGTCTGCTCAGCACCCAGAGAGCAGTTTGTAGAGTTTAAATAAGCCCCGTCCGAAGACTGGAACTTTCGGGACGATACGGGGTATATGTTCTTTCTGGAAATGAAGAGTCGGAGATTTTACTCTCCGACCTGTTCGGGTTCCACCTTCCATATGTCCCTACAGTATTCTCGAATGGCACGGTCGGAAGAGAATTTACCGATTCGAGCCACATTCAGAATCGAAATCTTAGACCACTGCGATTGGTTTCGATACATTTGCCCCACTTCGTTCTGACAATTGATGTAAGACTGGTAGTCAGCCAAAACCATATATTCGTCCCGATAAGTAAGCTCATCAACTAAAGGTTTAAAAAGGTTCTTTTCGCCGTGGGAGAAGTAACCTGATCGAATTAAGTCGAGCGCTTCACGGAGTTGGGGAGTCGAGTCCAAGTATTTTAGTGGAGAGTAGCCTTCATATTTGAGCCTATATACCTCTTCCGCCGTCAGGCCGAAGAGAAAGAAGTTTTCCAAACCCACCTCTTCTCTGATTTCGATATTGGCCCCATCCAGTGTCCCAATGGTGAGACCTCCATTGAGAGCAAATTTCATATTTCCAGTTCCAGAGGCCTCTTTTCCGGCAGTGGATATCTGCTCTGATAGGTCCACTGCTGGAAGAATCCGCTGGGCTGTCTTCACGTTGTAGTTGGGCAAGAAAACTACCTTTAAACGCCCTTTTATGTCCCTATCGTCGTTGATCACTTCAGCCACAGCGTTGATCAGCTTGATCATCAGTTTAGCCATGAAGTAACCAGGCGCAGCCTTGCCAGCAAAGATCACTGTTCGTGGAGTGATGTCGATGCCTGGATTTTGTTTCATCCGTTGGTAGAGGGTGATCAGATGGAGGACATTGAGATGTTGCCGTTTATATTCATGGATTCGTTTGGCTTGAATGTCGAACATGGAATTCGGATCTATGAGGATACCCGTCCGTTGTTCAATCAAGGCGGCCAGGTCCTGCTTATTCTCGTACTTCACTTGGCGCCAGGCTTTCTGGAACTCAGGATCGTCAGCATATTTTTCTAACTGTTGAAGCTCATCAAGATTCTTTATCCAGCCATCACCGATTTTCTGTGTGATGAGACGGCTCAAACGGGGATTTGAGAGCAGAAGGAATCGCCTTGGCGTCACCCCATTTGTCTTATTGTTGAACTTCTCCGGCCACAATTCGTAAAAATGGCGCAGGCAGTCCTTTTTAAGCAACTCCGTATGTAGAGCAGCCACTCCATTAATCGAGTGGCTCCCCACGCAGGCGAGGTTAGCCATGCGCACGTAACGCTCTCCTCTCTCATCAATGAGAGAGTTGGGAAATCTTTTCTCCATTTCCCGGAAATTTAGCCTCCACCTGTTGTAAAAAACGGCGATTGATTTCATAGATGATTTCAAGGTGGCGGGGAAGGACGCTCTTGAAGAGGGAGATAGGCCATTTTTCTAAGGCTTCAGGGAGTAGGGTGTGATTGGTATAAGCAAAAGTATTTTGAGTGATCTCCCAGGCTTGGTCCCAGTCCATTGCGTATTCGTCCACTAAGAGCCGCATGAGCTCCGCAATCCCAATGGAGGGGTGCGTATCGTTGAGCTGGACCGCATATTTCTTATGGAATTTATCTAAACTCTTTTCTTCTTTCTGCAGGAAGATTCGTATCATGTCCTGAAGGGCGCACGAGACGAAGAAGTATTGTTGATGAAGTCTCAACTGTCTGCCCACCAGAGGTTCGTCATTGGGGTAGAGGACTTTGGTTAAGTTTTCACAGGCTACCTTTTCCTGAACGGCTCCATAATAATCGCCGACATTAAAAGCCTGAAAGTCGAACGATTCACATGCCTCAGCCCGAAAGAGCCGTAGCAAGTTAGCCGTATTGCTCTTATAGCCTACGATAGGAGTATCATAGGCCACTCCCCGGACCACGCGATCAGGAATCCAGCGAACTCGGTAACGGCCATTCACATCCATGTCATGGACTGTATAGCCTCCCAGTTTAACATCGAAGGAGATCTCTGGCCGGGGGATCTCCCAGGGATTTCCGTAGAGCAACCATTTGTCGGTCGATTCTACCTGCCAGCCATTACGGATTTCTTGGTTAAAGATTCCAAACTCGTACCGGATGCCATACCCAATCGTTGGAATTTTAAGCGTGGCTAAGGAATCCATAAAGCAGGCGGCCAGCCTGCCAAGCCCGCCATTTCCAAGACCTGGTTCCTGTTCATGGTCGATGAGCTCTTCGAAATTGAGTCCCAATTCTTCGATAGCCTTTTTTACATTTTCATAGATATCCATATTGATGAGATTATTCCCGAGGTGCGGTCCCAGCAGAAATTCCGCAGAGAGATAGCAAACCGTTCGACTCTCTTTCTGGTAGTAGGTCTGAGCCGTCTTAATCCAGTTGGCCATCAGATGATCACGCACCGTATAGGCCAATGCGAGATAGTAGTCATTGCGGGTAGCCACTGGGGCGAATCTCCCCTGTATGAATGCGAGATTATCGGCAAAGGCCTGTTTGATGGCCTCCACGCTAAGGCCAATTCGAGCCGATTCTTTTCTGTTTTCAGAAGATATTTTTTCACCTTCGCTCGCTTCCCCTGTTTGTCCATGAAGAACCTCCTTATTGGATGGAATATTTCCTCGCTTATCATACCTAAATTTGGGCTGATATGGAAGTGAAAATAGAGGTTAGGAAAGCTTCAGGCTTTCATTTAGACTGGTTCAGAGCAAATGGGGTTATCAAGGTGGCACAAGAGACACTCCTGACTGACTTACAGATTTACCCCATTTCGTGGATTCGAAGGTGGCCCTTTAACATTGAGGATTACCCGGAGGCAGACTCTGCTCTGAGCCTTTTTGTTGCGTCCGTATCGACCTTCATGGTTTTAGGGTCAATTACCACACCATAATCCTTCTTCGCCGCCTCAATACTGACATAGCCTTCAAGCACATCCTTTTCGACCATCTCGGGATCGCGTTCCAATGGATTTCCATAGCCTCCTCCTCCAGCGGCATCAATCGTCACCACATCCCCGGGTTTGAGTTGCGTTAGACCGAAGGGATTCCCTGGAATTCCGTTTACCAGAAATTGTGCTCTTGCTCCTGGTTTTCCGCCAAAGAGTCCTTCTGGAGGATGGATATGCCTTCCAGCTTGTATTCCTAAATTTACAGGTGGTATAGGGGCGTACTGGTCAGAGGGAACTCTAAAAACTTCCCTTTGACCAAGGCCACCCTTCATTCGGCCAGGACCGCTTGAATCCGTAAGGAGTTGCCTGCTTTCAACGATGAGAGGGGTGTCACTCTCAAAGATCTCAATGGGAGTATTAGCCCCATTGGCAGGGAAGATATAGACATAATTTCCATCGCTCATTGCGCTCGCTCCCATTCCACCACCCCTTATGATGACAGAATGCCAGGGCTTTGCGTCATTCCGTTTCCCATAGAAGACATTCATCTGGGCGGGAGTTCCCCCACTGGAGGCAATCACCTTGTTGGGTGCAACTCCTGAGAGGGCGCGATAGATGATCTCTGTGATGAAATGTCCGATGACCAGTCGGGCGGCAACGGCTGCGGGAAATTTGCAGTTGACGACACTTCCTTCAGGAGCCTTCATTTTAATCGGTCTTGCACAGCCATCATTATTTGGGATATCCGGACCGAACATGCTCTTCATGGCCATAAAGACATAGGCATAGGTAAAATTATAGACGACATTTCCGCCCCAATTGACCTGGGGGGAGGACCCTTCCAGATCAACGAGGATATCGCTTCCTTTGACCTCAACCGCTGCCTTGATGATCACATCCTGCTGACCTTTCATCTGCTCGATGATTCCCTCTGCTCGGTAGACTCCGTCCGGGATCTTTTCGATCTCCTCCCTCATGCTCTTCTCTGTGCGGGAGATAATTTGGTCTGCAAGATCATCGAGATTTTCCATATCATTCTCTTTAAGCATCTGAATGATCTTCTCGGCACAGACATGGTTGGCAGCGATCTGAGAGCGGATATCTCCCACGACTTCCTCGGGAGTGCGGACATTCCAACGGATCAGATCCATGACCGACTGGTTCAGTACTCCTCCGTCATAAAGTTTTACGAAAGGGATGAAGAGGCCTTCTTCAAAGACATCGTGGTTATCTGAAGAGACACGGCCACCGATATCTGAGTGGTGGAAAACGCAGGCTGTGAAGGCCACCACTCTCTTTTTATAGAAGATCGGACTTATCACACAGACATCATTCAGGTGTCCTGCCAGAGCCCAGGGATCGTTGGTAATGAAGATATCGCCTGGTTTGTAAGTTTCGAGAGGAAATTTAGTGACGAGATTTTTAATGCCCAATGCCATGGCGCCAGACTGACCTGGTGTAGCAAAACTTCCCTGGGCAAGCTCTCGGCCTTTCTGGTCTGTAAACATGCAGGTGTAGTCGTGAGCGTCTCTGAGCAGACTGGAAAAGGCCGTCCGAGCAACAGCGCTGTCCGATTCATCCACAACAGAGATCAGTCTTCGCCAAAGGATTTCTAATGTGATGGGGTCAAAACCTCTTTTTTTAGGAGCTCTTTTCGGTGCCATAAGGATTCCTCTTTCAGACCGTTAAGAACGGTCAAATATGGGGTGATTGCTTTGCTCGAGGAGCATTGACCCCGTTAGGGATTTACCTCAAACGTATGAACACGGGATTTAGTGCCCTGTATGGGCCTTCCCGTTAAAAAGTTGAAAACCTTCTGATGGGGATGAAGTTGAGGCGAAATCTCCTATCCCCATCTCGAGTCAAGATTTGCGGGAGGCTCTTTTAGACTCCCCCTGCTTAATATCAATCCATAAAAATCCAAAATCGTCTACAGAGACCCATGCATCCTCTCCGACAACGACGGTAGACTCTTTTTCTTCAATGATGGCAGGACCTCGAAATGTTGCCTTTGGGAAAAGTTGGTATCGGTCGTAAACCGTATACGGGATGAAATCCTTTGCCATTGGTGAATAGGCCTTCCGTTTTCCTTTGATGGCCTTATCCAGAGTCCTCCCTTTTTTCTCAAGCCTTTGGAATTGGATGAGTCGTTCAGGTAGGCTTGCTCTCACTTTAAAATTGAAAAATTCGACCTCAGAGTCAGGGTAGGTCCTTCCATAGAGTTTCTCGTAGACTTCGTCAAAACGTCGCCGAATCTCCTCCTTCCTAAGTTTTGTGAAATCCCTTTCGGCGATGGGGACATTGGTCTCTGACCCCTGGCCCACGAACCTCATATCGAGGGATCTCTCAATTTTGACCTCTCTCTCTGAGGCTTCTTTCTTTAGAGTCTTAATCGCCTCTGCTTCCAATTCCTTGAAGATCTTTTCTATTTCATCAAAATGAGCCGCACTGAGCGAAACCTTATGACTCCTGAGTAGATCAAAGGCTCGAGGCGCAGTGAAAAAGCCAAGCGCAGAACCCACACCCGCATTCGGCGGAACGAGCAATCGAGGTGCCCCCAATTTTTTACATAGGCCATAGGCATGGACTGGCCCTGCTCCTCCAAAGGCGACCACAGTGACAATCTTAGGGTTTCCACCCTTTTCTGCAATGTGGGTCTTGGCAGCAGCCGCCATGGTCTCATTAATGAGGTCATGGATTCCCCAGACCGCCTGCATAAATTTCACACCCAAAGGCCTGGCTACCTTCTCTTCGACTCCTCGCTTGGCAGCCTTTTTGTCAAGCTTCATCTCTCCGCCGAGAAAGTAGTTCTCATCGAGATAACCCAGGAGGAGATCAGCATCCGTGACGCAGGGTTCTGTTCCTCCAATACCATAACAGATCGGTCCGGGCTCAGCTCCGGAACTTTCCGGACCCACCTGGAGTGTTCCCATCCGGCTCACCTTGGCAATGCTTCCGCCTCCTGCTCCAATCTCCATCAGGTCAACGACAGGAACCTGAATCGTGAGACCACTTCCTTTCATAAACCTCTGGACTCGGCCGACTTCAAAAGTTGGGACAACACCCGCCACCCCTTTTTGAATCAGACAGGACTTGGCCGTTGTTCCTCCCATATCGAAGCAGAACATCTCGGAGATGTTAAAAAGTTTACCATAGTATTGGCCCGCAATGACGGCCGCAGTTGGTCCGGACTCAATAATCCTGACCGGAAATTCAGCGGCTGTTTCGACAGAGGTGACGCCACCACTGGAGAGCATGATAAAAAGCTTTCCTTTAAAACCGATAGACTCCAGCCTTCCTGCAAGCCGGGAGAGGTATCTTCCTGTCAGGGGTTTCACATAGGCATTGGTCACCGTTGTGCTGGTTCTTTCATACTCCTTAATCTGAGGTAAAACATGGAAGGAGATAGAGACCGATATCTCCGGTGCTTCTTTTTCGATGATCTCTTTCAACATCAGTTCATGAACGGGATTTTCGAAGGAGTTAATCAGGCAGACCGCTATCGATTCAACCCCCATCCCGATGAGCGTTCGCACCACCTGCTTGGCCTCTGTTGGATCCAGAGGTTTTAAAATGGTTCCATCGCTTCGGATCCTCTCATCCACTTCCAGGCGGAGATGTCTCGGAATCAAAGGCTTCGGGAATTCAGCGAAGACATCATAAGGCGCATACCTTATGCCTCTTCCGATTTCGAGGACATCTCTGAAGCCTTTGGTGGTGATGAGGCCTGTTTTGGCTCCCTTTCTTTCGATGATCGAATTGATGACGAGGGTTGTCCCGTGAATGACTTCATCCATCTCTTTAACAAAACCGGGAAGGGTTTTCTCCATCTGCCTAATTCCATGTTCAACGGCGTCCGACGGATCTTTTGGAGTCGTGAGGCATTTATAGATTGTTATTTCGCCCGTTCGGTCGTTAAGCAGAACGAAATCGGTGAACGTACCTCCAATATCGCACCCCAACCGGTAAATTTTGTCAGTCACGTGAGCCTCCAATCTTTCAAGTTAAGGATGGGGCATGCAAATGGATCCAACAGATTATAGGGGAATCCTTAAAGGCCGAGAGACCCTGCTGCCCCGGGAAGCTTTTTAGCTCCCGAAGATTCTTCCATTAATCATCGATGCACGAAATTGGCGTTGACCTTGGGACCATTTTTTAAAAAATTATCAATTCCGATTTGACGATCCTCGGTGAAGAAACATTCACCAAATATTTTAGCTTCCAATTTAAGACCCTCTTCAAGGGTCATCTTTGCCCCCTCTAAGATTGCCTTTTGAAGGAGTTCATCAATTTTACGGCTCAGATGTCCGATATCCACCTCTGGAAGCTTTGGAGGGATAGGGATGGGGCCTTTTGGAATCGGAGGAACTTTGACTTTCCCTGAGAGGATATTTTCCACCCATTGGATCGCTGCCTCAATGAGATCACCTTCCACTTCCTCTTGAATCAACCCAAGCTCTTTTGCCTCTGCCGATGAGATGGGATTTGAATGTCTCAGGATTGGCCATGCCTTTTCTATTCCGATCAGCCTCGGCAGCCTCTGGGTTCCACCCGCTCCAGGGATAAAACCGAGTTTAGGCTCGGGTTGCGCAACGAAGACTTTCTGTCCTTTTTGCGCAATTCGGGCTGTGCAGGCCATTGCAATCTCATTGCCACCACCAAAGGCCAGGCCATTCATCGCGCAGACAATGGGTTTGCCCAGGTTTTCCATAAGGTCAAGGATCGAATAGTTTTTGAGGCATGCCTCTTCAGCCTCTTTGGCTGATTTCTGGGCAGCCAGCATTCCAATATCGGCTCCTGAGACGAAGGCCCTTGTTCCGAAGCCTGTAAGTATGGCGCCTTTCATTTTAGGATCTTTCTGGATATCGAGGAAATTTTCTCTCAACTGTTCAAAGACATCCTCATTGAGGGCGTTGAGCACCCTGGGCCTTCTAATTTTGACGATCGCTATATCTCCTTTGTCTTCTCGGATGACCACTGGGATCTTCCAGGGTTGTCCTGAGGCCGCTTGTTTTTTCAGAATCTCGTCCACTTTAAATCCAGGGTTTTCTTTCGCATAGGCTTCGACCAATTCGAGCGACTTCTTTATCCCGATTCTGTTCATCAAACCAAAAGGAGGGGTCATGACCAATCCCACTTCCACACCCAACTCCAGATCGCTGATATTGGTAATGCCACTTCCTACGATTTCGGATGCCATCCCAAAGTATGCCCCCAACAGTCTGTCAGAGACCGCCTGATATGTTTCGGGACTGTAATCGACAGTTTCTCCTTTTGGAGGGGTCTCCCAGGGTTTTCCGGATTTCACCTGTTCATCTAAGAGCTTGGGAGAACGGTACCAGGGCATGATCGCTGAGGTCATTCCATTGAGACCATGCTGGGTGAGGGGATTTCCACCTGCGAGATTATGTGCGGTGAAAGGTCCGACGCCCATCCCTAAAACTTTCTGTGCGATAGCATCAGCCTGTTTGATGCTTGCTAGTCCCTTTTCGACGGTTAAAGCGGCAGCGAGAAAGATACCTTCGAAGATAGGATTCAGGGCAAAGCCGTAACGAGGTTTAACATAGATGGGTGCTTTTCCAATGAATTCATAAAATTTCATCAGATATTCGAGCAACGCTGGATCGGTCTCCTTAGAAGGAATGATTTCAAAAGCGATATTTCTCTCGGCAGGGAAGAAATAATGGAGGGCCAGGCAGCGGCTCTTATACTTCATCTGGCTGAAAATTTCGTCAGGCACCATGTGGGAGGTGTTGGAAGCCAGGATGGCTGTCTTAGGGCAGATCTCTTCACAGCGAGAAAAGATTTTATTTTTGACGTCAATGCTTTCGAAAGCCGCCTCGATCACCAGGTCTGCATCGCTCAACAGATTATAGTCTGTGGTAAAGATCATGTTTTTAAAGATCGCATCGGCGGCCTCTTTTTTAAAGACCTTCTTTTCTGCGGCCTTGGCCATCTTGGATTCCGCTTTTTTGGCTCCGGCATCCAGAGCGGCTTGAACGATGTCCACCACGACCACCGGCACCCCATAAGCATAGAGGTTCTGACTGAAGTGGAGCGCGATATCCGGACCGATATTCCCCGAACCAATGACACCAACTTTTCGAATCGTTCGACCAAATCGTGTAAATGGCATAATTACCCTCCTTAGGAATAATGGAATGGTGGAATAATGGAATAATGGGTTTTTAAGATAGACTTACACAATATTCCATTATTCCAATTTTCCAATGTTCCATCTTTTAAAAGATGGATGGTTCTTTAAACTCTCCAAAGACATCTTTAAAGACTCGTGTCATCTCCCCGACTGTAGCATAGGCTTTGCAGCATTCCAGGAGATAGGGCATCACATTCTTTTCAGCCCTTGCTGCCTGTTCAAGATCTTTCAATAGTTGGGTAACCTTCCGATTATCCCTTTCTCGTCTCACTGCTCTGGTGCGTTGAATCTGCTCTTCGGCAGATCCTAATCGGTATTCATGGAGCTCGACCTCCATCTCTTCCCCTTCGGTATATTTGTTCACGCCGACCTTGATGAGTTCACCTTTTTGAACCCCTTTTTCAAATTCATAAGCTTGCTTCGCCACTTCCCTTTGAACATAGCCCGTTTCAACCGCCTTGATCATACCTCCCATCTCATCAACCCGCTTCATCTCTTGGACGATCTTCTCCTCCATCTGCTTGGTCAGGGTTTCGATAAAATAGGATCCTGCTAAGGGATCGACCGTATCGCGCAAACCGATCTCCTCCATCAGAATCTGAAAGGTCCTAAGTGAGAGAAGAGCGGCCTTCGGTGTGGGGATGGTATAGGCTTCGTCAAAAGAGCAGAGGGCGGTCGTCTGCGCTCCACCTAGGGCAGCGGCAAGAGCATAGTAGGCACCGCGAATAATATTATTTTCGGGCTGGGCTTTTGTCATACCATAACCGCCACCCCCAAAGAGGCCCCGAAGCAGCAGCGAACGGCTATCTTTTGCTCCATAACGTTCCTTAAGGTTGATCGCCCAGAGTTTTCTGGCTGCCCTGAATTTTGCAACCTGTTCCCAGAGATTTCCAAAGACATTGAGATTGAAGGTGAAGCCCCTAACAAAGTCATCCACATGATGGCCACGGCGTAGAACTTCTTCGATATAGGTGTTGGCAATCTGGAAGGCATAGGCAATCTCCTGGGCAGGAGAACATCCGGATTCACGAATATGATATCCGCAGACGCTGACCGGATTGGTCCGCGGGAGCTCTTTCATCGAGTACTCGATCGTATCTCCGATAAGGCGAACTGCTGGTTTGACGGGAAAGATCCAGGCTCCCCGGCCGATCATCTCTTTGAGGATGTCATTTTGAGGGGTTGCGCTCACCCGATCCTTTTTAAATCCGAACTTTTCAGCGGTGGCCTGAAACATGGCGAGCATGATGCTGGCTACTGCATTGATGGTGAGGCCTACGCCGATACGATCGAGAGGAATTCCCTCAAAGGCGATTTCGAAATCCCTTAAGGAATCAACGGCCATTCCAACCCTTCCAACCTCTCCTTCTGCGAGAGGATCATCGGAATCGAGTCCCATCTGGGTTGGAAGGTCGAAGGCGACATTGAGGCCAGTCTGGCCATGGGAGATCATCAGCTTAAAACGCTGGTTGGTCTCTTCCGGCGTTCCGAATCCGGTATACTGTCGGGTCGTCCATTCCCGGCTCCGGTAACCTTGGGCATGAATTCCACGGGTATAGGGATACTCCCCCGGAGGAGGGCAATCCTTTTCGGGGTCAAAACCGATTTCTTCCAGGTCCTTTTGGGTGTAGACGGGTTTGATATGTATCCCGGATTGGAGAATGACATCGAGAACTTCATCCTTATCGTTTTTGATATATCTTGCGACACCCATCTTGAACTCCTTAAATTCAAAATCCGAATATCGTCATACCAGAGGCAGATCCGCCTCTGGTGGAAAATCCGAAACAACTTCAAAATTCAAATGTTAAAATCCTAACTTATAGTTTTGAAAATTGGTTTTTTCGAACATTCGTATTTGTTTCGAATTTCGTGCTTCGAATTTAGAGTTTTCCCGATCAAGATCGGGGCTTCACATTTTCTTTGATCCATCGGATCGATTCGTCAAAAGGGGTTCCTCCAGGAAAGATGCCGTGGATGCCCATTTTTTGAAGCAGAGGGATATCCCGTTTGGGAATGACTCCGCCAACGACCACCAGAATATCATTTAGGTTTTCTTCCTTCATTCTTCTTGTCAACTTTTCACAGATCGGGAGGTGTGCTCCGGACATGATAGAGAGACCAATCAAATCGACATCCTCCTGGATGGCTGTCTGTATGATCTGCTCAATGGTTTGATGGAGTCCCGTATAGATCACTTCCATGCCGGCATCTCTGAGTGCCTGGGCAACGACCTTTGCACCACGGTCATGACCATCCAGACCGGGTTTCGCCACTAAAATACGGATTTTTTTGTCCATATCCTCTCCTAAATGCCGATAGCCGTTTAGGTCACTGATGAACCATGAGAATAATCGAGGTGTCTTAAGGTTACGGCTACGAAGCCCATTTCGTCCCGTGGTCGGGTCTGATCGACATTCGGTAACGGTGAGGTTTAAAAACATAAGCACGACTGACGTAGCCTTTTAAAGACGATACGGGCATCGTCACCGTTGCCGTTGAGCAAAATCCTTTTTTTCTGTCTAATATGTTTATGGAACCATCCTTCCCGCATCGATCTCCTTGAGGACGATCTCCTTTCCTCTCTCCAGATGACTTCGGACAAGGTTTTCAACCAATTTCGGATCTTTCTTTCTCATGGCCTCGATCATCTGCCGATGGTCAGAGATAGAGATTTGAAAGCCCGTTGGTGTATGAAGCAGGGCTGAGCGATACCGGTAGAAATAGTCACGGAAATTATTGATCATCTCAAGCAGTTTTTTGCTCTTACACGATTTGTAGAGCAAGTCATGAAATTCTGTGTAGAGTTGAACAGCCTTTTCGTCCTCTCCCCTTTCAAGTGCTTTTTCTGATTCCTCTGCCTTTTGAGCAAGGACAGAGATCTTATCCTCTGTAATATGGATGGTTGCCAGATAGGCCGCATAGCTTTCAAGAGCTATTCGAATGCCAAAGATTTCTTCAACATCCTCTTTGGTGAATTCCCTGACAGCAAACCCTCCCTTGGGGAGTCGTGAGACGAGATCATCCCGTTCCAGTTTATGGAAGGCCTCTCTTATTGGAGTTCGACTGATACCGATTTGATGAGCCAGTGTCTCTTCGATCAAACGCTGACCGGCCTTCAATTTCCCATGAAGAATGGACTTCTTAAGCGATTCGTAGACGATTTCTCGGAGGGATTTTCTTTTTCCTATCTTAATTCCTCCCAATATGTTTTCCATGTGTACATCCTGTCCGAAATAGCGATTGAATTTTGTATACAGTATCCAAACTAAATGTTTTATATGTCAAAGTTTTTGAGTTGTCAAGACTTATTGAGGAGATCTCTGAAAAAGTATTTAAAAAAGTATTTTTAGACTGGGGAGGTGGGGTGAAAAAGTCTTCGAGCGGATGCCTTCAATAGTTTGGCACGATCGATTAATACCCTTAAAATGCTTGGTTTTCTATAAAATGATTGTTAATCATTTAACTTCTAAATGACCCGCATTCGAAGGGTTTGGTACTCCACTTCCCCAGTCTCTTAAAAACTTTTTCAGTGATCTCTTGAGATTTCTCGGGTATTATGGAGATGGATGAAATGTCGCCTAAGTTTAAGATCATTTATCTCAAGCGAAGAAGAGAAGAAAGCTTTCGTTGCTGTCGGAGAATCGTAGCGGCGAGGTCGAGTGCCTTTTCAGAACGATCAATGATCGCTGTGTCGCTGGTTGCCACCACTCCAGAGAACCCAATCAAGATCCTCTCCGGAACGTCTATGGCCAGGGCATCTCCGGGAATGGCCTCCTTTTGCAATCGTTCCCTTATATTCCGGGCCAATTCTCCACTTTTGCTGATGGGGGCATCGAAAAGGAATAGGATATTGAGGGGAGTTATCTTCTTTAAAACATCGAGGATCAGTTGAAGGGCTTCATCCGTCCTTTTCGTTTTTTTATAGTTGCCGGAAATGCTGGAAATGTCTCTGATGAACCCATCTTCTCCAAAAACGAGAGGCTTTCCTGCGAGTCCAGATTCAAGGGTGATGAGCACATTGTAACCGTCAATGGCGAGATCTTTACTCCGGATTTGATAGAGAGAGACCTTTTTTGCCTTTCTTCGAGACGAATCCTCATCCGAAAAAACACCCCGATGGAGAAGGTGACGCTCATCGAAGGTTAGCTGATAGCGGTTTCCAACGAACTCAAGAGAAGGTTTTCTCGGAAACCCTCGATTCAGGAGATATCGAAGATCCCTCGCTGCCTGTCGAAGACCAGTATGGTTTATCATCATCAGATATTATAGCCCAATCAATGATGAGAAGAAACCATCATTGGCAGTTAAAACAGGTGGGGTGTTATAATGTAATAAATTGGTTCATCTGGCTTTCGTGTGGGTATTTTTTCCCTAAACTGTACTTCCATACCATTCCCCCCTTAAATTAAGGGGGGATTAAGGGGGGTTAAGGGTTTAGGAAATCCCTTCATAACGAACCAATATTAAATCAAAATTGATGGGAATTGAGGTGTAATCATGCCCAGACGGAGAGGGGTATCCTGGTCACCTGAAATAAGATAACCCCTCCCCACCTCCCCTTAACATAAGGGGAGGTTACCCACTCAATACCCCGAAGAACCAATAAATTACATTATACGAGGAGGAATTAGGATGGCAACAGAGGAAATTAAAGTCTATTCGACCCCAACTTGACCTTATTGTAAGATGGCGAAAGAGTTCCTTTCGCAGAAGGGATTTGCCTTTACCGAATATGATGTGACGAAAGATCGGGCTGCTTTGGATGAGATGGTTAAGATCTCTGGCGCCCGAAGCGTCCCCGTCATCGCCGCATGCAATGAGGTCATGATCGGGTTTGATAAGACGCGTTTGGAGCAGATGCTGAGCTGTATCAAACAACGCAGCGAAGTCTAAATGGATAAAATTCGAAATTCGAATATCGGGCGAAGCGTCCTATTAGGACCAATCCGAAACAAATCCTAAATTCGAATGACCTAATATTTCAAACGGAATGGTTGTCTGAAATTTATAATTTTGGTCATTTGAGATTGTTTCGAAATTCGGATTTCGTGCTTCGGATTTAGGGGGTCTGGATGCGTTTTTTCAAGAACTTTCCTGTATACGATTGTGGCGAGGCCATGACTGCTTGAGGGCTTCCTTCTGCTACGATCCTACCGCCTGCCTCTCCTCCTTCGGGTCCAAGGTCAATGATGTAATCCGCTTGCCAAATCAGGTCAAGATTGTGTTCAATGATGATGAGTGAATGTCCATTGGAAAGGAGTTTTTCAAAGGTGTTCATCAGGAGTTTGATATCAGCCATATGAAGTCCTGTGGTTGGTTCATCGAGGATAAAGAGATTCTTCCCTGAATGGGCATGGCTGATGTGCAGGGCGAGTTTCAATCGTTGTGATTCCCCGCCGCTTAGCGTGTTGGTTGATTGTCCCAGGGTAAGATAGCCGAGCCCTACCTCTTTGAGTATCTGAAGTTTGGAGAGTATTTTCGGAGACTCATTGAAAAAGGAAAGGGCTTCATCAACGGTCATATTTAAAATGTCTGTGATGTTTTTGTCTTTATAGTGAATATTTAGAATCTCTGGTCGAAACCGTTTTCCCTCACAGGCTTCACAGGTAATCACCACATCCTCCAAAAATTGCATCTCTAACACCTGAAGTCCTGCCCCCTGGCAGGTTTCGCATCGCCCACCTGGAGTATTAAAGGAGAAGTGGCGGGGCTGGAGTCCATTTCTCTTTGCCTCGCGGGTTCGGGCAAAGAGGTCCCGGATTTCACCGAAGACCTTCATATAGGTGGCGGCATTGGAGCGGAGGCTTTTGCCGATGGGAGCTTGATTGACCAAGATGAAGTCATCGAGTTGATCCAATCCTTCAATCGAGCCAAAAGCACTTTTTTCAAATTCAGAGGGTCCGTTTACTTTGCTTCCAGCATAGAGCACATGATGGACGAGAGTCGTCTTTCCTGCGCCAGAAACCCCTGTGATGCAGACCATCATACCCAACGGGATTCGGACATCAATCCCTTTGAGATTATGCTGACGTGCATTTCGAATGATGATCCATCCCGAAGGTTTTCGAACCGGTTTGCCCGGGATTGGGGACATTCCGTCTCTTAAATATTTGGCAGTGATGGAGTCGCTCTCTTTAAGAAGGGAAGAAAGATCTCCTGAAAAGACGACATGGCCACCATCCCTTCCAGCCGAAGGGCCGAGGTCAATGATGGAATCAGCCGAACGGATGATATCCGTGTCATGTTCGACCACGACAATGGTATTTCCCCTATCTCGAAGGTGTTGGATGGTCCTCAGTAGGCGGTGGGTATCCCTTGCGTGGAGGCCGATCGTGGGCTCATCGAGCACATAGAGGGTGTTGGTAAGCGCTGACCCCAATGCCCTTGCCAGAGTGATTCGTTGATATTCGCCGCTGGAAAGGGTGCGGGTCTGCCGCGAAAGGGTGACATAGTCTAATCCGACGTCCGCCATGAATTTGATCCGATCGTGGATCTCTTTAAGGAGACGCTCTCCCAGCTTTTTCTGATATGGTTTTAAAGGAATGTTTGAAAAGAATGCCAATAGTTCGGAGATGGGCATGTTGCAAAGTTCAGAGATATTTTTCCCAGCAAGACGGACATCGAGTGCTTCTTTCTTGAGACGCGATTCATGACAGGTAGGGCAGGAGATGTAGGCTCGATATCTGTTGAGAAGAATCCGATAATGGACTTTATATCGTTTGCTCTCCATCCAGTCAAAAAAACCCCTGAGTCCGATAAATTCATCTTTTCCATTGAGAAGGATCTCTTTCTGATCGGGTGAAAGGTCTTGAAAGGGTTTTTGGATGGGAATCCGATACCTACGGCAAGCCTCCCAGAGGTAATCGTAGAGGTCCTGGTAGGCAGGTGTGTTCCAGGGAGCAAAGGGTTTATTCTTGAGAGATCTTTTCGGATCTGGAATCACCTTCTGCCAGTCAATGTCAATCACCCTTCCAAACCCCTGACAGGTTGGGCAGGCCCCAACCGGACTATTGAAAGAGAAGAGGAGAGGCTCTGGTTCTTTAAATGTCTTTCCGCATTGGTTGCAGGCGTAGCTCTGGTTGAAGGCCATTATCTTGCCATCCTCTCCGACAACCTCGACTCTTCCTCCTCCTATCTGGAATCCGGTCGAAACGGCTTCTGCCAGCCGTGACCTGTTCTTATCCTCGGATGAGAAGCGATCCATGAGCAGGAAGATATTTTGACGATTCTGGAAGAAGGAGTGGGAGAGGGTCGTAAGGTCCAGCATCTCACCTTCTTGCCAGATTCGAAAAAAACCAGCTTTAATAAGTTCTTTGATTTGGTTTTCGACTCCTTTTTTTTCAGTTAACTGGACCGGGCTGAGAATCGTGATTTTCTTCTGAGCATATTCATTCAAGATGGTTTCAGAGACCGCCTCCACCGTATCTCCGGATACTTTGATCTGGCAATCTGGGCAGAAGACCTCTCCGACCTTGGCAAAGAGAAGTCTCAGATAGTCATATATCTCAGAGGCTGTGCCTACCGTGGATCGGGCATTTTTCACGGTGTTCTTCTGTTCGATGGCAATGGCAGGCGGAATCCCATGAATGGCCTCAACATCGGGTCGGTCCATCTTTTCAAGGAACTGCCGTGCGTAGGTGGAGAGCGATTCAATATAACGTCTCTGACCTTCTGCAAAGAGGGTATCAAAGGCAAGGGTTGACTTGCCCGAGCCAGAGACGCCAGTGATCACTGTCATCTTTCCTCTTGGAATTTTGCAGGAAATATTCTTGAGGTTATGGGATTTTGCGCCAATGATCTCGATAAACTCTTCCATAACGAGGCTACCTATTTTCTTTATCCCGTTAGAGGGGCGAAACTCTTCTAACGGGATAAATTTCCATCAGGGCGTATGCCATCCCAAATAGGTTACGAAGACTCCCACATCTTTTTTATCTTTTCTCTGCTGATCCTGAGGTAATCCCTGTCTTTGGAGAAGACTTCGATCGTCATGGTCTCGTCGTAAGGGGTCTCCTTAAGACCTTTGATGACCTTTTCAAAATCGATGATGCCGGCGCCTATCGGAAGGTGATTGTCCTCTTTACCGAAATTGTCATTTACATGGATGTGGCCGATTCGGCAACCATATTGTTGAATGAATTCGATGGCCCTGTTTCGATTCCCTCCGATGTTTGCATGTCCGATGTCAAGGGTAAGACGGATTTCAGGAAAAGTTTCAAAAACCTCTTGGAATTCATGTGGCTGGGTGAGAAAAAGGGCCTGAGGAAACATATTCTCAATACAGAGGGTGATGCCAAGGCGATTGGCTTTCTTCAAGATGGTTCCAATGGCCTCTATTCCGTACTGCTTTGCCCTGTCTATGACGAACTTTCCCATTCCTGTGATATAACTGGGATGAAGGACCAACTTTTCGATTCCGAGTTCAGATGCGGCTTCTATAGCGCTGAAGGTCTCCTCGATGGACGCCTTTCTCAGGCTGTCATATAGATCTGATGTCCATACAAAGGTGGGGAGATGTCCAATAATTCCCATCTTATATCGATCCAGAAGATTCTGGATCGATTTCTTTTGAGAGAGAATCTTCTGGGGACTCGCCTCTGGTGGGTCCATGGTCAGCTCCAAATAATCGAAACCCAATGTGCCAATCTCTTCGATTTCATTGAGGATGGGTTTAACCGGAAAGTTCATCGCACCGTATCTCATATTAACTCCGTGATGGGTGATTGGTGACTCGTGATTTGTGATTGTAGCACCCCCATTTGATTAAGGGCAAACCTATTCGTCATCAATAAATTCGAGTGCTACTGTTTTAGCTCCAAGCTCAAAACCCCGAACTCCTAACTATCTTCTTTGCCTCTCTTATCCAAACCCTTATCTTCGCTTTTCGAGGAGGTTCCCTTGTTGGAAAGGCCTGTCTAATCTTTTCAAAGAGTTTATTTGGGTCTTGGTTTGCAAGAGCAGAAACTGAATCAATGCCTATTGCTTCTAATAATTTCAAATTCTCAATCCCTAACCCCTTTAACTGGACCATTTGAGCCTTTTCCACCCATAGATTCATCACCTCTTTTGAGACAAGAAGTCGAAGCGCCAGCTCCTCTCTCTCCTTTTTCTGTTTCGTTTTCAGAAGAAGATCCTCGAGTGTCGAAATGCCAACCCTTGGAAGTTCTTTTCTCTTTTCAGGATCGATCCAGTAAGCTTCTTTGAGACGTGGATAATAGGAATCTACCGTCTTTGAATCAATGGCTTTAAAGATGAGGAGATAAAAGCTGACCATGAGGATCGTGACGAGGATTTTGGTTAGCCCTCTGGTCTTTTTTTCTGGTTGGAGATTATAACCGTCCTCCTCCCATCCCCTTCCAAAACGGAAAAGGGAGATGGCGTTGTACATGACATAAACTTGGATGGCAAAAGGAGGAAAGCCCAAAAAACCGAGTAGGGGCATCTCAAATCCCTTCCATTCTTCGAAGAAAGGGACAGTGTAAATCCATTTTGAACGGGACCAGAAGTTCCAGAACTCCCAGAGCAATCCACAGATTAAACCAGCGATGAGGAGGCGATAGATTTTACGCGGATTTCCTTCCTCCAGGTCCCTTAAAAGAGATTTTCCTCCGAAGCGATAAATAAAGGGTTCGAGGAGAAAGATGAATCCCACCCAGATGAGCGAGAAGAAGTATTGGGGAATAACGACCGAAGAAATGAGGCAGATTGTGCCCAATGCGATCAGGGCTTGGTGAGTCTCTTTTGAGAGAACCATCTTTTTAATGGAAACATTTTTAAACAGACCCAGGGTTTCCAACAATTCGGTCGTTTCAAATATTCCTGGCAAAACCGTTCCGTAAGCGATGGCATAGCCCCCCCATCGTTCGATGATGGAATGAGGAAGATTGATGTAGTACCAGTTCTCCAGGGAGAGATTGGTCGCCTCAAAGATCAACCAGACGAAGACCGACCATGGAATCATCAGAAAGAACTCTTTTCTTCGATTCATAAGAAGGGAATTGCCTTTTAAACGGTAGATGATCGCATCGACGGTGAGGATGTAGGACCACCAGGCAAAGCAGTAAAACCAGCTGTAAAAGGGCTCGATCTTCTTAAAATGAAGGATTTCCGAGAGTATCAGAAGGGTTAATCCGATCACTCCATGAATCGGAATTGGTCGTTTCATCAACAATGAATTTAGCATATTCACGCACATGAAACAATTACATCTAACACCTCCGTCCATCTTCCCCCTCTTAAGATAAGAGGGGAATGGAGAGTTATAATAGAAAGTTGGATGAGGTTATTTTAGGAGGGAAAGCGATAAGGAAAGGTCACTTAAACAAATCTGATTTAATTGACATATGAATTGTTAAAATTATATCTTTTTATACAGTGGACAAGAAAACCTATTTCAGAGTTATTTCTACCCTTCTTATTTTATGTCTTCTGGTTGCCTGTAGCCGGCCTCAAAAATCAGGCTTCGATTCTGATGACATTGATACCTCCAGAGATCCTATCCAACGGTCGGCGGCAACCCATGAGCCTATCCTCATCGAAACGAAGTACGGTCACTACACGCTCACCCCTGTGGCAGAATATCAGTTGGCAGGAAAGGTGGTCAGCAAGAAAGACTATTCAGATGGATGGGAGGCTGAGATTTCGCCTCTTGATCTGGCCATTGTTTGGGGGAAGCTGGCAGAGCCTGAGTATGAAAAATATATCTCCTTCAGCCAAAGAAATCGGTGGTATTTTTACGAATATAAACCTGATAGTCCCCTTGATAATTCTTATATCATCTCCCATTCTTCAAACAACCATCTCATTCCTGCAACCCATAATATCTCTTTGGCTCTCAGAACGATTCGAAAGGAAGAAAGGGTTATTCTAAATGGGCTTCTTGTCAATCTAAAGGGAACTTATAAAGGAGGCCAGGTCTACTGGAACACCAGTTTAACACGAAAAGATACGGGTAATGGTTCCTGTGAGCTGATCTATGTTACGAAAGTGAGAATCGGTTCGGATATTTACGAATAATCAAAATATGGTTCATCTGGCTTTCGTGTGGGTATTTTTTCCCCTAAACTGTACTTCCATACCATTCCCCCCTTAAATTAAGGGGGGATTAAGGGGGGTTAAGGGTTTAGGAAATCCCTTCATAACGAACC